>Ga0154341_101_pt1 | contig 360238 bp, 333 predicted proteins | sample RifGroA2_FD_115869 | JGI IMG/M metagenome (GOLD analysis project Ga0154341, IMG submission 115869) | Burkholderiales bacterium GWA2_64_37
AGCGCCTGCTGGGCGTGCCCAATCGCCCAAAGCGGGTGTTGTTTTAGTTCGGGCGTCGCTACGGCACAGCCAGAACCGATTCGTGAAGAGCTTCCCTAACTCTCATGATCCTGGTGAGGGCCACCCATAGATGATGAAAGACACTGTAGGTGTGCGCGCGGGTGCCGGGGTCTCCCATCAATCCACCGAACTTAAGCCCCACTACCCCTTGTAAGCCATATGCGGATGCGGCTTCACATGCCGCACAGGCCTCGGCTGAGATCGTCCAGCCACCCGGCGCACCAAGTTCTTGCCCAGCAGAGCCATGGCGTTGGCAATCCATGCCTGCAGGCCTGGTAAGCCCTGCGTGACCAGCAGCGCACCCGGCAGCTAGCGCTGCATCACCACCGCCGCCGCATAGGCCCTATTGCACACCCTATCCTCGGGCTGCAGTTGATGGTTCGTCTGTACCGCCATACTCACCAGTGCTGCCAGGTTGTCCGCCAACACCTTGGCCGCCACATCCACCAGCAGCGCCTGCTACGTCAGCCCCGAGACACATTCGAGCTGCAGGCGGTGCTGCCCGGTGCTGGAGATGCAGCGCACCAGCCTCACTGGGGGCGCAGCCCCCGAGCATTCGTAGTCCTTGGCATCTTGCACGCCAAGTGCCTTGAGCTGCACGATGGCCTCATCCTGCTGGCTTTGCAAGAACTCCAGCATCGCCACCCAGCCATTGGCCTTGTCGCAGCGCATGCAAAAGCCTATGCCCCGCTCCACCAAGTGAGCCACCAGCCAACTGGCGGGATACCCCCGGTCCAGCACCAGCACATCACCAGGCCCCAGTGGCTCCAAGGCTTCAAACAGCATCTGCCGCTCAGGCACCTGGGCGCCATACACGCGGGCATGCAAGCAAAGCTCTGCGCCGGGCAAGTACAGGGCAAACAAGCGTTGGTCTGCGCTGGCGACCCGCACCCGATGGCAGGTACGCACAGCAGGCATGAGCACACTGGCATCAGCGGCCACCACGCGCCGCCCGCGCCAGCGGGGTACAAAGGCATCAGCGCTGGCAAGCAAGCGCGCATTCAAACCATGCAGGGCATTCCAATCGAGGTGGCTGCCGGCCTTGGCAAAGGCGCGGTCAGAGACACCGCGCACATGTCCGAGACCAGTCCCAGCGACATTGTCAGTGCCCAAGCTGCCAAAGAAGCTATCGAGCATGACCTGCTGGGAAGAGCCGCGCTGGCTATCAAGGCCCCGATGAGGTGGGGCAAGGGCAGTTTGCGGCTGCGCGTGAAGGCGCTGGGGATTTGAGCAAGCCGTGCAGCTTGGGCGAAGGTATCGCTGTGGATGTACTGGCTCAGATCGGCAAGCAGGTGGGAAAGGGCTGTGCTGTCAAATTCAAGGGTTAACCCTGATATTTCTTGCCATGGGGGTGGTCTTTGTCAAGTGAGGATTTGCAAGAAAATCCAATTAAATCAATGGGTTATGGGTGATATTTTAGCTTAATTTCGGTGAATTGCCCCCGCCGCCCGCTGCACCCGAAGCGCTGGCTGAGGGCCAGCCAGCCGAATCCAATGGGTCCGTCCCGGTCAATGACCAAGCCTATAGCCGGGCTATTGGCAAGAAAAGCAACGCAGTGGACCGTCCGAAGCCGTGCTATCGCGGTCCGCAGGAAGTGATGCAGGACATCCACAGGCCCCATGCAACCGGTTGTTCGCTCAACCACGGGCGGCTTTTGGACGTGGCACCCCATTCGTAGGGTTGGCTTTTTGCCGCCAGCCGCGCAAACGCCAGCCCCCCGAATTGCAATCAAAAGAAACATTCTTTGCACCCTCTCCCAGAGCGCTGTAACACCCGTGTTGCGTAAGCGCGAAAGCGCAGGCCGACGCCGCCTGAGGCTTGCTGTAATCCCGCGCTGGGCTGCCTCGCCAGGTTGGACTGGTGGGTATCAGGGAGGGGCAGCATTTCAGCAACCTCTGGATCAAAAACTATTCATGAACAAATACCAAGTAACCCCTTTGGCTCTGGCAACGCTGCTGGCTTGTGCACCAGCGGCCTGGGCGCAATCGAGTGTGACGATTTATGGCGCTGTGGATGTGGCAGCAGGAAAGTTTTATCAGGCTGATGCTACTCAAATTAAAGAATTCAACACTGGACTACAAAGCTCATCTAGAGTGAATCTGCAAGATAGCTTCGTAGGTTTTCGGGGTGTTGAGGACCTAGGTGGTGGGCTGCGTGCCGGCTTTCAACTAGAACAAAAATTCGATGCCTCTAGCGGTGCAAACGATCCACAAGGTGCGTTTGCGCGCAGTTCTAACGTTTGGCTGGGCGGTGACTGGGGCCGCGTTACCCTTGGACGCGCCATTACGCCAAGCTACAACGCAATGGCGTCCTGGGACTTAATGGGTATGGGTAACAACTCAATCGCAGTGCGAACTTTCGGTGCTGTAGGTACTGGCGGCCAACGCCAATCCAATCAAATCAGTTACCGTACACCACAAATGGGCGGTTTTGTGATGGAAGCCGCATATGCACCCAAAGAAGATGATCTGAGCAAGGTAGATTTGAGCGCTATTTATATAGCAGGCCCTTTGACTGTGGGTGCAGCTTACAACAAGTTTAGTGGTCTAGATGCCAATTTTGCTTTAGGCGCCAAATACGGCTATCAGAATCTTGAGTTCGCAGGGGCTTACTACCATTCGCGCAACGGTCGCCACTACAACCCCACCACATTGCAGTATGTTTCCAATTCAATTGCTGGTTCCAACGGATTTAGCTTAGGCGCAAAAGCCACTTGGAATCAATTCTCGGCTGGCATTGATATCGCACGAGAAACCAAGTCAGAGTACACCATCGGAAATAGCCAGTTCGATGCAAAAAAATATACCAATGTATTACTCAATGGCACGTACGCCTTGTCAAAACGTACAAAAACGTATATCAATTACATGCGTGCAGGCGGCTTCAACAATTATGGCATTGGTTTAAATCATAACTTCTAAATATAAAATCAATATTACCAACCAGTTCTGGTACAAGCTTCTCAATGAGTGACCTCTACTCTGTTGGGATGGCCCCAAAGGTCCCACTTACCCCGCCGCCCGCTGCACCCACAGCGCAGGCAGCGGACCAGCCAGCCGAATCCAGTGGGCCCGGTTTACCTAACGATTTCAATCTACCGCCGGAGCAATCCCCTTTTAACCAAACGCCAGCCTCAAGCCCAAACGGCTCTGGGCCAAACCCTTCTTCTGACACCAGCGGGGTCGGCCCCAACGCTGACACCGGTGGCACCAGCCCCAATGGCGGAAGCAACGGAGCGGGCGGGCCCGATGGCGGCAGCCATGTCGGCAATGGAGGTGGCGGCTCTGCCAGCCAGGGTGGCGGTAGCGGTAGCGCTGGGGGTTCAGGCACAGGCGGAATGGGCTCGTCTGGGACGGATTGGCAAGGTGGAAGCGCTGGCGGCCCAGGGGGGAGCCCTGGGCGCTCTTCTGGTGATGGTGGCACGTATCCTTACGGGGGCAGCCGTGGGGATGGCGGGGGTCGGAGCGATGGGCGCACCCCAAGCTCAGGCTCATCACAGAATGGCTATACCGGTGCAGGGTCTGCGCCAGGCAGTTCAGGTGCGGGCGCTGGTGGCAATACCTACCGCGGGGGTGTGCCGGGCAGCCAACTCCCTACCGGGGCGCAGTCTGGCGTTCTGGCTACGGCCATCACGTTGGCGGGCACATCTGTGACGATCACCGGCACCGGCACTGGCTGGAGCGCTGGCACGGCGGTGCCCGGTGGCAGCGCGGTCGGTGGCCCGGGCTACGGCGCGGCGCCTTGGCAGGCGGCGGCAGCTGGCGGTGCGGTGCGCCCGGGGGGCGCGGGTGTGGGCGGTGCCTTGCAGGTTCCGCAAGGTGCCAGCCCGGCTGCGGTGCAGGCGGGCTTTGCCAACCCTCGGGCCGATGCGGCGGCGCAGTCTTTGGCCCAAAGCAATGGGTTCGCGGCGTCCAAAAATATGCCCCCCCCGGGGGGGCAGTCACAGACCACGGCAACCACGGTGCAGGGGGCGCAGACGGCGCAGGCAGCCCAGGCTGTGAATACAGGGGCTACGGCAACAGCAGGCGCGCGCGCGGACGCCCGCGATGGCGGGGTGTCTGCCGCAGTCGCCGCCGGGCGCAGCAGTGCGCAGGCTGCAGCGTCGCAGCCTGCGGTAGCGCAGGCGCAGGCCGCACTGGCACAGGCTTTGGGGCGCACCCTGGCCGGGCAGATGACGGCAGGTGGGGCTGCGGTGGCCTTGGCACAAGCGCAGTGGGCGCTGCGGGCTGCGCGCTTGGGCGAGGGGCTGGCAGCGGGTGCTGCAGGCCTGGGCGCGGGCAATGCGGCGGCGGCGGGTGGCGCAGGGCGAAACCCTGAACCGGCAGCGCGTGGCGCCCGAGTCGATGGTTTGGCTACCGGGCAGCAGGGCCGACCGGAAGGCCGGGGGGCCCGGCCTGGGCAACTGGCCGCTGGCACGGGGGCTCAGGCATTGGGCACCCCTGCCGGGGCAGGTGTGCGCGAGGGGCGGGGCACCGGCAAGCCACTGCTGGCGGGCGAACCGACGGAGATGCCGCAGGCCCTGGCGATGGCTTTGGCGCTGGCCCCCAAGGTGCGGCAACGCGCATCGCAAGACCGGGTGGAGCGGGTGGAGCGCGATACGCCGCGCCATGCTGCGCCGGAGCTGGAGGATGAGGATTTCTGGGATGCCTGGAACGACGCCGATGACGGTGCGGAGGGCGAACCGGGCGATTCGCACAGCGCGGAGGATGTGAGCCGGGAGGCCTCTGCCCAGCACTACCGTGCTCTGCGGGTATGGCTGCAGGCCAATGCGCAGCAGGTGTTGCTGCGGGAGTTGGAGGCGGGCCGGTGTGTGCTGGTGCTGGCGCCACCCGATGTTTCGCACATGCGGCTGTGGGGGCATGTGCTGCGTCCCAACGCTAAGCAGCCGGGCGTGGCGGCAGGCGCTGCAGGGCAAGCCTGGCCTCTGATGGCGCGCTGGACGGCCACGATGCCCGCTGATACGCAGTGGCGGGTGTGGCGCTTGCGGCAGGATGTGGATGCAGCGGGCCGGTGGCGGCTGGGTGCGTCGCGGCCGGACCGGCATACGCCGCAGCTGGTGGTGGAGGGTACGGCAGCAGAGCCCGCCATGGCAGGCCCCGGCGCCGCCGAACGCATTGCGTTGCAGGAGCCGCGCCGCTTGCGCCGCTTGCTGGGCACGCAATGGACGCTGATGGCTTTGCGGGTGCCTGTGCCGCTGGATGGCACCGGCCTGGGTGCGGCGCATGCCGTGCATTCGGGGTGATGGCTTGGGCGGTTTGACGGACTTGAACCCTGGGGGCAGTACGCAGCCCTCCGGCAGCAGGATCGGCCCGCCAGCGCAGTCAGCCGATTGGCAGGCTTGCGCATTGATGGCACTGGGCGATGCCATGGCGGTGGTGGATGTGTCGGGCACCGGCACGGTGTTGTGGCGCAATGCGGCGTTGTGTGCAGCGCTAGCCCAAACGACATCGGCATCGGCAGCACCAACCCCAACCCCAACGGTTTCGACTACAGCAGGCGCGAGCGACTGGCCGCCTGTGGGCGCTCCGCTGGCGCAGCTTTGTGAGCGGCTGGAGGGCCTGGCGGCTGGGCTGTGCGCAGTAGCGCAGTGGCCGGGTTGTGACGAGGGCTGGGCTGGCACGGTGGAGCTGTGTGGCGAGCAGGCCGTGGCTGACAGGGATACGCCGTTGAATGCGCCGTTGGATATGCCAGTTGCCGCGCCGGTGGTTGCACGCGCGCGCCCTGCCCGGCTTGCCCCGGTGGCGGGGCAGCAGGGCGTGTGGGCGTTGTGGCTGGGGCCCGACAGCGGGGCGCTGAACCCGACGCGGCGGCACCTGGAGGACCGTGAGCGGCTGCTTTTTACATCGCACAGTTTGGCGGTGGGCGAGATGGCGACCACGTTGGCGCACGAGCTCAACCAGCCCCTGGGGGCAGTGGGCAATGTGCTGCGAGGGCTGAAGGCGCGGTTGGCTTCGGCGGGCGAGGATTTTCAGCCGCAGCGGCTACCTGCGCTGGTGCAGGGTGTGCAGTTGGCGCTGGAGCAAGTGCAGTACGCAGCGAAGGTGATTGGCCGGGTGCGCGACTACACCCGCAATCACCAGCCGCAGCGGGAGCCCCTGGATACGCTGTCCTTGCTGCGCAGCAGCCTGGCGCTGCTGGACTGGGACCTGGAGCGGCACGGGGTGCAGTGGCTGGTGCAGGCAGACGGCATTGAGCATGCGCTGCAGCAGCGCGGATGGGCGGTGGTGGCCGATGGGGTGATGGTGCAGCAGGTGCTGGTGAATTTGCTGCGCAATGCGATCGATGCCATGGCGACGTCGCCCGCGCACGAACGGCGCCTGGAGGTCGTGTGCCGGATCGATGAGGTGGACCAGATGCTGGAGATGGCGATCCGGGATTCAGGGTGTGGCATGGAGGATGAGACGGCGGCGCAATTGTTCATGCCGTTTTTTTCGACGAAACCCACGGGAATGGGTGTGGGGCTGAACATCTGCCGCAGCCTGATTGAACTGCACCAGGGCCGCCTGTGGTTCACGCCCAATACGGACCGGGGTTGCACGTTCTTCGTCGCGCTGCCGCTGGTTGCAGCGCCTGCGCCTGCCGCCCAGGCCGAGCCGCAGGGGCTACCCGGCGATCAGGCCTGAGCCTGGCGGCGACTGCGGCGCAAAGACAGGCGCAAGACCTGCCTACCCAACGGGGCGCCCCTGAGAGTTTTGAATGCTATGAGGGAGAGATGGACACATGACAGTCACGCACGCTGGACCGACGACACGAACGCTGTACCTGCTGGACGACAACGCAGATTTCCGGACCACGGCCCGCTGGTGGCTGGAGGGAGCGGGCTACCGGGTTCTGGATTTCGCGGATGCCAACGCCGCCATTGCCACCCTGGAGCACCAGATGCAAGCGGGCACGCTGGCCGACAGCTGCTTGTTGCTGGATGTTCGGATGCCCGGGATGTCCGGGCTGCAGGTCCACGACGCGCTGATTGCCCGGGGGATAGCGGGACCACAAGCGCAGTGGCCGCTGCCGGTGGTGTACATGACGGGCCATGGCGATGTGCCGCTGGCGGTGCAGGCCATGGAAAAGGGCGCCATCACGTTCCTGGAAAAACCGTTTGAAGACAGCGCGCTGGAGCAGGCGCTGGCCAAGGCGTTTGAGGCACCGGCCGCGCCGCATCGGCCTCCAGCGTGCGCAGAGTTCCAGCGCAGGCTGGCCACGCTGACGGACCGGGAGTCCGAAGTGATGCGCGGGGTGGTGGACGGCAAGATGAGCAAAGAAATCGCCCGGGACCTGAACATCAGCGCCAAGACGGTGGAACTGCACCGCGGCCGGGTGCTTGGCAAGATGCAGGCCGACTCTGCGGTGCACCTGACCCGCATGACCATGGCACAGAGGGTGCTGTAAGCACCTTTGCGCGATCTGTTCACGGCGTGCTGCGCACAACGCGCACGGACGGGCTGGGCAGCGCGTTGCAAAGGTCTTCAGTTGCAACGAGTCGCAAGCAGACGAAGCGCGCGACAAGGGCTTCGACAGGTATCTGGCATTGGGAGCTGAGCTACTCCGGTGCAGGATGACAGAGTGTTGGGCAACGGCTGATATCCAAAGCAAATATGCCGCCAGCGCTTTTCTACAAAGCGCAATTAGCTACTATTTTTGCAGCAAAAATAGATACTGAAATTGTGATCCGCGCATGCTTTGCGGGCGGGCGGATCCTGGGCCAGAGAGGTGCGCGGGTAGGTGTCCTCCCTAGCTAGGGGCATTCCTAGCTGGGAATCGCACATATAGCGCGGCAGACCCAAAGCCGGTTCAATCACGGCTGTCCCGACGGAGCCAGTGCCACAAAGCCGCAGCCCGATGGGGTCCTTGCCAGGGCGACCTGTGCAGGCAAAGGAGTCGTTCCAACCAATCACGGCCCGAAGATGGGCCAGTTTCAAGGAGTTTGTTATGGGTGCAGCAGTTGGCGTCGTGGGTTCCGCATTGATCGGCGGCGGCGGAATGGGCATGGGCGGCCTGCTCGGTGGCATCGGTTCGCAGTTTCTGAGTGGCATGGTCAGCGGCCTGCTGGGTGGCAATGACATGAGCAAGACGCTGGAAGGCTTCTCGCCAGTCAACATCCTGAATGCAACGACCAACTTGGTCAGCACCATCATGGGCGGCGGCGCACAACAAGCGGCGCAAACACTGCAACGCGAAGATGGCATGCCGAAGTTCCTGCAAGACGCGATCAGCCAGGCGATCGACGAGGTGATGCAGGAATACTGCAAGCCCACCGATGGTGCTGGTGAGGCAATTTCCGATGTGGCATCGTGCGATATCCAAAAGTCGGTGGACGACATTGCGCAGCAGATCGTCGACAGCGTGCGCAACCAGATGGCCGAGAGCACGGGCGAAGGCGGCAAGGGCTGTGGCAAAGCCGGTGCCAAGAGCTGGCTGCAGGCCATTGCCCAGGCCATGGGCGAAGCCATGGGTGACAAAGCCGGCAAGATGGTGGAGCTGTCGGGCAAGCTCAAGGAGGCCGCCGGTGGTGACGGCGAGGATGCCGCCAAGGAAATGCAGGCTGTCAACGCAGAGTTCCAGGCTGTAAGCCAGGAATTCAAGCTGCTGACCGATGCGTTCAATACCGCGCTGAAGTCGCTGGGCGAAGGCATGAGCAGCATGGCTCGCAAGCAATAAGCCCTGTCTGCCCGACGGGCGGATATCGCGATTTGCAACAAACGAAACGGACCGTTCCTCGGTCCGTTTTTTTCTTCCTCGACCGATACGATGTGGCCGCCTTGTGCGCCTGGTGGGCACCGCTGGAAGTCCAAGGCCGTTCTGCATGCACAGGTATCACCTGGGATGTTTGGACTTTTCTTTGTGCCCCGGACAGGGCTGGCTGGGTTGCGGAACTGTCCGCGTTTTTGACTGAACACTGACCATGAAATCCCTGAAAGATCTTTGCGCTGCTGTAGCGATCACCTTCGCAACCATGACTCCTGCCAGTGCCTGGTGGATGAGTTCGGACACGGGCATGAGCCTGTCCGTGGGCGCTGGCAGCTACTTGCTGAACAATGAAATCCAACGCGCTGCGCGCGCCAGCCGCAAGGGGGTGGCGGGCGGCGTATCCACAGCGCAGTTGGCGCGCACCGGCTTTCAGCGCAATGGCAGAACGGCAGCACTGGATATGTTGGTGGGCTACTACCCGCCGGCGCAGCGTCCACAAATGCGCCAGGGGTTTCTGGAACTGCACCAGCAGTACCCGCAGGTGGCGCGACAGCTGGGTGTGCCGACCAACGATGTGGCCACGGGGCTGGCATCTTTTCTCGCGGGAGCCTATATGGCCTACAACAACCAGAATGTGAGCAACAGCCATGTGAAGCCGCTGGCCAATCAGTTGCGCAGAGCGCTTGCGGCAGAGCGAGATTTCGCCCAGGTGACCGACGCGGAGAAGCAGCGCATGTATGACGCCACGGTGATGCTGGGCATGCTGATGGCAACGACGCAGGTGCAGTTGCAGCGGCAGCCTGATCCGATGCTGGAGGCGCAGATGCGGCAGCTTGGTAAGGAGATGATCGAGGGCTTCTTGAAGGTGGACGCCAGCCGCCTGCGCATCACGTCATCGGGCATGCGAATCGTTTGAGATCGGTGCGTCGTTCATCGTTTGGGGCGAGCCTCTCGGGGCCAACACGCCCCGTGCCATCCCTCTTCACATCCCTCTTCACATCCCCCTCACCTCCCCTCACCCGCTGCAGGTTTATGCCGGAGAAACGCTGAGCACCGCACGCTGGCGCTGGCGGCGGGACTGGGTGTGCCACGCCTGCCACTGGGCCTGGTCCAGGCGGTAGCGCCGGGCCTGCGTGCCGTTGTAAGTGGCCATACCTTGGCAGCCGAAGCCCAGTACTTTCAGACAGTGCGCGGCAGAGCGGTTGGTGGGTGCGCAGTGGCCCAGCACATGCGTTTGCAGCAAGGCGCCAAAGGCCTGCTGCAGCAGCCACTCCCCGCCATCCAGTGCGAGCGTACCGCCCCAGGACTGTGCCGCCAGTCGCGCGCCGATCTCCAGGATTTTCGGATCCTCCTCCAAATGCACCAGGCTGAACCAGCCGCAAAAAACCCATCGGGGTTGCACAAGCTTGGCTAACAGCGCAGCGTCGATGTCGCCTTCGGCGTGCGCACGCAGTGCGTCGGCAATGGTGTCCGAGTCAGGCGGCCGGGCCCGCTCTGCACACCAGATGCCCGTGCCAGGGTATTGCAGATAGAACTGCTGCATGTGCGCGATGAAGCGGTGTGCGACACGCGGCTCATCCAGCGGTGCATCGTCGGCCAGGTGCGCGCGTACGCGAGGGTCGCGGTGCATGGTGACCAGGGCCTGGGCGTCGCGGCTGTGGAACTGGCGAATGCGCAAGCGTAGACCTTGATAGAGGATGACGGGTTCAGGGGACATAGGGTGTGCCGATGGTGGGCGCTGTGCCGCAGTGGGTGGGTGCGGAGGCTGCCAGGAGGAGTGGCGATAGCCCACCCCAATGGGCTTGCAGCACGCGCTGATAAGCCGCCCAAAAGGCGGTTTGCGGACCGCTCTGTTGCCAGACAGGCCCCGCAAGGAACTTGCTCGCCTCTGCACTCTGGGCACGCCCGAGGGCGGCATATGCGGTGCCTGCCAGCCAGAGGTCTCCTTGGTGAGCGGCTTGCGGTGCGCGCCCGATGGGCTGGGTATGGGGAGAGAGCTGCACCGGCGCAGTTGCGCCTGCGGGAGGGCCGCCTGGGGTATTGCCGGTGACCATGACCCAAGCCCCCAGGTAGTGCCCCAGAGCCATGGCATGGGGATATGCCCCGCGCCGATCGCAGTGATGCAGGTACTCCGCTGGGGGGTACATGCCGTCGTGACCCTGATGCAGCTGGTGGTGAATGAGCCGGATTTCATGGGTGCGCTGCTGGGCACACAGGGTGTGCAGGTAGCAAGCCAGGGCCTGGCCGTCAGGGTGCTGCTGGGCCAGGGCATTAACAATGGCACAGGTCTGGCTGGTAAGCAGCCGCGTAAGGGCAGGGGCGAGTGTCGGCAGGGCCGCACCTTGGGCAGCGACAGGGATGGCCAGGGCCCACAGGGTGGCTTTGGCGGGTGCATCGCTGGCGGTGGCGCAGGCCTCCAGCACCTGTCGCAGGACTCCGCCGGAGTCGGCCTGCGTGCGCACCGGGGTGTAGGGTGGTAACAGGGCGGTGAGCATGGCCCTGACCATTGCCACAGACTGTGCCGACGCCGGGGGAAGCGGCAGCATGGCTTGCAAGGCGGTGTCGAGGGCATGGGTACGGCCGTGCAGACTACTCAGCAAACGACCGATCAAAGGAGCGCGCAGTCCGTCTGGCTGGGGGTGGCTGGGCAGGACGGGCCCCACGGCGGTACCGTGGCCAACCAGAGCGATCAGCAGGCCGAGCCTGTCGCGATCGCTGGCGCTGCGCGCCAGGTGTTCACCCCAGCGCGCCAGATCTTGCTCCTGAACGGCAACCCGGGTGAAGCCTGCCAGGTGCGCTGCATCGAGGCGCGTTGCGAGGTGCTGCAACAGTGTGTCTGTGTCGGCGTAGTCGAGCTGGTGGTACCAGGGTCGGACCCGGCGACTGGGGGACTGCGCCAAGCTGTGTACCCAGGCCCGCAGGTCGGCGTGCTCCAGCCGCAGCAGAGCATCCAGCAAGTGGGCAGGCGACTGGGAGGCTGCGGGGTCTTCATCGGGCCATGGCCCGCCACCGCCGAAGCCCTGGCCGCCGCCCGAGTACCCCCCCAAGGCTACAACGCGGCCACCAGGAGCAATGGCCCGAATGGGGGCCAGCGCGGCCCATGGCTCAGACATGCCAGATGGTGAAGGTGGGATAGCAGGGTGCAACGGGCCGCACGGGAGCGGCGTATCGGTGCCTCAACGCCAGGAGGCCGGAGGAATCCAGCCCTGCGCCAGCGCGCCAACCGTTGCAGCCGGCGCGGATTGTTCACCGTGGCGGCACGCAGCCATGAAGGCTTCTACCGCCTGGGTGGCCGCACGGTAGGGTTCGGGGTCCGCCTGAGACCAGCTCAGGGCCATGGCTTGCAGTGCGTGGCGGCTGCTGCGGGTCCAAGCGCCGTCTAGGGGGTCGTCGGCCACGCTGTGGAGCTTGGCGCAATAGAGGCGCCGGGCCGCTTCACTGTGCGATACCAAGCCCACCAGTGCGCGTGCGGCGTGGTCAAAAGCCACGGCCCCGAGGGTACCGCGCCCGTCGGGCTGCGCGAACCAGGCGCACAGGTACTCAATGGGGCCCATGGTGCGGGTGGCGCGCACGGACGCGTCCCACTGCGCCCCCCATGCGGCGTGCCGCCCCGAGGGCAAGCGGCCGCTTTGCAGAGCAAGCACCAGGGTATCGGCGACCGCAGCCTGGGCCTGGGGATTGCCATGCTCGCCAATGCGGCAAAGCACCTGCAGGAAGGCGGGGTACAGCGCATCGCCGAGCGAGTGGCACAGGCGCTCCATCCAGCGCACGCGGTCTTCACGTGAGGGCAGATGGGCGCAGCCTTCGATGAGGACCTCTGCTGCACCGGCCCAGTCGGGCTGATCGCGCAGGGTCAGATCGGGGATGGGTTGGACCATGGGTGCTGTCGCAAAGGAGCGGCGCGCGGGGGCGGAGATCAACCCCGGGTAAAGAGACAGTCAATGAACCGGGATTGCAGCTGGGCCGGGGTGTCGCCGCTGAAGGGGGGGACGGACAAGGTGCGGGCGACGGCGTCGCTGCCGGTATAGCCAAACAGGCGCGCGGTGTCGCCGTTGTCCAAGGCTGGCCGGAGCGCGTCAGTCCGGGGCGCTAGGCCAGCGAGGCCTGTCAGCGACGAGAGAGAGGACGAGGTCACCATGTGTGGACGCGGATGAAAGATGGGATGTCTCCATCGTAAAAACTTGCGCTCGCTTGCGCTATTGGGAAGCCTCCTAGTGGAGGGGGTGCATTTGCAACAAAACGCTTCAAACCCCAAGCCAGAGGCCGGCGCTCGCTGGGTGTTCAGGTGGGCAGCAGGGTCTGCATCTTGTGCAGCAGTGTCGGGAAAAGGGCAGCCAGGTAGTTCAGTAGTGTCTTGGCCAAGGTGGTGAGCATGACCAACCACAGCAGGATGGCAGCCACGCTTTTGAGGGAGCTGGACAACGAGTACAGATTGAGCTGGGGCGCGAAACGATTCATGAGGCCCAGCGCCAGGTCAATGGCATACATGACTACCAGGGTGGGCGCAGCGAGCAAGAAGCTCAGGCCCGCAAACTGCGCGAAGGCGCTTTCAAACAAGGTGACACCGGCTGGGCGCGGAGCAAGGCCAGGCTGGGCCAGGGGCCACAGCACAAAGCTTTCCATGAGGACGCCGATCCAGAGCATGAGGCCACCCGAGGCCATAAACAGGTACACAGCCAAGCGCCCCAGGAAGGCCCCTGAAAGCGAGGTCTGACGCCCGGAGAGAGGGTCTGTGACCTGCGCCTGCGACAGTCCGATAGCGCCGTCAATGATCTCGCCGGCGGCGTCGAACGCCCAGAGTACAGCGGCCAGCAGCATGCCCAGAGCCAGGCCGATGAAGGCTTCTTTGGAGAACAACCCGATCCATTGGGAAACGCTCCAGCCGGTGACGTCGACCGCAGGCTGCAGGGCCAGTGTGATGACTCCGAACGCAAGAAAAATGGCGCCCCGCACGAGCTGGGGCACGGTTTCCTGGGCCAGCAGGGGCAACAGCACGAAGGCGGTAGCAAAGCGCACGCTGGCAAGCGCGGCCAGCAACGCAAGTTCGCTGACGTTGTTCACCGCGGCAAAGGTTTCTCCCATGGGTGGGTGGCCTCAGCGTTTGACGAGGGCGGGGAAGTCGGTCATGACCCGGTCGGTGTAGCGGTACAGCGTGCCGCCCAGCAGGGATGCGGTGATGAAGATGGTGAGCACGATAGCGAAGAACTTGAGCGCGTACTGCAGGGTCTGCTCCTGAATCTGGGTGGCGGCCTGCACCAGGGCAACCAGTAGCCCGACCAGCGCGGCCACGATGACCGGTGGCGCGGACAGGAGCAACACCAGCCACAGGGCCTGGTACAGCAGTTGGATGGTCTGGCTTTCAAACATGGCGTACGGAGGGCATGGTCAGAGTGGGAAGGCGATGCACGGCGGCGAGGTCAGTGGCCGTAGGAGAGCACCAGGCCGTGGGTGAGCTTGACCCACCCATCGACCAGCACGAAAAGCAGCAGCTTGAACGGCAGCGAGATGGTGGTGGGCGACAGCATCATCATGCCCATGGCGGTGAGGATGTTGGCGATGACCAGGTCGATGATGAGAAAGGGCAGGAAGATGAGGAACCCGATCTGGAACGCTGCGGACAGCTCGCTGACGATGAAGGCGGGCACAACCACCACAAAGTCGCGTTCGCTGATCTGGGCAGCACGTTCTGGACTGAGGGTTTTCTGGGCGGTCTTGAGGAAGAAAGCGCGCTCGTGGGCGGATGAGTGGCGAACCAGAAAGTCGCGCAGGGGCTCTTTGGCCGCATCGGCCACCGCCAGCATGCCAGAGGTGCTGCCGACGTTGGAGACGCTGCGGGCACGTTCGGCCATATCCAACCCCACGGGCAGCATGACGTAGATGGTGAGTACCAGGGCCATGCCGTTGAGCACCACGTTGGGTGGCACCTGCTGCAGGCCTAAAGCGTTGCGCAGCAGGCTGAGCACCACAATGATCTTGGTGAAGGAAGTGACCATGACGCCCACAAACGGCGCCAGGGAGACAACGATCACGGTGACCAGTGCCGAGGAAGGGGTAAATTGATTCAGGTCCATGGTGTCTGCGAATGGGCTGCGCCGCACGCGCGCCCGGTGGATGGTTCAGCGGAAAACAAGGGGGCTTCAGGCCCAAAGGCTGGTGTGGCACCGAGGGCGCTGCGGATTCGAAGGGCGTAGCCACCGGCCAGAGGAACCAGATCACCGTGGGCGCGCAACGCACCACCCTGCTGCAAGTGCAGCTCCCCCGGCAGCATGGGTGGTAGCCGAAGGCGAACCGGTGCTGTCGATGCGGGAGGTGCGGCAGGTACCGATAGCACCGCTGGGCGAGCCTGCCAGCACAGCCATTGCTCCAGCCCCATGGCGGGCATGCCGTGCCAGACGATCTCGGCATCGGCATCCGTGTTGGCATGGGTGTCTGTGGCGGACGGCTCGGTGGCCGTGGGCAGCGGCGCGTGCAGGTCCAGCCCCAGGGGCTCGGCCATGGGCGGGGCACCAGTGCGAACATCAGGGCTGCGTACCAGCACCCCCGCGCGCACCGGAAGGTGGCCGCCGATGGGCCGCACGGTGACGGGCCATTCGTACCCCAGAGAGGGCGTGAGCCAGACCAGGGAGCCTTCAGCGAGTTCCGCGACTGCGGCGGCAGGCACTGCATCCAGGCACAGTTCCGTGTGCACGCTGGGCCAGGCGACATGCGGGGACTGCAGCCAGTCGGCTGGCGGACCCGACAGTGCCATCCAAGGCAGGCGCAGGCGCGTGCCCACAGGGGCCAGTGCAGCGGTCTGCACCACCGCTTCGCACGTGCCGGATTCCAGGGCGACTGGTGGCGCGGCTTCACCGGGCTGCAACAGCCAGGGGTGGCGCAGCCATTGCTCGACAGCACTGATGAGCGGTTCTGCCTTGGCCAGCTGCAGCATCAGGCGCGGTCCGGTCCACTCCGCTGCGGTGTCCCCAGAGGTGCGCGCAGGCGGGGTGGCATCCCGACCAGTGGTGCCTGAGGAGGCTGTTGGTGCATCCGGGTTTAGGGCTGGGGGCTGAGGTTCACACAGGCAAGGGGCTGGCTCTGGCCGCAGCGGCAGCCAGAGCTCGGCCCGGTGCGCGCCCACCGGTCCACAAAAAACGAGCCACGCCGGCGCGGGCACTGGTGGGGCGTGCGGGGCAGGTGCCGCCACTGCGGCTGGGTTGGCGGTATCAGGCCACGATGTCATCGTCAAATCCGAGGTCGTCCATGCGACCGTGGCTGTGTTCGCGCAGGCGGTCACGCAGTCGCTCCAGGTGCGGGGTCAGTTGCTGGCGGGTGGTGGCATTGGTGCCCATGCGCAGCTGCCACTGGCCGTTGCCGCTTTGGGCTAAGCGCAGGGCCAGGGTGGCGGCCTCGGCACCGCCCAGCGGCACTTGCAAGCGCAACGGGGTACCCACCCCGGGCGCGGCCGCATGAGGGGCCATGGGCAGAGAATCTGGCAGGAGGCCGGTGGGTTGGGCGGGTGCGGTGAGGGCTGCACTGCCCCCCATAAGGGCACTACCCTCCCCTGCCAACCCGGTGTACCCGGTCAGTGGCTGGAGCTGCCCCCAGAGGCCTGGGGGCGGAGCCTCGGTGTGGGGGAGGTCGTTGGGTTCGGGGTCGTCCTGGTCCTTGAGCCGGCTGTCGCTGCGTTCGCCGGCCCGCCGGATGGCGGCATCAAAATCCCGCCGCGCCTGCGGAGGCACCCAGCCGCCGGCCTGTGAGGCCCGGGCGGTAGTGTCGGAGGTATGGGTTTTTCGTTCAGGGGTCGATGGACGGATGTCACTCACGGGGCATTCCTCAGGGGGCTGACCGCAGCGGGGGGTCTTCCCGCTCCAGCGTGGTTTCACGTTCGCGCCGCAGGCTTTGGCGGGCGTCATCGCGTAGCGTGGCGCTGGCCTGGTGCTGGACCACGGCCTGGAGCCACGCGGTGCGGGCTGAGGCGGCACGGGTGCGCGCGTTGATCAACTCTTCTTCCTCATCGATCAATGCGTATTCAGCGCGTTCGAGCTGGTCGTCCAGCGCCTCCTGTGCGGCACTGGCGTAGCCGGCCACGACCCCCATACGGGCGGCGTAGGGGCCAATCAGGCTGTGCTGCAGCTCCAGCCTGCGGGCCTGCAGCTGGCGAATCTGGGCTTCGCGGTCGCGCACCACTTGCTGGGCAGCTTGCAACTCGCGCTCGGCCTGCTGGCTGGCTTGCAAGGCTTTGCGCTCGCGCAACGCACGCAGTCGCTGCAGCTGACTGGCAGCAGCCAGTTGCTGGGCCATGGCGGAGGCGGTCATGGGCGAGCCCCCCAAGGTGTATGCAGGCTGGTCACAGTCACCGCTGGAACTGCTGCAGCGCAGCGAGGGTTTGTTCGAAGGGTGTCCCCTCGTCAGGCCGCTGTCGCAACAGGGCCTGCAACGCAGGTTGGGCGGCGATGGCGTCGTCGGCCAGGGCGTCGCTGCCTGGCGCATATTCACCAACCTGAAGCAGGAAGCGGATTTCGTCGTGTTTGGCCATCAGGGCGCGCACGCGCAGGGCTGCGTCTTGGTGGGCGCGATCGGTGACGCGGTTGAACACACGGCTGGCACTGGCCAGTACGTCAATGGCCGGGTAGTGCCCCGCTTGCCCAAGCTGGCGCGAAAGCACAATGTGGCCGTCCAGGATAGAGCGGGTCTCCTCGGCCACAGGATCGGAGCCGTCTTCATCTTCAGCCAGAACCGTGTAGAAAGCGGTGATGGAGCCGGACGCATCGTTACCCGCCCGCTCGAACAGGCGCGGCAGCTCTGCAAACACACTGGGGGGGAAGCCCCGGCGCACGGCTGGCTCCCCCACCGACAGGCCGATCTCTCGCAGCGCGCGGGCATATCGGGTCACGGAGTCCATCATCAGCAGGACGCGCCGCCCTTGCACGCGGAAGTGTTCGGCAATAGCGGTGGCGGTCTGGGCGGCACGCAGCCGCTCCATGGCGGGCCGGTCGGAGGTGGAGACAACGATCACCGAGCGGGCCAGGCCCTGGGGGCCAAGGCTGTCCTCCAGAAACTCGCTGACCTCACGCCCCCGTTCGCCAATCAGGGCAATGACATTGACATCGCTGTGTGCGAGCTTGGCAAGCATGCCCAACAAGGTGGACTTGCCACCCCCGGCCATGGCGAACACGCCCAGTCGCTGACCTTCACCGATGGTGAGCAATCCGTCGAGCGCACGCACGCCGGTGATGAATGGGGTATCAATGGGCCGCCGGGTCAGCGGGTTGGGTGGCTCGGCGTGGAAGGCGCGGAGCGGCAAGTGGGCCGGGAGGGCGTGACCATCCAGGGGTGTGCCGAAGGCATCGAGCACGCGGCCCAGCAGGGCGTCGCCCACGGGAACAAGCTCTCCGCCATCCAGAGGCTCCACCTCGGCACCCATCGAGACGCCGTGCAGGTGCCCCAGTGGCACAAGAATGGCGTCATGCTCGCGAAGCCCGACGACTTCTGCGCGCAGCACGTTGCCATGCGGTTGCGCGGGGTCACGAATCAGGCATTGCTGGCCGATGACGGCACGCAATCCACTCACGCGCAATGTGGTGCCAAAGGCTTGCACAACCCGCCCCCGGGCAGCCACCGGCTGCATGGAGCGCAGCGAGGCCAGGATGGCAGGATCGAGCAGAGGGCGAGGGGAAGCGTCGGCGTGCATGTCGCAAATCGGTGGCGCGCTCAGGCGGCCCTGGCTTCGGGGGACGCCATCTGGCGCTGGGAGGTTTCAATCCGCTGCGCAGCACTTGCCAGGACGGTGTCGAGCCCGGCCAGCAACGCACCAGCCTGGGACTCCACCACGCAGTCCAGCCCATGGATTTCTGTGTCGGCCAGACATTGCACGGGCATGGGCAATTCACGCGTGGCAAGTTGTGCGCGCACGGGCTCGACCAGCTCTGCGGGCAGGCGCAGGCGCACGGGCTGAGGAGGTACCACCTGCTCAAAAGCCTGCAGCGCCAGGGCGGTCACCACTTGATCAGGCGCCAGGGCCGAAGCGATGCAACGCACCATGGCAGTGGCCAGCGTGACGAGGGCGCTGCGCAGTTCTTCGCGCTGGTGCTGGTGCTGTTGCGCCAGCGATTGCAGCGCTGCTGCAATCTGTCCCGCCGCTTCATGGTGGGCCTGTGCCAGCCCAGCGGCAAAACCGTCGCGGTGACCTTGCTCACAGGCCGCCTGCTGCGCCTGCGCAGCCGCGTCAAGGGCACTGCTGGTAAGCGTTTGCAGCGCAGCGGCCAGGTCCAGAGCGCTCTCCAGCGCCTGAACCTGCTGCGCCGGCACGGTACGTTCCGTGGTGGCCAGGGTCAGGGTGGCGTCTTGGTGCAGGGTGAGCAGGTAACTCATGACGGTGTGGACAACGGGGTTACGGGCTCGGTCTGCGGGGTAACACTGGCGGGTGCTGCCAGCGCTGGTGCGGCCGCATGTGCCTGCGCTAACGCGGACTGGGCCCAGGCCGGGTTAGAGCCCACCGTGGGCAGCAAAGCCAGCGAGGCGCTCCAGCCAAGGTGGTGGGCAAGGCGCGCCTGGAGTTCGTGCACACAACCCCACAGCAGCATCGCCTGACCCCAGGCACGAACGTACGACACGATCGTGTGGGCAGGCGGCAGCAGGGGCCGAGGTGCCCGCGCCAGCAGTTCCGGGGTGTCCGGAGCGTCAAGGGCAGCACGGAAGAGCCCGACCCCAACGCTGCGCGACAGGGGTGCGAGTTGCCGCCCGTCGATGCAGGCACGCAGCGACGCCTTGAGCCAGTAGATGCCAGACAAGGCGCTGAGTGCATCGCGGGCCGGCGCGGGATCGGCCACCCACAGAGGACACAACATGAGCTGCTGCCAGCTCAATGGCTCGGCCTGCAACTGCCGCGCAAGCGCTGCCCGCGCGCGCCGCTGCGCGGCCACATGGGTCAACGCCGAGTCTTCACCCAGGTCCACGGGCTGCATCTCAGGACTCGCTGCCGACACGGGGCTGCGCGGGGGATGCGACCGCAACGGCGGCGCCCCGGCGCAGCGGTGCCACTGCGGCGCCGACCATGGATGCCAGCCCGGTCTCGGCCAAGGCTGCCGCGGCTGCAGGGCGGCGCTGCCACCAGGCCATGGCCGCCACGGCGGCCGCTATGAGGCTAAGCAGCCCCGCCACCAGCATGACCATGCCGCCATACTGCGCCCACAAACCGCCCAGGAATGACGGCGGGGCCGCCGGTGGAATAGGTTCGGCGGGGAACATGGCAACAGTGACGTTGTCGTAGGGCAGCCCCTCCATGGCGTTGACTACGAGGGCTTTGATCTTGCCCGTCTGCTGGCTCAGGTCGACCCCGGGGCGGTGTTTGATGAACACCGAGGCCGTCGAGTGCTGGGGCTTGTCGGACAGGGGATTCTTCTCGGGCACAGAGACATGCACCCGTGCCTGCACCACGCCGTCAATGCTGGAAAGCGTGGCCGAGAGCTCTTGCGACAGGGCATGGGTGAAGCGGGCCCGCTCTTCGAGTGCCGATGACACGAAGCCCTCTTTCTTGAATACCTGGCCCAGGGTGTCGAAGGAGTCGCGTGGGAACCCTCCGGCGTGCAAGATCTCTACAGCGCGAGAAAAGTCGTCAGGCCGGGTGCTGACGACAAAGGCCTTGCCGTCGCGCGAGGCCGCTTTTTCTGCATGCAGGCCCGCATTGCGCAACACGGCCACCATCTCGTTGGCTTGGCGCTCGGTCAACTGGCCATACAGCTCCTGCTGAGAGCATGCGGCCAGGAGTGCCAGCGTGACCGTGACGAGGACCCGCGCGGGCCAGGAGGGTGTCCTGGCCTTGCGGGCGTTGGCCCCGGGAATGGGGCAAGTGCGCAGGTGCGTTCTGGCAGTAAGTAGCGGTCTCATGCGATATAGCGGTCAAGGCGGGCGGTCAGGCCTGCTGGCGGAACAGTTGCTGCAGCCCGTCGGAGGTGCGGTTGGCGATATTGGCGGTGAGCTGGCTGTGGAACAGAAACTCGTGCGCCCGGACGGTCAGCATGACCATCTCACCCGGTGTCATGTCGTTGCCCGCAGCCATGGCCGCTTGCGCATGCTCCTCCAGCGAGACCGCCTCGGCGTTGATGTGTTCGAGCGGCTTGAATAGAGCCTGCATCCCCTCGCCCATTGCCTGCACAGGCTGGGCCTGCAGCGTGCTGCCCGCACCCGCTTCTGCACGCGCAATAGCCTCGTGAAAGCCGGACATGTCGGTCAATGAGATGCCATAGCCGGCTTGGACGGGGCTCTGCCCCGCCGAGACGCCGACACTGTCTGCGCCCGAAAGCGAAAGGCCCATGGTGGTAGTGGCGTTCATGGTGTCAGCGCCACATCACTGTTTGCGGGCCATGGTTTCCAGTGCCGTGCCCACCGATTGCAAGGAGGTGTGGGCACTGTTGGACATGAAGCCCATTTGTTGGGCCAGCATGGTCATGTGGGTGATGTGGGCAGGCTTGTCGTTGCCGTCGGCCAGGGCATCCCCTGCGGCCTCGATTTCACTCGCTTTGGCGTCCAGGGTCTTGCCCCAGGCATCGGCCATGACCTCGAACCAGCTAGCGCCTTTGCCGCTGCGGCTTTGGGAGCTGCTCAGTCCAGTGGTGGCGACCATGGCCAGCGGATTGATGGAATTGCTCATACTCTGACTCCTACTTTGCAGGTGGTGCTGGCGGTGATTGCCAGCGGGGTGGTTGAACAAGGGGTCGGTCCGAGGGCCGATGTGGCACGGTGACGTTTCAAGGTTTGAGGTAAACGTGGTGCGGTGGGCTCACCTGGGTGCCCAGATGCACTGGTGGTGAAGCGGTTCATGCAGGGCTTCAGAACGACAGGACGCTGGCCACGCCCTCGCGTTCCATCTGCACCTTGTCGGACAGAATGGCCACAATGCGGTGCCCACTGGGCAACATGGCCCCCTCGAAGTAACGGGTGCCGTCCACGGTGACGAGGTAGGCAGGCTCTCCGGGCACGATGGCAGCGACACGCTTGCCAGGATCGTGGATGGCCGATGCAGCTGGAGGCGGCGTAGGGGGAGCCTCGTTGACAGCGGCCAGCTGCTGCAAGCCCGGCACATCACGGCGAGCCAACGCCTGAACATGCTCAAGCTGCCGCGTATCAGACACCGCAGTGCGCACCCGCACCACCCCCGCACCAGCAGCTTCCACTTGCGCAGCGATGCCGTTGAGTCGATAGACCTCGGCCACACTGGCTGCCACCTGCTCATTGACCCATACCGAGAGCCGGGCGGGCGAACGGTCTGCAAGCGCCTTTTCCAGTCGGGTCTTTTCAGCCTGGGACTCCAGGTGCCCGGTCACGTACAGCTGCCCGCTGCGGGACTCGACATTCAGTGTGGGCATGCCCAGGTGCGACAGGGTCTGGCGGATGTTCGCGGCGTGCTCTTGCGGACTCAGGGTGGAAGGCCCCATGGCCCAGGCCAGGGTGAGGGTGCACACAGAAACGCCCACCAACGCGGTGCCGCCCAGCATCAGGCGCGAGCGCCAGCGCTGCAAAGGGGACGTCTGGCCTGCCGCCATGGCTGCAGGGTCCTTTGCTGGCGTAGCTGCGGCAGAGGAGGCCTGCGAAGCAGACGCACCCATACCAGCATGCGAACGCGCCTCCGAGGCTGCTTCTGAAGCAGGAGCAGACTCTTGCGCATGCGGTGTAGCCGACGTGGCACCTCCGTCTGGTGCCGCGTCGGTGAACAGCGGCGCCCATTGCTGCGCACCGAGCTGACCCACGGCAAGCCGGATCCCTCCGACAGTGAACGGCTCGTACAAGCCCAGCTCTGCGCGCGCGCCTGCCTCCAGCGTCCTGTGGGCTACGGCACCGCCGCCCTGCTGCACCTGCAAAACCAAGATGCCTGTGGGCGAAAACGACAACACAGCAACGCCTTCAGCCTTCTGAAGCACGACTTCATTGATCCAGTCCTGTCCGATGCGCAGTGTCTGCCCAGGCTGAATGACAGAAGATGCGCCACGCTGCTCGCCGCTGAGAACGCGCAGTTCGTACAAAGTTTCTGTGCTCATTCCACGGTACTCCTCGGCCCGGACATGCGGGCCTCGTTCGCTCGATTCGTTCACGGCGCCTGCTCACCCAACCCCTGGGCTACGCCAGGCCTGGGATCGCCCGTCGCGGGGTTGCGGGTAGACGTTGTGGTCTCTTCCAGTACAGGCATGGGTGGGGCAGCCACGGCGCCACCGGGCCGCAGTGGCCCCGTGGGTGCTGATGCATTGGTCGCGCGCCGTGCAGGGATGAGGCGGGGCGAAATGAGGAAGAGGCGTTCCACCCGTTCTTGCTGGTCGTTGTTCGAGCGGAACAGCGCGCCCGCCAGGGGGATATCGCCCAGGAATGGAACCTTGGAAACCCCTTCGCTGCTGGACTCCTTGACCATGCCGCCAATCAGCAGGCTCTCGCCCGCGCCGATCAGCGCCTGGGTATTGATGGAGGAACGCTCGACGATGGGGATCGAATCAACCTGGCTGGCTCCATTGATGCCGCCGTCTTCGATCTGGACGAGCAGCTTGATGCGCACGTCTGAGCCTTCCTGGAACACATGGGGCGTGACACGCAAGGAGGTCCCTGCCGACACCTTGTAAAGATCGACTTGCTCTCGACCTGCCACGCGCACGTAGAAACTCTTGTTGGTGTCAAAGAGCGCCTCGACGTTGGACAGCGTCATGACCTGGGGGCTCGAAACAATGCGGGCTACGCCCTTGTTCTGCAGTGCATTGATTCGCGCCACAAAGTTGTTGCGCCCGCCCAGCACCAGGGACATGAATCCGCCCTCGCCTGCCGGCGTAATGCTCTGAACCGGCGTGCTGCCCAGCAGACCGGTGTCGCTGGCGGTGCCATTGCCAAACAGGAAGGAATAGCGGTCGCCACTCAGGCGCCAGTTGATACCCATCTCACGCAACTTGTCGGTGCTCAGGTCGATGATGGTGGCTTCGATCTCCAGGGCCTGGGGCTCAATGTCCAGCGACTTGATGAGCTCGTCGTAGTAAGGCAGACGCTCCGGGAGGTCTCGCACGATCACTGCATTGAGACGGGTATCGGCCTCCACACGGGCCTGGTTCGCGACCGAAGCCGCGCCCAGGCCTTCCAGCAACGCCGCGTCCACGGTGGCCACCTGCACACCTCCTACGGCTCCAGGTCGGCCGCCCCAGGCTTGCTGCACGGTTTCGGCAGAGGCCTGCATGGGGTTGGCACCAGCGGCTCCCAGCGTGCCTTGTCGAGCCAGGCCCTGGCCGCGCAGACCCGGCTCAGAGGCGCCCCGATACTGCGTCAGTGCCGGTGACGGGTTACCTCGCTGGGCTGTCAGCAAAGAACGCAGGATGCTTGCCACACCAGGGATGACCGTGACGGTGCCGCCGTACTGGGCACTCACATCCTGGGCCCATGCGTATTTCAGGTAGTACACCTTGAAACCCACGGGAGCCAGCGTGGTGGACTGGCTTTGCTGACCTGAAGCCAGTTCGCCGACCAAGTCTACAAACCGTCGGTTTCCGCTGGCGATGAGCCCACCACTCTGGCTCACACGCAGGGTGTTGCGCGAGTCCATGATGTTCATGTCACGCGCGGTATTGATGACCTGACGAGCATCTCCCTGGCGCATGGCAAAGGTGCGTGTCGTGACCTCTGCCGGTGTGTACACGTGCACGACGGCGCCGTCGTAGTAGGCCATGAGCCCAAATGAGCGCTGGATGCTGGAAAACACTTTTTCGGCCGTACCTCGGAACACGCCGTTGACCGCGCCCTTGACACCAGAACTTACCGACACGGGTACATCCATGGTCCCGAAGAAGTCCTGCAAGAACGCCGCAATCGGCTGCTCTCGCACGGTCATATCGACCTGTCTCTCCCCGAAAGGAATGGGCGAGGCCTGCACCGCCGTGGCGCACAACGCCCAACCCAACGCACAGCCTGCCGCCCAGGCGCGCCACGTGCCCGCCTTTGGCCCCGACAGCAACGGACTCCAATTCCCCTTAGCTACTACTCCCATTCTCACTCCCTTGTTTGAACTCATTGTTGGTATCAGCGCATACGCTCATCGGCGAGGCTGTTGAAGAACAGACTCCGCCTGAAAACAGTCGGCGACTGCCGACCGACTTACTACGACGCCCCCTGCAACATGGGGGCGTCGTCTTTTCCGACATGGGCCAGTACGCCCAGGTGCAGTGTCGGAACCAATTCGTGGTAACTGAGCACTGGAGTGTCAAAGCACTCGATCTCGATCAACTTGCGTACGTGGCGGCGAATGTCCACCGCCGTCACGATGGCTGCTGGCCGGTGATGTGCGATGGCCTGCGTGAATTTCTGAATCAACTGCGTGGTTTGCGCGGGATCGAGCGCCAGCTGCTGCACCCCGCCGTTGACCCGCACAGCGGATCGCAGCAGCTCCTCGACGGAGGGATCGATAAGCAGCGCGCCCAGGCGGCCGGTCGGCGCGTAGCGATAGCACAGCTGGCGCTTTAGTCCGATCCGGACCAGTTCCGTCAGAGCGAACACATCTTTCTCCCGCTGGGCCGCATCGGCGAGGGTCTCCAGGATGTCGCGGAGGTTGCGGATGGCCACCTCTTCTTCCACAAGGCGACGCAGGATTTCAGCCACCCGTGCCAGAGGCAGAGCACGAAGGGTTTCCTTGACCACATCGGGCAGGTCGGCGCTGGCACGGGTCAGCAAGAGGTTGGTTTCCTGCGTGCCCAAGAACAGCGCGGCGTTGCGACGGAGAGCTTCCCGCACGGCCGTGGCCAGTGCCGCCGCAACACCGTCGGCCACCATGTCGCCCTGGGCAACCGGCACCTCGTGCACCATCAGCCGCCAAGCAGGCGCTGGCGCGGCTGGTTCGAGGGCCAGTGCGCTGGACCCCGGCACCGCTGGCGCCGGCGTCTGAGCAGGTGGCGCGGGCACCATGTGCACATCGATGCGCGGCAAACGCAGGCCCAGGTGCAGCTGAAAATGGTCGAGCACGCCTTCAAGGCCGTGCAGCAGGTCACGGCTGTCTTCGCCGCGCAGGTGCCCGGCAGGCAAATCAAGTAGGAGGGGCACGTTGGGACGCACCGGGATGGCATCGGTGAACATCAACTCGGGGGCGTGCGCGGGCTTGCGGCGCACAGCCACCAGCTTCGGCCCGATCCAGCGTTCCCAGCGCTCTCGCCACGCGGGCGTCAGCATGGCCCCAACCCCAAAGAACACAAGACCCAGCAGACCAAAGACCACGGCGGGAAAGCCAGGCACGGCCGCGAAAAGAAAACTCAGGCCACCGGCCACCAGCAACACGCGGGGCTTGGCCGTCAGTTGTCTACCAATGGCGTCGCCCAGATGTTTGTCATGCTCATCGTCTGTAGTGCGCGTCACCAGCAGACCTGCGGACATGGCCCCCAGCAATGCGGGGATCTGCGTCACCATGCCATCACCAATGGCAAGAATGCAGTACTTGATGGCCGCTGCCGACATGGGCATTCCCTGCTGGAGCACCCCCACGGCCAGCCCTCCCAGCAGATTAATGATGATGATGATGATGCCCGCGATGGCATCGCCTTTGACAAACTTCATGGCGCCGTCAAGGCTGCCGTTGAGCTTGCTTTCGCTTTCCAGTTGGCGACGGCGACGCCGGGCCTCGTCCTTGTCGATCAGGCCTGAGCGAAGGTCCGAGTCGATGGACATCTGTTTGCCAGGCATGGCATCCAGCGAGAAACGCGCGGCGACTTCAGCCACGCGCTCAGAGCCTTTGGCAATGACGATGAACTGCACCACGGTAATGATGAGAAACACCACCAGGCCCACCACGAGATTGCCGCCCGCCACCATGTTCCCAAACGTGTCAATGATGTGGCCAGCTTCGCCGTGCAGAAGAATCATGCGGGTTGTCGCGATCGACAGCGCCAGCCGAAAAAGCGTGCTGATCAGCAGGACGCTGGGGAACACGGAAAATTCGAGCGGATTGGCCACATAGATGGCCAGCAGCAGCAGCAAAACACCGCCCGAGATGTTGACGGCCACGAGGGTGTCAAGGGCCCAGGTCGGCAGCGGCACGATCATGAGCGCGATGATGGCCACGATGCCAGCCACCAAGGCGATGTCGGTGTACCGCGCGAGCCCGCCACCACTGCGGTCGGCACGCGCGGCCGACCGGAAATAGCTAGCCAAATTCACAGCGAGTCTTTCCCTGTGAAGGCATGGCCCGCTTGCCTGGCGCTGACCCCGCGCAGCAGCACGTATTCGGCAAGCACTTTGCGGACGTAGTCCTGAGTCTCGCGGTAGGGTGGGATTTTGCGTCCGTGCTTTTCTACGGCGCCCTCACCGGCGTTGTAGGCGGCAAGCACCAACTCCAGGTCATTGCCAAATCGCTGCTGCAAGGTTTTGAGGTACCGGGCGCTCACCCGCAGGTTCGTCTGCGGATCGTGCAGTTGCTCTGCGCCCTCCACGCCAAAACGGCGCGCGGTCGGGGGGATCACCTGCATCAAGCCTCGGGCTCCTGCATGCGAGATGGCATCGGGCTGGTGACGGGACTCCACGCGAGCGATGGAGTGCAGCAGCAACGGGTCGATGTCGTGCTCCTGCGCGGTGCGGTCTACCAAAGGTGCCAGCCCGACGGGGCTACTGGTTCGCAAGGGCTGGGCGTCGGGGCTGCGCGATGGCATGGCTGCGCGGGGCGGGAGCTTGCCGGTCATGGCTGGCTGCGCTGTGCGGGCGCCTGCACCGACAGGCAACAGACGCGACGAGGTGTGGCGATACAACCCCATCTGCGCAGCCAGAACTGGTTTGCCGGGTTTGGCGGCAGACACTTGGCAACCGCGAACAAGCGCTTCGGCGTCCCGTTGCGCGGGTGTCAACAACTGATCCCACCCGACGGCACATGCGGCTGCCGGCGCTGGCGCCAAGACCGCAGGTCCAGGTGCAGCGTGGGTCAGGCCCCCAAGGCCCAGTCCGCAAGTCCCCATGAGGAACCACATCCCAGGGAGCCTCGCCAAGGGCCGAACCAACAAACGCCGGGCAAGCAGATGAACACGATGAGACGATGGGGAACGCACAAACAGACTTTCGCTTTTAAAAGCAGACTCAGACACGAACGCAACAAGATAGAGCTAGTGTTTCCGCTCAGCCTTTCGAATTTGTGGCAAAAAGTGCTGCTTCACGTATCCATTTGTCAGCAACGAAACACAGATGCAACGCACGCCCATTGCGGGCACGTGCTTTCGCTTGCATCCTGTTTCAACATTCATGTGGCCGTTGGCACACTGCCCGAAACTTCAGTTTTGTGCACCGCTGCCAAGCTTCCCCGTGATGCTGCAGCGCCTTGAGCCCAGGGCCAGCACGGCCTGCGGCCCCACCCGATTTCCAACAGGACTCTCCGCCCATGGCCGGTCAAGACGACAGTGGCGACAAGACAGAAAAGCCGACACCCAAGAAGCTTCAGGACGCCCGGAAAAAGGGCGAGGTTTCCAAGAGCAAGGACCTGACAGCGACAGCAACATTGCTGACCGTGCTGCTGCTAGCCACTGTGGCCTTGCCGATGGTGGGGCAGCAGATGACGTCACTGATTGAACTGAGCCTGTGGGGATTGCAGATCCCTTTTACTGAGGCACTCGCCCAACTGGGGTGGCAAGCGCTGCGCACGTTGCTGTTGCTGGTGGGGCTGGTGGTGGTACCCGTTGCGGTGGTCGGCGTCCTGGTGGAGTTTCTGCAGACCGGCCCTGTGCTGACGATGGAAAAAATCTGGCCCAAGGCAGAACACCTGAACCCCGCCAGCGGCCTCAAACGCATGTTCTCGCTGGACAACCTGGTCGAGCTGCTCAAGTCACTGCTCAAAACCGTGCTCGTGGCCGTCATTGCCTGGATTGCGCTGAAGGACTTGCTGCCCGATCTGCCGCTGCTTGCGCGCGCGAAGCCAGAGGCCGTGGGCTCGGCTCTCTGGCACGCCAGCTGGACGCTGCTGGCATGGGTCACGGGCGCGTTTCTCCTGGTGTCGGCGCTGGACCTGGCATGGCAACGCTACAGCTTCATGAAGAAGATGCGCATGAGCATGCGCGACATACGCCAGGAAATGAAGGACGCCGAAGGCGACCCGCATCTCAAGGGCCATCGCAAGCAGCTGCAGCAGGAGTGGGCTCAGCAAGGCGCCAACAAGGCGGCAGCGAGCGCCCATGTGCTGGTGGTCAATCCCACCCATGTCGCGATTGCCATCGACTACCACCGCGACCGATGCCCGGTGCCCACGGTCATTGCCAAGGCACAGGACGATGATGCTCTGGCCATGAGAACCGCCGCGCAGGAGGCCGGCGTTCCCGTACTGCGCAACATCGAAATCGCCCGTCAATTGCTGGCCGACACAGAGCCCGGCGACGTCATTCCTGCGGAGCTGTTCGACATCATCGCGACCGTGATCCTGTGGGCGCAAGATGTGCGCTATGAACTCGAACGTGCCTCGCAGACCTCCCATGCGAAGTCTTCCACAGAGTCAGAACCGCGCCGTCCTCGACGCCCCGCTCCTGGTGAAGACCTGACCCGGTACCCGATATCTACGGCCCATGACGCAGCGGGCGCAGCCGCCACCCCCGGGGGCTGGAGAACCAACCGCTTTGCCCGCTATGTTCCCAGACGGTGGCGATCCAGAGCGGCCACTGACACTGCATCATGAACAAGCATTCACATACAGACACCGCACAGCCTTATGAAGGCACTGCCCCTGCCCAATTGGTCGAGGTGATGAGCCCCCAGACCACTGCCAGCGTGGTGCTCCCGAATACTGCGCCATATGGTGTAGCTGACGCGCCCGCAGCCCCACTGGCCGGAGTGCTGGGTACCGTATTGGCACTGGCATTCGTGCTGGCCCTGGCCTGGATACTTCTGAAGGTGCTGCAGCGCACCGGCATCGCGCGGAATCGAAGTGGTAAAGCCGTGCTGCAGGTCGTGCAGCAAATATCTCTTGGCGGGCGAGAGAGAGTGGCCCTGGTCCGGCACGGGGACCGAGAATATCTGCTGGGGGTGACACCGCACCAGGTACATCTGCTGGCTGAATCCGCTCCTGAAGGTAGAGAGAAATCGCCGACTGTTCCTTGACGCGTTCATGCAGGCATTGCGGCAACTGCGTGCGCTCCCATGGTGGCTGTACAGAAGACTGCGGGGCACCCTCGGTAGGGTGCAAGAGGTGCCTGCCGCTGCGCCTTCTCCTTGGGCTGTCAGCAAGCTGCCACATGGCAGCTCGTTTTCTACGCTGGAGGACCATGCCCTTGGGCGGGCGCACCCACCCATTCAGTACCGCAACTCAGCCGCTCACCCTTTGCTGCGCAGCGTGCGGCTCAGCAAGATCACCGGCACCAACCCCACGGCGACCAGCGCCAGGGACGGCAACGCCGCCTCACCCAGCCGCTCATCGCGCGCCAGCTGGTAGGCCACCACGGCCAGGGTGTCGCTGTTGAAGGGGCGCAACACCATGGTGGCGGGCAGCTCCTTCATCACGTCCACAAACACCAGCAGCGCGGCAGCAGCGGTAGACCGCTTGAGCAGCGGCCCATGCACGCGCGCCATCAGGCCCACGCTGCCCATGCCCAGCATGCGGGCAGAGTCATCCAGGCTGGGGGGAATTCGCGCGTAACCGCTCTGAATGGACTGCAGCGCCACCGCGCAGAACCGCACCAGGTACGCCCATACGATGCCCAACGCCGTGGCCGTGACCAGCGCACCCACGCCCCACTGTGGCATGGCCGCCTGCAGCCAGCCCACGGGCAGCAGCAGGCCCACCACAATGACAGCACCCGGCACGGCGTAGCCCACGCTGGCCAGTTGCACCACGCCGCGTGTGATGGCGTCGGGCTGGCGGCGCACTGCAAATGCCAGCGCCAGGGCGATGACCACGGCCAGCACGGCGGTGATGCCCCCCAGGCGCACGCTGTGCCAGGCCCATTCCATGAAACGCTCCCACGGCAGCACCGACCAGTCGGCCGCCAGCGGGCGCAGCATGAAGAGGACCGGGGCGACAAAACCCATCACCACCGGCACCGCGCACACCACCCAGGCGGCCCAGCGGCGTGCGCCGCGCAGCGCCAGGGGCTGTGCCTCGGCCGAGCCTGCGCGCCCGCCGCCCGTGGCGAAACGCATGCGCTTTTGCGCGCGATGTTCCAGGTGCAGCAGCGCCATCACCACCACCAGCAGCATGGTGGCCAGCTGCGCGGCGGCCAGGCGGTTGTCCATCGACAGCCAGGCCTTGTAGATGCCGGTGGTGAAGGTCTGGATGCCGAAGTAGCTGGCCACACCAAAGTCAGCCAGCGTTTCCATCAGCACCAGCGCAACGCCTGCAGCGACTGCCGGGCGTGCCAGGGGCAACGCCACGGCGCGGATGCGGCGCGACAGCGGAGCGCCCAGCAGCCGCGCGGCCTCCATGAGGTGCGCGGCACGCTCGCCCAGCGCTGTGCGCGCCAGCAGGTACACATACGGGTACAGCGAAAAGATGAACACCCACACCGCGCCGCCCAGGCTGCGCACCTCGGGCAGCAGGCGGCCTTCCAGGCCAAAGGTGTTGCGCAGGCCCACCTGCAGCGGGCCGCTGAACTGCAGAAAGTCGGTGTAGGCATACGCGGTGACATACGCGGGCATGGCCAGGGGCAGCAGCAGCAGCCATTCAAACGTACGGCGGCCCGGGAAATCAAACAGCGTCACCGCGGCCGCCGTGCCTGTGCCCACAATGGCCGCGCCCAGGGCCACCAGCACGCTCAGCCACAAGGTCGTCCACACATAGCCGGGCAACACGGTGGCCGCCATCTCGCGCAGGATGGCGCCCGCCTGCGCATCGCCCTGCCCCACGGGCAACCAGGATGCCAGCACGGCCAGCACGGGCAGCGCCAGAAACCCCGCGAACAGGATCAAAGGGATGGTGCGAAAGGCAGAAAAAGGCGTGCGGCGCAAGGCGAGTGGCTCGGCAAAGTAAGAAAGCGCACACCCGCTGGCAGGCTCAGGCCGGGCAACGATCAGGAATGCAAATGCGAATTTTAAGCATTCGTCCCTGCCCGCCTAGAATCAAGCGATGTTTCTAGAGGTCTCCCAACTCGAAGTGCGCTACGCAGGCCGCCCCAACGCGGCGGTGGAAGGCGTCACGCTGGGCCTGCATGCAGGCGATATCGGTGTGCTGATCGGCCCCTCGGGCTGCGGCAAAACGACGCTGCTGCGCGCTGTGGCAGGGCTGGAGCCCGTGACGGGCGGCGAGATCCGCCTGACCAAAAGTGTAGTCAGCAGCGCCACGCTCAGCGTGCCGCCTGAGCTGCGGCGCATTGGCATGGTGTTCCAGGACTACGCGCTGTTCCCACACCTGTCGGTAGGCCGCAACGTGGCGTTTGGCATCCACCAGTTGCCCCGCGCCGAGCAGGCCGCGCGCGTGGCCGAGGTGCTGCAATTGGTGGGGCTGGAGGGCAGCGAGAACCGTTTTCCGCACGAGCTTTCTGGCGGGCAGCAGCAGCGTGTGGCCCTGGCGCGGGCCTTGGCACCACGCCCGCAGCTCATGCTGCTGGACGAGCCTTTTTCGAACCTGGACGTGGACCTGCGCGAGCGCCTGGCCCACGAGGTGCGCGGCATTCTGAAAGCCGCTGGCGCCACCGCCCTGTTTGTGACGCACGACCAGTTCGAGGCCTTTGCCATTGGCGACGTGATCGGCGTGATGCACGAAGGCCATCTGCACCAGTGGGACGATGCGTACACGCTGTACCACCGCCCCGCTACGCGGTTTGTGGCCGACTTCATCGGCCATGGCGTGTTCGCCCCTGCCACGCTGCTGCAGCGGGGCAACAACGTGGTGGCGCAGACGCCGCTGGGCGAGCTGACCGACCTGGAGGAATGCCCCCTGCCCAGCAGCTACCCCGGTGGCGAATGTGATGTGCTGCTGCGTGCGGATGACATCGTGCACGACGACCATGCCCCCGTGCAGGCGCAGATCGTGCGCAAGTCGTTCCGGGGGTCGGAGTTTCTGTACACGCTGCGCCTGGCCAGCGGCCATACGGTGCTGGCGCATGTGCCGAGCCACCACGACCACGCCTTGGGCGAGTGGATAGGCATCCGCGCCCAGGTGGACCATGTGGTGACGTTCCCCCGCGAACAGGGAACCACCATCTAAGCCAAAATAGGCTCTAGCGCTTATCTATAAAGCGCCGGCTGCTATTATTTTTGATGCCACATTGCGCCACGGCGCACTGCGGCCTTCAGGATTTGCCCTTGCGCTGCAGGCTTTCCAGGGCATTGAGATCCACCTGCGACATGAAGCCCCGCAGATCCTTCACGCCCATGTTGTCGCCCTCAATGCTGACCACCAGGCCGTTTTTCAGGATGGTCTTGAACTCGGCATGGCTGCCGTCCTTTTCATAGCGCTGGTGCAGGGTGCGGCCACCCTCCTGCCAAGTCTTCTCGGCGCTCGTTGGGTCTTCTTTTTCGCCCTGGGCCATGCCCATGGCCATGACCGCCATCTGCCCCAGGCCACCGATGTCCACGATCTCCAGGCGCACCTGCTTGTCATCGCTGCCGTACTGCGCACTGGCCTGGCTGGTGGGCAGGCCCAGGGCGGCACCGTCCTGCACATCAAAGCCCGTGCGCGGCAGGCCGGCGAGCTTCTCGGGCAGTGCCGCCTTGAGCGATTGCGCCGCAATGGCCTGGCCACCCCCCAGCGCACCTGCTGCGGCCTTGGCTGCATCACCAGCAGCCGCGGCAATGGCGGCGGGGTCCTGGCTCTTTTGCGCTTCTTCCATCTTGCGGGCAGCCTCTTCCATCTTCTTGCCTGCGGCCTCCAGGCCGGCGGTGTCGATGGACACCTTGCCGCCCGGCGTATTCATCGTGATGGCGGGCGCGTCGGCCCCGCCAAACATCGCTCCGCCACGGGGCAGAAAGAGCGCACTGACGGCGCCGATGACCACCCCCATCACAATGGCCGCGATGATGACCACCACGGTGTAGACCACCGACTTGTCGGGGGCGTTTTTCATGAGCACCGGCAGGCCGGTGTAGAGCAGGTAGATGGAGTACAAGGCCGCCAGCAGGCCCAGCATGGATAGCGCAGGCAGCAGGCTGAACACCCCGCCCAGCATGGCCGCCGTGCTGGCATACACCGCCACCTTCAGGGCCTGGATGGAGTTTTTCTGGCCGCCAAAGGTGGAGGCCAGCGCATCGATGATGAGCCCGAGCACGAAGATGCCCACGAGGCTGAGCACATACGACACCACCATGTTCACCAGCCCCGAGACAAAGGGCACGCGGATGGTGACGCCAAAGCCCCCAAAACCGATCAGCGACATGCCAATGAAACCGCAGACTACCGGAATGGCGGCCAAAATCATGGCGTAGCGGGTGTACAGGGTGGCGGCGTCGGTGCTCTCGGCCTCAATGGTGACCCAGGTGTCCTTGGGTTGCAGAAGAATGCTCTTGGCGCGCTCAATCAGGTTCATGGTGCCCTCCCGGCAGTGTGGGTGAGCCTGCCCACGCATTTGCAAGCGCTTGCAGGCGAAAGACGCGGACGATACGGGAAATTGCGTGCAATAGAGATCGGATGTGCAGACCGCGCGGCTGCAAACGTGGAATATGCACGCTTTTGCCCACGGAAACCACCCCTGTCCGCAGAGCGCCAGCTCAGGCTTTGCGCAACTGATCGACCGTATCGTGCAGGTGCTGCGTCCAGGTACGGCGGTCGCGCTCGCCCGCCAGCTCGGGGGGGCCGTAATGCACCACAGCCTCGATGGGCGGGGCGCACAGCGTGCGCCAGATGGAGCCCACCAGGGTTTCGTCGCCGATGTAGCTGGGCGCAAAACTGGTGGCACCCGTGGCCTTGTCGGCAAAACGCAGGCCCACGGGCTGCACCGGAGCCTGCGCCACCACAGCGGCTTGCAGCAAATTGGCGTGAAAAGGCAGCATCTCGCGCCCATCGCCCGTGGTTCCCTCAGGGAACACGGCCAGCACCTCGCCCCGCTCCAGCGCCTCCTGCATCGACCGGACCATGCGCAGCGCATCACGGCGCGAGCTGCGCTCGATGTAGAGCGTGCCTGCGGCAGTTGCCAGGGTACCGATCAGCGGCCAGCCCTGTACGTCGGACTTGGAGACAAAGCGGCAATGCCGCGCCGCGTGCATCACCGGGATATCAAGCCACGAGATGTGGTTGGCCACCAGCATCACCGGGCCGGTGAGCGGGGGCTGACCCAAGATGCGGAGGCTGATGCCAAGGTGCGCCAGCAGCTGCAGCGACCACACCTGCACCCGGGCATGCTGCTGGTCCGGCGAGAGCGCTGGAAAACGCAACGCCACGATGGCGAGCCCTTTGACAATGTGGCCCAGCAGGCGCAGCAGGCGCCAGCAGGCACGCAAAGACTTCACCGCAGGGCCTCGCAGCGTCGCACTACCTCAACCCCGGTCAAAAGCCACCTGACCACCGACGAGGGTCATGCGCACGCAGCCAGGCAGTTCGTAGCCCGAGAACGGGGTGTGTTTGCCCTGGCTGCGCAATGCGTCGTCCTGCACCGTCCACGCCGCCTGCGGGTCAAAGATGCACAGGTCGCCCACGCCACCTTCCACGATCTGGCCGACGCTGGCCTGCAGTGTGCCCAGGGCGCTGCCGAGCACGCGCGCGGGTTCGGACGTGACGGTGGCGAGCGCACGCTGCAGGGGCACACCGCTGTCCTGCGACCATTTGAGCGCGAGCGACAACAGCAGCTCCAGCCCCGTAGCGCCGGGCTCGGCCTCGGCAAACGGCAGGGTCTTGGCATCTTCATCGACCGGCGTGTGGTCGGACACCAGGGCGTCGATGGTGCCGTCGGCCAGCGCAGCGTTCAGCGCATCGCGGTCGCGCTGCTGGCGCAGCGGGGGCGACAGGCGGGCGCGGCTGTCGAAGAAGCCGATGTCCACGTCGGTGAGGTGCAGCGAGTTGATGCTGACATCGGCCGTCACCTTCAGGCCCTCGGCCTTGGCGCGGCGCAGCAACTCAACACCCGCAGCGCTGCTGATGCGGCACAGGTGCACACGGGCGCCGGTGGTCTTGAGCAGTTCAAAAATGGTGTGCAGCGCAATGGTCTCGGCCGCCACGGGCACGCCCGACAGGCCCAGGCGTGTTGCCAGCGGGCCGCTGGCAGCCACGCCCTTGCCCAGGTGCATCTCTTGCGGGCGCAGCCACACGGTGTAGCCAAAGGTGGCGGCGTATTGCAGCGCGCGCTGCAGCACCTGGGTGCTGGCCAGCGGCACCTCGGCCTGGCCAAAGCCCACGCAGCCGGATTCGGTCAGCTCGGCCATCTCGGTCAGCACCTCGCCCGCCAGGTTGCGCGTGAGGGCCCCCAGAGGGAACAGGCGCGCCTGGTGCAGCTTCTCGGCGCGGAACTTGAGCATCTCGACCAGGCCGGGCTCGTCAAGCACGGGGTCGGTGTCGGGCGGGCAGACCAGGCTGGTCACGCCACCGGCCACGGCGGCGGCCATTTCGGATTCGAGCATGCCTTCGTGTTCGTGGCCGGGCTCGCGCAGGCGCGCCGCCAGGTCCACCAGGCCGGGCAACACGATGCAGCCAGCAGCATTGATGGTGCGGTTGGGCGCAAAGTCGGGGGGCACGCGGTTGACGCTCACGATGCGGCCTGCCGCCAGCGCGATGTCGCAGGTCTGGTCAAGCCCCGAAGCGGGGTCGATCACACGGCCGTTCTGGATCAGGATTTTCATGATTTCAAGCCAAATTGGCCGCTAGCGCTTGATGGATAAGCGCTAGCAGCTATTAAATACATAGCATTCACACCGCTCAACATTTTGCCCGGCTATTCGCACCACAGCCGACCGAATGCCAGTGCCACCGTGGAACCGGCTTCGCCGGGCCACTGGGGGCGTCCCCCTTGGGGGAAGACGCGAAGCGGCTCAGGGGGTTAGGCTTCATTTCCGGCAACGATGGACATGACAGCCATACGGACCGCAATACCGAAAGTCACCTGCGGCAGGATCACGCTCTGCTTGCCATCGACCACGGCGGAGTCGATCTCCACGCCCCGGTTGATGGGGCCGGGGTGCATGACGATGGCGTCGGGCTTGGCCAGTTGCAGCTTCTCCTGCGTGAGGCCGAAGCTCTTGAAATACTCCTGGCTCGACGGCAGCAGCGCACCGCTCATGCGCTCGTTCTGCAGCCGCAGCATGATGACCACGTCGGCATCCTTGATGCCCTCTTCGAGCGTGTGGCACACGCGCACGCCCATCTGCGCCATGTCCGACGGCACCAGGGTGCGCGGGCCCACCACACGCACTTCGGCGCAGCCCAATGTGGTGAGGCCGTGGATGTCAGAACGCGCCACGCGCGAGTGCAGCACGTCGCCCACGATGGCCACAGTAAGGTTGCTGAAGTCCTTCTTGTAGTGGCGGATGGTGTACATGTCCAACAGCCCCTGCGTGGGGTGGGCATGCCGGCCGTCGCCCGCATTGATCACATGCACATGGGGCGCCACATGCTGCGCGATGAGGTAGGGCGCGCCCGACTCGCTGTGCCGCACCACGAACAGGTCGGCGGCCATCGCGCTCAGGTTGGCGATGGTGTCGAGCAGCGACTCGCCCTTGCTGGCCGAGCTGCGCGCGATGTCGAGGTTGAGCACGTCGGCCGACAGGCGCTTGGCCGCGATCTCGAACGTGGTGCGGGTGCGCGTGCTGTTCTCGAAGAACAGGTTGAACACGCTCTTGCCGCGCAGGAGAGGCACCTTCTTCACTTCGCGGTCGTTCACGCTCACGAAGTTGGCCGCCGTGTCGAGGATGTGCGTGACGATGTCGCGCGGCAGGCCCTCGATGGACAGCAGGTGGATGAGTTCGCCGTTGCCGTTGAGTTGGGGGTTGCGCTTGTGCAGCACGGTCAGGCCTCTTTGACTTGGAATTGGAAGATGCCGCTGTCGTCACGCGCCAGGGCCAGCGACTGGGCGGCAGGCAGGGCCACGCGGGCAGCGGCAAAGTCGGCCTGCACGGGCAGCTCGCGCCCACCCCGGTCCACCAGAACGGCCAGGCGCACGCTGGCGGGGCGGCCGTAGTCGAACAGCTCGTTGAGCACGGCGCGAATGGTGCGGCCGGTGTAGAGCACATCGTCGAGCACCAGCACGTCGGCACCGTTCACATCGAACGGCAGCGCGGTCTGCGCGCTGGCCGACAGGCCGCGCTGGGCGAAGTCGTCGCGGTGCATCACCGACGACAGCACGCCTGCGGGCCCTTCGAGGCCCAGGTCTTTTTGCAGGCGCTCGGCCAGCCAGGCGCCGCCCGAGGCTATGCCCGCCAGGCGCGTGGTGGGGGTCAGCATGCTGCGCACGCCGCGCAGTAGTTCGCGGTACAGCGCCTCGGCATCAAGCACCAGGCTGCCGGACACTCCGGGGGAGGGGGTGGTCATGGGAGATTCCTCAAAAACTGTTCCAGGATGATGCAGGCCGAAGCGGCGTCGGCATCCTTGGCGCCACCTGCGATGGCTTCGGTGGTGCTGTAACGCTCGTCAACCTCGAACACCTGCAAACCAAAGCGGCCGCGCAGCTGGCGGCCGAACTTGAGCGCGCGCTCGGTGTTCTCATGGCTCGCGCCGTCAGGGTGGTAGGGCACGCCGATCACGAGGGCGTCGGGCTGCCACTCCTTGATGCGCTGCGCCACCTGCACAAAACGGGCGTCGCCCTCGGCCTTGATGGTGGCCTGCGGCGTGGCGCTGCGCAACATGCGGTTGCCCGTGGCGACCCCCGTGCGCTTGAGGCCAAAATCGAAAGCAAGAAAGGTCTGAAAATGCGCAGGAACGGCGGGCTGAACGGGCAGGCCGGTCATGCGTGCCCCGCCTCGGGCGACAACATCCAGGCCTTGAGGCCCAGCAGCGAAAGGGCCCGGTCGTAGCGCTCGGGCACAGGGGTGTCGAAGATCACGGACAGATCGGCCGCCACGGTGAGCCAGGCGTTCTCGGCCAGCTCCGATTCAAGCTGGCCCTCACCCCAGGACGAATACCCCAGCGTGATGAGCACGCGGCGCGGGCCTGCGCCCGTGGACAGCGCTTCGAGCACGTCCTTGGAGGTGGTCATCTCCAGCCCGCCGGGGATGGTCATGGTGGAGGCATATGCCGATTCATCGGTTTCTGCCTTGTCCATGAGCATGGGCTCATGCAACACAAAACCGCGCTCGGTCTGCACCGGGCCGCCTTGGAAAACAGGTTCCTGGGTGAGATCTTCGCGCCGCAGGGACAGGTCCACCTTGTCAAAAAGGCCTTTGAGGGTGATGTCCGATGGCTTGTTGATGATGAGGCCGAGTGCACCGCGTTCGCTGTGCTCGCACAGGTAAACGACGCTGCGCGAGAAAGACTCATCTTCCAGACCGGGCATCGCAATCAGGAAGTGATGCGTCAGGTTGATGGGCGCAGAATCGAAAGACATTCAGCAATTTTAACGGTGAACATGGCACCCTCCTCCGAGCCCTCGTACCCCAGCGGTCTGGTCTGGTTCCGCCGCGACCTGCGCGCGAACGATCAGGCCGCTCTTTACCGCGCACTGACTCAATGCCAGGAGGTGCACTGCGCCTTTGTTTTTGACCGCGAGATAATCGACGCCCTGCCCCGGGCTGACCGGCGGGTGGAGTTCATCCGCGAGTCGCTGGTGGAGCTGGATGAAACGCTGCGAACGCTTTCCGGGCATGAACAGGGTGGCCTCATCGTGCTGCATGCAGTGGCCAGTGATGCCATTCCAGAACTGGTCAACGCCCTGGGCGTGCAGGCCGTGTTTGCCAACCACGATGACGAGCCCCAGGCCCTGGAACGCGACCGCCTGGTGCGCACACGGTTGGCCGCTGCCGGAAGGGCATTTCACACGTTCAAGGACCACACCATTCTGGAACGCAGCGAGGTGCTGACGCAGACCGGCAATCCGTACAGCGTGTTCACACCGTACAAGAACGCCTGGCTCAAGAAGGTGGATGCGTTTCAACTCACCGGCTACCCCGTGGAGCGCCATGCACACCGGTTGGCACCGCGCCCGCAGGCGCACTGCCAGGCGGTGCCCACCCTGGCACGCCTGGGTTTTGAAGCCACGGCCCTATCGCAGCTCAATCTGCCCACGGGCGCCAGCGGCGCGCAGCGGCTGTTCAACGACTTCCTCGGCCGCATCGAGCGGTACGAGGACACGCGCAACTTTCCAGCTGTCAAAGGGCCCAGCTACCTCAGCGTGCACCTGCGTTTTGGCACCATCTCGCCGCGCCTGCTGGCCCGCACCGCGCACGGGCTGATGCTGCAAGGCAACCCGGGCGCCGCCACCTGGCTCAGCGAGCTGATCTGGCGGGACTTCTACTTTCAGATCCTGCACCACCATCCCCATGTGGTGGGCCACAGTTTCAAGCCCGCGTATGACGCGATCCAGTGGGAATCAGGCCCCGAGGCCAACACCCTGTTTGCCGCCTGGTGTGAGGGGCGCACGGGCTACCCGCTGGTGGATGCGGCCATGGCGCAGATCAACCAGACGGGCTACATGCACAACCGCTTGCGCATGGTGGTGGCGAGCTTCCTTGTCAAGGATCTGGGCATCGACTGGCGCTGCGGCGAAGCCTACTTCGCCACGCACCTCAATGACTTCGATCTGGCCGCCAACAACGGTGGCTGGCAATGGGCCAGCTCCAGCGGGTGCGATGCCCAGCCCTATTTCCGCATCTTCAACCCCGTGAGCCAGAGTGAAAAGTTCGACCCCGAGGGCAAGTTCATCCGCCGCTATCTGCCGCAGCTGGCGAGTTTGCCTACCAAGGCGTTGCACGCGCCCTGGCTGGCGCGCCCGCTGGAGTTGCAGGATGCGGGAGTGCGGCTGGGGGATACCTACCCGCTGCCGGTGGTGGAGCACGACGCAGCGCGGCACCGCACCCTGGAGCGGTATGCGGTCGTGAAGTCTGCTACGGCCTGATCCCCGCACTCACCGGCGGGTGGCAGGCGGTGGAACGCTGTCGGGCCCAGCGGGCTCATCCGGGCTCATCTGCATGCCCTCGCCCCCCAGCGGCGCCCCCGCCGCCAGCCGAAGGCGCAGCCGCACATCGGTGCGGTTATCGGCATTGGCAATCGCTTCTTCGGGCGATATGGCACCGGACTCGACCATGGCCAGCAAGGATTGGTCGAAGCTCCACATGCCTTGCTCTGCGCTGCGGGTAATGGCGGTCTTGAGTTCGTCGATCTGCCCCTTCTGGATCAGCTCGGCCACATAGGGCGTGAGCAGCATGATCTCGGTAGCAGGCACCAGGCCACCCGCCAGCCCCGCCACCAGGCGCTGCGCTACGACAGCGCGCAGGTTGAGGGACAGGTCCATGAGCAATTGGCGGTGGGCGTCTTCGGGGAAGAAATTCACAATGCGCTGCACCGCCTGGTTCGCATTGTTGGCATGCAGTGTGGAAACACACAGGTGGCCGGACTCGGCATAGTGCAGCGCGTGCTGCATGGTGGCCCGGTCGCGGATTTCACCAATCATGATCACGTTCGGCGCTTCCCGCATCGCGCGACGCAGGGCCTCGTCATAGGACAGCGTATCGAGCCCCACCTCGCGCTGTGTCACGAGTGACTTCTTGTGGGTGTGAAGGTATTCGATGGGGTCTTCCACCGTCAGGATATGCCCGCCCGTGTGGGCATTGCGGTGGTCCAGCAGCGCGGCCAACGTGGTGGTCTTGCCAGAACCCGCCGACCCTACCGTGAGCACCAGCCCCCCTTTGAGAAACGCCAGTTGCTGGAGCACTGGCGGAAGGCCGAGCGCTGCCAGGCTGGGGATCTGGGCAATAACATGGCGGATCACCATGCCTACCTGCCCACGCTGCCGGTGCACATTCACACGAAACCGCTCGCCCTCCGGGGTCTGCAAGGACAGGTCGCACTCCATGGTGGCATCGAACTCCCGCCGCTGCGTTTCGCGGAGGATGGAATACGCCATCTGCTTGACATCGTCGGCGGACAGCTGCTGCTGCCCCATGGCCACAAACACGCCCTGCCGCTTGAGCGTGGGTGGTGCACCCGCCATGATGAATAGATCAGACGCCCTTTCCCGCACCACCACAGCCAGACAAGCCAGGAGGCGAGGGTCCGGAGAAGGAACAGTTGCCGTCGGCTCCATCAGAACAGCCTCCGAAGGGAAGCTGCCGTGGTCAAGGCCCGCACCAACAGGAATATTGGCAGGCCACAGGCCCGCCGGTTCAAGGCAGACCTGTGGTGCACATGCATGCTGGCTAGGCCTCTGCGGTTGCCGCGATGCGGGCGTAGTGCTGAATGAGGCTCAGCAGCTCTTCGTCGGAGTAAGGCTTGCCCAGGTAATGGTTAACGCCCAGCTCCATCGCATGCTCGCGGTGCTTTTCAGCGATGCGCGACGTGATCATGATGATGGGCAGGTCACGCAGCGCACCGTCTGCACGGATGTTCCGCGCCAGGTCGAACCCGTCCATGCGAGGCATTTCGATGTCGGACAGCACAACGGTGGGGCGCTCTTCCTGCAGACGCTCCAGCGCTTGCAAGCCATCGGCCGCGAGCGCCACACGATAGCCTTCGCGCTGCAGCAAACGCTGCGTGACCCGGCGCACCGTGATCGAATCGTCCACCACCAGAACCAGGGGCACCTGGCTGGGGCCCGCCAATTGGGGCGAGACGACCGACTTGCCCGCACCCGAAGAGCCATCGGCCTCCAGCACTGAAGGCAGACCGGCGCTGGCGGCACGCACCTGATCGCCATACACCGTCGCCAGCGCCACGGGGTTGTAGATCAGCACCACAGCACCCGATGCCAGCACCGACATGCCGGCCAAGCCGGGCAAACGGGACAGCTGCGGACCCAGGTTCTTCACCACGACTTCCTGGTTCCCCAGAACTTCGTCCACGTGCATGGCGATGCGCTGTGACGCGCTGCGGAAGATCACCACAGGGCGCGTCTTTCCAGCAGGCTCGTTGCTGCGGGAAGAAGCCTGCAGGAGCGCTCCAGCCCAGAAGAAAGGCAGTTGCTCCATGCCGTCATCAAAATGGCCCGTGCGGTATGCAACCTCCAGGTCTGCAGCAGACGTGCGCCGAACGATCTCGACCACGTTGGCCGGCACGCCGATCGCGAGGTCACCCGCGCGCAGCATCACCACCTGCGTCACCGCCGTGGTCAAGGGAAGGACCATGCGGAAGGCGGCGCCCTTGCCAGCTTCTGTCGAGGTCTCGATCCGACCGCCCAGTGCATTGATCTCGGCACGCACCACGTCCATGCCAATACCACGCCCTGCCAAGCCGGTCACCTCGGAAGCCGTGGAGAACCCGGGCATGAAAATCAGGTTGGCAGCTTCGGCATCGGTCAACTCGGTATCGGGCGCCACAATGCCCTGCGCCAACGCCTTTTCACGGATACGGGGCAAGTTCAGTCCGGCACCGTCATCCCGGAACTCCACCGACACGTCGTTGCCTTCGTGGTGCAACTCCACGGTGATCGTGCCCGATGCAGGCTTGCCTGCAGCCGTGCGCACCTGCGGATCTTCAATGCCATGGGCCACGCAGTTGCGCAACAGATGCTCGAACGCGGGGGTCATGCGGTCCAGCACACCACGGTCCATCTCAATGGAGCCGCCGGTGATGTCGAGCTTGATCTGCTTGTTAGTTTCCTTGGAGGCCTGGCGCACCACGGCATACAGACGTTCCGCAATGCCTTCGAACTCCACCATACGGGTGCGCAGCAAGTCGCGCTGCAGCTCCCGTGCCTGGCGGCCTTGGGCAATCAGGTCGTCTTCGGCACCTTCCATGGCACGCTGCAGGTTGCGCTGCACGGTGGCCACGTCGTTCACCGACTCGGCCATCATGCGTGTGAGCTCCTGCACACGGGTAAAGCGGTCAAACTCCAGCGGATCAAAGCCCGCCGCCGAGTCCTTCGACAGGGCCAGGCGCGACTGCATCTGCGATTCAGCTTGCAGCTCGATGTCCCGCAATTGCTGGCGCAGACGGTCCAAATTGCCCGACAGGTCAGTCAGCGAGCTGCGGAACTGACCCAGCCGCACATCCAGGCGCGAGCGGCTGATCATCACCTCACCCGCCTGATTGACCAACCGGTCCAGCAACTGGGCACGCACACGCACCGACTGGTTAGCAGCAACACGCAAAGGCGCGAGCTGCGAAGGACCAGGCAGGCGCACCGCCGGAGCAGAGGACATGGCAGACGCGGGTGCTGCTGCTGGCACTGGAGCTGATGGGGCCTCGGAGGCTTCAGGCTGGCTGCGCGGTGTTTCCACGGGTAGAGAAACCACCGTATCGGCGGGCCCCTGGCCAATCGCACGCAGCGCATCAAAGTTCGCCTGGATGCCGTCAAAACTAACCTGCAAAGGCTCGATTTGATCGGATGTCACCGTCTCAGCATCAAGCTGCTCGATGGCGGATTCCAGCCGGTGGGCCATCTCACCGAGGCGCATGGCACCTGCCAGGCGCGAACTTCCCTTGAGGGTGTGCAACGCACGCAGCACTTCACTGCGGGCACCAAGGTTGTCGGGACGCGAGGCCCATTGGCGCAGCGCACCACCAAGCTGCGGCAACAGCTCGGCAGCCTCTTCCTCAAAGATCGGGAACAGATCCGGGTCGATAACGTCAATCGCATCGATATCGTCGTCCACATCCGAGCCGAGCGCCACAGCGTGGGCGATCGCGTCATCAATATGCTGATCGTGGTCGTGGACGACGGCCGACAAAGCAGGGGCCACATGCCCTTTGGGCTCCACAACGGCTACCGGCTCCGGCATGGCTTGCAGGTCCGGCTCGGGTTCGGCAGGTGGCAGTGGCTGCACCACTTCTGCTTCCACCGCAGCAGTCTGGTCCTGCACCGACAACAACTCGTCTGCAGCCTCCTCTTCAGGCGGTGACAAGGTGTTGTCCACCTCGGTTTGCAGGATCTGGCGCAGCTGCTCCAGCACCTCCTGACTTGGTTCCTTGAGGAAACCTGCCGCAAACTGGTGCAGCAAACGACGGATATCCTCCGCCGCTGCCATGAAGGCCTGGGCCTGCTCCTGTGTGCCGCCAGACTGCAGCTTCACGTGTTGAAGCGCGTGTTCGAGCACCCTGGCCATCTCTGACAGGGCATTGAACCCCACCGTGGCGGAACTGCCCGCCAACGAGTGCGCCAATGCCACGGCCATATCGGGCAGAGGTTCGTGCAGCTCCAGCGACCATTCCTGCAGGCAGGTCACCAATCGGCGCGACCACTCGTCGGCCTCGTTCAGATAAACGTTATAGAGCGGGATGCCAATGCGCAGGGTGTCAATGACCTTCACCGCTTCATCGCTGGCGCTGTCTTCCGGCTCCTGCGGCACGGCTTCGATGGCCTGCGGCACTTCAGAGGCAGCCTCAAAGGCCACAGTCTCTGCTGCTTCTATGACTTCGGCGGGTACATCCTGATCCACAGATTCCGACCCATCGGCACTCAGCAGCTGGTGCTCGGGCTCTGTCCCGCTCGGTACTTCATGGGATTCGATGTCATCGAGCGACTCGACAGGCAGAACAAAGGCCCCATCCACTGCAGGTTCGTCGGGCACCACGGGTGCCTGCGAAAGAGCCTCCACCTCGGGAGCGGTCGCGACAGGTTCCAGGTCTGGGAGTTCGAGATCCAGAACAAAGTCGACACTGGAGGGGGCGATAGCTTCAGGAGCAGCAGGCGCTTCATTGAGCGCAGCGGCGAACACGGAGAAATCGATCTCCTCGGCCACCTCGGGGGCTGGAGCGATCACCTCTGCCGGCAGTTCGGGCACATGGTCGAAAATTTCGGTGGCTTCGAAGTCCGGCATCGCCAGCTCTTCTTCCACGACCTTCGGAACTTCTGCAACCGTTGGCGCGGGCACCTCAGGAGGCAGGTCATCCAGCACAGCCACCTCAGGCTCAAGTGCCACTTCAGCCAGGACCGGGGCTTCTCCGTCGGCAGACGGCAACACCAGCGGCAACAGGGTTCCATCCAGGCGCATGGCATCCGCAGATTGCCGGAACGCGTCCGGTTGCCAGCCAGAGGCTTGGCCCGCCGCAATGTCGTCCGCCCAGCGGCTGAAGGCCCGCAACGCGTCGGAAGAAAGCTGCAGCAAACCAGGGTGCATGGGCTTTTGCTCAGCCAGCCAGGCATTGAGCAACTGCTCCATCGACCAGGCGGCCTCACCAAAATCGTTCAGCCCCACCATCCGCGAACTGCCCTTGAGCGTGTGAAAGGCACGCCGCAGTGTGGTCTGCTCACTCAGGTTGCCCGGATCGTCCTTCAGCACCTCGATCGCAGCCAGACCATTGACTACCACCTCGCGCGCCTCTTCCAGGAAGACCTCCAGCAATTCGTCCTCGACCTCAGGCACCTGCGCAGGGGCTGGTGCGGGCGCTGCCGCAGCCAGGGGCAAGGGCGCCGGCTCGCTGCCTGCTACAGCGGGCAGATCGAACGAAATATCAGGGGCCAGCGAATCCGCCTCTACGGGAGCCAATGGCTCAGCGGCGGTCGCTGCGGGCATGTCCGGCAACGAAGGCAGCGAACCGAAATCGGTCGGCTCGCTGAGCGGCTCCTGCACAGGAAAACGCGGCACCACGTCAGGCAGGGGAACGGCCGACCGCTCCTCCAGCTTGGCAGGAGTCTCTTCCAAAGCATCCGAGGCACGCGGCCGACTCTTGCCCGTGAGAATGCGCAACTCGCCCAGTTCCTCGTCATACACAAACAGCTTGCGCGCCATGGTGCGCTGGTAGCTGAGCATGTCGATCAGGAAGCCCAGGGCGCCCAAGCTGTTGCCCAGTTTCTCGAACACGCCCTGGCGGTCCGACTCGGGGACTTCATTGATGAGCAAACGCTCCACCATGTCGCGCATGCGAACCACGGCGAGCGATGCCTGGTCCAGCCCCAGCACCGACAGCACGCCGCGCATTTGGGCAAGATGCCCCGGTACGGTTGCCAGGACTGCAGTGTCCTGCGGGCTGCGGAAGAACTGGTCCAGCGCCTTTTCCGCCTCGCCGAGCGTGGAGCGCAATTCGTCCACCACACTGCCCATGGTCTGGTTGTCGCTGACCCTGCGGTACAGCTCTTCCATCCATTGCTCGAGAGGTTCTGGCTCAGCGCCCGCCCCCACCGCATCCAGGCGCTCTGCCAGTCGGCCCGCGCGGATTTCCATCTGATTGCCGTCCGCATCCAGCTCTTCAAAGGCTGCTTGCAGATACAAGACCGAGGTAGCTACTTCCATGGCCAGCGCGGCCGAAGGAGGTTCACCCGAGCGGGTGGTGGATTCCAGCGCGCGGGTCAGCGCCTGAGCGAGGCTTTCGCTACCGGGGTGCAGCTTGCGCAGCGAGTCGCAGACCAGACTGAATTGGTCCGCCGCCGGCTTGAGCTTGTTGCGGTCGCCGCCCGCCAGGGCAGACCAGGTTTCCGTGGCAGCAGCTATTCGCTTGCGTGCCTGCGCCAGCATGGCAGGATCAAACCTGCCAAAACGGGCTGCTTCATAGTCCACCGGCTTGAACCGATCAAGGGCAAAAGCCTGCCGGACCGCCTGCAAAGACGGAGCCGCACTGTCATTGGATTCGGCTGGCTTGGCCTGCGAACAAAAGAACAGCAGATCCTGAACCAAGCGGTCTGCAATCGTCGTGTCACCCTTGGCAAGGGTGGAGTACTGCATCAGCACGCGGGATGCCACACGCTTGACGTAGACGTCCGCAGGCAAAAGGCCGGAGCCGAAAGCCTCAAAAAAGCCCGCGCATATCTTCCAGAAAGCGCGGGACTGGCGGTCTTGCTGGGATGCCACAAATCCCAGGCAGGTATCCCGCAAACTCAACGAAGCCCTGAGATCGCCGGATTTGACGATTCTTAGAACTGCCGCATCCAGGCGAGCACGCGCCTCAGGCCCGTAGGGCAGCGGCGTGGCTGCAACAGCCCCCTCGGGCTCGCGAAACCGGCGTTCCACGGGCCACAGATCGGCCGGATGGACACGGTCTGCACCTGCCAGGGCCTGGGCATCGCGGTACTGGGGAAACAACGCGACAGGCGACGCGGCCTTGCCAGCCAGAACGGTTTCCAGGTATTCGATGAGCGCAAAGCTCGCACGCTCAATCACTGCGGCAGCATCGTCGCTGCAGGTCTCAGGCCGTTGAACGAACTTCTGGACTGCCGACTCCATGGCGCGCAGGACCAAAGCTGGAGGGCCCATGCCCACCATTTCCAGCGCACCACACGCTTGGTGCAACTGCTGGCGAGCGATGCGCAGTGGGCCTGCGTCCAGCGCTGCAAGATCCGACTCGCGTGCGGCTTCTGCATCTCGCACAAAACGGCGCATGGCCTTGACAGCGCCATCCAGAGATTTGCGCAGTTCGTCAAGCACCCACGCCAAAGGACCCAGGTCCTGATCCCCCTGGGTCCCATCCGCGGCCGGTGCATTGTTGACATCAATAGATGACATGGATTCGTCCCCGGCTGCTATGAGCCAGCTGGTTGATGACTACAGCGTCAGGCAATCTTGAACCGTGCCACCGATTGGCGCAGTTCCTCAGCCATGTGCGACAGCTCGCGCACCTGCTGCGCTGTGGTACGGGTACCTTCACCCGTCTGCTCGGTCACCGCAAAAATGTGCTGGATGTTGTCGGCCACTTCGTTGGCCAAAACGGCTTCCCGCGAAGTTGAAGACGAAATCTGCTCAATCAGTTCGGCGAGGCGACGCGACACGCGGTCAATCTCGGTCAGCGCGGTACCGGCGCTGTCAGACAGGCGGGCCCCTTCCACCACACCCTGCGTGGAACGCTCCATAGCGGCCACGGCATCCTGGGTGTCGGTCTGAATCGCCTTCACCAGCGCAGAAATCTGGCGCGTCGCATCAGCGGAACGTTCGGCCAGTCGCTGCACTTCTTCCGCCACCACCGAGAAGCCACGACCGGCTTCACCAGCGGATGCGGCCTGAATGGCTGCGTTTAGAGCCAGCACGTTCGTCTGTTCGGTAATGTCAGAGATCAGCTCCGTGATTTCACCGATCTCCTGCGACGATTCGCCCAGTCGCTTGATCCGCTTGGAGGTGTCCTGGATCTGGTCACGGATGGAGTTCATACCGCCGATGGCGTTTTGCACGGCCTGCAGACCGGAGTCAGCCGCTTGCAGCGACTGGCGGGCCACCGTGGCGGATTCTTGCGCCTGTGTGGACACCTCGTTAATGCGGGTCGCCATGTCAAGCACCGAGCGGCCGGTTTCGCGAATTTCGCGCAGTTGCTCGGTCGATGCTGCCAGCAGTTCGGTGGAGGTGTTGTCCACCTGCGCCGTCGTTTGTGCCACGCGGGTCGCCGTGTTCTGCACGCTGCCTACCAGTTGGCGCAACTCTTCCACCGTGTAGTTCACCGAGTCGGCAATGGCGCCCGTGATGTCTTCCGTCACCGTGGCTTCTTGCGTCAAGTCACCCTCAGCGACCGATTGCAGTTCGTTCATCAAACGCAAAATGGCAGCCTGGTTGGCGTCGTTGACGCGCTTGGCTTCTTGCTCCTGGCGCTTGGCGTCCTTCTGCTGCATTTCAGCAGCCGCCTGGCGGCCACGGCTGTCGAGCAGCTGAACACGAGAAATGCCCACACCGCAAAAGATCACAAACAAACCAGCAAGCGCAAGAGCTGCCAGTTGGCCGCCACCCACACCCGTCTGGGCCGACAGTTTGGTTTGCAGTCCTTCGAGCTGACGGCGCAGAGGCTCACTGTCAGCAATGATGGCGGACTGCGCTTCACGGGCCGACACCAGACCTTGCAGGTTACCCAGAATGGCGCTGGCCTGGGTGCGGGTCTGCTCATAGAGCTTCACCAGAGCTTCCAGCTGTTCGCGGGTCTGGGCATCCTTGGTGGCAGCCAGACGCAGTTCCGGGCTGCCATCCAGCAGGCCTTGGGCGATTTCCTTGAACGAATTCAAGTCCTTGCCCAGCAGGAACACGGCCTCAGGGCTCACACCTTCCATGGTCTGGAATTCGTTGGCGGACTTGCCGATACGCTGGGTCAACATCACCAGCTGGCCAGCCGCAGAAATCTCGGCAGCGGGGGCGTTTTGCTGCAGCTTCAGGGACGACACAGTTTCGGCGATTTCGAGCAGGTCCGAGGACTGGCGGTTGATGGTGCGCAGAGCGTCGCCCACCTGGGTCAGGATCTTCTGCTGTCCCATCACCACGCTGGCATTGCGCTCGGCACGTTCCATGAGCGGGTTCACGGCGTCCAGATCGGGCTTGTAGGGCTCGCCCAGGGATTCCACGCCAAGTTCGCCATCACCCGCGTTGAGGGCACGCACATTGCGCGCCAGCACGCCGGAGCTTTCCACCACGTCCGGGAAGGCCTGGGGACTACCCACCAGGGCCTGAGATACGGACTTGGCGAGACGCTGTGATTGCATCAGGGATTGGCCGGTAGCCGCAAGCTGCTGCGCTGATCGGTCTGCCTGCTGCAGCACCCAGAAGGCAATCAACGCGAGAACCGCCACACCGATACCAAGCAGCGCGAGCAATCGCCGCTGGTGAGCGGCGGCCGTGGCACGCCCCAGCACCGGCAGTGCGATCAGGTCTTCCTCTGCGTCCGATGCGGCCAGTTCCGGCGAATAACCATCTGGATCGCCCTGCACGCTGTTCATCGCTTCAGCCTGGTAGGTGTCGCGCAGTTGCGCACCATCCAGCGAACCCGTGGCAAGAAGATCCTGCCCGTCGTCGGCGGCGCCGGCAGTCGCGCCGGTTTCCGGCGTGGCGGGTTTCCGGTTGAACAGTTTTCCAAATTGATTGACGACGGACATGGTGCAGCCTTACAGAAAAACTCAAGCACTGATGCTCAGGAAAGCGGGATGTTGGGACAGGATCTGCAAGTTCAGCTCCTGCCAGCGTGTGCCGCTGGAATCGATATAGGTGGTGCCGAAGAACGCGGGCGAATCCTCGGCGGGCGGCTCAGAAGACACAAATGCATCGGTCCCACGCAGGCCCGCAAGGCGATCCACCAGCAACGCTGCATTGACCTCCAGGGCAGCATTGAAGGCCAGCAGGCTGGCTTCGGACAAGGCCTGCTCCGTGCGCGGAGCGGCTGAGCCCAGAAGGCCTGCCAGATCCACCACGCCGACCAGCCCGCCGCGCAGGTTGGCCACACCCAGAAACCACCGCTGGGTGTAGGGCACCGCCTGGATCGAGACCCAGGGAAAGATCTCCCCCGACTGACCCAGTGGCAGCAAGTAAAAACTCCCCGCCGACTCGACAGCCAGCCAGGATGAAACAGAGGACCCTTCGGTTCTTGCAGCCTGAAGGCGGCTGGCAAGTCGGGTCTGGAGCTCTCGCAGGGCTTCGCGGTTGGCCATGAACGCGCCGCAGCCTTAGTTCAGAGCGTCAATTTTGGCCTGCAGTTCAGCGGGATCCACGGGCTTGGTGATATAGCCGCGCGCACCCTGCCGCATCCCCCAGACGCGATCCGTTTCCTGGTTCTTGCTGGTGCACATGATGATGGGCACATCGGCGTACAGCGGGTCGCGGGTGATGGCACGTGTGAGCTGGAAGCCGTTTTGGCCGGGCATGACAACGTCCATGAGGATCAAGTCGGGCTTTTCCTCCGCCAGACGGCGGAAAGCCTCATCGGCATTTTCTGCGGTGCGTACCTGCATGCCTTTTTTCTGAAGCAGGTCGGTCAAAAACATCAACTCGGTCTTCGAGTCGTCGACGACCAATACTTTCTGGATGGGCATTACATCGCTCCTTGTTGGGCATTGCCAAATTGCTGCACGGCTTGCAGCAACTGGTCTTTGGTAAACGGTTTGGTGAGATATTCCTGGCAGCCGACCATGCGCCCGCGCGCTTTGTCGAATACACCATCCTTAGAGGACAGCATCACCACCGGAGTATCTGCAAAACGGGCATTGCGCTTGATGATGGCGCAGGTCTGGTACCCGTCGAGCTTGGGCATGAGGATGTCGCAGAAAATCAGCTGAGGCTGGTAATCATTGACTTTGGCCAAAGCATCAAAGCCGTCGTCGGCCAACAAGACTTCGTGCCCCCCCTGCTTGAGAAAAATCTCGGCGCTTCGACGGATGGTGTTGCTGTCATCCACCACGAGCACTTTGAAAGATGCGCCTGTTGTAGTCAATTGTTACTGCTCCTGATGGAGAAAAAAACAACGCAGCAGCACATGATGCTGGTGCGCCTCAAATCTGAACCATCTCGAAGTCTTCCTTGCGGGCCCCACACTCGGGGCAGGTCCAGTTCATCGGAACCTGATCCCATGGTGTATTGGGTGCAATGCCGTGCTCAGGTGAACCCTCTGCTTCGTCATAAATCCAACCGCAAATCAAACACATCCAAGTTTTAGAGTCGATCACAGCTTAAAGGGCCTTCACATAGAATGCAACGATTGTATCTAGTCATCTCCGTGGGCTGCGGCTTCGGTGCCACCCCTCAAGCAGGATCTGGTCCATGACCATCAAAGCATCCCCTCCCCCCCCCGAAAGCATAGATATTGAAGATGACGGTTTGGAGGACGCAAGCCCTGCATGCGTGCTCGTCTTCAATGCCAGCGACCCCAGCGGCGCTGGCGGACTGACAGCCGACATCACCACCATTGCCTCCGTGGGCGGGCATCCGATTGCCGTGGTCACAGGCGCCTATGCCCGCGACACGGCGCAGATTTTCGACCACTTCAGCTTTGACGACGAGGCGGTGGCCGAGCAGGCCCGGGCCGTGCTGGAAGACCTGCCGGTCCAGGCCATCAAGGTCGGTTTCGTGGGCAGTCCGGAGAACATCAGCACCATCGCCGAGATAACCACAGACTATGATGAAGTCCCAGTGATAGCGTACATGCCCAACCTGTCCTGGTGGCGCGATGAGCTGATCGACGAGTACCTGGATGCCTTCCGCGAATTGTTGTTACCGCAGACCTCGGTGTTGGTTGGAAACCACAGCACCCTGTGGCGCTGGCTGCTGCCGGACTGGACCAGCGACCGCAGCCCCACGGCGCGCGACATTGCCCGGGCCGCCTCCGAAATGGGCGTGCCCTATACCCTGGTCACCGGCATTCCCCTGCCCGAGCAGTTTGTCGAGAACGTGCTGGCCTCCCCCCAGACCGTGCTGGGGAGTGGCAAGTTCGAACTGTTCGACGCCACTTTCTCCGGCGCGGGCGATACCTTGTCGGCCGCCCTCACAGCCCTGGTGGCCAGCGGCAACGACCTGGGCGAAGCCACCAGCGAAGCTCTGGGCTACCTCGACCGCTGCCTGGATGCCGGCTTTCGCCCCGGCATGGGGCATATCGTGCCCGACCGCATGTTCTGGGCCCAGCCCGACGATGACGAGGCCGATGGTGACGAAGAAGAACCCCCAATTGACGAAGCACAGGCCCTCGAAGGCTTTGTGATGCCCCCCCATGACACCAAGCACTGATCTCAATATCCCCCTGTTCGAACGCGCCAAGGCGCTGATCCCCGGCGGCGTGAACTCGCCCGTGCGGGCCTTCAAGGCCGTGGGCGGCACCCCGCGTTTTGTGAAGCGTGCCAAAGGCGCCTACTTCTGGGACGCCAACGACCAGCGTTTCATCGACTACATCGGCTCCTGGGGCCCGATGATCCTGGGCCACGGCCACCCCGCTGTGCTCGAAGCCGTGCAGAGCGCAGCGCTCGAAGGCTTCAGCTTTGGCGCACCGACCGAACGCGAGGTGGAGCTGGCCGAGGAAATCCTGAGCCTCGTGCCGTCGATGGAAATGATCCGCCTCGTCAGCTCGGGCACCGAAGCGGGCATGAGCGCGATCCGCCTGGCCCGTGGCGCCACAGGCCGCAGCAAGTTCATCAAGTTCGAAGGCTGCTACCACGGCCATGCCGATTCGCTGCTGGTCAAGGCCGGATCGGGCCTGGCCACGTTTGGCAACGCCACCAGCGCGGGCGTGCCGCCCGAGGTGGTGCAGCACACCCTGGTGCTCGAGTACAACAATGTCGCTCAGCTCGAAGAGGCCTTTGCCCTGCACGGCAAGGAACTGGCCTGCGTGATGATCGAGCCCATCGCGGGCAATATGAACCTGGTGCGCGCCAGCGTGCCGTTCATGAAGCGCTGCCGCGAGCTGTGCACTGAATACGGTGCGCTGCTGGTGCTGGATGAGGTGATGACGGGCTTCCGTGTGGCCCTGGGCAGCGCGCAGAGCGTGTACGCCAAGAGCATCCCCGGCTTCAAACCCGACATCACGGTGCTGGGCAAGGTCATTGGCGGTGGTATGCCGCTGGCAGCCTTTGGTGGCCCGCGCGCCATCATGGAAAACCTCGCACCGTTGGGCGCCGTGTACCAGGCAGGCACGCTGTCGGGCAACCCTGTGGCCACGGCCTGCGGGCTGGCCACGCTGCGCGAGATCAAGAAGCCGGGCTTCTTCGACGCACTGTCAGCCACCACACGCTCCCTGGTTGATGGCCTCGCCGCTGCGGCGGCGGCTGAAGGCGTGCCCTTCAGCACCGACAGCGAAGGCGGCATGTTCGGCTTCTTCCTGATGTCCGAGCTGCCCCAAAACTACGCCCAGGTGCTCAAGACCGACAGCGCGCGTTTCAACCAGCTGTTCCACGGCCTGCTTGATCGCGGTATCTATATTGCACCTGCGCTGTACGAGGCCGGTTTTGTCAGCGCCGCCCACACACCCGAAGACATTACCGCCACCGTGGCTGCCGCGCGCGCAGCGTTCAAAGAGCTATCAAAATAATAGCTGCCAGCGCTTTACCACCAAGCGCTAGAGGCTTTTTTTATTGATATTTTTTTGTAACAGGGGCGCAGCGCCCTCGCTTCACGCGGCCGTCATGCAATGCGGGCAGGCTCGGGTGTTTTACCCCACACCACCCGCGCCATGGCACACAAACCCCTCGTCTCTACCTCCCACCCTTTCCGCGACGCTGCGCAGGCCGATGCCGGGCGGCGGCGCTTCGTGCGCCAGCTCGGCATCGCTGCAGCCGCGCTGGGCACCCTGCCGCTGGCGGCCTGCGGCGGCGGCGATGACGATGCGCCTGCCGTGCAGTTTGCACACGGCATCGCCAGCGGCGACCCGCTGGCCGACCGCGTGATGCTGTGGACACGGGTGACCCCACCCGCTGGCCACACCAGCGATATCCCTGTCGAATGGGAACTTGCCACAGACAGCAACTTCACCTCCATCGCTGCCCAAGGCAAGACCACGGCGCTGGCCAGCAAGGACTTCACCGTCAAGGTCGATGCCACCGGGCTCAAGGCGGCCACTGCGTACTACTACCGCTTTCGTGCGTACGCTGCCCACACCGCCACCGGCCGCACGCGCACCCTGCCCACCGGCAGCGTGGCGCAGGTCAAGCTGGCCGTGTTTTCGTGCGCCAACTACCCCGCCGGCTACTTCAATGTGTATGCCGACGCGGCCCGCCGCAATGACCTGGATGCCACCGTCCACCTGGGCGACTACGTCTATGAATATGCCCGGGGTGGATATGCGTCAGCCAACGCAGGCGCGTTGGGGCGCCTGTCGCAGCCTGCGCACGAGATCCTGTGCCTTGCCGACTACCGCCAGCGCCACGCCCAATACAAAACCGACTCCGACCTGCAGGCCCTGCACGCCGCCGCCCCCATGATCGCCGTGTGGGACGACCACGAGATCACCAACGACACCTGGAGCAACGGCGCAGAAAACCACCAGAACGCCACCGAAGGCAGCTTCAGCGCGCGCAAAGCCGCGGCCATGCAGGCGTACCACGAGTGGATGCCCACCCGCAACGCGCAGCCCGAGCTGATCTACCGCAGCTTTGCCTTTGGCAACCTGGTGGCCTTGCACATGCTCGACACCCGCGTGGTGGCACGCGATGAGCAGCTCGACTACGGCCAGTTTTTCACCGCCACCGGCTTTGACGCCGCCGCGTTCACCGCCGCCGTGGGTAGCACTAGTCGCCAGCTGCTGGGCACCACGCAGACACAGTGGCTTCAGCAGCAGATGGCCACATCCAGCGCTACCTGGCAGGTGCTGGGGCAGCAGGTGCTGATGGGTCGCATGAACATTCCCGCGCCCATCCTGATGGAAACGCTGCAACCCGGCGCAGGCGTCACCGTCAGCCAGTACGCGGCCCTGGTGGGACGCGCGCAGACAGCGCCCGCCAGCCTCACACCGGCCGAGCAGGCCATCCTGGCGCAGCCCTCCATTCCCTACAACCTGGACGCCTGGGACGGCTACCAGGTGGCACGCGAGACGGTGCTGGCCACCTCGCGCAGCCTGGGCAAGAACCTGGTGGTGCTGTCGGGCGACACCCACAACGCCTGGGCCAACGAGCTGCGGGACATGAGCGGCAATGCCGTGGGTGTGGAATTTGCCACCTCATCTGTCACTTCGCCGGGGTTTGAGGAATACCTGCCGAACGAAAACCCCGCCACACTGGCCGGTGCGCTGCAGCAGCTCATCGCGCCGCTGAAGTACTGCGATACCTCGCGCCGTGGCTACATGGTGCTAACTGCCACCGCCACGGAGTGCCGCGCCGACTGGGTGTACATGAGCACCATCACCAGCCGCAACTACACGGCCAGCACCGACAAATCCCTGAAGGTGCTGGCGGGCGCCGCGGGCACGGGGCGCATTGTCGCGGCATAAGCTCAGGCTTACAGCAGCCCCCGCAACTCGCGGGCGGCTTCGTGGAGCAGCGGGAGCAGGTCGCGCTGCAGACTGCCCTCGTCGACCTGCTTGGGCGACGCCACGACATTGAGCGCCGCCACCGTGTCGCCCTGCAGATTGCGCAGGGGCACGGCCAGCGCGTGCACGCCCAGTTCGTGCTCTTCCACCGCCAGGCAATAGTCATCGCGCCGCACCTTGGCAATCACCTGCCGCAGCGGGCCGACCTGGGTGATGGTGTGGGGCGTGAGGCGGTGCAGTGAGCAGGCCTTGAGCCACGCAGTGAGTTGGGCAGGAGGCAATGCCGCCAGCAGCACGCGCCCCGTGGACGTGGGGTGCGCCGGCAGCCGCGCGCCCAGGTGCAGGCCATAGGCCAGCACGCGCGACGGCGCGCCGTACACCCCGCTGCGCGCCACGATCACCACCTCGCTGCCATCCAGCACCACTGCCGAAAACGACTGCTGCGTCTGGGCAGCCAGCCGGTTCAGCGTGGGCTGCAGCACACGCGGCAGGCGGGCCGAGGCCAAGTAGCTGCCTGAAAACCGCAGCACCTTGGGCGCCAGCCAGAAGTAGCTGCCATCCGTCTCCAGATAGCCCAGGTGCGCCAGCGTCAGCAGGTGCCGCCGCGCCGCCGCGCGCGTGAGACCCGTGCGCTGCGCGGCCAGTGTGGCATTGAGCCGCTGGCGCTCGGTGTCAAAACTCTCCAGCACCGCCATACCCTTGGCCATGCCTTCGATGAAATCTGCCTTGGCGATGGGAACGGTGGTCATGGTTTGCCTGGGGCGCTTGGGGTCGGTCGCCCGGTCGAAGACTGGAGGTGAGCCGAGGCTATGGAAGATTGCGCGATGATCGCACATCAGATCCATCAATCGCACGATAGCGGCGCGGGCCGGGCTTCAATTGACATGGATCAACCTACGCTTGGCCCTGTTCCTTTACCGCTTTCTAACGCCTTTGTGAGGTTGTCCACCATGCGTACCCAGGTTGCCATCATCGGCGCAGGCCCCGCCGGTCTGCTGCTCGGCCAGTTGCTCTACAAATCCGGCATTGACGCCGTCATCATCGAACAGCGCAGCCCCGACTACGTGCTGGGCCGCATCCGTGCCGGCGTGCTGGAGCAGGTCAGCATGGACCTGCTGGACAAGGCCGGTGTCGGGGCCCGTGCCCATGCCGAAGGGCTGCCCCACGATGGCATCGAGTTGCTGTTCAAGGGGCAGCGCCACCGCATCGACCTGCACGAGCTGACCGGCGGCAGCCGCGTCACGGTGTACGGCCAGACCGAAGTGACGCGCGACCTGATGGACGCGCGCGCGGCAGAAGGCTTGACCACCGTGTACGACGCGCAGAACGTACAAGTGCACGACTTTGACGGCCAAAGCCCCCGCGTGACCTACCAGAAGGACGGCCAGACGCACGAGCTGGCCTGTGACTTCATCGCAGGCTGCGACGGCTACCACGGCGTGTGTCGCGCCAGCGCCCCGGCCGACCTGCTCAAGACTTACGAACGCGTCTACCCCTTTGGCTGGCTGGGTGTGCTGGCCGATGTGCCGCCCGTCTCGCACGAACTGATTTACGCCAACACCGAGCGCGGCTTTGCGCTGTGCAGCATGCGCAGCGCCACCCGCAGCCGCTACTACGTGCAGGTGCCCAACACCGACAAGATCGACAACTGGACCATCGACCAGTTCTGGACCGAGCTGGGCAACCGCCTGGACCCTGAGGCACGTGCCAATCTGGTCACCGGCCCGGCGCTGGAGATGAGCATTGCCCCGCTACGCAGCTTTGTGGCCGAGCCCATGCGGTTTGGCCGCATGTTCCTGGCGGGCGACGCGGCCCACATCGTTCCGCCCACGGGCGCCAAGGGCCTGAACCTAGCGGCCAGCGACGTGGGTTACCTGTGGACTGCGCTCACCGACTTCTACACAGAGAAATCCGCCGTGGGCATCGACACCTACTCCGACCGCTGCCTGCGCCGCGTGTGGCGGGCAGAGCGCTTCTCGTGGTGGTTCACCTCGCTGATGCACCGCTTTCCCGAGACCGGCGAATTCGGGCAGAAAATCCAGGAGGCCGAACTGGACTACCTGGTGAACTCACGCGCTGCTTCGGTGTCGCTGGCCGAGAACTATGTCGGACTGCCGATGAATTTCGGCACCTGAACCTCATCTTCATCCTGACAGAGGGCATAAAAAAAGCGGCTTCCTTGGAAGCCGCTTTTTGCTGGATGACCGCCGGTCGAATCAATGGCGGAAGTGGCGCACGCCACTGAACACCATGGCTACGCCGCGCTCGTTGGCGGCGTCGATCACTTCGTTGTCGCGCATGGAGCCACCGGGCTGGATCACGCAGGTGGCGCCCGCATCGACCACCACATCGAGGCCGTCGCGGAAGGGGAAGAAGGCGTCGCTGGCCACCACGGTGCCCTGCAGCGTCAGGCCTGCGTGACCCGCCTTGATGCTGGCGATACGGGCCGAGTCCAGGCGGCTCATCTGGCCAGCGCCCACGCCCATGGTCATGCCGCCTTTGCAGAAGACGATGGCATTGCTCTTGACGTACTTGGCGACCTTCCAGGCAAACAGCAGGTCTTCCATCTCTTCGAGCGTGGGCTGCTTCTTCGTCACGACCTTGAGGTCGATGAGCGACAGCTCGTGGTTGTCAGCAGTCTGCAGCAGCAGGCCCGAGCCGATGCGCTTGGCGTCCATGGCGTTGCGGCCGCGTTCCCAGTCGGTCTTGCCACCATGCGCGGGCAGTGCAATCTTGAGCAGGCGCACATTGGCCTTGGCCTTGAAGATCTCCAGCGCCTCGGCCGTGAAGTCGGGGGCCATCAGCACTTCGACAAACTGCTTGCTCACCTGCTGGGCGGCCGGGCCGTCCACCACGCGGTTGAACGCGATGATGCCGCCGAAAGCGCTGGTGGGGTCGGTCTGGAAGGCCTTGCTGTAGGCGCTCAACGCGTCCAGGCCCACGGCCACGCCACAGGGGTTGGCGTGCTTGACGATCACGCAGGCGGCGGCGTCAAAGCTCTTCACGCATTCCCAGGCGGCATCGGCATCGGCGATGTTGTTGTAACTCAGCTCCTTGCCCTGCAATTGCACGCCGGTGACCAGCGAGCCGGGTGCGGGGTACAGGTCGCGGTACAACGCGGCTTGCTGGTGGCTGTTTTCACCGTAACGCAGGTCTTGTACCTTGGTGAAGATGCCGTTGCTCTGGCCGGGGAACTGGGTGCGCGTGGGCACGTAGGTTTCCGACAGTTTTTCTTCTTCGAACGTGACGGACGAGAGGTAGTCGCTGATGGCGCCGTCGTACTGGGCGATGCGATTGAATGCGGCCACCGATAGCGCAAAGCGCAGCTTGTCAGACAGCTTGCCGCCCGCTTTCAGCTCGGCCAGCACGGCGTCGTACTGGTCGGCCGAGGTGATCACGCCCACGTCCTTCCAGTTCTTGGCGGCACTGCGCACCATGGCGGGGCCGCCGATGTCGATGTTCTCGATGGCGTCGGCCAGCGTGCAACCGGCCTTGGCCACGGTGGCTTCAAACGGGTAGAGGTTGACCACCAGCAGGTCGATGGTGTCTATGCCGTGTTCCTTCAACGCTGCCATGTGTTCGGGCAGCTCGCGGCGCGCCAGCAGGCCGCCGTGCACCTTGGGGTGCAGCGTCTTCACGCGGCCATCCAGCATCTCGGGGAACTGGGTGACCTCGGCCACTTCGGTCACGGGCAGGCCTTTGTCGGCCAGCAGTTTGGCGGTGCCACCGGTGGACAGGAGCGTGATGCCCAGCGCGTGCAGCGCTTGGGCGAATTCGACGATGCCGGTCTTGTCGGAGACGGAGAGAAGTGCGTTCATGGTGTGGGAGGGGAGAGTTTGAATAAAAACAGGCTCTAGCGCTTATCCATCAAGCGCAAACAGCTACAAATTAAATAGCAAATAACACAATGACGTCAGAGCAGCTTGTGCTCGACGAGCTTTTTGCGCAACGTGTTGCGGTTCAAGCCCAGCCATTCGGCCGCGCGGGACTGGTTGTTGTCGGCTTGCTGCATCACGACTTCCAGCAGCGGCCTTTCGACCACACGCACCAGCATGTCGTACATGCCATCGGGCGTCTCGCCGCCCAGGTCGCGAAAGTAGCCCTGCAGGCTCTCGCGCACGCATTCTTCTATGTGTTTCTTGCTCATGCAGCCAATCCCTCTTGTTCTTCTGGTTCTGCGTCCAAGCCCGTGGCGGCAGGCAGCCGGTCCATCTGTTGCCCGAGGGCGTCCAGGTGGTCGGCCACGGCCTGCCACTGCGTGGTGCAGTCTTCGATCGTGTTGATGTGTTGCCTGAAGGCCTCGCCGCCCGGCAGCGCGCGCAGGTACCAGGCAATGTGCTTGCGCGCACTGCGCACCCCGGTCAGCTCGCCGTACAGGCTGTAGTGGTCTTGCAGGTGGTCCAGCAGCAGGCGGCGCACCTCGGCCACCAGCGGCGGCGCCAGGTGTTCGCCCGTGGCCAGAAAGTGGCCGATCTCGCGGAAGATCCATGGTCGGCCCTGTGCGGCGCGGCCGATCATGATCGCGTCGGCCCCGGTGGCGGCCAGCACATCGCGCGCCTTCTCGGGCGAAGTGATGTCGCCATTGGCCACCACGGGCACCTTCACCGCCGCCTTGACGGCTGCGATGGTGTCGTATTCCGCGTGGCCCTTGTAGCCCTGCTCGCGCGTGCGGCCGTGCACGGTGAGCATCTGGATGCCCACGCTTTCAAACTGCCGCGCCAATGCCACGGCGTTCTTGTGCTCCTGGCACCAGCCGGTGCGCATCTTCAGCGTGACGGGCACGTTGAAGGGCGCGCAGGCCTCGACCACGGCAGCGGCAATTTCCACCGCGAGTGCTTCGTTCTGCATCAGCGCAGAACCCGCCCATTTGTTGCAGACCTTCTTGGCCGGACAACCCATGTTGATGTCGATGATCTGCGCGCCGCGTTCCACGTTGTAGACCGCAGCCTCGGCCATCATCGGCGCATCGGTGCCGGCGATCTGCACGGCAATGGGCCCCGGCTCCCCTTCATGGTTGGCCCGGCGCGAGGTCTTGAGACTGTTCCACAAGTCCTTGCGCGAGGTCACCATCTCGCTCACCGCATAGCCCGCACCCAGCGCCTTGCACAGCTGGCGGAACGGCCGGTCGGTGACGCCCGCCATCGGGGCGACGAACAACCGGTTCGCCAAAGGAATGTGGCCGATGTGCATGGGCGGGGTGGGATAGGGAGGCAGCAGCAGATGCTGAAAAAGGAGGCAGGATTGTACCTGCTCAAAATTTCAGCAAATGAAAAATCTCGACCGCTGAAAATCGGACGGCTTTGTCACCCTCACGCGCAGCCGGGGCGAGGACCAACCCGCAGGGAGCAAGGTCATCGCGCGGCGAAGTCAGCGTCCGCGGTGCGCACCGGTGCAGCGCCGCGCAACGCAAAGTGCCACCAGGCATCGGGGGTGTTTTCAAACTGGTGGCGGGCCATCGTCGCACGCAGCCAGGCGCGGTTGTGCAGCACATCGGGCGAGAAGCCCTGGGCGGCCGACTCTGCACCTGCCAGCGCCGCACCCGCAGGCGTTCCCATGTCCACATCGTGCCCATCGGCCAGTGGCCCGCGCACCACCTTGCTGGCCTTCATGCCGTCCACCACACGCACCTGCACCACCCAGCCGCCACCAGTGGCCGGGCAGGTAGCCTGCAACACCATGCCCTGCGCCTGCAATTCCTGGCCCACCCGCTGCAAGGCGGCGCGCGCAGAAGGGGTTTCGCTGCAAGGGCTGGCGACATGCACCTCAGCGGGTTGGAGTTCAGGCACCGCTGCCTGTGGGCTGTGCACACAGGCAGCCATCAGCAGCGCCAGGGCCAGAGGCAGCCAGCGTGAGCCAACAGGCGCGCCAGCCAGAGGGGTGGTGCTGGGGAAGACGTGGGGTTCAAAACGTTGCATGCTGCCTCCTCCTTGGGAATTTTTCGGGGGACGGTGTGGTTACCACGATAAGAAAGGAGCCCCTTGCAAGCCATGCGCAGATGGCGCAGCCCGGCGTAGGACAGCGCCCTCTGACACCAAAGCACCGGCTGCGCAGCCCTACACTTGGCCCCTATGGAAATCTGGATGCACCAGCTGCTGGAATGGCTTGCGCTGCCGCAGTTCGGCCTGAGCACGGTCTTTGTGGTGGCGTTCATCTCCGCCACGCTGCTGCCTTTGGGCTCGGAGCCTGCGGTGTTCGGCTTGATCAAGATCAACCCTGAACTCTTCTGGCCCGCCATCCTGGTGGCCACGGTTGGCAACACGCTGGGCGGTGGGGTGAGCTGGTGGATGGGCCTGGGCGCTCACAAGGTGGTGGACAAGGCCCGTGGCAATGCCACTGAAGTTCGCGCGCTGAACTGGCTTCGGCGCTTTGGCGCCCCCGCCTGCCTGATGAGCTGGCTGCCCGTGGTGGGCGACCCGCTGTGTGCTGTGGCAGGCTGGCTCAAGCTGCCGTTCTGGCCTTGCCTGGCCTATATGGCTGTGGGCAAATTCTTCCGCTATCTGGTTATGACGAGCGTGTTGCTGTACTTCATGCCAGGGCATCTGGCGATGTAGTGGCCCGCCGAAGCCACCGGGATCAGGGCGGCAATAGACGGTCCCAGTTCACGGGCACCGTGGTGTCCACGTGCAGCGTGATCGCCTCTTCGTGGGACTGCAGCGGGTGGGCGCGGGCCCACTGGGCGTCCAGCACGGCCACATCCGCCTCTGACGCACCGGCTCCGGCCAGCGCGCGCTGGCGCACACGCTCGCGCAGCACCGGCAAGGGGGCCTCGAACGACAGGATGTGGCAGGGCACTTGCACAGAATCGGCCAGGGCCAGGAAAAGCGCGCGGGCATCGCGGTCCAGCAAGGTGGCATCCACGATCACGGAGTAGCCTGCCACCAGCACCTCGCGTGCCACTTGCGCCAACCGCTGGTGCGTGCGGAATGTAGCCTCGGCGGTGTAGATGCCGCCAGGTACGCCGTCGCTGGAAGCATTGGGCGCCAGGCCGAACAGGCGCTTGCGCTCCACATCCGCCCGCACACGCACCAATCCACGGTGGCACGCCAGGGTCAGCGCATGGGTGCTCTTGCCCGCCCCCGAAAAGCCATGGGCCAGCCACAACGCAGCAGGGCGCGCCACCGGCCAGCGCGCACGCCGTTGCCCCGCAAAACCCGCCGCCAGTTCCAGATATTCCTCCAGGGCTTGCACAGCTTGCGCACTGCCATCACCGCAGGTTGGATTCAGCCGCAGGGCAGCAACCCGCGCCCGCACCAACGCGCGGTAGGCTCCGTAGTACCGCAAAACGGACAAGCCCGCGTAGTCTCCCGTGTGCTCCAGCCACCGGTTCAAAAACCGCCAGGCCAGATCGGCCCGGCCATGGGCCGCGAGGTCCATCACCACAAAGGCGATATCGGCCACACAGTCGATCCAGCGCAAGGCGGGGTTGAACTCGATGGCATCGAACAGCTGGGCCTCGCCATCGATGAGTGCAATGTTGGCCAGATGCAAATCGCCATGGCATTCGCGCACCCGACCGGCTGCCCGCCGTGCCTCGAATGTGGTGGTCAGGGTCCGCCCCTGGTGCCGGCACCAGCCGACCACCTGCGCTAGCAGGGGGCCCTGACCGGGCAACGCGCTTGCCACGGGTGCGCGCAGAGCCGCCACACAGTCATCCACTGGCGCTTGCACCGCTGCCGCCGTGCCCCAGCTGTCGGTGCTTGCAGCGATGGCAGCTGCGTCGTGGAACTGCGCCACATGGCACGCCAGCTGGTCGATCTGCGCAGGCAACACGCGATGCGCATCCAGTGCAGTGGCGAGTAGTGCGTCCTGGGCAAAACGTCGCATCCACACGACGGGTTCGGCGCCTGGCAGAGCGTCTTTCCACGGCACGACCTGAAGCGTGGTGGGGGCGCCATCCGCCCCAGCAGTCACCTGACCCACCAAACCTACAAGGCCCAAGTACAGGCCCGGCGCCGTGCGGCGATTGATGCGCAGCTCTTCCTCGCAGGCGGCGTGCCGCAGGGCATGGGTACTGAAGTCCAGAAAGTCCAGCTGCAAGGGTTTTTTGAGCTTGTAGGCAAAGTCACCCGCAAGCAGCACCCAGGAGATGTGGGTCTCGATACATTCCACGCGCTCTACAGGGTGGGGAAAAGCCTGCGGTTGTTGCTGCAGCAGACGCACACGCTGCTGGGCGGTGGCGAATTCGGCCGACAGGTCGGTGGATGAGGGCATGGAACGGACGCGGGGGAAAGGCACCAACGCACAAGCGCGAAAGGCAGCCATGCCACCCAACGTGGGGGATGGAAACAGGCGTTCAGTGTGAACACCGAAGGCCGCTTGTCAACCCGGCCAGCACAAACAACGGCCAGCAGCTACAGGAAAGCGTTGCTGCTGGAGATCGACAAGTCCGACAGCTGCGAATCGCCTTTGGCAACGGGCTCCTCGACCACCACCTGGTTGCGCCCGCCTTCCTTGGCCATGTACATGGCGGTATCGGCCCGCGAGAAGAACTCCAGCACCGACTCGCCCAACACATACTGCGTCACCCCGACCGATACCGTCACCCGGCCCTTGAGCAATCCGGTCCAGGCATGGGTTTCCACCTGCGCGCGAATGCGCTCACAGGTATTGAGCGCAGGCAGCAACGAAGTGCCAGGGAAGATGAGCAGAAACTCTTCACCCCCATACCGGCCAAACACATCGCCCCCGCGCACGCCCTGCTGCGCGATGCGCGCAAAGGTGCGCAGCACCTCGTCGCCCCCCAGATGTCCCAGCTCATCGTTGATGCGCTTGAAGTGGTCAATGTCCAGCACGGCCAGGCACAACGGGATGCCACTTTCGTCGGCCAGCTGTTTTTGCTCTTCCAGCGCGGCCAACACGTAGCGGCGGTTGAAGCATCCCACCAGCGGATCGCGCTGGGCGTCTTCCTGGATGTTCTTGATCTTGCGGCTTGCATGGTAGAGGCTGCGGTACAGGCGCTGCACGCGGCCCATGAGGGCAATGAAGGCGGGCAAAGAGACCGCCAGAGCCACCCAATGCAATGCCTCCAGACGCAGCAGGGCGTTGTTCTGCTGCTCCAGGTAGTGCAGCCCCACCACCCCGGCATAGAGGCACAACATGCAGGCCGCCAGTGCCAGCAGGGTGGGCCGTGGCACAGTGAAAATGCCATAGGCCACGGCCACAAAGGTGAATGGCGCCAACAGGATTTGCGTAACGGGCGCCAGGTAGACAATGCCCAGCATGCACGCGAGCGCTGTAGCCACCATGGCCAGCTTCAGGTGCCGATGCCGCACATTTTTGTGCAAGCCCGTGTTGAAAATGCCCCAGAAGGTCGCGCAGACCACCGCCACCAGCACGCCCAACACGGCGAGCACCTGAAGGTCCACCATGCCCAGCGCACAAAACCCCAGCATCGCCAGCGCATAGAGCCCCATCAGCCCTGCGGCCAGCAACCATTTTTCGCGCGCACTGCGCCCACTGCGGGGCCCCATTCCATCCAGCGCGCGGCGGGCCGGGCGCACCATGGCTGAAGACGAGTCATCGAACTCCATGACAGCGTCGGACAGGGGAAAGGCGTCCGTCGCCGAAAACGGATTCTTGCGACCAAAAAACATGTGGAGGCAGGCCTGAGCCCGGGTTCGTTCGGGTGATGCTTCACCGAAATGCGCAGGCTGCAGGCACCAACACCCGGCAGACGAGCCCGCGCATCTTACGCAGAACTGACACCGTCGCGCTCCGTGTTTTCCAGTAGCGCCACCAGCGGCGCAGCAAATCTGTGCAATGAATGCGACGCGAGCCCATCGAAAAGACTCCCAGCCCCGGTTCCACGCATGCGGTGCGGGGAGAACACGGCCCTTCTTCAGACCACTACAACCCGCCGGCGCGTCCACCAGCCTTCCATGCTGTAGACCAGCAGCGCCGCCCAGATCAAGACAAACCCCACCAGGCGCGCTGGCTCGAACGGTTCATGGAACAACCACACGCCCAGCGCAAACTGCAGGCTGGGCGAGATGTACTGCAGGATGCCCAAGGTGGACATGGGGATCAGGCGCGCACCCGCCGCAAACAGCAGCAGCGGAACTGCCGTCATGGGGCCCGCAAGCAGCAGCCAGCCGACGGTGGCGGGCGTGCCCTGCACCAGCGCACCCTGGCCTTGCCACGCCCACCAGCCCAGCACAACGGCGGCCACCGGCGCGAGCACCAGCGTCTCCAGCGCGAGACCCTCCAGTGCGCCCAGCACAGCAACCTTGCGCAACAACCCATAGAAGCCAAAACTCAAGGCCAGCACCAGTGCAATCCAGGGCAGGCGCCCAGCCTGCACCGCCAGCCACAGCACGCCAGCGGCCGCCACGGCCACCGCCATCCATTGGCCCGAGCGAGGCCGCTCACGCAGAAATACAAAGCCCAGCGCGACGTTGACCAGAGGAAGGATGAAATAGCCCAGGCTGGCGTCTACCACGTGCTGGTTTTGCACCGCCCACACATAGGTAAGCCAGTTGCCCGACAGCAGCATCGCAGACAGCACAAATGCCGCCAGCACCTTGGGCTGGCGCAGCACGGTCGCCATCCACGACCATTGCCTGCGCACCATCAGTACGCCAAATACAAACACCAGCGACCACAGTGTGCGGTGCATCACCACTTCGAGCGAGGGCACGTCTGCCACCTGCTTGAAATACAAGGGGAACAGGCCCCAGGCGATGTAAGCCAGGGCGGCGTAGAGGATTCCAGTGTTCATAGAAATCGATGCTCAGGGGGATGCGTGCCCCCCTGCCAAACGGTCGTAAAAAATCCCTGCATGCCAGGGGCCCTGCAGGGATTGCGGGCCACCGGGCCATAACCCGATGGCGTTTTCAGTGATTTTTAGACGTTGAACAGGAAGTTCAGCACGTCGCCGTCCTTGACCACGTATTCCTTGCCTTCGGCGCGCATCTTGCCAGCATCCTTGGCGCCCTGCTCACCCTTGTAGGCGATGAAATCGTCGAAGGCAATCGTCTGCGCACGGATGAAGCCGCGCTCGAAGTCACCGTGGATCACGCCGGCCGCCTGGGGTGCCGTGTCACCAATGTGGATGGTCCACGCGCGCACCTCCTTCACACCCGCAGTGAAATAGGTCTGCAGGCCCAGCAGCTTGAAGGCGCCGCGGATCAGGCGTGCGAGGCCGGGCTCGGTCTGGCCCATTTCGGCCAGGAACATGTCACGGTCTTCGTCGCTCATTTCAGCCATCTCGGCTTCCATCTTGGCGCAGATGGCCACCACGGGGGCGTTCTGGCTGGCGGCGTAGTCCTTGAGGCGGTCGAGGAAAGGGTTGTTCTCAAAGCCGTCTTCGCTCACGTTGCCCACGAACATCGCGGGCTTGGCGGTGATCAGGCACAGGGACTTGAGCAGCGGCTGCTCCTCCTTGGTGATCTCGACCGAGCGGGCGGGCTTGCCTTCATTGAGCGCAGCCTGGATGCGCGTGAGCAGCGCCACCAGCTTGGCGGCATCCTTGTCGTTGCCCGACTTGGCAGCCTTGGTGTAGCGATTGAGCGCCTTCTCCACAGTGCCCATGTCGGCCAGGCACAGCTCGGTCTGGATGACTTCAATGTCCGAGATCGGGTCCACGCGGCCAGCCACGTGGATCACGTTGTCGTCTTCAAAGCAGCGCACCACGTTCACGATGGCGTCGGTTTCGCGGATGTGGGCCAGGAACTGGTTGCCCAGGCCTTCACCCTGGCTGGCACCAGCCACCAGACCAGCGATGTCCACAAACTCGACAATGGCGGGCACGATGCGCTCGGGCGAGATGATCTGGGCGAGCTGCTGCAGGCGAGGGTCAGGCACTTCCACCACGCCCACATTGGGCTCAATGGTGCAGAACGGATAGTTTTCGGCGGCGATGCCGGCCTTGGTCAGCGCGTTGAAAAGGGTGGACTTGCCGACGTTGGGCAAGCCCACGATGCCGCATTGGAGGCTCATGGCAGGGCTTTCTGGATTTCGGAGACAAACCGCCGATTTTACGGGCCAGCCAGCCATCACCCTTTCACGCCATGTTCACACCGTCAGTCGAAGCGCAGATTGGCCGCCACCCGCTGACCCACGCGCAGCATCTGGCCCGCCCCCTGGCGCACGATGGCATTCATTCCGAACGTGATGGCGCCATCGAGCCGTTGGTCCTTCCGATAGGTCCGCAGGGTGTCCCCCACCGATGGGTTGCTTTCGGCTGTCGCGGGGTCGATGTCAGGAATGGGGCACCGCGAACAGGGTTTGACGGGCTGCAGGTGGATTTCACCCTCTTGCGCATCCACACGCACCAGATCCACTCGGTCCTCGTCGTGTGCGTCCACCCCGGCCAGGACCACATTGGGCCGAAACCGCTCGATCCCAGCGGCGGCATGGCCTGCAGCCTGAAGTCGCACGTTCAGCTCATCCATCGATGCCTGGCTGGCGAGCAACAACGGAAAACCATCGGAAAACTGGTTCGGCGCCTCGACACCGCCCGTCCACTCCATGCTGGACAAGCGGCGGTACTCCGGATCAAAACGGACAAGGCGGCAGGGCTGGCCGAGGAAATCCGTAAACCACTGCGCCGCCACGGCGCCCATGTCCCAGGCGGGCACCGTGTCGCGCCACACGGTCACCTTGGCGGGCGCCTCGACCGCATCGATGGCCACATGCAAGGCCAGCATGCCAGGCGCACGCAGCACCATCTCATCGCCTTTGAGCTGCGGGCGAATCAGCGCCATGCGCGGCAGCGTGCGCTGGGTTACAAACATGCCCTCCGCGTCTACCACCATCCAGGCACGGTCCAGATCGAGCCCCGTATCGGTGAGCACGGCCTGCTGCACTTCAATGCCGGCACACGACTTGACGGGATAGACAAACAGGCGCGCGATGGTGCCCGACAGATCGGAATCAGGGTGGAAACTCACGCGAAGGTGCTCCTCAAAAATGACCAGTTGGACAGCGAGCCCGATTTTGCACCGCGCCCAAGGGCCCAGGCCCGCTCCTACAATGCCGCCATGGCCCAAACCTTTGATATCTGTATTCGCGGCACCGGCATTGTGGGCAAGACGCTGGCACTGCTGCTGGCCCGCGAACGGCTGAAAGTGGCCCTACTACCCGCCCCCGGCCCGAAGGCCCCTGCAGCTGCGGATGTGCGGGCCTATGCGCTGAACGCAGCATCGCGCAAACTACTGGAATCGCTTCGCAGCTGGCCCGATGCAGAGCACGCCACAGCCGTGCGATCCATGCAGGTGCGGGGAGACCGGGATGGTGCCGTGCATTTTGATGCGGCAACCCAAGGGGTGGAAGCTCTGGCCTGGATCGTGGACGTGCCTGCCCTGGAGGCCCGCCTCGCCGAAGCTCTGCGCTACCAGCCCCAGGTGGAAATGGTCGATGCCCCCGTGCCGGCGGCCCTGACCGTGGTGTGCGAGGGCCGCGCCAGCAGCACGCGCGAAGAGTTTGGTGTGGGTTTTCAGGTAACGCCGTATGGGCAACACGCCATCGCCACCCGATTGCGGTGTGAACGCGCCCACGAACAGGTGGCACGGCAATGGTTTTTGCCCGACGGCATTCTGGCTTTTTTGCCTTTGGGCGGGCCGCAGGGGAACTCCGTGGCGGTTGTCTGGTCCGTCTTGCAGGAACAGGTCGCGCCGCTGATGGCCTTGTCCCCTGAAGAATTCGCGCAGAAGCTCCAGATGTCCAGCCAGGAATCCCTGGGGTCGCTGACGCTCAGTGCGGAACGAGCAGCCTGGCCCCTGCAGCTTGCAAAAGCAGACCGCTGGTGTGGCAGCTTGCCATCCACCGGAAAAAACCCGCGCAGCTGGGTGCTGGCTGGTGACGCGGCGCACAACGTGCATCCGCTCGCAGGCCAGGGGTTGAACCTGGGACTGGCAGACGCCCAAGCCCTGGCCAGCGCACTGCATGGGCGCGACTACTGGCGCAGTGTGGCTGATGTACGTTTGCTGCGGGGCTACGAGCGCGAGCGCAAGGCAGCCCTGCTGCCAATGGGATTGGCGACGGATGGCCTGCAACAACTCTTCTCCCGCCAGGAAGGGCCGCTGCAGGCGCTGCGCAACTGGGGAATGAAGGGCTTTGAACTGAGCGGCCCGCTGAAGCACTTCGTGGCCCGCCAGGCCATGGGAAATTACTGACCACACCGGTGGCCGCCCTCTGGAAGCCACCAGACCGTTTTAACGAGAACACCATGAAACTGATTCCCACCCTGCTCGCTGCCGCCGCGCTGGCCTCCGGCTTTGCCGCCGCCGCACAAGAAGCGGACATCCGCAAGGCGCTCGCCGAACGCATTCCCCAAATGGACAAGATTGACGAGGTGCGCCCCACCCCCATGAAAGGCCTCTACGAGGTACGCATCGGGACGGACCTTTTCTACACGGACGCCAAGGGCAACTATGTGATCCAGGGTGAACTGATCGATACGAAAGTGCGCCGAAATCTGACCGAAGACCGCATTGCAAAGCTCACAGCCGTCGAGTTCTCGGCACTGCCCCTCAAAGACGCCTTCACCATTGTGCGCGGCGACGGGAAACGCAAGTTGGCCGTTTTTGAGGACCCCAACTGCGGCTACTGCAAGCGTTTTGAACGCGACCTGCAGAACGTGGACAACGTGACGGTGTACCTGTTCCTGTACCCCATCCTCAGCCCCGACTCTGCGGAAAAATCGCGCAACATCTGGTGCTCCAAAGACCAGGTGACGGCCTGGCAGGATCTCATGGTGCGGGACAAGCCTGTGCCTGCAGCGAGCTGCGATACCAGCGCCTTGCAGCGCAACCTGGCATTTGGCCGCAAGCACAAGATCACAGGAACGCCTACGCTGATTTTTGCCAACGGCGCCCGCGTGCCGGGAGCCATCGGCGCCAAGGAAGTGGAAAAGCGCCTGGCCGAGGCCAGCAGCGAAACCCCTGCCGCCAACTAATATGCGTTTTGCATGCGCGCAGGCCCCGCTCCCACGGGGCCGCGCCATCTGACCACAAGGCCCGAACCTGCAGTTGCCCATGCCCTCAACCCGCAAGCCAGAATCCGCCGCCATTCACTACCACGTTGAGCCAGCGGACCTGCACGGTCATCTGTTTCGCATTGCACTGACGATTCCCCACCCTTCGGCGCAGCAAGAGGTTTCGCTGCCGATCTGGATTCCGGGGAGCTATCTGGTGCGGGAGTTCTCCAAAAATCTGCAAGAGCTCAAAGCCCATCAGGGCACGCGGGAAGTGAAGCTCACGCAACTGGACAAGCATCGGTGGCAAGCTGAATGCAGTCCCAACAAGCCCCTTGTGCTGTCCTACGCCGTCTGCGCCTACGACACCTCGGTGCGCACGGCCTGGCTGGACGCATCGCGCGGATTTTTCAACGGCACCAGCCTGTGCCTGCGCGTGCAGGGCCAGGAAACGCAGCGCCACACGCTCGATATTGCCAGCACACCTGCTACGGCCACCTGGTCAGTGGCCACCGGCTTGTCCCCCGTCAAGACAGACAAGAAGGGGTTTGGTCTCTACGCTGCGGCGAACTACGACGAGCTGGTTGACTGCCCGGTGGAAATGGGCATGTTCTGGACCGGCCGCTTCACGGCCTGCGGCGTTCCGCACCGCTTTGTGGTGGCTGGTGCAGCACCCTCTTTTGATGGCAAGCGCCTGCTGGCAGACACCCAGAAGATCTGCGAGACCGCAATCCGCTTCTGGCATGGTGAAGGCAAGGCGCCTTTCAAGAGCTACCTGTTCATGCTCAACGCCGTGGGCGACGGCTACGGAGGGCTGGAGCACCGCAACTCCACTGCGCTCATCTGTGGCCGGCGCGACCTGCCACGGGTCGATGAGGCCCGCACTGGTGATGGATACACCACACTGCTGGGCCTGATCAGCCACGAGTACTTCCACGCGTGGAACGTCAAGCGGCTGCGCCCCGCCGATTTTGCCCAATACGACTACACCCGCGAAAACTACACGGAGCTGCTGTGGTTCTTCGAGGGCTTTACCAGTTACTACGACGATTTGCTGCTACGCCGTGCAGGGTTGATTGACGACGCTGCGTACCTGAAGCTCATCACCAAAACCATCAACCAGGTGCTTCAGACACCAGGCAGGGCCGTGCAGACCGTGGCGCAAGCCAGCTTTGACGCCTGGGTCAAGTACTACCGCCAGGACGAAAACACCCCCAACGCGACGGTCAGCTACTACACCAAGGGCTCGCTGGTGGCCCTGTGCCTGGACCTGGCCCTGCGCCGCGAAGGCAAGACCAGCCTGGATGAGGTCATGCGCACGCTGTGGCTGCGGTGCCAGGGCGGCCCGATGTCGCAAGACGATTTGCTGGCAGTATTGAAAGAACTGTCCGGCCGGCCCTTCGATACAGAACTGGCGCGGTGGGTGCACAGCACCGCAGAACTGCCGCTGGCAGAGTTGCTGGAAGCCAACGGCGTTTTGCTCAAGGCGGAGCCCCCCCAATGGGCGCAGCAGCTGGGGCTGCGGGTGGGAGAGAACCACAGCGTGCAAATCAAGACCGTGCTGCGAGGTGGCCCTGCGGAAAAGGCGGGCATGGCGGCTGGCGATGAGTGGCTGGGCATCGATGTGAAAGGCCAGGGGTGGCGCATCAGCAAGCTGGAGGACGTGGCGTTCTATGCTGGCACCGAGACATCCCTGACAGCGCTGGTGGCACGGGACGGCCGACTGCTGCGGTTGCCGCTCGAACTGTCGGCCCGCAGTGCGTCCACACCCCCTAAGAAGACCTCCCGCACCACCACCGCCACGGTGCCAGACACGGTGAGCCTGTCGATTGCCAACGCTGCCGCCCTGGGGCGCTGGTTGAACTGAGCCAGGGACATGACACCGGAGCGGTACGGTGTTCTACCTACCGGCGCATAGGTTCGGGCATGCTTGGGTATATTCGTTCGTGCTTTCATAACTACCTATAAACCCAGGAGATTTCATGTCTTACGAAACTATCGAGGTTCGCATTGAGGCGGACAAGGTTGGTATCGTCACGCTCAACCGGCCCAAACAGCTCAACGCGCTGAACGACCAGCTCATGGATGAGCTGGGCGCGGCACTGAAGGCCTTTGATGCGGACGAAAAAATCGGCAGCATCATCGTCACAGGCAGTGAAAAGGCGTTTGCCGCAGGCGCCGACATTGGCGCCATGGCGAAATACAGTTTTGCCGACACGTACAAGGGCGACTACATCACCCGCAACTGGGAAGCGATCCGCTCCATCCGCAAGCCCGTCATTGCCGCTGTCAGCGGTTTTGCGCTGGGCGGTGGCTGCGAGTTGGCCATGATGTGCGATTTCATCATCGCCGCTGAGAACGCCAAATTCGGCCAACCCGAAATCAAACTGGGCGTGATCCCCGGCGCAGGCGGTACGCAGCGTCTGCCGCGTGCAGTGGGCAAATCCAAGGCTATGGACATGGCCCTGACCGGTCGCATGATGGACGCGGTGGAAGCCGAACGTTCCGGCTTGGTCAGCCGCGTGGTGCCCTACGACAAGCTCATGGACGAAGCACTGGGTGCCGCCATCATCATTGCAGGCTTCTCCCAGATCGCCGTGATGGCGGCCAAGGAGTCGGTCAACCGCGCCTTCGAAGGCAGCCTGTCGGACGGTGTGATGTTCGAGCGCCGCCTCTTCCACGCACTGTTCTCCACCCAGGACCAGAAGGAAGGCATGGACGCTTTCATGAACAAGCGCACCGCGAACTTCACACACCAATAATTTTTGTTCTATAATCTTGGACTGCGGTCGTATAGCTCAGTTGGTTAGAGCGCAGCATTCATAATGCTGATGTCGGTGGTTCAAGTCCACCTACGACCACCAAATCCAACCCACAGTGCCTGCGCACTGTGGGTTTTTTATTGGGCAGCCGCACCGCAAAAATCATAGCTGCCGACGCTTGGCACCATTGGTTTTCAATGGAAATCGCTGGAAATCCTTTAAAACCAAGCGCGAGCAGCTATTATTTTTGAGAACTGCGGGATTGGCCCCGCTTTTAGAATCGCTGTTTCAGCCCCTGGATGTAAACCATGAACCGCTGCACCACGACTTCCTCTCCTGCTTTCTCCCTCACTTCGCCGACGGCACCCGCGCGAAAGCTCTTCGCGGCTGTGGCCTGCGCCCTGCTCTGCGGCACCCTGCCGGTGTCCGCCCAGGTACAGCCCGGGCTTGGCGGCATGCGGACCTTTCCCGATGCGGCCCAGCGCGGCACCCTGACCCTCAACACGGCATCGGAGGCCACGCTCAATGGCCGCGCCATCCGCCTGGCGCCTGGCATGCGCCTGCTAAGCCCTCAGAACACGCTGGTCATGATGCACACGGTGCTGGGGCAGAGCTACAAGGTGAACTACGTGATCGAAAACAGCACCGGCATGCTGATCACCGCCTGGATCCTGACCCAGGGCGAAGCCGAGCAGCCCCGCAAGGGCAGCGACACGGTCGAGCGCAACTACCGCACCGAGTACGACGTCATCCGCAAGTGATGCGTTGACCCATCAGCCGCGCCCTGTGTCCCGGCGCGGCCCTTGAATATTTGCGGCGCGCTGCGGTGCTCCGCCCTTTTTCTTTCTGATTGCAAGAGAGCCTGCCATGGCCAAAAAAGTCTTCATCAAAACCTTCGGCTGCCAGATGAACGAGTACGACTCGGACAAGATGGCCGACGTGCTCCACGCTGCCCAGGGCTACGAGCCCACGCAGAACGTGGACGAAGCCGACCTCATCCTCTTCAACACCTGCTCGGTGCGCGAAAAGGCGCAAGAGAAAGTCTTCAGCGACCTGGGCCGCATCAAGCACCTGAAGGCGCGCGGCGTGAAGATTGGTGTGGGCGGCTGCGTGGCCAGCCAGGAAGGCGCCGAGATCATCAAGCGCGCCCCCTATGTGGACGTGGTGTTTGGACCCCAAACCCTGCACCGCCTGCCCGAGATGCTGAACCAGCGCGAGCGCCTGGACAAGCCGCAGGTGGACATCAGCTTTCCTGAGATCGAGAAGTTCGACCACCTGCCGCCCGCGCGCGTGGAGGGCGCCTCGGCCTTTGTGTCGATCATGGAAGGCTGCAGCAAATACTGCAGCTACTGCGTGGTTCCGTACACCCGGGGCGAAGAGGTGAGCCGCCCGTTTGACGACGTGCTGGTGGAAGTGGCAGGGCTGGCCGACCAGGGCGTGAAGGAAATCACCCTGCTGGGCCAGAACGTGAACGCCTATCTGGGCAAGATGGGGGGCACGGCCGAGATTGCCGACTTTGCACTGCTGCTCGAATACGTGTCCGACATCCCGGGCATCGAGCGCATCCGCTACACCACCAGCCACCCCAATGAGTTCACCCCTCGGCTGATCGAGGCCTATGCCAAGCTGCCCAAGCTGGCCAGCCACTTGCACCTGCCTGTGCAGCACGGCAGCGACCGCATCCTGATGGCCATGAAGCGCGGCTACACCGCCATGGAATACAAGAGCACGGTGCGCAAGCTGCGCGCCATCCGACCTGACCTGGCCATGAGCAGCGACTTCATCGTGGGCTTCCCCGGCGAGACCGAAGACGACTTCAACAAGATGATGAAGTTGATTGACGACATCCACTTTGACAACAGCTTCAGCTTCATCTTCAGCCCCCGCCCCGGCACCCCAGCGGCTGGCCTGCACGACGACACGCCGCACGACGTAAAGCTGCGCCGCCTGCAGCACCTGCAAGGCGCCATCAACGCCAACATCAAGTCCATCAGCGAGAGCCGCGTGGGCACGGTGCAGCGCATCCTGGTGGAAGGCGCTTCCAAGCGCGATACCACCGAGCTGATGGGCCGTACCGAATGCAACCGCGTGGTGAACTTTGTGGGTCAGTCACGCCTGGTAGGCCAGATGGTGGATGTCACCATCACCGAAGCCAAGGCCTACACGCTGCGCGGCGAAGTGCTCACCCGCGAGGCGGCAGTCGCAGCCTGACGCGCACCCGGCGCCAGTGGCAATGACGGCAGACACCCCGCCAAGCGCGGATCTTCGCAAGGCCGACGGCCCGCTGCACGGCCTCTCGTTCCAGCAGCTTTTGCTGCTGGCCTTCCTGCTCATAGCGGGACTGCTGGGGGTCAGCTCGTTGCGGGCGCTGTACACCCTGGAACAGCTCATGGTGCAAAGCCGGCTTGGTGCCGCCGAGGCCACCACGCTGAGCACAGCAGCCCAGGCATTGAACCAGCGCGGGCAGGCCCTGGAACGCGCGGCACGCCAGTCCCTGGTGCTGCGGGATGCGCCGCTGCGGCGCAGCTTCAACGAAATGTCCGTAGAGGCACAAGCCGTTCTCGACCAGTTGCACCAGGGCGGCCTTCCCGAAGACCAGGCCAGCCAGTGGCGTGCGCATCTTGACGCCGTGAAGGCACTGCTGGATGCACCGCCGGAACGGGCCCTGGAAAACGAGCAACGGGTGGCGGAAGAATTTGTCACGCTTGAAGCGCTGCATACCGCCATCGTGCAATCGGTCCAGGAGATCAATGCACAACGTAACCGCGCGCTGCAGGACCGGGTGGAAGCGAGCCGCCGCAACGTGACGCACCAGGTGGTAGGGGTGATCGTCCTGGCGCTCGTCCTGGCCCTGGCGCTGGGCATCTGGCTTGCCCGTCCTTTCAAGCGGCTGGAAGGCACGATCCGGCGGTTGGGCGAGAACCAGCTTGAAGCGCCCGTGGTGATCTCCGGCCCCGACGATGTACGCCGCGTGGGGCAGCAGCTGGAATGGCTGCGCCTGAGGCTGCTGGAACTGGATTCGGACAAGGCCCGCTTCCTGCGCCATGTCTCGCACGAACTCAAGACGCCGCTGGCCGCGATGCGCGAGGGCGTGGCGCTGCTGCAGGACGGTGTGACCGGTGAACTCAATACCGACCAGCGCGAAGTTACACAGATCCTTCACCACAACACATTGGTTTTGCAAGGTGAGATTGAAGCCTTGCTGCGCTTTAATGCTGCAGCCTTCGAGGCACGCCAGCTGCAGCGGCGCGACACCGATCTGCTCGCGCTGCTGGAAGCCCAGGTGGAAGCCCAGCGGCTGCAATGGCAAGCCCGGGGCCTGCGGGTTCTGGTGGAAGGATCCGCCATCTCTCTGCCCATTGACGCCGACAAAATCGCCTCGGCAATCAGCAACCTGCTGTCCAACGCCATTCGTTTTTCGCCCAAAGGGGGAACGGTGCGGCTGTCCCTCTCGCGCCATGCGGGCTGCGTGCGCGTGGACGTTTCGGACCAGGGCCCCGGTGTGGCCCAGGCAGATCGTGACCGCGTGTTCGAACCTTTTTACCGTGGCATCCGCCAGCCGGACGACGCAGTGCGCGGCACCGGCATCGGGCTTTCCATCGTCCAAGAGTACATCGTCGCCCACGGCGGCCAGGTGCGGTTGGTGGAAGATGGCATCCACACCTTTTTTCGCATGGAACTACCGCATGCTGCCTAGTTGTCTTCCCGTCCACCCCAACAACATGCGCGCCCTGGACTTTCCGGTATGGGTGATGTTGCTGGCTGCAGCCATCACGTTGGCCGGATGCAATGCGACGGCGCCCCAAGCGGTTGCGGCGCCTGTTCCGCCCATGACCGCCCCCACGCCAACCCCGGTGGCTACGGAATCCCCCAGCCCCAACCCGGCCGCCGCCACCAGCGCTCCTTCGGATGCCACCCCGGTACTGCAGGTGCTGGCGCAAACGGACCGTACCCTGCGCATGGCCCCCGCAGAGCTGGCCAAAGAGATTGCCCGCCTGGGCGAGGCGGAAGATGCCTCGGTGGAGACCCCCCTCCTTCTGGCAACAGCATTGGCCCAGACGCGCCAGCCCGTCGATACGGCCCGTGCCCTGGGCCTGGTGCAGCGGGTGATGAGCAACACCACGGCAGCGGCACAAGCCCTCCACCCCCTGGCGCGGCTGATGGAGTCGCGGCTTCTGCAGCAACGCAGGCTGGAAGACCAGCTGGAGCGGCAGGGCCAGCAACTGCGCGAGGCGCAGCGCCGCAACGACCAGCTCAACGAACGGCTGGAGGCCGTGCGCGCCATCGAACGCAGCCTGACCACGCGCCCGGCCCCGCTTCCCGCAGCCCCCGCCTCCCCCCCGGGCAGCAGCCCCCAGCGCCCCACGCCCTGATCGCTCAGGAAGGTGTCAAAGGAAACCGCCATGGCAGCCGCCCCCACCCCATCCCGCACAACGCCCCGCGCCCGCGTCCTTGTGGTGGACGACGATGCCGACATGCTGCGGCTGCTGTCGCTGCGCTTGCAGGCCGCCGGATACGACGTGGTCGCCGTGGGCTCGGCCGAGGCGGCCTTAGCGCAGCTGGACATGGCACGCCCACAGCTCGTGCTGAGCGATGTGCGCCTACCTGGGCGTGATGGCCTCGCGCTGTTCGACGAAGTGCGTGCGCGACACCCTTCGCTGCCGGTCATCCTGCTCACTGCCCACGGCACCATTCCCGACGCGGTGGAAGCCACTTCGCGCGGGGTGTTCACCTACCTCACCAAGCCCTACGACGGCAAGGAACTGCTGGAAAAGATTGCCCAGGCACTGGCCCTGAGCGCCCCAGCTGTCACACATGCCCACGCCCATGAAGCATGGCGTGCCGACATCGTGAGCCGTTCCAACCGCATGACCGACTTGCTGGCCGAGGCCTACATGGTGGCCCAGTCAGACGCGAGTGTGCTGCTGCTGGGCGATAGCGGCTCGGGCAAGGAGCTGCTGGCCCAGGCCATCCACCGCGCCAGCCCGCGCGCGCGCCACCCCTTTGTGGCGGTCAACTGCGGCGCCATCCCCGAGGCCCTGCTCGAATCCGAACTGTTCGGCCACGTCAAAGGAGCTTTTACCGATGCGGTGAGCAATCACAAGGGGCTGTTCCAGGCAGCGGAAGGCGGCACCTTGCTGCTCGACGAGATTGGCGACATGCCGCCCGCCCTGCAGGTGAAGCTGCTGCGGGTGTTGCAAGAGCGCGCGGTGCGCCCCGTGGGTGCCAGCCAGTCGATTCCCATTGACGTACGCATCATCTCGGCCACCCACCGCGACCTGGAAGCGGCCATGGCCACGGCCCAGTTCCGCGAAGACCTGTACTACCGGCTCAATGTGGTCACGCTGGCGCTGCCCACCCTGGGAGATCGGCGCGAAGACATCGCGCTGCTGGCCAACCACTTTCTCGACAAGCTGGCGCGCAAGTACGACAAGCGCCTGTCAGGCTTTGCACCCGAGGCGCTCAAGGCACTGACCCTGGCCGCCTGGCCTGGCAACGTGCGACAGCTCTACAACGTCGTCGAACAGGTGTGTGCCCTGTCCACCACGCCCCTGGTGCCCCTGACGCTGGTGCAGCGCGCGCTGCGCACGCCATCTGCCCAGGTGCTGAGCTTTGCCGAGGCCCGGCAAAGGTTTGAGCGCGAGTACTTGGTGGGCCTGCTCAAGATGGCGGATGGCAATGTAGCCGACGCGGCGCGCCTGGCACAGCGCAACCGCACGGAGTTCTACCGGCTGCTGCAAAAGCACGCATTGACCCCCGGAAACTTCAAGAACGACGCTGTGGACAACGAAGACGTCGCTGATGAGCGACACGACTAGGTCGTTGATTTGATTCAGTTTTTCTCTAGCGCCTTGCCACACTGTCGCCATTCGGCGACAAAAACACTGGATTTCCCCCTCCAATCCACGAGTCGCACAACTGCTTACATGCAATTGATGACTTAAACCATTGATTTAAAACAGTTTTTTGAAGCTGGCACAGGGTTTGCCCTAGTCTCAGCATGCAAGCTGTTTTTTCTCACTGTTCACGCTTCACCGGCCGCCTCCCACAGGCCGCGATAGCGCTGGCCGCCACCCTATTGGCAGGCGCCGCACAGGCCCAGAGCTTCGATTTCGACAGCGTCACCCGCATCGCCCGGGAACGGGCGGAGAAGCCCTATCGCGCATCCAGCGACAAGCTCCCCGCCGACCTCGCCAAACTCAACTACGACCAGGTGCGCGACATCCGCTGGCGCCCCGACCGTGCCCTGTGGCGCGCCGAAAAGCTGCCGTTCGAGGCCATGTTCTTCCACCTGGGCCTGTACCAGAAGGAGCCGGTGCTGATCAACGAGGTGACACCGCAGGGCGCGCGCCACATCGGCTACAGCCGCGCGGACTTCGACTACGGCAAGAACCAGGTGCGGCCTGAGGCCTGGGGCGACCTCGGCTTTGCGGGCTTTCGCCTGCACAACCACCTCAACTCCAGCGCCTACAAGGATGAGCTGGTGGTCTTTCAGGGCGCCAGCTACTTCCGCGCACTGGGCAAGGGTCAGCAATACGGCCTGTCAGCGCGCGGGCTGGCCATCGACACCGTGGGCGGCAGTGGCGAAGAGTTCCCACGCTTCACCGAGTTCTGGCTGGTGCGGCCGGATCCCTTGTCGACGCAGGTCACCGTGTATGCGCTGCTGGATTCGCCCCGTGCCACCGGCGCCTACCGCTTCGACATCCAGCCGGGCACGCAGACCACCACCACCGTGCGCAGCCGCATTTTTGTGCGGCCCAGCACGGGCAGCAAGCCCATCGCCACGCTGGGCATTGCGCCGTTGACCAGCATGTTTTTCTTTGGCGAGAACCAGCCCCGCAAAGAAGACTTTCGGCCCGAGGTCCATGACTCCGATGGGCTGATGATTGCCACGGGCGAAGGCGAATGGCTCTGGCGTCCGCTGCAAAACCCCAAGCAGACGCTGGTCACTTCGTTTGCCACCAAAAATCCCAAAGGCTTTGGCCTGATGCAGCGCGACCGCCAATGGTCGAACTATGAGGACGTGGAGGCCCGCTATGAGCGCCGCCCGAGTGCCTGGGTGCGCCCCCTGCACGACTGGGGCGCTGGCCGCGTCGAACTGGTGCAGCTCAACACCCCCGACGAAACGCACGACAACATCGTGGCGTATTGGGTGCCCGCCCAGATGCCCGCCCCCGGCCAGCCCCTGGAATTCGCCTACGAGCTGAGCTGGCAAGGCGATGAACAGCAGCGGCCGCCGGGGGCCTGGGCCACGCAATCGCGCCGGGGCGTGGGCTACACCAAAGAGACCGCTGCCGCCTTGCGCCAGCAGGCGCAGTACGTGGTCGATTTCGACGGCCCCGCCCTCAAGGCTTTGCCCACTGACGCGACCGTGAAAGCCGTGGTGACCAGCGATGCCAACGGCAAGGTGCTGGAAAACATCGTCTACCGCAATCCCGCCACCGAGCAGTGGCGCATGACCGTTCGCGTACAGCGCCAAAAGGCCGATCGCCCGATCGAGCTGCGCGCTTTTCTTCAACACGACAACAACGCTGTGAGTGAAACATGGACGCACATCATTCTTCCCGAGTAAGCCCCCCGGTGCCCCATCACCCCCAACGCAGCACGCTGCGCGAGGAACGGCATCCCAATGCCGTCACCGCGCCGCCCGTCCACCGGGGTTCCATGGCACCCGTGCCCTGGCGCGGCTTCTGGAACAGCATGGGCACAGCCCTGCTTCTCAAGCTGACCGGTCGCACCGAAACCAGCCCTCCCGCATCGCCCGAAAACCGGCCAGCCCAGGAATGGGAGGGCGCTGCGCAGCGCCGCCGCTGGACCTTTGCGGTTCTGACGGTGCTGACCACGGCCCTGGCGAGTTTCCTGTTTGCCGGCGTGCAGCCTGAGTATGAGAACCCTTGGCTGGGCTATGGGCAGATCGCGCTGTTTGCCCTGCTGTCGGCCTGGGTGGTCACCGGCTTTCTCACCGGCTTGATGGGCTTTTGGGTCATGCTGCGCGGCGACAGGCATGCGCTGTCCGTGCGCAGTGTGGTGGAGCATGAACTGGCACCCGACGCGCGCACGGCCATCATCATGCCGATCTGCAACGAGGACGTGGCCACCGTGTTTGCGGGTCTGCGGGCAACGTGCGAGTCGGTGGCATCGACCGGCCACGGGGCCACCTTCGACGTGTTTGTGCTGTCCGACAGCTATGACCCCGCCATCGCCCAGGCTGAACGCGCCGCCTGGGAGGAACTGCGCAGCGCCCTGGCGCAGCACAGCCAGCAACCCCAGGTGCAGGTGTACTACCGCCTGCGCGCACGCCGCACGCACCGCAAGGCCGGCAATGTGGCCGACTTCTGCCGCCGCTGGGGCAAGGACTACCGCTACATGGTGGTGCTGGATGCCGACAGCGTGATGAGCGGCGACTGCATCGTGTCCATGGCGAAACTCATGGAAGCGAACCCCACGGCCGGCATCATCCAGACCGCCACGCAGGCCATCGGCCACGTCACGCTGCACGCCCGTGCGCAGCAGTTTGCGTCCCGCGTCACGGGGCGCCTGTTCACGCTCGGCATGCAGTACTGGCAGCTGGGTGAATCCCACTACTGGGGCCACAACGCCATCATCCGCGTGGCACCGTTCATGCAGCATTGCGCGCTTGCGCCCATCCCAGGCAAAGGCGGCCTGGCGGGCGGCATCATGAGCCACGATTTTGTTGAAGCCGCGCTGATGCGCCGCGCGGGTTACCACGTGTGGCTGGTGTCGGACCTGATCGGCAGCTATGAACAGCAACCCCCCGACCTGCTGGCCGAACTGCAGCGCGACCGCCGTTGGTGCCAGGGCAACCTGCAAAACGCACGCTTGATGGCCGAGCCCGGCATCCACGCGGTGCACCGCTCGATGTTCATCACGGGTGCCATGGCCTACCTGTCGGCGCCGCTGTGGCTCGCCTTCCTGACACTGGGCACGGCGCTGTGGCTGTCGGGCGCCAAGCTGGTGGCCGACTGGCACATCCTGCCGGCCGAATTGCTGTCGCTGTGGGCCTGGACGCTGTGCATGCTGTTCCTGCCCCGCATCCTGGGTGTGGCCGCCGTGTTCATGCGCCGCGAGCAAAAGGAATACGGCGGTGCCGTCAGCCTGCTCAAGAGCGCCGCGCTGGAGAGTGTGCTGGCCATCCTGCAGGCCCCCATCCGCATGCTGGCGCATTCGCTGTTCGTGCTGATTGCGCTCACCGGCCTGAAGCTGGAATGGAAGTCGCCCCCGCGCGAAGCCCATGCCGTGCCCTGGCGCCACGCCGTGCGCCAGCTGGCCCCCATGAGCCTGGTGATTGCCCTGCTGGCCGTGGGTGTCGCCGTGATCGATAGCAGCGCCCTGCTGTGGCTCATGCCTGTGGGCCTGCCCCTGGCGCTGGCCATACCGCTGGCCGTGTTCACCAGCCAGATTGCGTTGGGCAAGGCCATGCGCGCACAACGCCTGTTGCTGATCCCCGAGGAGTCCTGGTCACCGCCGGTGCTGCGCCGAGCCTGGCTGCATGCAAGCCGGCTGGCACGGCCAGCGCCGCTGGCAGCGTTGTAGGCATGTGACAATTGCCCCACAAACCACAAGCCGGTGCATGCACCGGCTTTTTGGTGATTGCTACATTATTTATAGCAATAAAATGTTTACCAACAAGCGCTAGCACCGAAAAACAGCAAATTCCCCAGCATCAGAGTGGCGTCCCACGCTGATGGGGCACCGTTACGATACGCATCCCTTCCAACCGGCCCCTGTGCGTGAAACCGATTCATCGCGGTTTCTGCGGTGTGCGGCCCTGTCATCGATGCAATCGTCTCTGTTTTTACCTGTCGCCCGCAGGCGGCTGTGCCATGCCAGCGCACTCGCCCTGGCCCTTGTCATCACCGGCTGCGCCGCGCCCTCAGCAAAGGCTCCCGTGGCAGCACCGGCCCCAGTCGCTGCGCCAGCACCACCGGCTCCACCACCCGAGCCCCCAGGGCGCATCATCTTTGCGGGATTTGCGATGCATTCGCAATCCAAGGTTTTCCGCAACGACGTGCTTCTGGCCGAAAAGCTGGTCAAAGATATCGATCCGAATGCGCTGATGCTCAAGCTGGCCAACCCGGCACGCGATCAGAGCGCCGACTGGCCGCAGGCCACCCCCGAGAACTTCGCGCTGGTGATGTCCAAAATGGCCGAAGTGGCGCGCCCGCGAGACCGCGTTCTGCTGTTCATTTCGACCCACAGCAACCCCGGTCTGCTCAACATCAACGCGGGCGGCAAACACCTGCCGCCGCTCACCCCCAAAATCCTTAGCAATGCGCTGGCCCCGCTCAACGATGTGCCAACGCTGGTGGTGCTTTCCGCCTGCTACAGCGGCGCGTTCATCGAGCCCCTGAAAGCGCCCAACCGCGTGCTGCTCACTGCCACGGACGCCCGCCGCACCACGTTCAATTGCCAGTACAAAGGCGACCACACACCGTTTGCCGAAGCGCTGTTTGGCCAGGCGGGCGCACAAAGCCGTTCTGTAACCGACTGGATGGGCGAGGCGCAGAAATCTATCGCAGCGCAGGAAAAGCGCCGCAAGGTCCCGACATCCCAGCCGCGCATCTTTGTCGGTGACGAGGCCAAGGCCTGGGCGAATCAACCTCTCAAGAACTGGTTGCAAGCACCGAAAGCGCCATAAGCCGGCCGCCACAAGCCCGCCCCCCCCCGCATGCAAAAAAAACCCTGAAGAAGCCACGCCTCTTCAGGGTTTTTGCATTTCAGCGCCTGGGGCTCAGAAAGGCATCTTGGGCATGCCCCCCCCGCCCATACCCTTCATGCCGCCCATCTTCTTCATCATCTTCATCAGGCCGCCGCCCTTCATCTTCTTCATCATGCCCTGCATCTGCTCAAACTCCTTGAGCAAGCGGTTGACCTCTTGCACATGCACGCCCGCCCCATTGGCGATGCGCTTCTTGCGCGTAGCCTTGATGAGTTCGGGCTTGCGGCGCTCCAGCGGCGTCATGCTCTGGATGATGCCCTCCTTGCGTTTGATGTCCTTCTCGGCCTTGTCCATGTCCAGGGCACCTGCCTTGGCAGTCAGCTGAGACGGCAGCTTGTCCATCAGGCTGGAGAGCCCGCCCATCTGCTTCATCTGCTGGATCTGCGACAGGAAGTCGTTCAGATCAAACCCGTCGCCACTCTTGACCTTGGCCGCCAGCTTTTGCGCGGCCTCCATGTCCACCCCGGCGGTGACCTGCTCCACCAGGGCCACGATGTCTCCCATGCCCAGAATGCGGCCTGCATGGCGCTCGGCATCGAACACCTCCAGGCCGTCGAGCTTTTCGGACACACCCGCAAACTTGATGGGCGCGCCCGTGATCTGGCGCACGGACAGCGCAGCGCCGCCGCGCGAATCGCCGTCGAGCTTGGTGAGCACGATGCCAGTGAGCGGCAGCGCTTCCTTGAAGGCCTTGGCCGTGTTGATCGCGTCCTGGCCCTGCATGGCATCAACCACGAACAAGGTTTCCACCGGGTTCAGCGCGGCGTGCAGGTCCTTGATTTCCTTCATCAAGGCTTCATCGATGGCCAGGCGACCCGCCGTATCGACCAGCAGCACGTCAAAGTAGTGCTTCTTGGCGTAGTCCAGTGCGGCGTGGGCGATGTCGAGCGGCTTCTGGTCGGGCGTGCTGGGGAACCACTCGGCACCGGCCTGCTTGGTCACCGTCTTGAGCTGCTCGATAGCGGCCGGGCGGTACACGTCGCCCGACACGGTCAGCACCTTCTTCTTGCGCTTTTCGATCAGGTGCTTGGCCAGCTTGGCCGTGGTGGTGGTCTTGCCCGCGCCTTGCAGACCCGCCATCAGAATCACGGCGGGCGGCTGGGCGGCCAGGTTGATGTCAGCCACGCCCTCGCCCATGGTGGCGGCCAGTTCACGATTGACGATGCTGACCAGCGTCTGACCGGGCTTGAGCGAACCCAGCACTTCCTGGCCCAGGGCCTTCTCTTTGACACGGGCGATGAAATCGCGCACCACCGGCAGGGCCACATCGGCTTCGAGCAGGGCCATGCGCACCTCGCGCAGCATGTCCTGCACATTGGTTTCGGTGATGCGGGCCTGGCCACGCATCTCCTTGACGAGGCGCGTGAGTTTGTCGGTAAGGGCGGAGGCCATAGGGGAGATGTCCGGTGTTGCCTGCGCGCCAGGGTGCTGGCGGTGGGGCGAAAGGCTAAACTGCGATCCATGATTTTACCCAGTGCTTCCCCTGCCAGCTGGCTCCTGGCCCTGGCCGCTGCCGTGGCATACGCCGTTCCGGCTGCCGCATCCTCGCGGCTGGGCGCTACAGCGGCGCGCAATGCACTGCTGGTGGCCTGGTTGCTGCATGGCGCCGTGCTGGTATGGGGCCTGTGGGGCGATTCCCCCCGATTTGGTTTTGCACCCGCCTTGTCGATGACCGCCTGGCTGGTGCTGACGGTGTACGCGGTAGAGCGGCAGCTGTTTCCGCAGATGCAGTCACGCTGGATACTGGCAGCGCTGGGGGCGGTTGCCATTGTGCTGGCGATGCTCTTTCCGGGCCAGCCGCTGCATGTGACCGCTTCCGCCTGGCTGCCGCTGCACCTAGCGCTGGGCATTGCCTGCTATGGCTTGTTTGCCGCCGCCGTGGTGCACGCCTGGCTGATGACACGGGCAGAGCAACGCATCCGGCAGGCCGAAGACCCCCACAGCGGCATCCCCCTGCTCACGCTGGAGCGCCTGACCTTCCGGTTTGTGACGGCGGGCTTCATCCTGCTGACTGCCACGCTGCTGGCGGGCTGGCTGTTTGGTGACACGCTGTACGGCAGGGCCTGGCGGTGGGACCACAAGGCCGTGTTCTCGCTGCTGTCCTGGATCACGTTTGCCACGTTGCTGGTGGGCCGAGCACGCTTCGGGTGGCGGGGACGCAATGCCGTGCGCGTGCTCTACGCCGGATCAGCGCTGCTGTTGCTGGCCTATGTGGGCTCCCGCTTTGTCATGGAAGTCGTCCTGGGCCGCAGCGCATGAAATACCTGGTCTTGCTGGTGGTTCTGGCCATCGCCATCGGTATCTGGCGCAGCCGACGCGCGCCAGAGGCAAACGCTTCCAAAACGCCTGCACCTCCGCTGGCCCTCCCGCAGAATATGCTGGCCTGCGCCCACTGCGGCGTTCACATTCCGCAGGCAGACGCACTGATGGTGGGCGAACAAGCCTACTGCTGCACAGAACACCGGCGCCTGGGCCCGGTCTGAAACCGACCATGCCACCGCTGTCCGCAAGCACCTTTGCGTCCACCATGGATGCGCCATTTGTGCGCCTGTGGCGCGGTTTTCTGACAGGCCGCGTCATGGTCGCACTGGCCCTGCTGGTACTGCAAGGGGCCGGGCAGGCCATCAACCAGACCACCGAACCCGCCGTGCTGGCAGTGTGTGTGGCCTATCTGGTGGCCGCCGTCATGCTGCGCGTGCTCGGCAGGCACAGACCGCCTTCACCCAAGACCGGCCCCCAGTGGCTCCCCTCCATTGGTGTTGACCTTGCAGCGATTGTCGCCCTGCAACTGCTGAACGCGGGCACCATGAACTACACCCCCCTGTTTGGCTTGCCCATCCTGATGGCAGCCGTGCTGGGAACGCTGACCTTGGCACTGGGCACCACAGCAGGCGTCACGCTGCTGCTGCTGGGCTGGGCCTGGTGGCTCGGCTCGGGCACTGCGGGCGACGACGCACCGCGCTACCTGCAAAGCGCGCTGACTGGCACAGGCTATTTCATCGTGAGCTATCTTGTGCACCAACTGGCAACACGCTTGGCGCGCGAGCAGGAAGTGGCGCAGCAAAGCCAGGTTGCTGCCCGCGTGCAGACGCAGGTCAGCGCACTGGTCATCCAGAACCTGACCGATGGGGTGTTGGTCGTGGACGAAAGCGATGTTGTGCGCATTGCAAACCCCGCAGGGCTGCATTTGCTCGGGGGTACCTCGCTGCCCGAGCTGCCATTCATCCTGGCATCCGAGACCCCCTGGAGTCCGCTCGTGATCCTGGCTCGGCGCACCTTCCGCCAGGAACAGCCCCAGACCGCCGACGTAGACCTCCTGCACCCGGGACAAAGCCCTACCGGGCTGCATGTACGCACGTGGTTGACTTCGACGCGCGAGGCAGCGCGGCAGACGCAGACCGAGCGCCTGTGCGTGATGTTCCTGCACGACCTGCGCGAGATGGAGGCCCGCCTGCGCACGGAAAAGCTGGCGGCCATGGGCCGCATGTCCGCCGCCGTGGCCCATGAGATCCGCAACCCGCTGGCCGCCATCGTGCAGGCCAATGCCTTGCTCGAAGAAGACCTGCACGACCCGGCACACAAGCGCCTGGCCCACATGGTGCAGCAGAACGCCGACCGCCTCGCGCGCATTGCCGAGGAGGTACTGGACATCGCCCGCGTGCAGCACCAGATCAGCCATGCGCCCGCATCCACCTTGCCCCTGGACGAAACGGTGTCGCAAATATGGAATGACTGGCAGGCCCAGGACCCCGTGCAGCGCCGGGCAGTAGTGATGCTGGAAGCGGGCAATCCGCAGGTGGAATTCGACACCGAACACCTGCGCCGCGTGCTCGTGAACCTGCTGGACAATGCCCTGCGCTATGTGGGACAGGAGCCTGACTCCCTCACGGTGACCACCCGCACCTTGCCCTCCGGCCAGACCAGCCTGCAAGTCTGGAGCGACGGTGCCCCCATGGACAAGTCCGTGGAACGCCACCTGTTCGAACCGTTTTTTTCCTCCGAAAGCCGCTCCAGCGGCCTGGGCCTCTATATTTGCCGCGAGTTGTGCCAGCGCCATGGAGCGTCCATCAGCTACCAGCGGCTGACCCGCACCACCTTGCGGGGCGAGGTGGGCGGCAACGCCTTTACCGTCGGCTTTCGCCGCACCACACGCCCTGCCGATGCTGCCACGCTGTTTGACACCATCGTGGTCTGAAACGCCCTGCCATGAACGCACCTACCGCTTCCATCCTCGTCGTGGACGACGAACCCGACCTGCGCACCTTGTACGAACTGACGTTGCTGCGCGAAGGCTACCGGGTGGAGACCGCATCCAGCGTCCAGGAGGCGCGCGAACAGCTCAAGGCCCACCGCTTTGACGCCGTCATCACCGACATGCGCCTGCCCGACGGCTTCGGCATGGAGTTGCTGCAGGACCTGCGCGACCAGCAGCGCCGCGAGCGCTGCGTGGTCATGACAGCGTATGGCTCCGCCGAGAACGCCGTGGAAGCCCTGCGCTCTGGTGCCTTCGACTATCTGACCAAACCCGTGGATCTGAAACAGTTCCGCTCGGTCGTCGCATCGGCCGTACAAGGCACCGGGGGTGTCCCCGCGCCCCGGGCCGCACGCACCGGCGGCGTACAGGGTCGGCAGGGGGCGTTCAGCGCAGACCCCTTGGCAGCGGGCACCGCACTGGATAGGCTGGTGGGCACCTCAGAGGCCATTCGCAACGTCAAGCAGCGCGTGGCCAAGGTGGCACGAGGCATGGCGCCCGTGCTGATTCATGGGGAATCCGGCACGGGCAAGGAACTGGTTGCGCAAGCGCTGCATGCCAGCAGCCAGCGTGCCGATGGTCCCCTGGTGGCCGTGAACTGCGGCGCCATCCCAGAAAACCTGCTGGAGGCAGAATTTTTTGGTGCCCGTAAAGGCTCTTACACCGGTGCCACCCAGGATCGAGACGGCTACTTTCAGGCAGCCCGTGGCGGCACGCTGTTTCTGGACGAAATCGGTGACCTTCCCTTGGCCATGCAGTCCAAATTGCTGCGCGCCATCCAGGAGCGCAGCGTACGACCTCTTGGCTCCACCCAGGAGGAGACGGTGGATGTGCGCATCGTGAGCGCCACACACCGCGACCTGGCCGCCGACGTGCAATCGGGCCGCTTCCGCCAGGATCTCTATTACCGGCTCAACGTGATCGAAATCGTGATCCCCCCGTTGCGCGAGCGGCGTGAAGATCTGCCTTTACTGTGTGCCGCACTTCTGGCGCGCATCGCCCAGGAATCTGGCATGCCAGTGCCTTCTTTGACAGAACATGCGCTCCAAGCCATTGCCGCACACCCCCTGACCGGCAACGTCCGCGAACTGGAAAACCTGTTGCACCGGGCCGTGGCACTCAGCGACGGAGACGAGCTGCATGTGGACTGGCCCTCTGGCACCCCCATCCCATTGGGCGCGCGGACGCTACCAACCCCTACCCTCCCCAACCACACCGAGGCGCAGCCTGCCTACCAACCACCACAGCCTGCAGCCAGCACGGGCTGCTCGGTCCCTCTGCCCAATGACCTTCAGGCCTGGCTGGACCAGCAGGAGCGGGACATTCTGATACGAGCCTTGCGCGAAGCGGGTTTCAACAGAACCGCCACCGCAGCCCGGCTGGGCATCAGCCTGCGCCAGATACGCTACCGCATCGCCCGGCTGAACATCGCCGTCCCCAATGACCAGGACCCGCATGACGAGATCGGCTGACGCGGCACCAGGCAGATCAACGCCTTGGGACGGTGGATGGCACCGTGCAGCAACCAGGCTGGAATCCCCCAACCATGGTGTGCGCCCTGCCCCGGCAAGTTCCTCCATCGACCTGATCGTGGTGCATTCCATCAGTTTGCCGCCAGGCACATATGGCGGAAATGCGGTGCAACAGCTATTCACCAACTCGCTGGACTGGGATGCACACCCCTACTACCAGAGCATCCGTGGTTTGGCCGTTTCGTCGCATTTCTTCATTGACCGCACCGGCGCCCTTTGGCAGTTTGTGGACTGTGATCTTCGGGCCTGGCATGCTGGCCAGTCGGCCTACCGTGGCCGCAGCCAGTGCAACGATGACTCGATTGGCATTGAACTGGAAGGCCTTGAAGGGCTTACGTTCGAACCCGCGCAGTACCAGACCCTAACAACGCTCTGCCAAGACATCGAACAGCGCTACCCCATTGAACACATCGCAGGGCATGAGCACATCGCGCCCGGGCGCAAGCAGGACCCAGGCTCCGGCTTCGATTGGGCGCAGGTACAAAAAGCACTGAACTGGCCCGTGCAACGTTTTCCGGCAGCCACCTGGCCTGACATTCAAGCCGCCCGCTGAGGGCGCTGTGGTTGCGCCACATTCAGCGACTTTTTTCTATGTGCACTTGCACATCGTCGCGTCCCCAGACACCACGCGGCCTCGCGCAGAAAATCCGCTCGAAACGCTTGTCTTTGCGAGGTTTTCGTCCTGCTTTTCCGCAGGGGCAACGGGTTCCGACGGGGTCAGCAGAAGGCCCTGCGGCGCCGCTGACATGCTGTTTCGTTTTTCTGAGGGCAATACGACGGTACACTACCGGTAGTGTCTTGAATGCATGTGACACACCATATATAGTGTGCGCCAGACAGTAGTCCGCCGCACCACTCACACGCTGCGACGGCATCCAGGCCGCGCACCACACCCCAGACAGCCCACAGAAGAGGACCCCCCATGCAAGCTGCTTTGAACACGCCTTCCACGCCCCATGCCGCCTCCCCCGAGGCCCCAAACACCCTGTCCGCACCAGCAGCGGCGGGTAACTCGCTGGCGCACTATCAGATCATTCGCCGCAACGGAGCAGTCGTGCCCTTTGAGCCGCAAAAAATTGCGGTGGCGATGATGAAGGCATTTCTGGCAGTGCACGGCACGCAGGGCGCCGCCTCCGCCAGCGTGCGCGAGGTGGTGGACACGCTCACCCAGAATGTGGTCCGCGCCCTCATGCGCTCGCGTCCCGGCGGCGGCACATTCCATATTGAAGACGTGCAGGATCAGGTTGAACTGGGCCTGATGCGCGGCGAACACCACGAAGTCGCCCGGGCCTATGTTCTGTACCGCGAGCGCCGCACACAAGAGCGTGCTCACCACCAGGAACAGCTCGCGCCCGCAACCCCCATGTTGAACGTGATCGACAACGGCCAACGCGTGCAGCTGGACATCCTGCGCCTGCACGGGCTCATCGAATCGGCCTGCGCCAACCTCGGCGCCGACATCCAGGCCGCGCCCATCGTCGCCGAGACCATGCGCAACCTGTATGACGGCGTTCCCATGGACGAGGTCTACAAGGCGTCCATCCTCGCTGCCCGCACCCTGATCGAAAAAGACCCCGACTACACCTATGCCACGGCCCGCCTGCTGCTGCATACCATCGTGCGCGAAGTGCTGGGACGCGAGGTCGCCCAGAGCGACATGGGCCAGGCCTACAGGGACTATTTCCCCGCCTTCATCCAGAAGGGGGTGGACAACGAGCTGTTGGACGAGCGCCTGCTCAAGCAATACGACCTGAACCGCCTGGGCGCCGCGCTCAAGGCCGAGCGCGACCTGCAGTTCGACTACCTCGGCCTGCAGACCCTGTATGACCGCTACTTCCTGCACGTCAAGAAAACCCGCATCGAACTGCCCCAGGCGTTCTTCATGCGCGTAGCCATGGGCCTGGCACTCAATGAAACCGACCGCGAGGCCCGCGCCATCGAGTTCTACGAAGTGCTGTCGTCTTTCGACTTCATGTCGTCCACCCCCACGCTGTTCAACAGCGGCACCCTGCGCTCGCAGCTGTCCAGCTGCTACCTGACCACGGTGCCCGACGACCTGGATGGCATCTACGAATCGATCAAGGAAAACGCCCTGCTGTCCAAGTTTGCTGGCGGCCTGGGCAATGACTGGACCCGCGTGCGTGCCCTGGGCTCCCACATCAAGGGCACGAACGGGGAATCGCAAGGCGTGGTGCCCTTCCTCAAGGTGGTCAACGACACCGCTGTGGCGGTGAACCAGGGCGGCAAGCGCAAGGGCGCCGTCTGCACCTACCTGGAAACCTGGCACCTGGATATCGAAGAGTTCCTGGAACTGCGCAAGAACACCGGCGACGACCGCCGCCGCACGCACGACATGAACACGGCCAACTGGATCCCTGACCTGTTCATGCGCCGCGTGATGGAAAAGGGCACCTGGACGTTGTTCTCCCCTTCCAACGTGCCCGACCTGCACGATCTGTTCGGCGCCGACTTCGAGAAGGCCTATGTGGCCTACGAAGAGAAGGCTGCGCGCGGCGAGATCAAACCCGCCAAGACGGTGCAGGCCACCGACATGTGGCGCAAGATGCTGACCATGCTGTTCGAGACCGGCCATCCTTGGATCACCTTCAAGGATGCCTGCAACGTGCGTTCGCCCCAGCAGCACGCTGGTGTGGTGCACTCGTCCAACCTGTGCACTGAGATCACACTCAACACCAGCGACACCGAAACCGCCGTCTGCAATCTCGGTTCGGTCAACCTGCTGCAGCACATCAAGGACGGCCAGATCGACCACGAGAAGCTCAAGAAGACCATCACGGTTGCCATGCGCATGCTCGACAACGTGATCGACATCAACTATTACGCCGTCAAGAAGGCCCGCGACTCCAATCTGCGCCACCGCCCCGTGGGCCTGGGCGTCATGGCGTTCCAAGACAGCCTGTACGAACTGCGCATTCCCTACGCCTCGCAGGAGGCCGTGGAATTCGCCGACAAGTCGATGGAGGCCATCTGCTACTACGCCTACTGGGCCTCCACCGAATTGGCTCGGGAACGCGGCCAGTACTCCAGCTACAAGGGCTCGCTGTGGGATCGCGGCATCCTGCCTTTCGACACGCTGGACATGCTCTCGCAGGCCCGTGGCGGATATGTGGAAGTGGATCGCTCGTCCACCCTGGACTGGGATGCCCTGCGCAAGAAAATTGCACAGGACGGCATGCGCAACTCCAACTGCGTCGCCATTGCCCCCACGGCCACCATCTCCAACATCATCGGCGTTGATGCCTCGATCGAGCCTTCGTTCGGCAACCTGTCGGTCAAGTCCAACCTGTCAGGTGAATTCACGGTTATCAACGGTGGGCTGGTGCGCGACCTCAAGCGCCTGGGCCTGTGGGATGACGTGATGATCATGGACCTCAAGCACTTCAAGGGTTCGCTGCACCCCATCGACCGGGTGCCACAGGACATCAAGGCGCTGTACTCCACAGCGTTTGAAGTCGAGCCGCAGTGGCTGGTGGAAGCCGCATCGCGTCGCCAGAAATGGATTGATCAGGCGCAGAGCCTGAATATCTATATGGCAGGTGCATCGGGCAAGAAGCTCGACGACACCTACAAGCTGGCCTGGATCCGTGGCCTCAAGACCACGTATTACCTGCGCACACAAAGCGCCACACACGTCGAGATGAGCACCGTGAATACACGCCAGCTCAATGCCGTTTCGTCGGGCAATGACAGTGGTGCATCGGCAGCGTCGGTGCCCGTTGCAGCGAAACCCAGCGCACTCGATGCGGCAGCCGCTGAAGCCACCCATCAAGCATCAGCAGTGCCTGCTACGGACGTCAAGTTCTGCGCTATCGATGATCCCGGCTGCGAAGCCTGCCAATAAGAACTTCGCACGCGACACCTTGGGCTCTTCCGAGGTGTCGCGCATGTGCTGTGAAGCAACAAATCCTTGCTGCACAACGCTTCAGTGCTTTTCTTTTCGCAGCACTGCTTTCATAATCCGAACACTGGAAAATCTATGTTGACCTGGGACGAAGAAGTCAAGCCCTCATCGCAAAATCAACTGGACGGTGGACTGAACCAAAGCCACCCGGCGGGACAGCCGCCTTTGCCTTTCCAAACCCCCTCACTGCAGGAAGTGCACGCATCGATGACTGCCTCTGCAGCACCGCACGCAACACCTGCCGCAGCCACGCAACGCCGCGTGAACGCTGCCGACAAACGCATCATCAACGGGCAGACGGATGTCAATCAGCTGGTCCCGTTCAAATACAAGTGGGCCTGGGAAAAATACCTGGCCACCTGTGCCAACCATTGGATGCCTCAGGAAGTGAACATGACGCGCGACATCGCGTTGTGGAAGGACCCCAATGGCCTGACCGATGACGAACGCCGCATCATCAAGCGCAACCTGGGCTTCTTTGTCACGGCAGACTCGCTGGCTGCCAACAACATCGTACTGGGCACCTATCGCCACATCACGGCGCCAGAGTGCCGCCAGTTCCTGCTGCGCCAGGCCTTTGAAGAAGCTATCCACACGCACGCCTATCAGTACATCGTGGAATCGCTGGGGCTTGATGAGAGCGAGATTTTCAACGCGTACAACGAAGTCCAGTCCATCCGCGACAAGGACCAGTTCCTGATCCCCTTCATCGAGGCGATCATGGATCCGAACTTCCACACTGGCACGCCCGAAACCGACCAGACGCTCCTCAAGTCGCTGATCGTGTTTGCCTGCCTGATGGAAGGCCTGTTCTTCTACGTCGGCTTCACACAGATCCTTGCACTGGGCCGCCAGAACAAGATGACTGGCGCCGCCGAGCAGTACCAGTACATCTTGCGCGACGAGTCGATGCACTGCAACTTTGGCATTGACCTGATCAACCAGCTCAAGCTGGAAAATCCCCATCTGTGGACCGCTGAATTCAAGGCCGAGATCAAGGCGCTGTTCCTCAAGGCGGTTGAACTCGAGTACCGCTACGCGGAAGACACCATGCCGCGCGGCGTGCTGGGCATGAATGCATCGATGTTCAAGGGATACCTGCGTTACATCGCCAACCGCCGTGCCACACAAATCGGGCTGGAGACGCTGTTTCCCAATGAAGAAAACCCGTTCCCGTGGATGAGCGAGATGATTGACCTCAAGAAGGAACGCAACTTCTTCGAGACCCGGGTTATTGAATACCAGTCCGGTGGTGCGCTGTCCTGGGACTAGCGCCTTTTCGCAACACACCACCATGGATTTTTACACCACGCCCACCACCACAAGCAGCGCTGCAGTGCGTTGCGGTGCAGGGCGTTCCCGTGTTCATGGCGATGGGGATTTCTCCATCGCCATGGATCGCTTCGTGTCCACTGCAGACAGGAAGTGCTCTTTGCAAATTGACCCAAGGAGAACATGATGGCAACTGCGAAAAAACCAGCCGCTAAGAAGGCGACCCCAGCGAAAAAAGCTGCACCTGCAAAACCAGTAGCAGCGAAGAAGGCTGCACCTGCCAAGAAGGCAGCAGCACCGGCAAAGAAAGCCGCTCCCGCCAAGAAGGCAGTAGCAGCGAAGAAGGCTGCACCTGCCAAGAAGGCAGCAGCACCGGCAAAGAAAGCCGCTCCCGCCAAGAAGGCAGTAGCAGCGAAGAAGGCCGCACCTGCCAAGAAGGCAGCAGCACCGGCAAAGAAAGCCTCTCCCGCCAAGAAGGCAGTAGCAGCGAAGAAGCCTGCCGCCCCAGCCAAGAAGGCGGCTCCCGCCAAGAAGGCAACGGCTGCCAAGAAGGCCGCTCCCGCCAAGGCGCCTGCAAAAAAAGCTGCACCGGCCAAGAAGGCCCCCAAGGCGCCTGCCCCTGCGGCAGCTGCTCCAGCAGCACAGACCACCCTGAATCCTCAGGCAGCCTGGCCCTTCCCTACGGGCAACAAGCCTTAATCCTGGCGTATCACACGCTCAACCCGGTGCCTGCGCACCGGGTTTTTTTATGCCTGTTCGTGTTGCACACCACACGCCGTGCAACACAAGAAGCCGGCAGCAATGAGGCGCCCCGTGACTTCATGGAAAGCTGGCCCAATTACGCGGGGATGAAATCCAGTGTGTAGTTTTGCGGGCCCCGCTGCGCAATCTTAAGGGCTCCCACCCGGTTGCCCAGCTCGGCGCAACGCACCAGCGGCCAGCCCTTTTCCAGGCCGAACAACAACGCGCCCCGCCAAGCATCACCACACCCCGTAGGATCCACCACTTGGGCAGGCACCACGGCGGGTACATGGGTTTTCTGACCATCCACCCAGACCTCGCAGCCCTCCGCACCCAGCGTCACCACAAGCCCCTTTACCTTGTTCGAAATCTCTGCAAGCGTCCAGCCCGTGCGGTCGCAAAGCATTTTCCCCTCGTAGTCATTGACCGTCACCCAGGAAGCCTGGTCCACGAACCGCGCCAGCTCTTCGCCATTGAACATGGGCAAGCCCTGGCCCGGGTCAAATACAAAAGGAATACCGGCCGCCACAAACTGGGCCGCGTGTTCAAGCATGGCGTCACGACCATCCGGCGCGATGATCCCCACGCTCACCCCCACATCTGCCTCGATGCGGTTCACATGTGCCTGCATCATCGCCCCAGGGTGGAAGGCGGTGATCTGGTTGTTGTCACGGTCCGTCATGATCATGGCTTGTGCGGTGTAGGTGTCCTGGACCTGCCCCACATGGCGCGCACTGATATCCAGCAATTCCAGGCGCTGCAGATAGTCTGCGCCATCGCTGCCCAGCATGGCCATTGGCAATGGCTCACCGCCCAGCAACTTGAGGCTATACGCAATGTTGCCCGCACAACCACCAAAGTCGCGCCGCAACGAAGGCACCAGGAAAGAGACGTTCAGGATGTGCAGCTGGTCGGGCAGTATCTGCTCAGCAAAACGGCCCTCGAAGGTCATGATGGTGTCGAACGCCAGAGAACCACAAATGAGGGCAGCCATATCAAAGAAGTAGGTTGGTAAAAAATCAGGGATAAAACGCCAGCAACCGATAGCCAGCAACACGCGCTCCGCCGGTGGTCACAATCACTGACACGGACGCACTCCACTCGCCCCCTACAGACAACTCCATGGGAGCCCCCATGTCAGTGGGCAAAAGCACACGCCGAAGCACTGGCTGGTCCTGCGCATCGGTCAACGTCAACTCGACGGCGGGCATGGCCAGAGGTATCGAGGCCTTGCTCTTCATGGTCAGCGCGAGTTGATAGCTATCACCTCGGGCCTTGTTGAACGAAGAACTGTCGATGACCACATCCGCAATCTGGCGCGGCGGCGCGATCTCGCAGTGCAAGGGAGCGCACAACGCCATCAACCATGGCCTGGCACGCGCATCCATCGCGGCAAGGCGGTCACGCTCCTGAACAGCGACCTGCAGCGCAAGCCCCGCCACAGACATCAAAAGCAGCACTCCAAGCACCGTGCGCACCATCGGCCTGCGCCAGAACGCCTTGCGCCGCGCAGCGACTACAAAGCTGACTTCCTGTCCGGCCTCAGGGTCATCGTCCTCGTCAACGGCATCCGACGCCTTTCGGACCGAGGATCGCTTGCGAGTCGATGCCTGCAACACGGCTGCGGGCGAATGGTCTTCCACCAGCGCAAGTGCCTCCGGCGCGGGTTCCGGCGTCACAGGCTGCGCAAAACCCACCGGCGGCACGGGCACTTCAGCCCGCTCTTCAAGCTCCGCATCTTCCACCGGCAACGCCGTCTTGGTAGGCAACTCCAGTGCAGGATATCCCATCGGGGTCAACGCCACGGCTGCAGCTGAATCGGCAGCCACCTCTTCGCCATCTCGAAGAGCAGCAGCAGGTAACTCATACCCTGCAGGGAGGGATGTTCCATCGCCTGCACCGGGCAACGCGGCTGACAACGAGGCAGTGGGGTGATCCCCCTTGGGCAAAGAAGATGACCCATCAGCAGCCACCTCGGGAAAGGCCAAAGGAGGTAAGGCGACGGCATCGCTCCGCATCCCTGCAACATCCCCGCCCGTTGTTGGCACATTGCGCACGGAGTCCGGGCGCCAGGCAAATGGAGTGAAGGGGCCGATTCCCGCATCGGCACCAGGTGCCACCGCCCCGGCTGCCGCAGACAGAAACGCGGGTACCGCAGGCTGTGGAACCTCCAGAACCGGAGCCACCACCTGGGCCTGTGCATCCGGCAACCCCGCCATTACGTCGGAAGTACCTGCGGGAAACAGCGAAAACGCTGGTTTTTCGGAGGCTGGCGATAGCGCCCCCGCAGATGGGGCAACCGGTGGTGGCGAAGAAGTCGGCTCACCCCATGACCGCCCCGTCTCTGCCTTGCGCGCCACCGGCATGGATGGCGGACGTATGTCGGTCAACGAGACATCGGGCAACAACGCTGGTGGAGCCGCTGGAAGCAGGTGCGCCGAAGCGTCAAACACCTCTTTGCATTGACCACAACGCACCCACCCTTGCGAGATGCGCAATTGGTCCGCCACCACCTTGAACGAGGTAGAGCAGGACGGGCAGCGAGTGATCTGGCTCATCAGCGATGGATTGTAGAGGCGCGTGCGACCCCGGCGAAGCGGGCTTCGGCCCCGTCTTAGCGACGGGCGGTCATCAAGATCCAGCCATCTTCTGTATCCGCCACATCGAGCTGAAGCCAGGGAGCATATGCCTCTTTCAACTCCTCAGCCTGGCGTTCCAAAATGCCTGCCAGCACCAGATTCCCGCCAGGCGCGACGTGGCTGCACAAGAGGGGCGCCAGCACGCGCAAGGGGGTGGCAAGAATGTTTGCCAGCACCGTCTGGTATTCACCCCGTGCCTTGTCGGGCAGTCCCGCGTGGAGCCGCACGTCATTGGCCTGTGCATTCAGCGCGGTGGACTCGACCGCCGCAGGATCAATATCGACCGCATCGATGTCCGTGGCACCAAACTTGGCCGCACCAATGGCGAGGATACCAGAGCCACAGCCATAGTCCAGAACCCGGCCCAGCGGATTGCCCATGGACGACTCGGTGGCACCGTTACGGGCAATCCAGCGCAGACACATGCGCGTCGTGGGGTGGGTGCCGGTGCCAAACGCCAGGCCCGGATCCAGCCGGATGCTGCGCTTTGCCTCGGCGGGAAGTTCGTGCCAAGTAGGAACTATCCAAAAATCCGGCGTGATGTCCACAGGCGCAAATTGCGATTGCGTGAGCCGCACCCAGTCCTGCTCGGGCACGTGGGCAACCCCCAGCACCTGGCAGCCCGCAAAAAAATCCTGCACCACCAGCAGTTGCTGGGCCTCCCGGGCTGCCACCTCCGAAGGAAAGAGCGCCACCACCCTGCTGCGCTGCCAGCCATCCTTGGGCGGCGGCATGCCAGGCTCGCCAAACAAGGCCTGCTCGGCGTCGGTCTGGGCATCAGCGTCCTCCACCGAAACGCTCAGCGCATCCAGCGCATCCAGCGCATCGCTGACCGCCTCGATCCGATCCTCGGGACACATCAGACTCAGCTCAAACATAGAAGCCTCTCAGAAAAAGTGAAATGCTGGCACCCGTTGCCAGGAGCCAGCATGTGAATGACTGCGCAATACGATTTCAGCGCTTGTGCTGCGACAGCCACTCTTCCAGGTAATGGATGTTGGTGCCACCGGCCATGAACTTGGCGTCCACCATCAGCTCGCGGTGCAGCGGCACGTTGGTGTTGATGCCTTCGATCACCGTCTCGGACAGCGCCGTGCGCATGCGGGCCAGGGCCTGCTCGCGCGTGTCGCCGTGCACGATGATCTTGCCGATCATCGAGTCGTAGTTAGGCGGCACAAAGTAGTTGGTGTACGCATGCGAATCCACACGCACGCCGGGGCCGCCTGGTGGATGCCACGTTGTGATACGCCCGGGCGACGGAATGAACTTGTAAGGGTCTTCCGCATTGATCCGGCACTCGATGGCATGGCCCCGGATCTCGATCTGGCGCTGGGTGAACGGCAGCTTCTCGCCCGCCGCGACCATGATCTGCGTCTTCACGATGTCCACGCCGGTGATCCACTCGGTGACGGGGTGTTCCACTTGCACACGGGTGTTCATCTCGATGAAGTAGAACTCGCCGTTTTCGTACAGGAACTCGAACGTGCCCGCACCACGGTAGCCGATCTTCTTGCACGCGGCCACGCAGCGCTCGCCGATCTTCTCGATCAGTTTGCGGGGGATGCCGGGGGCTGGAGCCTCTTCGATGACCTTCTGGTGGCGGCGTTGCATGGAGCAGTCGCGCTCGCCCAAATACACCGCATTGCGGTGCTTGTCGGCCAGGATCTGGATTTCGATGTGGCGCGGGTTCTGGAGGAACTTCTCCATGTACACCGCAGGATTGCCAAACGCAGCGCCCGCCTCGGCCTTGGTCATCTGCACCGCATTGACCAAGGCAGCTTCGGTATGCACCACGCGCATGCCACGGCCACCACCGCCGCCTGCGGCCTTGATGATCACCGGGTAACCCACGGCCTTGGCGATGCGGCGGATCTGCACCGGATCGTCGGGCAACTCGCCCTCAGAGCCCGGCACGCAAGGCACGCCTGCGCGGATCATGGCCTGCTTGGCGGACACCTTGTCGCCCATGATGCGGATCGACTCGGGGGTGGGGCCGATGAACTGGAAGCCACTCTTTTCCACGCGCTCGGCGAAATCTGCGTTCTCAGACAGGAAGCCATAGCCGGGGTGAATGGCCTCGGCGTCGGTCACCTCGGCGGCCGAGATGATGGCTGGCATGTTCAGGTAGGACAACGGCGAGGGCGCTGGGCCGATGCACACCGCTTCTTCGGCGAGCTTGACGTATTTGGCGTCGCGGTCGGCCTCGGAGTAGACCATCACGGCCTTGACGCCCAACTCATGGCAGGCGCGCTGGATACGAAGGGCGATCTCCCCTCTGTTTGCGACCAGGATTTTCTTGAACATGCGCGCCTTATTCGATGACGAACAAAGGTTGTCCGTATTCCACGGCCTGACCGTTCTCACCCAGGATGCGGGTGACGGTGCCAGACTTGTCAGCCTCGATTTCGTTGAGGATCTTCATCGCTTCGATGATGCAGATGGTTTCGCCTTCCTTGACCTGGCTGCCGACTTCAACAAAAGCCTTGGCGCCCGGGCTGGACGAACGGTAGAACGTACCCACCATGGGTGACTTGACGATGTGGCCAGCAGGGACTGCAGGTGCCGAGGGCGCAGGCAGCTCGGCGACTTGGGCGGCGGCAGATGCAGGGGGCGCAGGTGCCTGCATCGGGGCGGGGACGTACTGCTGAACGACACCACCCACGCTCTTGACGATGCGGACTTTGCCCTCGGCTTCCGTGATTTCGAGTTCAGATACGTTCGACTCGGACACGAGATCGATGAGGGTTTTGAGTTTTCGCAGATCCATGGGAGCTCCAACGGCTATAAAACTGATAGGACTCGCGCCAATCGGGACGCAACAGCCGCCTCGCGTTGGGCGAGCCGCTTGCCTGAGCCCTGCTTTGCGCAAGTCATGACTGAATAGGGCGCGAATTTACTCCAATTTCAGCCTATTTCCGTCTTCCACAGGTATTTTTGATGAACTACATCATGCCGATACCCAGCTCGGACCCACAAAATGCCGAGCAGAAGGCTTGGTTGATCAGCGCAGAGGCGCCCACAGCTGGAGGTCTTGCGGGGTGATTTGCCCCATTTTACGGTGCAGGACACGCCCGTTGCCCCCGAGCACCACGGTAAACGGCAGGCCACCGGTAAGGTTGCCCAGTGATCGCCCCAGGTCGGTACCGCCCAATCCGGCAAGGCCCACGGGGAACTCCAGCGGAATACGCTGCAGAAACTTGCGCACGGCAGAGGGCTGGTCGATGGCCAATCCCAGAACTTGCCATCCGTTCGGCGCCTGTTGGCGATAGAAAGCATTGAGCATGGGCAGCTCTTCCACACAGGGCGGGCACCAGGTGGCCCAGAAGTTCAGCAGCAGCGGCTTGCCAGCCAGAGACTTCAGCGCCACCACGCCCCCTTCAGGCTTTTCAAACTCCATCGCCCAGAGCGCTTCTTCCACCCCATGCTCCATGGCATGGGGCTGGAACTTCCACCATGCCAGGCCGGCACCACCCAACGCTGCAGCGCCTGCCACCCCGGCGTACAGCAGTCGCCTACGTGCGGCCGACGGTTGCGCATCGCTGGTGGCGGGGATGGACTCAGGGCGATCGGAAGGGCTTGTCATGGGGCAGGGGTTTCCTGGAGCAGGCGCCGAACGGCGGTCATGTCACCGCGCGGCACACGCCCTTGGGCATCCGGGCGCAATGCGCCGCGCAGGTCATCGAGGTCATAGATCATCAAGTGCACCCCGATCATCTCATTGAGTTCGGGCGACTTGCTGCCCAGGCTCAGCGCTTCGACCGACTCACCATGAAAACCGGTGACCGTGCGTGGCTCGTAGTCCACATGGTGATCGATGAGCGCTATTTCTGCAGATTTGGAGTCATCGCAGAACAACTGCAGGTAAATGTCGGACAGCCGCGTGGCTGTACCATGCCATACAGCCCCCGCCAGATGGGGACGGAAGGCCGCCATGCGCTCCATCCACACGAGGGCCAGCTGGCGCAGCGCCCGCAGCTCGTGCGGCTGCGTATCGGCACAAAAGAGCTGGATGTACTCCCGTACGGCGGCCTCGACCTGGTCGTTGCTCGGCAGGGGCGTGCGGGCAGGCAAGCCCATCTGGCGCAGCGCACGGCGCTTGGCCGGGCCCCATTCCAGGCCCTCTTCCACCACCAGCCGGGCCGTGGTGTGGGCGATTTCGTCGCTCAAAGGTGTGTGCATGGCGGTAGGGGATGGTGGTGGCAGGAAAAGAAACCGCATTGTGGCCCGAAGCACCTGCCTGGACTACGGGTTACCCCTAGATATGCCCAGGGTCACTATATTTTTCATAGCTTCTCGCGCTTATCCACCAAGCGCTGGGGGCTTGTTTTTTATTGAACCTTAGAATCTGCGCCCATGCATATACACATACTGGGCATCTGCGGCACGTTCATGGGCGGCCTGGCCGCGCTCGCGCGCGAGGCAGGCCACAAGGTGACGGGTTGCGACGCTGGCGTTTACCCGCCGATGAGCGACCAATTGCGGGCCCTGGGCATCGATCTGATCGAAGGTTTTGGCGCCGACCAACTGGCCCTGCAGCCCGACATGTTTGTCATCGGCAACGTGGTCAGCCGCGTCCGCCTGCCGGACGGTTCGCCCAAATTTCCGTTGATGGAAGCCATCCTGGACGCAGGCCTGCCCTACACCAGCGGCCCGCAGTGGCTGGCCGAGCATGTACTACAAGGCCGCCATGTGCTGGCGGTTGCTGGCACCCATGGCAAGACGACCACCACCTCAATGCTGGCCTGGATTCTGGAAAGCGCCGGTCAGCAGCCGGGTTTTCTGATTGGCGGAGTACCGCTGAATTTCGGCGTGTCCGCCCGCCTGGGGGCGCCCCGGCGACCATCACCCGGCAGTGTGCCGCAGGGGGATGCGCCGCTGTTCGTGATCGAGGCTGACGAATACGACACTGCCTTCTTCGACAAGCGCAGCAAGTTTGTGCACTACCGCCCCCGCACTGCCGTGCTGAACAACCTGGAGTTCGACCACGCAGACATCTTTGACAACTTGGCCGCCATCGAGCGGCAGTTTCACCACCTCGTGCGCACGGTGCCGCCGTCGGGCCGTGTGGTGGTCAACGGTCTCGAAGAAAGCCTCACCCGCGTACTGCACACGGGCTGCTGGAGCGAAGTGTCCAGCTTTGGTGAAGCCGTCAGCGACTTTTCTGCCGAAGGCGATCCCCAGGCATTCGACGTGCTGCACCAGGGGCGCAAGGCCGCCCGGGTGGAGTGGGCGCTGACCGGCGTGCACAACCAGCTCAACGCACTGGCGGCCATTGCCGCCGCTCACCATGTAGGCGTGAGCCCCGAGCAGGCCGCTACGGCACTGGCCACCTTTCAGAACGTGAAGCGGCGCATGGAACTGCGCGGCACCGTGAATGGCGTTGCGGTGTATGACGACTTTGCCCACCACCCCACCGCCCTGAGAACCACGCTGGACGGCCTGCGCCGCAGCCTGGGCCAGGGTGCGCGCATCCTGGCGGTGTTCGAGCCCCGCAGCAACACCATGAAACTGGGCGCCATGAAGGCCCAACTGCCGTGGGCGCTGGAGCCTGCCGACCTCGCGTTCTGCCACACGGCCGGGCTGGACTGGGACGCAGCGCAGGCCCTCGCCCCCCTGGGCGTGGGCCCAGGCCTGCGGGCGCAAACCGCTGCCGACATCAACACCCTGGTAAAACAGGTCACAGCGGCAGCCCGCCCGGGGGACCACATCGTGTGCATGAGCAACGGCGGATTTGGCGGCATCCACGCCAAACTGCTGGAATCGCTACAAAATAAATAGCTGCCAACACTTACCAGGCAAGCGCCAGGGCCTGATTTTCTTCAAGTATCAGAACGATACCGCCATGCCCGGGACGTCCACGCGCACCACGGGCTTGGCGAGTGCCGCGCTGGCAGCGCGCGCAAAGTCACGGGACCATGCCGGGTCGGCCAGCAACGAAGCCCCCGCAGCGCGGGCCACTGTGAGCACCTTGTCCGCCAGCAGCACCTTGCCGCTGGCGCGCAGGGGTTCGCAATCGAGCGCGGTGAACTGATCATCCAGCCAGCGCCTGCCAGCCTCGTGGCCCATGGGCTCGGCGCCCTCCAGATCAAAACGGAATTCCTGGTTTCCGGCCAGACGGACCGACACTTCGCTGTGCATGATGGTTTGCCTTTCTATCTACTGAAACCGTGGCGGCGACTGCCGTGCTCCCTTGCACGGCCCGCCACGGGTTTCCAGTTTAGGGCCTTCGGCCGGCGGCGCAGATCACCGCGCGCGGCGCGCCTTCACGGCGTCAGACAGCTCAGCCAGCGCCGTCAGCGAATCGTCCCAGCCCAGGCAGGCGTCCGTGATGCTCTTGCCATACTCCAGCGCGCCGGGCTGGTCCTTGCCCGGTGAGAACTTCTGGGCACCGGCGGTGAGGTGGCTCTCGATCATGAGGCCGAACACACTGCGCGAGCCACCGGCGAGCTGAGCGGCGATGTCGCGCGCCACGTCGAGCTGCTTTTCATGTTGCTTGCTGCTGTTGGCATGGCTGCAGTCCACCATCAGGGTGGCGGGCAGCTTGGCGGCTTCGAGGTCCTTGCAGGCAGCGGCCACGCTGGCAGCGTCGTAGTTGGGCGTCTTGCCGCCGCGCAGGATCACGTGGCAATCCTTGTTGCCCTTGGTGTTGACGATGGCCACCTGGCCGTTTTTATGCACCGACAGGAAGTGGTGGCCCCGGCTGGCCGACTGGATCGCGTCGGTGGCAATGCGGATGTTGCCATCCGTGCCGTTCTTGAAGCCGATAGGCGCCGAGATGCCGGAGGCCAACTCGCGGTGCACTTGGCTTTCTGTGGTGCGGGCGCCGATGGCGCCCCAGCTGATGAGGTCGCCGATGTACTGGGGCGAAATCACATCCAGGAACTCGCTGCCGGCGGGCATGCCAAGGCGGTTAATTTCGATCAGCAGCTGGCGCGCAATGCGCAGGCCTTCGTCGATGCGGTAGCTTTCGTCGAGGTACGGGTCGTTGATGAGGCCCTTCCAGCCCACCGTGGTGCGTGGCTTCTCAAAGTACACCCGCATCACGATTTCCAGGGTGTCGGCGTACTGCGTGCGCGCGGCCATGAGGCGGCGCGCGTACTCAACAGCGGCAGCCGGATCGTGGATGGAGCATGGGCCGATCACCACCAGCAGGCGGTCATCCTTGCCGGCCATGATGTTGTGGATGTTCTTGCGGGTCTGGGTGATCAGCGTCTCGACCGGCGTTCCACGGATCGGGAAAAAGCGGATCAGATGCTCAGGAGGAGGCAACACGGTAATGTCCTTGATACGTTCGTCGTCGGTCTGGCTGGTTTTCTCGACGCTGCGGTACCAGGCATCGCTGGTCGGGGTGGTGGTGGCCGTCATGGTTGCTTCCTCGTGGAGTAAAAGTAGTTGGAGGGATGAAAAAACGGGAGGGCAGAAAAACAAAAACCGCCGGGCTTTGCAGCGTCGGCGGTTGGTATGGGAAGGTTGTGTTTGCTTGCGCGTTTTCCTCTCATCCGCCGGGGACCGAGATAAAAAACCAAAAATAAAACGCGCTGCGAACTTGCATGGCAGCCAATGTAGCACAGGAGTGCGGCAGTGCAGCACCCCCGGATTGTTGCGATTGCGCGACAGCGCTGGCAATCCGGATGCCTGCCAGGCCCACTTCCAACACCCTGATTCAACGCCGCCAGCGACGAAACCAGGCGCTCGCACGTTGCAGCACTGACAGCTTGCGCGGAGGCGCGCGATCCTGCAGGTCACTGGGTGGATCACTCTGGTGCTCATACATGTCGATGAGCAGCAACGCCTCGCCCAGCGTGCGCCAGGCCAGAAGCTCGAACTGGTCGAAGCTCGCACTTTCCTTCGGGCTGCGCCGCTCCAGCATCTGCTGCCAGTCCGCGATCGCGTTGCGCAACTCCCTCAACGCACGCTCATAGGCCCCGAACTCGTACAACGCGTGCCAGGCCGATCCCAGGCCCGTCAGGAACAACTGGTGCTCGCGGGCGCAATGCGACAAAGTCAACACACGCCGGGTGATGGCGGTGGTATCGGTGCTGGTGCGGCGGATGCGCACCGCCTCGTCGATCTGCGTTGAGAGCGCGCTCAAGCTATCGCGCAGTTGGCGAGATTCCTCATCGGCCACGCCCTCACGCAGAAAGCGGCTGATGTCGCCAAATGACTGAAGGGTCAGTAGCTGACTGGGGCGCGTCGCGGGCATGAATCAATTGTCCGCCATGCCGCCCGCCAACCGCCCATTTGTTTTTACACAGGAGCGCTTCGGCATACGCCGGCGCTGCCAGAGGCGTAGAAAAAAACCTGGGCAGGTTTTACATTGCAAAGCCTAGGCTCTGTCAGGTTTCCACAGTGCTGAAAGTGCCCGGCAATCTTGAGCTGCATATTGCTACGCCAGAGGATCACTCGCCAAGCAACGCAATGAATTGTCAATGGTGTTGCATATTCGTCTCTAAGAAGAGTACAGCCGCTCTCCAGCCGACCGTCAGATTCCAGCTGGCGTTTTCAGGAGAGCACGGCTTGACAGACATCGCGCGGACAAGGTTCGCGCTAAGGGCTATCGGTCGCCAGTGTGGCCAGCGGTAGAGGCCACAGGCCATCAGAGTGCGCCACTGACCTGTCGTCGGCTTCTGGGACAGTCTCGGTAGCTGCATCTAGCATCTGGCATTGCGTTGATTCAAGTCAGCATCTGGACCGGGTCCGATGTCCCGTACATTTGAGCGCCGGGGATCCTCTGCACAATTCACCGCGCCGTGTGCATCTGCGGTCTGCTTCATTACAAATACTCGCAATAGCTACGGCTATTGCTGCGTTTTACGCCTTGCATCCAGCTGCGATTCGCAGCGCACACTTACCGCTTTGTTCGTACAAATCACTTCTAGACGAAGCTACAGCCGACAGCAGCTCGATGCGAATGCAGATGAAATTAACAACCTCCCAAGAAAGAGGGCGTGGGTACGATCACCCTTGGTTGTGTATTGTGAGCTTCGGATCAACGGACTGCAGCACTCCACCCTTACCCACCGGAATCAAGGGTGTTGGACATCACATTTGAATGCATAACTTTTAAATAGTATCAAATGATCAAGCATATTCTTGCCGGCTTTGCAGTGATGAGTCTTATCGCTTGTGGTGGCGCTGGCGCTCAGATTCAATCTTACATTGCCGACGATATAACTCATCCGGCCTTACAGATAAACGGTTTTTGTTATTTCGACTGGTACAAGCCAGATAACATGCAAAAATCCCAAAATACGCTTAAACAAGGGGGTACCATACAGCTACAAGCTAGATTTCAGTGGCAGCCCCCAGGATACAATTCCAGCGCGCTGACTGAGCATAGTATTCTTGCATTCACGCAAGGGGAATTTTCTGGAGCAACTGCAGTTTGCCCTTTTCAGAGAAATTCAGTCCAAGAACTTCTAAATTCACCTGAGCATCCGAGTAGACAATGGCTTTTTAGATATGGCGCCGGATTAATACTTACACCCAAAGGCCTGGGCTTTGAGCTGTGGAACGGAGATCAAACCGCATACACTTGGGACCAAACCAATAACCGCTGCATGCAAAGCACCTTAACCGGAAATACTTTCATCAACTGCTTACCAAACGACCCCACATCGGCGTCATATATTACCGAATCCGATTTCACTCTTACCCATGGAATGTACTACTGGGTTCGTTTGACAATGCAAGGACATTTAATCTCAGGACAGCATTGGACCAAAATGCGTGGAGAGCTAGTACAAGAAACACCCTCTGGCGCCACAGTCGTGCAACATGGAAGCATAAGTTTTTTAACTGATTCATACTTCCCACTCGACGACTCAATATTTGGAACAATGGCCAGATCTAGCCCCGGCGGCAACTTCTACGGTCCAACCAAAGTAAAAGTATGGATGTTTGATGGCGGATTCTAAAACAAGGGTGATTGAACCAAGTTAGCAAATTCAGGATTAATTTACAGCATTGCGGACCTCAATCAACGAGATTCAGGCGCTGCTAACTATTAATCACAAAATCAAAGCGCATAGCATTCATTCCGGAATTTTTCTCGACGCCACTTCTGTGCAGTGCTATTGCAAAAATCCAAGGAAGTTAGTTTTTCCGCATACTAAATTCTATTTTCGGAGCCAATGAAGCGAGAATAGCTTGAGCAATGACCGCGTTACCCTTGTCACCAAAGTGAAACTGATCCAAGAACATATCATCCTCGGACTTATATCGATCAAACACTCCAGAAATATCAACAAATTCGAAATTCTTCAGCCTGATTGTTGATAGCCTTTCGGAAATTGCTTGATAGCACTGCAAGTAATATTCTTTTGAGTTAGAGAGAAAATCTTTCTCACGCGAGCTTAAAGATTTTTTCGTCACAGAAAGAGTGGGCTGCAAAAAAAATACCCAATCTACACCCTGAAGAGCATGTGCTCCTAATCGAACATTCTTTTCAAGTCGATAGGCAACTGTCTGCACAGGTACAGGCTGAGGCAGAGGACGGGCCTGCGGCAAGTCCTGCAGTTCCTTTCTGCCAGCCGTCTTCAAACCCGTATTTGCCAGAGTTTTAAAAAAATCATCCGAAAATGCACTGAACCACAGGACATTTCGACCCGCATCCCCCCAAAAAACATCATTATTTCCAGACAGTGAAATCACCAGATCCGGCTGAAGCTCAGAAAGATAGTTTTCAATGGCAATACGCTCTTGTGTGGACGCCCAAGCTGGATTGGCAAAAGTAAACACCTCGTAACGCAGGCCAGGTTTTGACAGGTTCTTGTTGAGCAGATCGTTCAGCAGGCTGCCAATCGTCTGCTCCTGACTCGGAGCACCAGATCCATATGCGGTGGAGCCACCGGTGAGAAAAATGCGATAAACCCCAGCCGGCTTCGGCATCTGGAGCTCCTCGCTGTTGCGCATCTGCCAAGAGTTGATATGTGCATTTTGGTGCTGCCCTGGTGATGGGGCAGTACCTACAAAAGGAGTTGGCTGATTAGGGACAGCCCAACTAATGGAGCCGATATCCAACGCAGAACTGGTGTAAGCGCGTGCGTAATGATTGCGCTGCTCATCCTTCAAAGGAGTCACTGCCAGCACTCCAGCCAAAGTCTCCCCTTGCTCCACCCACCGGATGACTTTATCGAACCGGCCAGCCACCGTATACAGCCCAGCCCAGTACCCCAAAGCCACAAGTGCGCACAGTACTAGTGAAGGAAGAAGAATGTAAATGAGCTTCTTCATCGATCTAGAACAGCGTATAGATAAAGGGTGCAAACACCGAGCCATGCCCAAACACAATGAGGGCTCCCAGCAGCAGCAAGACCAGGAGCACAGGAATCAGTGCGTAGCGTTTATGCTCCTGGAAGAAAAGAATAAGCTCTTTGATCAGCTCCAACATCAGAATTGCCGCTCCATGTGATTATTTTTTCTAGATACCTTGTTGACTCTGTAGGTAGCCACCTGCTTATCCCATTTTTTTTGCAGCGTATCCTTTCCAAGCAGCCGCATGATCATTCCCAACGGCATAAAAACCAGAAAGAAGACAACACCCAGAACAATCCGGACATTGACCCATTCAAGCACTCGACCCAGTCGCATCCAGCATTTGTAAACAATACCTAAAGCCAAGGGCTTCAAAAGGGCCAACGCAAGAAAGACCACAGCGACGCCCCATGGCCAATAAGCCCATTTTAGAGACCACCACCAAGGCACAAAAAGGCCAAAAACCAGGGCAAAAAACCCTGCCATGACATAGCCGAATTTACGCAGTTCACGTGCATCGACTACGGCTTCAGTGTTATTTTTCATCATTTTCGTCAGTCCAGTGCCAAGGCACCTTTGCGATGGGCAATATTGACGTTTTTTTGTGCGTCCTTCGACAGCAGTACGTTACCCAATACCAAGCAATCCATATCCGTTCCCATGAAACAACGGAATGCGTCTTCCGGCGTACAGACAATAGGCTCGCCGCGCACATTGAACGATGTATTCACCAGTACCGAACAGCCGGTTTTTCGTTCGAAGGCACTCAATAGCTGATAAAACTCTGGGTTACTTTGTTCACTCACGGTTTGTACGCGCGCAGAATAATCCACATGTGTCACGGCAGGGATCGACGAACGCACCTGATGCAACTGCGCCAAACCGTGCAAGGACTCATCCGGCTGGGTCTGAATGTCCTCGTGGACCTGTGCCACCAAGAGCATATAGGGGCTGGGCCTATCCAAGTGGAAGTACCGAGCAGCGGCCTCTTCTTTGACGGCCGGGGCAAAAGGCCTGAACGACTCGCGGAATTTTATTTTCAAGTTCAGCTGGGACTGCATGGCACTCGAACGCGGATCCGCAATGATCGACCGCGCACCCAGCGCCCGGGGACCGAACTCCATCCGATTTTGAAACCAGCCTACAACCTTTTCATTGGCCAACAGATCTGCAACGGTATCAGACAGCCTACTAGGCTCAACCACTGTGTAGTGCGCCCCCAGTTGATCAAGCTTCGCAACGATATCAGCTTGTTCATAGCGCGGCCCCAGCAAGGAGCCTTGCATCTGGTCAACGCCCGGCACATACACCCTAGGTTGCTTGCGATAGGTATGGTAGGCAGCGTAAGCGGCCCCCAATGCACCACCTGCATCTCCAGCGGCGGGTTGAATCCAGATGTCTTTGAAAATTCCCTCTCGCAAAAGGCGCCCATTCGCTACACAATTCAGAGCCACCCCCCCGGCCAGACACAAATAATCGGCTCCGGTATCTTTTTTGAGCTGCCGAGCCAATTTTATAATTATTTCTTCCGTCACCACCTGGATGGACGCTGCCAGATCCATATCGCGCTGGGTCGGTACGCTCTCTGGATCTCGGGGCGCCCCCCCGAATAGATCGGAGAACTTCTGGTTGGTCATCCGCAATCCAGCGCAATAATCAAAATAATCCAGATTCAGGCGAAAACTCCCGTCCTCCTTGACGTCGATAAGATGATCCCAGATCAATTGGGTATGAACAGGCTTTCCATAGGGCGCAAGGCCCATGAGCTTGTACTCTCCCGAGTTCACCTTGAAACCTAGATAATAGGTAAACGCCGAATACAACAACCCCAGTGAGTGCGGAAAATCGATTTGCCACAAAGGGGTCAATTCTGAACCCTGCCCCAGCCATGCCGATGTGGTTGCCCACTCTCCTACGCCATCCAGACATAAAACGGCGGCAGTTTCATAGGGACTCGGATAGAAGGCAGACGCCGCATGCGACTCATGATGCTCGGCAAACAAAATTGGAGGAAGTTCCGACTCCTTGCAGGAAAGCAAGCTGGCAAGCTCTTGCCTGAGTGTCCTCTTCAGATACAGCTTCTCCTTGAGCCAGACGGGTACAGCCATGACAAAAGAATGAAAGCCGCGGGGCGCATAGCTCAAATAGGTATCGAGCAAGCGCTCGAACTTGAGAATGGGCTTGTCATAAAAAACAATCGAGTCCAGTTCATGGACACGAACATTTGCCTCCGCCAGGCAGTAATGGATTGCATTTCTTGGGAATCGTTCATCATGCTTTTTCCGCGTGAAACGCTCTTCCTGTGCCGCAGCGATGATCCTGCCTGATCGCAATAGCGCCGCCGCGCTGTCATGATAGTACGCAGATATTCCCAATATATTCATTGCAATCCACAAAAATAATCTTATTTAATCGTAAAAACAAAAATATCGCTCACATCCGAAGCTTCTCGAAGTTTCCGTTTTGCTCAAAGTTTTACAAAAGAGGAAAAAAGGCTTGATAAACCCTCTTACCCAACTGGGCCTGACCATACTCGTTGAAGTGCAAACCACTCTTGTCAAGCCATCCCGACAGATCATCCGTATTCACAATACTGACATGCGGGACGTCGCGAGCTACCTTTTGCTGAGCAAGTCGCACGATTTTTGCGTGCACCCACGCAGAATTATTTTGAATTCTTCCAAGGACGACTGGGACATTTTTTGCCTCTGCACATGTCATGCTTTGAACGTCCTCTCGGAAGCGTTGTACAAATTCCTTGAGGTTTTTTTCGTAATTTCTTGCCCATTCTTTATGCATTGCGTCGGTTTCGCCCTGCATAAAAAAAATGCCAGCCACCTTCAAATTCACTTCTGTTCGCTTGGAATTGTGAGCTTCAGCAATCATTTTCATAAGCTCTTTATACAATCGTCCCCCAGGGGACCAGCTATCCGCATTGGTCGTGGGATTGAGCGAAGTATTTGAAACAGCCAGTTTTACAATGTAGTGGTCTTTCGGCGGCCGATCATTCAAGTAGCGGGCAAAGTACAGTTCAGGTCCAAACATGTCTTGTGCGCCCGAGCCCTGTGGGAAATACTGCGGGTAATGGGTCACATTTTTGTAGCCGAAACCAGGCCGTGCCACCTGCCATGATGCAAAACGACTCCAGCTTACTGTGCTGGAATGTGTTGCATCATCCTTTCCGGCAATTTCAGGTCCAGCGTTGAAGACGCCATAGATCTTCACGTTCGGAAAAACGGTATCTTCCTCAACATAATTATTGGGACCACTGGTAATGTCCCTGACGGACGCCAAGCCCACCGCGTTGGATTGTCCTGCGATGACAAAAAGCTTGCGAACTGGAGCCGATGGGTTGGCATCTACCGCCAGACAGTGCTGAGCGAAGCTGCTGCCGCTCGCACATGCCAGCCCCCACAAGCAGACTATGCTGCACAGCAGGCGGAGAGTGGGTTGCCGGAATGCCACACCAACTTTTCGCATCCGCCTTCTTCAGGCCGTGCCACCCACCGTCAACCCCTCGATACGCAGCGTAGGCTGGCCCACGCCCACGGGTACGCTCTGGCCTTCCTTGCCGCAGGTGCCTACGCCGCTGTCAAGGCGCATGTCGTTGCCGATCATGGTGACCTTCTTGAGCGACTCGGGGCCACTGCCGATGATGGTCGCGCCTTTCACGGGGTATTGGATCTTGCCGTTTTCCACCCAGTAGGCTTCGCTGGCCGAGAACACGAACTTGCCCGAGGTGATGTCCACCTGCCCGCCACCAAAGTTGCTGGCGTACAGGCCCTTCTTGATGCTGGCGATGATTTCCTGCGGGTCCTTGTCGCCGCCCAGCATGTAGGTGTTGGTCATGCGCGGCATGGGAATGTGGGCATAGCTCTCGCGGCGGCCGTTGCCGGTGGGTGCCACACCCATCAGGCGCGCGTTGAGCGAATCCTGGATGTAGCCCTTCAAGATGCCGTCCTCGATCAGCACATTGCGCTGGCTGGCGTGGCCCTCGTCGTCCACGTTGAGCGATCCACGGCGGTCGGCGATGGTGCCGTCGTCCAGCACCGTCACGCCCTTGGCCGCCACGCGCTGGCCGATGCGGCCGCTGAATGCGCTCGAGCCCTTGCGATTGAAGTCGCCTTCCAGCCCGTGGCCAATGGCTTCGTGCAGCAGGATGCCGGGCCAGCCCGACCCCAGCACCACCGTCATCTCGCCCGCAGGGGCGGGGCGCGATTCGAGGTTGACCAGGGCCGCATTCACTGCCTCGTCCACGTACTTGCCCATCTGCTCGTCGTCAAAATAGGCCAGGCCGAAACGACCACCGCCGCCCGCCGAACCCATTTCGCGGCGGCCATTCTGCTCGGCGATCACCGTGACCGACAGGCGCACCAGCGGGCGCACATCGGCCGCCAGGGTGCCGTCGGCACGGGCCACCAGCACCACGTCGTATTCGCTCGCCAGCCCGGCCATGACCTGCGCCACGCGCGGGTCCTTGGCGCGGGCGCGCTGCTCCAGCTTTTCCAGCAAGGCCACCTTGGCGGTGCTGTCGAGCGAGGCAATGGGGTCCACGCCGGGGTACAGGCTGCGGCCTGCCGCTACTTTTTTAGGAGCTACTCGCGATTTACCCGCCTGCGCTGCGGTCGAAATAGACCTTACAGTTCGGGCTGCGTCCAACAAGGACGCCTCGGAGATGTCGTCCGAATAGGCAAACGCCGTCTTCTCGCCGCTCACCGCGCGCACACCCACACCCTGGTCGATGCTGAAGGAACCGGTCTTGACGATGCCCTCTTCGAGGCTCCAGCCCTCGCTGCGGGTGTACTGGAAGTACAGGTCGGCATCGTCCACCTTGTGGGTACGGATCTCGGCCAGTGCCCGTGCCAGATGGCTTTCGTCAAGCCCGAAAGGGGTCAGCAACAATTCGCGAGCGACATCGATGCGCTGGCTGGTGGCCGCACGCTGGGGCGCGGCAGTGGTGGAGCGGAAAGTCATCAGGGCATTTTAGGCGCGCAGCCCCACCCTGCCGGACAAGGGGGCACATGCCCCTATGTCTCAAAGCGCCCACGCAAAGCGTCAGGCCGTCGTCTGGTCGTCCAGAGCGGCCTGGGGCGCATGGGTCTGCACCGACTCGATACCGGCATCGCGCGCCTTGGCACCGGAATACATCTGGCTTTGACCGATTACCTGGCCATTGCCCGCCTTGAGCGTGAAATAGGGCGATCCATCCTTGGCGCTCAGGCGACCGAACCGGCCATCATCGGGAGCGTTCTTGCGCACGGATTCGATGCCGTTCAATGCACTGGCCCGTGATTCGTACATCTCGCTGGTGAGGATGATCTGGCCATTGGAGGCCAACAGGTTGAAGACAAATTTATCGTTCTTCGACTTCTTCAGCTCGAACTTCGCCGCCATAGGGAATCCCTCCGGTTGCATAGGCCAAGGCACAGTTGGCCTGCCGGTTTGTACCCTCTTGCCGCCCTGCACGCAACGCCTGGGTAAAGACCCTGGAAGGTGTTCCTGATCTCCCAGCGGAGCCTATGGCTATAGGGCAGGCCGAGCGTCCTTGGGGTCCTGCTTCTGGGCCCGGGCCACCGACATCAGGATGCCCAGCGCCAGGCCCAGGGTGACCATGGCGGTGCCGCCATAGCTGATGAAAGGCAGCGGCACGCCCACCACGGGCAGGATGCCGCTGACCATGCCCATGTTCACAAAGGCATAGGTGAAAAAGATCATCGAGACCGCCCCGGCCATCAGGCGTCCGAACAGGCTGGAGGCCCCTGCGGCGATGGCCAGGCCGCGCCAGACCAGCATCAAAAAGCAGACCAGCAGAAACAGGTTGCCTGCCAGCCCGAACTCCTCGGAAAACGCGGCAAAGATGAAGTCGGTGGTGCGCTCGGGGATGAACTCCAGATGCGTCTGGGTACCCGCCATGAAACCCTTGCCCCACATGCCACCCGAGCCGATGGCGATCATGCCCTGGATGATGTGGAACCCCTTGCCCAACGGGTCGCGTGTGGGGTCGAGCAGGGTGCAGATGCGCTGCTGCTGGTAGTCGTGCAGCACCGACCAGCGCACGCCGTCCGCGCACAACTGGTCCCCCAGCAACACCAGGGCCAGGATGCCCACGCCCCCCAGCACCACCGGCGGCAGCACCAGTTTCCAGGAGAGCCCGGCAAAGAAGATCACGGACAGGCCAGCTGCCAGAACCAGTAGCGACGTACCCAGATCGGGCTGCTTCATGATCAGCCCCACCGGAACGGCCAGCAGCAGCCCTGCCGCCGCAAAGTCGAGCGGGCGCAAGGTGCCCTCGCGTTTCTGGAACCACCAGGCCAGCATCAGGGGCATGGCAATTTTCAGGATCTCGCTGGGCTGGATGACGATGCCCACATTGATCCAGCGCGTCGCCCCTTTTTTGGTGATGCCAAACAGCGCCACCGCCAAGAGCAGCGCCACGCCAGCCGCATACAGCGGCACAGCGAACAGCATGATTTTCTGGGGCGGCACCTGGGCCACCATGAACAAAATGGCACCCGCAATGAGCATGTTGCGCCCATGGTCCGAAAACCGTGTGCCGTGGTCGTAGCCCGATGAATACATAGCCACCAGCCCGGCGCAGGCGAGCAACGCCACCACCAGCATGAGCGGCAGGTCAAACCCGCGAAACAGGGGAAGAAAACGCTGGGCGAGCGAGGGCTTTTCAAAAACAACGGCCATCGCGGGATTATCGCGGCCCTTGGGGCCGCGCCACCGTCACCCCGCCTGGCGGAAGGCCATCACCGCCTGGTTGCGCAGGGTGCGCAGCAGGCCCAGGGCCTTGTCGTCCACCACGATGCCCCCTGCCGTGGACTGGTCGGCATAGATAAGCGCAAACGTCTGCCCCTTGATCTGCAGCGGAAGCAGCAAGAACGAGGGGGCATTGAGCCCCGCGCGGTACCACTCGGGCAGGCGGGCCTGCATCTTGGGCTCCGTCGCGTCGTTGATGAGCGTATCGGCACCGCGCAGGCAGACGGCGGCAAACAGGTCGCCCGGCGCCTTGAGCGGGACTTTCATGGCGCGCACGGCGGCCTCGCTGCCCTCGCCCAGGCCAAAGCGGCCGGTCAGCAAATCGGTGCGTGCCTCACGCAGGCAAAACACCATGCGCCGAAACCCCAGCGCGCGGAACATGGTCTCCAGGATCATGCGCAACACGTCGTTGAGCTGAAAACTCTCGACCATGGCATTGGTGATGTCCTGGATGCCCGCTGCCAGCACTTCGTTGACCTGCGCGACCGACACGGCGCCGCTGGCCTGCGACTCCAGCACCGCTGGCAGGGGCTGGGTTTCGCTGGCCCGCAGCTCGTGCGAGCCCAGGGCGTCATCCTGCGCGGGCCCGGCACCGGCCGCCGGGGGCAGCTGCAGCAGCCGCGCCGCAGGCGTGCCGGGGGCTACGCGCAGGTCCAGCGCCTCGGCCAGCGCCACCAGCTTGTGGCGGGCGCGCAAAGTGCCCTCCGAAATCGCTGCGGGAGACAGCGCCAGCGTACGGGAATAGCGGGTTCCGATCTGGCCCAGGCGGGCTTCCAGCGACGCGGCATCGCTCGCCAGCAGGGTGCTGGCCACCTCATTGGCAGCCATCGCCACCCAGCGCAGGCGCTCCACCCCCTGCTCCGGCGCGCGTTGCATGGGCGAGCCCAGGGGCTTGCGCATGCAGCGCTGCAGGCTCTCGGGCAGCCCCCAGACGCGGGCCACGCCCACCCCCAGGTCCTCGAAGCCCAGGCCCAGCACCTGCAGCGCGGCCGACTCTTCGCCCCCCTCCACGCGGCCAGTCTCCATGAGGGCGCGCACCTGGCGCGCCTCTTCCGGAAAGTAGAACTCGCACAACATGCGGCCCAGGTTCTGGAACATCGCGCCAATGAAGGCCTCTTCAGCCGCCTGGCCGGGCTCGCACAGCTCCGCCGCCACCGAACCGGCCATCATGGCCCGCAAAAACTCCTCGCGCATCTGGCTTGCATGGGCCTTGTCCTGCATGTGGTCGAGCAGCACCAGGCTGAGTGCCATGTTGCGCACGGCGTTGAAGCCCACCAGGCTCACGGCCCGCGACACGGTGCTGATGGTGCCCCGGCCCGCATGCGCGAAATGCACGCTGTTGACCAAGCGCAGCAACTTGTTGGTGAGCGCCACATCCTTGAGGATCTCGTGTGTGAGATCGCTGATGCTGTCGTCCTCGGAGTTGGCCACGCGCTGGATGCGCGCCACCGAGTCCGACAGCGCCGGAAAGTCGCTCTTGTGGCGCATGCGCCGCAGCAGGAAGTCGAGCGTGGCATTGCTGGCGGCCGTGGGCGCGCTGGCCGGAGCGGCCCAGGCACGCAAGGCATCGCGAAACTCCGCCGCCGACGGATAGCGCTGGCCCGGCTCGCGCGCCATCGCACGTTGCAAAATGGCCCGCAGGGCGTCGTCCACGCCCGGCCCCAGGTCTTCCGGCAGCACCAGGGTTTCGTTGGCAACGCGGTACAGCGCCTGCCAGGCGTCCTTCTGGTGGATCAGTGGCCGGCCCGTGAGCAGCTCCACCAGCACCAGGGCGGCCGAATACACATCCATGGCCGGTGCAGGGGCCGCCCCGGCCGCCGCCTCGGGCGCGAGGTACGCCGGGGTGCCACTGGCCAGTTGCGAATCCGGCACAGCCTGCACCGGCGCCGCCATGCCGAAGTCCATCACCCGCGCGTGGCGCTGGGTGTCGATCATGATGTTGGAAGGCTTGAGGTCGCGGTGCACGATCCCGGCCTGGTGCGCGGCCTGCAGGCCATCCAGCACATCCACCATCAGCGCCACTGCGTCGTGCGGCGTGCAGCGCCCCTGCTGCGCCAGATGCTCGGCCAGCGTCTTGCCTGGAACGTACTCGAACACGATGTAGGGCTGGCGGCCCTGCACATCGGCCTCAAACACTGGAACGATGAAGGGGTGCGCCAGGCGCCCCACATGCCGGGCTTCGCGCAGCCAGTGCTCCAGCACCGACGGGTCCTGGTCCTCCACGGGGCGCATGAGCTTGATGGCCACCTCGCGCTGCAGGCGCGGGTCCAGCGCCAGCCACACGGTGGCCTGGGCGCCCCGGCCCAGCAGCTTTTTCAGTTCAAAGCGGCCCAGCGACGTGGGAGGCTTGTCGGTGGATCCCAAAGCCCAGCGTTTGGCGGTGGAAAGCGGGGCAAAATCAGTCATGGTGGGGATCAAGGCAGCGGGCCCACCGCGTGGTGCCCATGCCATGCATCTTATGTCTCGGCCACCCCTTTCACAGCAGTGATTCCCCTGCCCTGTCGTTTTCCCCCTCCATGACCACCACCCACCTTCTGTACCTGCACGGCTTTCGCTCTTCGCCCCAGTCTGCCAAGGCGCGGCAGATGGCTGCGCATGTGGCGCAGCACCACCCGGGTGTCACCTTCTGGTGCCCCCAGCTGCCGCCCTCCCCCAAAGCGGCGATGGAACTGGTCGCGCAGGGCATTGCCCTGTGGCCCGGAGCAGCAATGGCGGTGATCGGCTCCTCGCTCGGTGGCTTTTACGCAAGCTGGGTGGCGCAGCACAAGGGCTGCCCCAGCGTGATGCTCAATCCGGCCGTGCACCCGGCGCGTGACCTTGCGCGGTACATCGGCGAGCAGACCACCTGGCACGACCCAGCGGAGCGGTTTTACTTCCAGCCTGAATACATTGACGAGCTGCGCGCGCTGGACACCGCAGGCCAGCCGCCCGCAGCGCCCGAGATGGCCATCATTGCCAAGGGCGACGAGGTGCTGGACTGGCGTGAAATGGTGGCGCGCTACCCGCAGGCACGGCTGGTGGTGCAGGAGGGGGGAGAACACGCCCTCGCCAATTTCAGCGACTACCTGCCCCAGGTGACGGAGTTCCTGGCTCTGGCCTGACATCAACCGGGCGCCAGGGGCACCAGCGCATCAGAACCTCTTCAACGTGCCTGGGATGCCCGGGTTCCACCCGCCCCCATCCAGCGGGCATAGTCGTCCGGGTAGGCTGCACGGTAGCGCTTCATGTGGAAAGCCGCTTCGTCGTCCTTGCCCAGCATCACGGCACTTTCAACCAGCACTTCAATGACGCGGGGCTCGGGGGAGTAATGCAGCAGTTCCTGGGCCAGGGCGTTCATGCGCGCTGCGTTGTCGCGGGTCAGCCCCGTGGTGGTCAGGCGCGCAAAGTCCAGCGGGCCCGAAAACAGCAGCGAATGGGACACCTTGGCCTGCGTGTCCTCACGGTACGCGGCAGCCCGCTGCGCCCCCGGCTTGTAAAGCTGGCTCACGCGGTGGTAGTCCCAGGCGGCAAGGCCGCAGGCACCCAGGACTGCCAGGGCGGCCACCAGCGCTGCAGCCCCCGCAGGCCACGCGCGCCCATCCGATGCTTCGTCGCGCCGGGGCCAGACCAGGATCGCCACCGAGAGCAAGGCCACCACCTGGAACGGCCCGTACCACAGCGGGTATTCCAGCATGCTGTGCAGTCCGATGATCGCCAGCACGCCCCAGGCCAGTTGGCGCACGGGCTCGGTTTCGCTCCAAGGCCGGGCCCACAGGCACCCTGCCACGACGACCCCGCACAACGCCACGGCAGCGGGCAGGCCCAGCTCTACGGCCAGGTGCAGGGGCAGGTTGTGCGCGTTGTCCAGCAGCACACAAAAGCGCTCGCCCGGGAACAGCGTGATGTAGTGTGCGTAGTCCAGTTCGCCCCAGCCCCAGCCCAGCCACGGTTTCTGCGCAATCAGGGTGAGCACGTTGGACCACAGCACCCGCCGACTGGTGCAGGTGTGCGATCCGTCCGTAAAACGGTGGAACAAGGCATCTGCGCGCACGCCCTGAAACTTCCAGAGCGCCTCCGGCAGCACCCAGGCGGCCACCAGAAAAACCGCAAACCCTGCGATACCCAGGCGCAGCGCCTCCCCACGGCCAGCGCCACGCCACATGGCCAGAAGCACCAGGACAAGCAGCCACTGCACCACCACGGTCCGCGACGCTGTGGCGGCCCCGCCCACGGCGATCCACATCAGCGCCACGGCGGTCAACACGCCCCAAACGCCGGAGGAAGGTGGGCAGCCTGGGCTGGCCGCCCCGGCCAAGTCCGCGTTGCCTTGTGGACGGGCATGCAGCGTCCACCACAGCCAGGCCCACGCGCCCAGGCTGAGCAGGGTGGCCTGCTGGTTGCGCTGGCGCAGGTTGCCCACCGCCTGGCCCGGCACCGAGGCATGAATCCAGGGCCTCAGGCCGACATCGCCAGCAAGGTACTGCACCAGCCCGATGACGCTGGCCACCAGCGCGGCCAGCCCCAGCCCACCCGCCAGCAGCCAACCCCAGCCCGCAGGCCCCCTGCGCTGCGCGACCCCGGCGCGTGCCCACCCGGCTGCCAGCAGCAAAAGCACCGCCCCACACACCCAGGACGCGATCAGCGGCCAGAAGTTGGCGATTGGGGAGTCAGTGACGGCAAACAGAAACGGCAAAGCCACTGCGAGCATGGCCAGCGGAACGGCAATGGCATCAAAAAACATGTCGAAAGAACCGGGCCATCGTGCAAAGCCCTGGATCATAGGGGCAGGCCCGGGGCCGTCGGACCGGCGCGGCACCCATGGGACAATGCCGCCCATGCACGCATTGTTTGAAGAAGCCGGCAAGTTCATGGCCGGTCGTATCCTGTCCGAAGCCGATACATCCGCCCAGGTTGAGCTCGACTCGGGCAAGCGGGTCAAGGTCAAGGCCGCCAACATCCTCCTGAAATTCGAGAAACCCTCGCCTGCCGACTTGATCGCCCAGGCCCAGGCCGTGGCCGAAACCATTGAGCTGGACCTGGCCTGGGAGTTCGCGCCCGAAGACGAATTCGGCTTTGCCGACCTGGCGCGGGACTATTTCTCCGAGAACGCCACCCTGGCCCAGCAGGCCGGTGCGCTGTTCCGCCTGTACGACGCGCCCCACTACTTCCGCCGTGCGGGCAAGGGCCGGTTCAAGAAGGCATCGGCCGAGATCCTGCAGCAGGCGCTAGCCGCCATCGAGAAGAAAAAGGCCATCCTCGCGCAGATCGACGAATGGGCCGCCGCGCTGGGACGGGGCGAATGCCCGCAGCCCATCCGCGACCAGCTTTACAAGATCCTGTTCAAGCCCGACAAGAACGCGCCCGAGTACAAGGCCGTGGTGGACGCCAGCCGCGCCACACACACCGCGCCGCTCGACCTGCTGCAAAAGGCGGGCGCCATCGATTCGGCCTACCAGTTCCACTGGAAGCGCTTCTTGTTCGAGAACTTCCCCAAGGGCACAGGCTTTCCCGCCGTCACTGCACCCGCCATTGCGGACGAGCTGCCGCTGTCCACCGCGCAGGCGTATTCCATCGACGATTCGCAGACCACCGAAATCGACGATGCGCTGTCGGTGCAGGGCCTGGGCACGGGCACCGTGGTGCTGGGCATCCACATCGCCGCGCCGGGACTGGCGATCCAGCCGGGCAGCACCATCGACCAGCTCGGCCGCGCCCGCCTGTCCACCGTGTACATGCCGGGCTACAAGATCACCATGCTGCCCGACGACGTGGTGCAGACCTACACGCTGGACGAAGGCCGCGCCAACCCGGCCGTGTCGCTGTACGTGACCCTCGACGAGGCCACTCTGGAGTTCAAAAGCACCGAGACCAAGCTGGAGCGCGTGCACATTGCCGCCAACCTGCGCCACGACCAGCTGGACAGCGTGGTGACGGAAGAATGGCTATCCAACCCGGCGTTCGAGCATCAAAACGACCCCCAGCGCTTGTCTGACCTGCGCCACCAGCTATCATTTTTGCATCGTCTCGCCAAAGAGCTGAAGGCTCGCCGCGAAGTCGTGCGCGGCAAGCCCGAGAACTTCAACCGGCCGGACTACAACTTCCGACTGGTCGGCAACAACGGCGCCGAGCCCACGGGTGATGAACAAGTGCAGATCAGCGTGCGCCAGCGCGGCGCGCCACTCGATTTGATCGTGGCCGAGGCCATGATCGTGGCCAACAGCACCTGGGGCCTGATGCTGGCCGACCACGGCGTGCCAGGCATCTACCGCAGCCAGGCCAGCATGGCGCCGGGCGTGAAGGTGCGCATGGGCACCAAGGCGCTGCCGCACGCAGGCATCGGCGTCAAAGCGTATTCGTGGGCCACGTCGCCCCTGCGCCGCTACACCGACCTGGTCAACCAGTGGCAGATCATTGCATGCGCCCGCCACGGCAAGACCGCTGCGCTGGCCGCGCCTTTCAAGCCCAAGGATGCCGACCTGTTCTCCATCATCAGCAGCTTTGACGGCGCCTACAGCGCCTACAACGGCTACCAGGCGGGCATGGAACGGTTCTGGACGCTCAAATATGTAGAGCAGAACGGCATCACCGAGCTGAACGTCACCGTGTTCAAGGAAGGCCCGGGCGGCAGCTTCCTCGTTCGTGCAGACGATATTCCGCTGGTCTTCCCCGTGCTGGGCGCACAGAATCTGCCGCGCGGCGCGCGCCTGAAGGTCAAGCTGGGCGAGGTGGACGAGATCACCCTCGATATCCATGGCACCGTGATCGAGCGCCTGGATGACCCGGCCGACACCAGCGACGACGGCCCGGTGGACGATGCCGAGGACGACGATACCGTGGCCGGACCGATTGCCATTGCAGTGGACGTGAACGAGGCACCCGCCGAAGCCGCTGCGGCAGCACCGGCCGCCTGATTCCCCCTGACAGCCCCTGATAATTGCTGGCGATGAAACTCCCTGCCTTCCTCCGCACCTTCAGCACGCTGCAGCTCGCGTTGGGCATCTCGGTGGCCGTGCATGCCGCGCTCATCTCGGTGCGTTTCATCGACCCCGAGGGCTTCAACCGCGTGTTCCAGGACACGCCGCTCGAAGTCATCCTGGTCAACGCCAAGTCCAACGAGCGCCCCGACAAGGCCCAGGCCATCGCCCAGGCCAACCTGGCCGGCGGCGGCGATGCCGAGAAGGGCCGCGCCACCAGCCCCCTGCCCTACACCGCGCTGACCACGGTGGGCGACGACTACGAAGAAGCCCAGCGCAAGATGGATGCGATGCAGGAGCAGCAGGCGCAATTGCTGGCCCAGTTGCGCAAGCAGCTGGCCACCATGCCCGAGCCCGATCCGCGCCAGGCCAGCCAGAGCGCTGAGCAGGCCAACGAGCAGGAAAAGCGCCGTCAGCTCGTCAAGCTGCTCGCCGAGATCGAAAAGCGCATCAACGAAGAAAACTCGCGCCCCAAGAAGCGCTACATCAGCCCCGCCACGCGCGAAGAGGCCTACGCCATCTATTACGACGGCCTGCGCCGCAAGGTGGAAGACAAGGGCACCGAAAACTTCCCCGAACAGGGCGGCAAGAAGCTGTATGGCGAGCTGACCATGATCGTCACCGTCAACCACGACGGCCGCGTGCTCGACACCGAGGTGGTGCAAGGCTCAGGCAACCCCACGCTGGACCGGCGCGCCGAGGCGATTGCCCGGGCTGCCGGCCCGTTTGGCGCGTTTGGCGCCGACATGCGCAAGAAGGCCGACCAGATCGCCATGGTGGCGCGCTTCAAGTTCACGCGCGATCAGACGCTGGAGACCAGCGTCCGCTAATCGCCACCAGGCCCTGCCCGCGGCGGCCCTGCCAACCCGCCTTTTTTCATACCGCACGATTTTTTACCCATGAGCCAAGCCGCCGACCTGTACTGCGTGATGGGCAATCCGGTGGCGCACAGCCGCTCGCCCGCCATCCACGCCCGCTTTGCCGAACTGACGGGTGAGCACATCACCTACGAACGCCGCCTGGTGCCCATGGATGGTTTTGCACAGGGCGTGCGGGACTTTGCGGCCCAGGGCGGGCGCGGTTGCAACGTGACGGTTCCGTTCAAGACCGACGCACCACTTCTCGCCACCGAATGCAGCGAGCGCGTGCAGCTGGCCGGTGCGGCCAACACCCTCACCTTCCGCGCCGACGGCAGCATCTATGCCGACAACACCGACGGCCTGGGCCTGGTGGCCGACATCACGCGCAACGCGGGTGTGTCGCTGGCGGGGCGCGATGTGCTGCTGGTGGGCGCCGGTGGCGCCGCTGCGGGCGTGCTGGGCCCGTTGTTGCTGGCAGGAGCCCGCCACATCACGGTGGCCAACCGCACGCTGGCCAAGGCGCAGGCCCTGGTGCAGTCGCACAGCGCACTCGGATTGCTACAAAAATCAGAGCTACTTGCGCTTACCCCACAATCGCTAGATGCCAATTTTGATGTGATTATCAATGCCACGGCCAGCAGCCTGGCCGGTGCCGAAGTGCCGGTGTCCGCCAGCGTGCTGCGCCCCGGCTGCCTGGCCTACGACATGATGTATGGCCCCGCCGCGCAGGGTTTTCTGGATTGGGCCCGCCAGCACGGCGCCGTTCCGCGTGACGGCCTGGGCATGCTGGTCGAGCAAGCCGCCGAAGCCTTCTTGCTGTGGCGCGGCGTGCGCCCGCCGTCGGCCCAGGTGCTGCAGGAAATGCAGCAGGCCAACTCATCCAAATAACAACACCCCACACGAGGAGACACACCGCGATGAAAGCCGTGCTGCGCTGGCTGGGACTGGTGGTGCTCGCCTTCGTGGCGCTGCAGCTGTTCTTTGTGGTCCGTATCGCGGCCATGGTGGTCATCGACCCCGAATCCACCAGCTTTCAGCGCTCCGAGGCCTGGACGCTGCTCACCACCAAAGGCAGCATCCCCTGGCGCCAGCAGTGGATGCCCTACGCCAGCATCTCCGACCAGCTCAAGCGCGCCGTGATCGCCTCGGAAGACGATGGTTTTGTGAGCCACGACGGCGTGGACTGGAACGCCATCGAAAAAGCCTGGGAGCGCAACGCCAAGGCCGAAGCCCTGGCCAACAAAGCCCAGGCCCGTGCCCCCGACCGCCCCGTGCGCGCTCCCAAGATCCGGGGTGGCTCCACCATCACGCAGCAACTGGCCAAGAACCTGCTGCTATCCGGCGAACGCACGCTGCTGCGCAAGGGGCAGGAATTTGTGCTGACCCTGTTGCTGGAGCAACTGCTGAGCAAACAGCGCATCCTGGAGATCTACCTCAATAGCGTGGAATGGGGCGAAGGCGTCTTCGGCGCCGAGGCGGCGGCGCAGCACTACTTCCGCAAAAGCGCCTCGCGCCTGAGCGCCACGGAAGCCGCGCGGCTGGCGGTGATGCTGCCTGCACCCAAGCGGTTTGAGAAGACGCCCGGGTCGGCGTATCTGGCAGGGCGGACGCGGACGATTTTGGGGCGGATGGGGAGTGCGGAGCTGCCGTAGAACCTTGTCCGAGGTAGCCCTGCATCGCTCAGCCGACCACCTCGGGCCGAGGTTTCAGGCCATGATAAAAAGCCCACGCCGCGCCCACATAGACGCACGGATAGGCAGCCACCCAGCCCAGTACCGCCAGAAAGGCAGACAAGGGTTCGTCTGAGGCCCACCCCACCTGCACCAGCACAAAGCCGAGCCTGAGGGTGCAACCCAACAAAGCCAGGTAGGCAACGCCGCAGACCATCACCCACCAACCGCGCCGCTGTGGGCAAAAGTGGAGTTCCGCCCGCCAAAGCTGTTTGGGGATTTGGTATAGCTTCTGCAAAGCAAGTACCAAGACCAGCGGGAAAATCAACACGGGCAATACCAACATAAGCCGTGACTATGCACTACCCAAAATCAGCCCCTGCGCTCTAGCCAGACGGACACCCGAACCTCAGGCCGCAGCGTCACGTTCAAGCGGGGCGCGCAAGCCTGGGCAGCATCAGGCCAGCGCACGGTGTACCGCTGCAACAACATCGCCGCCAGCAGCGTCATCTCCAGCATCGCAAAGTGCTGCCCAATACAGACGCGTGGCCCCACCCCAAACGGTATCCACGCGCCTTTGGGGATGGCCGGGGCATCGTCCAGAAAACGCTCCGGCACAAAGCGGTCGGCCTGGGCAAACCAGCGTTCGTCGCGGTGCAGCACCCAGGGCGTGATGCGCAGCATGGCGCCCTTGGGCACCTCCACGCCTCCCAGCGTGATGGGTGCGGTGGTGCGCCGGGTCATCAAGGCGGCAATGGGTGGGTACAGGCGCAGCGCCTCCTTGAGGGTTGCGGACAGAAAGGGCAACCGGGCCAGGTGCTCGGGGCCGGGCGTCTGGCCCGGGGGGAGCACGCTGTCCACCTCGGCCTGTGCGCGTTGCGCGGCCTCGGGGTGTTCGGCCATCAGGCGGCTCCACCACAGCAGCGTGGTGGCGCTGGTCTCGTGCCCGGCCTGGAAGCTGACCATGCACTGGTCGAAAACCTCCTGCGGCGACAACGGCTCGCCGGTGGCTTCGTCGCGCAGCGCCAGCAGCATGTGCAATAGATCCGTGCGCTGCGGGGCGCCCGAAGGGTCGCCCGCCTCCCGCCTGCGCGCATCGATGTGGCGCTGCACCAGCCCCTTGAGCGCCCGGAGCGCGCGCCGCTTGGCCGCCTTGCCGGGCAGGGGCAACCAGTCGGGCAGCGTGAAGGGCATGAACATTTCCCGGAACGCGGCTTCTGACAGTGTTTGTGTGGCCCAGGCGGCATCGCGCGCGTCGGCCTGGGCCGATTCGCTGAACAGCGTGCGCAGGATCACATCCATGGTCACATCGGTCCAGAGCGTGTCCATGGGCACCAACGCTTCGGCCTGTCCGGCGGGCACGGCGGCGTCGAGTGCGCTGCGGGCGGCATCGGTCATGAGCTGCGCGTAGCCCGCCACGCGTTTGGGGGTAAAAGCAGGCATCAGCATGCGGCGCTGGCGCTGCCAGGTGTCGCCCTCGGTCACCAGCACGCTCTGGCCGAACACCTGCTCAAACACGGCAATGCCACGCTCCCAGCGGACCAGCTGGTCTGCGTGGGTGACCAGCGCCTCGCGCACCAGGTCGGGCGACAGCAGATCCCAGGCGTCTTCATGGCCCACGCGCATGCGGGTCAGGTCGCCATGGTCGCGCTGCAGGCGGGTGACAAAACCCAGGTAGTCGGCGCGCATCTCCCACAACAAGGGCAGGCCCCACCAGCGGCTGGGCGGGCCACCGGGCTCGGGGTGCCGGGCTGGCGCAAGCTGCGCAGAGGGGGAAGGTGTTTCGGGCTTCGATGGGGCAGTGGTGATTGCGTGGTTCATGGTGCGGATGGTGCGGCGCAGCAGCGGGCAGGTATTGAACGAATTCGACACCGCCCCTGGCCTACACTCGCGGCCCATGGCAACCCTGGTCCCACCTTCCGCACGGCATCCGCAGGGGCTGATCCCTTCAGGCCAGCTGTGGCTGCCGCGCGCCAGCCTGTCGGCCTGCCTGCGCGGTGCCATGGTGCGCAGCACGCTGGGCCACACACTTTCTGACGAGCAACGCATCAACCGCTTCCCGGCCACGCCCCTGTGCAGCCTGAGCTGGTGGTTCGAAGGCCGCAGCGAGGCTCTGCTTTCTGAGCGCCCTGACACCATGCCCGGTCTGAGCAGCCCGCGCGAGGCCTACCCGGGCCGCTGGGTGCTGACGGGCCCGCACACCCGGCCCAGCACCAGCTATTGCGCCGATCCCACCCACGCCATGATGGTGATGTTCATGCCCGATGCGCTGCACCAGCTCACCGGCCTGGAACCCGAGGCGCTGACCGACCGCATCGTGGATGCGCAAACCGTGCTGCCGCGCGACTGGATTGCGATGTGCGAGGCCGTGCAGCACCAGCCCGATGACGCGGCGCGCATGGACTGCCTGGAGGCGTTTCTGGAGCCCCGCTGGCAAGCCTGCCGTCCCGCGCAGGCACTGCAAGTGCAGCGCTACGCCGACTGGGCCATGCACCTCGCGCAACGCGCCGCCGTATCGGCCCCCGGCCGCAGCCTGCGCCAGCTAGAGCGCCGCATCAAGCGCTGGGCCGGGCTGCCGCTGCGCGAGCTGCGCGGCTTTGGCAAGGCCGAGCAAGCGTTTTTCGACACCATCGCTTCGGACGCTGCGAAGGGCACCGTGAAATGGGCCGACGTGGCGGCAGGCGCGGGCTTCTCGGACCAGTCGCACCTGTGCCGCGTCACGCGGCGCATCACCGGCTATGCCCCACAGGCGCTGTACGACGGCATCTACGGCGACGAGGCGTTCTGGGCATATCGCATCTGGGTGTAGTGGCCAGGGTAGCTGCAGCCGCCCGGCTGCGGCACGCCACAGTACACGCCCGACCGGGCACACCCGCCACGTATCATCCCCGTCATGCTTGCCAAGTTGATGAGTTTCCTTCTGCTGGGGATCGTGCGGTTTCTGACCGGTTCCCAGGCCCGCTGGTACGGCTGCCCGCCCAAGGCCGAGCAGCGCATTTATTTCGCCAACCACCAGAGCCACGCCGACATGGTGCTGATCTGGGCGGCGCTGCCCGAGGAGCTGCGCAGCATCACGCGGCCCATTGCCGCCAAGGACTACTGGACCAAGACGCCGTTCCGCCAGTGGATCACCACCGCCGTGTTCAACGCCGTGTATGTAGACCGTCAGGCCACGCCTGCGCGGCCCCCGGCTCCCCTGGCGGCGGAGCCGGTGGGCGTGCTGGAGGCCCTTGCCACCGCCGCCAGCGACGCGGACACCGCCATGGCGGGCGGCCCCGATCCGTCGCCCGAAGCCCCGCCCCGCGCGCCCACCCCCGAGGAGCTGCGCGCAGCCCTGCCCGAGTCCGACCCGCTGGCCCCGCTGGTGCGTGCGCTGGAGAGCGGAGACTCCATCGTGATCTTTCCCGAAGGTACGCGCGGCCATGGCGACGAGCCGCAGCCGTTCAAGTCGGGCCTGTTCAAGCTGGCGCAGATGTTCCCGCAGGTGGTGCTGGTGCCCGCCTGGATCAACAACGTGCAGCGCGTGATGCCCAAGGGCGAAGTGGTGCCGGTGCCCATCCTGTGCTCAGTGACTTTTGGAGAGCCCGTGCAGCTGGAAGCAGGTGAAGAGCGTCGCCCGTTCCTCGACCGGGCACGCCGTGCAGTCATCGCGCTCAGGGAAGTCTGAACATGAACAACTTCCTCCGCAATTTGACTGCCACCCAGCAGGTCGGTGCCCTGTTCCTGGTGATGTTTGGCATCCTGTCCGTCGTCACCATCTGGGCCTTCGTACGCAATCTGCGTGAACACGCCAGCGACGACCCTGAGTCCGAAGCCCGCATTCTCGAAGCCAAGCGTTTCTGGGGGCTGCTCAAAACATCCTGGATGATGGCTTCCGTCTTCTGGATTGGCTGGGTGCTGGGCGACACGGTAGCCACCGTGCTGTTTGCCATCGTGGGGTTTTTTGCGCTGCGCGAGTTCATCACGCTCTCGCCCACGCGGCGTGGCGACCACCGCAGCCTGGTGCTGGCGTTTTTTGTGGTGCTGCCGCTGCAGTTCTGGATCGTGGGCAGCAAGCACTTTGACCTGTTCACGGTGTTCATCCCCGTCTACGTGTTCCTCGCCCTGCCCGTGGTGAGTGCGCTGGCCAACGACCCGCAGCGCTTTCTGGAGCGCAACGCCAAGCTGCAGTGGGGCATCATGGTGTGCGTGTACGGCATGAGCCACGTGCCCGCGCTGCTGCTGCTGGACTTTCCGGGCTACCGCGACAAGGGCGCGTTTCTGGTGTTTTTCCTGGTGTTTGTGGTGCAGACCTGCATGCTGGTGCAGCACCTGCTGGGGCGGCGTTTTCCGCACAAGCCCGTGGCGCCGCAGGTGAGCCAGAGTTTTCAGTGGACGAGCTGGCTGGCCGGTGTGGCGGCCGGGGGGCTGGCCGGAGGGCTGCTCACGTTCATCACCCCGTTCAAGCCAGGCCAGGCGCTGGGCATGGCGCTGCTGGCTTGCGTGGCGGGCAGCCTGGGGCACCTGGTGATGAAGGCCCTGAAGCGCGACCGCGGGATCACCAGCTGGGGCATGCAGGGCATGTCGGTCACCGGTGCGGGTGGCCTGCTCGACCGGGTGGACGCGCTGTGTTTTGCGGCGCCGGTGTTTTTCCATTCGGTGCGCTGGTACTTCGGTCTGTAAATGAACCGACCCAGAAATTTTCAAGAAAATTGGCATCTAGCGCTTTACCAACAAGCGATAGCAGCTATCAAATAGTGAGCAAATGCGCATCTTAGGCATCGACCCCGGCCTGCAGACCACCGGATTTGGCGTGGTAGACATGGACGGCCACAAGCTCAGCTACGTGGCCAGCGGCACCATCCGCACCACCACGCTGGCGCTGGGCGATCTGCCCGGGCGCCTGAAGATCCTGTTCGACGGCATCACCGAAGTGGCGGCCCGCTATGAACCCGATGTGGCCTCGGTCGAGATCGTGTTCGTCAACGTCAACCCCCAGTCCACCCTGCTGCTGGGCCAGGCACGGGGCGCCTGCATCACGGCCCTGGTGGCGAGCAATTTGCCGGTGGCCGAATACACCGCGCTGCAGATGAAAAAAGCCGTGGTCGGCCACGGCCGCGCCGCCAAGAGCCAGGTGCAGGAGATGGTGCGGCGCCTGCTCAGCCTGCCCGGCGTGCCGGGCACCGACGCAGCCGATGGCCTGGGCATGGCCATCACGCATGCGCATGCGGGTGCTGCCATGGGGCGGCTGGGCGAAGCCGCCACGCTGAACCGGCGCCAGCATGCGATGTACAAGGGTGGGCGGAGTTACTGAGCCATTGGCCTTATGAGCCGCCACAACGCAAGGAGCCTGCGCATGAATTTCGGCATCGTTCTGTTTCCCGACGTCGAGGAACTCGATTTCGTCGGCCCCTGGGAAATGCTCACGATGTGGAGCCGCTACGCCGATGGCCCCCAAAACTGCATGACTGTCGCGCAGACGGCAGCGCCCATCACCTGCGCCAAGGGGCTCTCGGTCAACCCCCACCACGCTTTCGACAACTGCCCACCGCTGGACTACCTGCTCGTCCCCGGTGGCCAGGGCACGCGGCGTGAAGTGGACAACCCGGCCATGCGCGATTTTGTGGCGCGGCAGGCGCAAACCTGCCAGGCCGTGTTGTCCGTCTGCACGGGTGCTTTTGTGCTGCACGCGGCTGGTCTGCTGGGCGGCAAGTGCGCCACCACACATTGGGGGTCCCTGGACCGCCTGCGCGCACTGGGCGATGTGGAGGTTGTGGAGCAGCGCTGGGTACGCGATGGGTCGGTGTGGACGTCCGCCGGGGTATCAGCAGGCATTGACCTGATGCTGGCGTTCATCGCCCATGTAGGCGGCGAAGAAGCCGCAGGCAAGGTGCAGTTTGGGGCGGAGTACTACCCTGACGCAAAGGTGTATGGTGATTTCCGAGGTCATCCGCAAGCACCGAGGTACATCCGCAACGGTCCCACGTAAAAAAACCGCGCCCGAAGGCGCGGCCCCACCAGGTATCAAGCTAAAGCCGCAGGCCCACCTTCAGGCCTTCGGGCCTTCAGGTCAGGCAACCTGCGTCTTCATCCGGTCCGCCCGCTCCTTGGGTGACGGATGGGTAGACAAAAAGCTGGTCGAATCCCCGCCCGACATGGCGGCGAGTTTTTCCAGCGCAGTGACGCAAGCGGCGGGCTGGTATCGCTTGGCCTTCATGAAGCCCATGGCGTAGTCGTCAGCCTCGCGCTCGTTGCTTTGCGAATGCTGTGCGCGCACCACTTTCTCGAACAGGTCACCCAGCTGCGAGCTGGCAATGGCACCGGCCTTGCCGTTGCTCGACGCCACGGCATTGCGCAGCGCGCTGGTGCGCAGGGCGGTCTGGATGCGGGCCTTGGTGTGGCCGGCCTTGACGTGGCCGATCTCATGGCCGATCACATAGCGCACTTCATCGTCGGTGAACTTGTCCATCAAACCCGAATACACGCGGATGGTGCCGTTGGCCATGGCAAAGGCGTTGATCTCGGGCGTGAGGTAGACCTTGAAGTTCATCTTGAGGCCGTCGTGGGTGCCCAGACCCGAGGTAAGTTTGGCCAAACGCTTGGCATAGGGGTTGCCTGCCGGTGCCACCTGGTTCTGGCTGTCCATCTCGGCGGACATCTGGTCGAACGTGCTCTTGAGTTCCTCGTCCGACAGGCTCTCGGACTTGGCCAGGTCCTTGCCTGCATCCAGCATCTTGCCCAGGTCAAACTGCGCCCACACGGGCGATACGGCGCTCACGCCGGAAGCCAGGGTTACGAGCGTCAACAATTTACGGCGGTCCATGGGGTTCCCTCTCTGACGTGGTCAGCTTCTTGATTGGTCTTGAATCGATGGGTCGATTGTGTTTTTGCGCAACCAACTGCAAGCAATGGTTGGCGCGCGCCGAAGGATAGCCACGCCAACGGCGTTTCTCGCTGGCGGCCGTGTCTTCAGATGTAAGAACTGTGTGCCGATGCTGGCGGGCGGGCCGAAACGGTGGGGGCTGGGCGAGGTTGCGGCGCCGGAAATCTTCGCAGAATTCAGAAAAAAATGGCCTTAGCGCTTGTGTATAAATCGTTTTAAGCTATCAAAAACAGAGCAACCACTCACACAGCGCCGACTGGCCCTGGCCGTGCCTGTGTACACCGCGCCCCAAGGTATCAGCGCCCCAGGCCCCGCTTGAGTTCCTTGAGCAGCAACAGCACCTGGTTGGACGCATGGCGGCAGCTGCTGTTGAGCAGTTGCACGGCCTTTTGCTGCTCGCCCGCCTGGAACGCAGTCACCACATCGGCCGCCTGCTGGTGAAAGTATTTGTGCCGGGCCACCAGCATGTCGAACGCGGGGTAATGCCCCAGCCGCACGCGCCCCGTGCCATAGAGCCATCGGCCCAGGTCGCAGCGGTCGTCCTGGCAGATGCGTTCGGGCCGCATCACTTCCTGCGAGCGGCCATTGACCATGTCCTGCAGCTGCAGGCGCCAGCGTTCATGGCTGGCAATGGCCGCGTCGATATCGATTTCAGTCATGAGCATGGAGGCGTACTCGGCGTCCAGCACCAATTCGCTGCCGTTGTCTTCCATGGCCCAGGTGGTGTCAGGGCTGGTGGGATCTTGCTCCCGGATCTTGAACAGACGACTGAAAAAACCCATGCTTGGTCCCTGTGGAGGCACCCCGTCCGCCAGCACCAGGAATGGTCCTGCCGGAAATGCCTTGAAACATTCTGTGGGGCGCGCGCGGTTTTGGCTACCAAAAAATGACCTCTTGGTAAAAACCGTGCGCGTCAACCCTTCTGGCCCTGCCAGCTCTGCCCCGGTAGCCAGCAGCAATGTGGCCAGGGCCAGACAATGCACGGATGACTTCCACTGCTCAACGCCCCGCCCTGTCCATGCTCGACCTCGTCGCCGTCCGGGAGGGCGGCACCGTAGCCGATGCGCTGCAGATTGCCCTGCGCACCGCGCAACATGCTGAAAAGCTGGGTTTTGCCCGTTACTGGCTGGCAGAGCACCACAACATGGCGGGCATTGCCAGCTCAGCCACCGCCGTGCTGGTGGGCCACATTGCCGGTGGTACCTCGCGCATCCGTGTGGGTTCTGGCGGCGTGATGCTGCCCAACCACGCGCCTCTGGTGGTGGCCGAGGCCTTCGGCACCCTGGCCGAGCTGTACCCGGGCCGCATCGACCTGGGACTAGGGCGCGCGCCGGGCACGGACCCCACCACCATGCGCGCACTGCGCCGCAGCCGGGTAGAGACAGCCGATGATTTTCCGCAGGACGTTGCAGAGTTGCAGCGCCTGCTGGCCCCGGCCGAACCAGGTCAGCGCCTGATTGCCATGCCCGGTGCGGGTACCAACGTGCCGATCTGGCTACTGGGCTCCAGCCTGTTTTCGGCGCAACTGGCGGCGGAGCGCGGGCTGCCGTATGCCTTTGCCTCGCACTTTGCCCCGCGCCTGCTGCACCAGGCCATTGACCTGTACCGCAACCTGTACCGGCCGTCCGCCGCCTGGCCCCAGCCCTATGTGGTGATCGGGGTGCCGCTGATTGCAGCCCCCACGGATGAAGAAGCGGAGTTTCTGGCCAGCAGCACCTACCAGCGGGTGCTGGGCATTCTGACCGGCGACCGGCGCCGCCTGCTGCCGCCCGTTGAGAACTACGCCGCGCAGCTGCAGCCCCAGGAGCGCGCCGCGATTGGCGACTTTCTGGCCGCTGCCGTGATCGGCGGGCCGGACACGGTGCGCGCGGGCCTTGTACAGCTCACCGAAGCCACCGGGGCCAATGAACTGATGTTGGTGAGCGATGTCTACGACCCAGCACTGCGCCTGCGCTCGCTGGATATTGCGGCACAGGCCCACGCCGAAGCGTGGGAAACCTGCCAAGCCCCTTGAGGAGGGCCGGGGGAGGGCTTAGCTCTTTTGCCCGGTGTAGACGAAGGTCTCTGCCTTGCTCGCACTCTGCCCCATGATCAAGATCGCTTGGGTGGTGTCGTTGTACAGAACGACGTGCTGGACGACAACGCCATCGCCCACGGGGCAGGCGGCCCCACTGAAGGTGAGCGGCAGATCAAACACGTTCCGGCCGCTGGCGCGGGGCACCACGGTGCCGCGAATGGAGCAACCCGGGTAGGAGGGAATCGACACCAATCCACCGGTGGAAATGGAAACCGACACCAGGGGCTCTCGCACCTGATTGCCAATGCCAGTGCCGGAATACGTACCCAGCAACTCGCTCACGACAGCAGGCTGCTCGTAGAGCACGCCATAGGTACCGGTGAACTTCACGCCCTTGGAATCCGTGACCTGCACCGAGTCCCGCACCGCGTACTTGCCGCTATAGCTGACCGCCACCGTCGTCCGGCTGGCAAGGTTTGCCTCATCCACCACATTGAGATAGCGCCCGGTGCCAGAGACAACATCTGGGCCCGACGTCTGAACGGCGCCTTGCGATATGCCCACCACGGCGCCCACTGCATCGGTCAGGATGCTCCAGGATTCGCCGTTCTCCAGCACCACACCCTGCACATTCAGAGGGTCGGTGGTTGCCCCGGTCCACAGGCCTTCCACGCCGGTGACCACGGTCGCAGGAGGCTTCGGCGCAGGTGGAGCCACATCATCCCCGCCTCCGCCGCAAGCAGATAACACCAAAGCGGCAACCAGTCCTCCCAGGGCAGTCGTCTTATTCACTTTCTTCTCCTTTGTGAGTCAAATCTGGGGGGCTGCGCCATGGCGCGGCCCCAACTGCCGCATCTTAAGCGCAGGCACCGCAAGCGGCACAGGGCAAAATAGCATACGGCGGCGGGCCGTCTCACCCACGCCACATCGGGTTCGAGGAGAACTTCATCAGAGGCAGCCACCCTTTCCAGCCATCCAGTTTCGATGGCTCCAACGCCGCGCCGGTGTTTTATCGCGCCAGGTAGCCGCCATCCACCGGGTAATACGCCCCGGTCACAAACGACGCCTTGCTGGACGCCAGCCAGGTCACCAACTCGGCCACCTCTTCAGGTTGCCCCAGGCGGCCGATGGGGTGGGCGCCCACCAGCATCGCGTTGATGCCAGCATCCTGCTCCAGCCCGCTGATCATGGGCGTATGGATAAAGGCAGGCCCGACGGCATTGATGCGCACGCCATGGGCGCTGTATTCAATCGCAGCCGCCTTGGTCAGCCCCACCACACCATGTTTGGCCGCGGTGTAGGCCGGGGCGGTGGCAAAACCCACCGATCCCAGGATGGATGCCATGTTGATGATGGAGCCGCCGCCATTCTTGAGCATGGCTGCGATCTGGTATTTCATGCCGTAAAACACGCCGGAGAGGTTGATGTTGATGACCTGGGCCCAGCCATCCAGGGGGTAATCGGCCGTGGCCGCCTGCGGGCCGCCGATGCCCGCGTTGTTGCAGGCGATGTCCAGCCGGCCGTAGTGGGCCACGGTGCGGTTCACCAGCGCTTCGCAGTCCTCAGGCTTGCCCACATCGGCAGCCACAAAAATGGCATCGCCCCCGGCTGCGCGTACCAGCGCCGCCGTTTCCTCACCCGCCTGCACATTCACATCCGACACTACCACCTTGGCGCCTTCGCGCGCCCACACCAGCGCAATGGCACGCCCAATGCCCGACGATGCCCCGGTGACCAACGCAACCTTGTTCTTCAGCATGAAAGACTCCTTGTTCATTCAGAACACCTGCAACCCGATGCCACAGATCGCTTTTCATTCTGCGCGCCCAATGCGTCAGCGCCTTGACCTGGGTCATCCCGCTGGCAAGGGTACTGGCCCACAGCCATGGGCCTTGGGTACCGGCTACCATCAGGGGCTGCAAGGTTTTCGCCCGCATCAGCCTGTTGTGTGACCGCCTGATTTCCACGCCACCGCCATACCGCCCGCACCCGCATGCCTGCTTTTTCCTTTGAAGCCCTGGACGCCCAGGGCCAGACCCGCAAGGGCCTCATGGAGGCCGACACCGCCAAGGCCGCGCGCAGCCTGCTGCGAGCCCAGGCCCTGGTGCCCCTGGCGGTGGAGCTGGTGCAGACCGGCCAGTCGCTGGATGGCAGCTCGGCCAGCCTCAGCCAGCGCCTGTTCACGCGGCCCGTGTTCAGCGCCACAGGCCTTTCGATCTGGACGCGGCAGATTGCCGGGCTGGTGTCTTCCGGCCTGCCGCTGGAGCGCGCCCTCACGGCACTGTCTGAAGAAGCCGACGACGAACGCCAGCGCCATCTGGTGGCCGCACTGCGCGCTGAGGTCAATGCCGGGGCCACGTTTGCGCGCGCCCTGTCGCAGCACCCGCGCGAGTTTTCCGATATCTACTGCGCCGTGATCGGCGCGGGCGAGCACAGCGGCAACCTGGGCTTGGTGCTGGAGCGCCTGGCCGACGACCTGGAAGAACGCCAGGCGCTCAAGGCCAAGCTGGTGGGCGCTGCGCTGTACCCCGCCATCGTGACCATCGTCGCTATCGTGATCGTGCTCTTCCTCGTGGGCTACGTGGTGCCCCAGGTGGCCAGCGTGTTTGCGGGCACCAAGCGGGCGCTGCCGTTTCTGACCGTGGCCATGCTGGGCATCAGCGCTTTTGTGCGCAGCTATGGCTGGATGATGCTGATTGCTTCTGTTTTGATCGCTTTTGGCACACGCTGGGCGCTGACCATCGGGCATATTCGCGAAAAATTCGATGCTGCCTGGCTCAACCTGCCGCTGGTGGGCAAGCTGGCGCGCGGCTACAACGCGGCACGTTTTGCGGGCACCTTGGCCATGCTGGCGGGTGCGGGCGTACCCATCCTCAAGGCGCTGCAGGCCGCCGCCGAAACGCTGAACAACCGCGCCCTGCGCGCCGATGCACTCGAAGCGCTGGTGCTGGTGCGCGAAGGTGCGCCCCTGGCCTCGGCGCTGGCGCAGAAAAAGCGCTTCCCCGGCCTGCTGTCCATGTTTGCGCGCCTGGGCGAGCAGACGGGGCAACTGCCGGTGATGCTGCAGCGCGCCGCCAGGCAGCTTTCCACCGAGGTCCAGCGCCGCGCCATGGCGCTGGCAACCATCCTGGAGCCTTTGCTCATCGTCGGCATGGGCCTGATCGTGATGCTCATCGTGCTGGCCGTGCTGCTGCCCATCATCCAACTCAACCAGTTCGTGAAGTGACTTTATGGCCGTGACCCTGGACGACAAGCTGGTGGTGGCGATCTCATCGCGGGCGCTGTTCAACTTCGAGGAGGAAAACCGCGTCTTCGAGCACGAGAGGGATGACCGCGCCTATGTGGACCTGCAGCGCCAGCGCCTGGACGTGCCCGCCGCACCCGGCGTGGCGTTCTCGCTGGTGCGCAAGCTGCTCGCCTTCAACACCTCGGAGCACCAGCGGGTGGAGGTGGTGCTGCTCTCGCGCAATGACCCGGTCAGTGGGATGCGCGTCTTCCGCTCCTGCAACGCCCATGGCCTGCCCACCATCCAGCGCGGCGTGTTCACCCAGGGGCGTGACCCTTTTCGCTACCTGCGACCGCTGGGCGCACACCTGTTCCTGTCTGCCAACGAGGCCGATGTGCGCGAGGCGCTGCACCTGGGCTACCCGGCCGCGCGGGTGATCACCGAATCGGTACAGGCAGGCGACGCCAACCCGCAGGAAGTGCGCATTGCCTTTGACGGCGACGCCGTGCTGTTCTCCGATGAGGCCGAGCGTGTGTACCAGGCCGAAGGCCTGGCCGCCTTCCAGCAGCACGAAACCGACAAGGCCGCCCTGCCTCTGCCCGATGGCCCGTTCAAGCCCCTGTTGGCGGCGCTACACCGGCTGCAATCCGCCGGAGAGGCCGGCGGCACCACCGGCATGCGCATCCGCACCGCACTGGTCACGGCGCGCAGCGCCCCGGCGCACGAACGCGCTATCCGCACGCTGATGGACTGGAACATCGATGTGGACGAAGCCATGTTCCTGGGTGGCCTACCCAAGGGCGAATTCCTGCGCGAATTCGAACCCGACTTTTTCTTCGACGACCAGACAGGCCATGTGACCTCAGCCGCCCGTCATGTGCCAGCCGGCCATGTGAACAGCGGTATCTCCAACCCCCTGCGCCCTGCCGGCGATTAACCCGGGGCCGGGCACGGACTCGCGTTCCTTCGAAAAGTTTTGCAATCCCCTGCAACTCCCGGTGAAAGCTGCAAGCCTTGGGTTGCATTCCGCCCACGCACACCCAGCTGTGCCAACATCGTTGCCAGTCCACAGAAGGAGCCTGTTTTGCGCATCAGATTTTCCCTGGCCGCCTGCGTGATGAGCACCCTGGCGGCAGCCTTGGGCACCACTGCACTGGCCATGCCCCCTGCAACTGCGCCAGCGCCACCAGCCTCCGCCGCCAGCCCCTCCGCTGAATCCCAGGCAGCCCTGACCCAAGGCGAGATCAAGGCCATGCGCGAGTTCAAGATGCTGGACTTCAATGGGGACGGCAAGCTCAGCCGCACCGAGGTCAAGCTCTTTCCCCGCCTGGCCGCCGCGTTCGACGATGCGGATACAGACAAGGATGGCTATGTGTCGTACGAGGAAGTGCGGGCCTTTGCCGCCAAGTACCGCGCGGAGCGGGATCAGCAGCGGGCGGCCCAGGCAGCGGCTCCCGCTTCATCGCCCCGGCCTTGAGGCCAGGATGGGGCAAAAAATTGAATGAAATAAGGCTCCAGCGCTTATCAGTTATACGCAAATAGCTATAATTTTAGGAGCAAAACCCTCACAAGCCGCCAGTGCGCTTGATCTTGGGGTCAGAGTAGGTCAGCGGCTCGTTCTTGACCTGCTGGGCCATGCGCTCCTGCAGGGTCATCTTGTTGATGTCCTGCGCCACCTCCACCGCACTGCCACTGGCCCGCCACATCGACTGGATCAGCTCCAGCAGTTGTTTGTAGATCGGCTCCTTGGGGGGCTCGGGCGGTTCTTCCACGGTGTCTTTTTTCTTGACCTCGGTCCAGTCCCGGTTTGCTACGTCGGGCGCGGAGGGCTTGTCGGGCTCGCGCACGATGGCGCCCTCGCCCAGCCGGTCCATGGATTCGACGGGATTGGATGCATTGATGGGCCGCACCGGCGGCGCGCCAGAGGCGCCAGTGGAATACAAATCAGCGCCCTGAGGACGCCAACTCGGCGATCGGTCGACAGGTGGCATTTGCATGGCAGTGGCCCCAATGGTTGATGAATAGATATGCTCGAAGTGCAGAGGCTTTTTCGCCGTCTTCGTAATCTATTACGGCAAAAAGAAGGGGAAATTTAGGTCTTTTTCACCGATTGGCTCAAATTTAGGGTTTTCCCTAATCTTCGTCACCCTTTTGGGAGCATGCGGGGGCCGGATCGGCTCACAGCCGACCGATTGCACTCATTCCCGCACCGGGTCTGGAGCTACTGGCTTGTGGGGGAGCGGGCACGGCAGGGCTTGGCACTGCCGTTGTGCCTTGCCGGTGGAGACACCGGGATGACCCCGTACAGGGTCAGATCAGAGAAAGCGTTCCAGCAACCGGCGCGAATGCCGGTCCAGCGCCGTGGTGTCTTTGACGCGGAACTGCACGCCGTCGCCCCCGGCAATCAGCAAGCGGGTGCGTCCGCCCAAGCGGCGGATGTCTTCCTCGGCCTTGAGGACGAGGCTGGCAGGGCCCCGGTCCGTCTCCACCTGCCAGGTGCTGGGGGTGGAGAAGCTCGATACTGCAATGATTTTTTCGATAGTGGGCACAAACTCTCGCACCTCCAACTCTTCTTCGATGAGCTGGCGGGCGGGGGCTGGCAGCTGGTCCAGCCGGTCGATCCACAGCAGTTCGTGGCCGTCAGATCCGATCAGCGAGAGCCCTTCGGCGGGTGCCGCGATGGGGAAGGCCCGCACAGGCGTGACGCCCTCGTGGGCCGTGCCGTCGGCCAGGGTCAGAACCAGCCTGCCATGTGGATTGCGCGCCAAGGTGAAAGCGCCGGAGGCGGTGGACGGCGATTGCGGGAAGGAAGGGGTGTTCATGGCGTTTTCCTGCAGTGCAGTCATCACGGGTTGCCCGCAGGGTGGGCGGGGTGCAGCAGGCTGCTGTCGATGATGACGCCGGCCGCCTGGGCGTCTTCTTCAGCACGGCGCGCCTGGGCTTCGTAGAGCCGCCAGTAGGCGCCCTGCTTTTCCATGAGTTCGTCGTGCGGCCCGACCTCCACCACTTCGCCCCGGTCCATCACTACCAAGCGGTCGGCTTTGCGCAGGGTGGACAGGCGGTGGGCGATGGCAATCGTGGTGCGGCCCTGCACCAGGTTGTCGAGCGCCTTCTGGATTTCCTTCTCGGTCTCGGTGTCCACGGCTGAGGTGGCCTCGTCCAGGATCAGGATGCGCGGGTCGATCAGCAATGCGCGGGCAATGGAAATGCGCTGGCGCTCGCCGCCCGAGAGGCCCTGGCCGCGCTCACCCACCAGTGAGTCGTAGCCATGGGGCAAGCGCAGGATGAATTCATGGGCGTGCGCAGCGCGGGCCGCCGCCACGATCTCCTCGCGCGTGGCCTCGGGCTTGCCGTAGGCGATGTTCTCGGCAATGGTGCCGAAGAACAAGAAGGGCTCCTGCAGCACCAGGCCGATGTGGCGGCGGTAGTCGGCCACGGCAAAACGGCGGATGTCGATGCCGTCGACCTGGATGGAGCCGTCGCTCACGTCATAGAAACGGCTGATCAGGTTGACCAGCGTGCTCTTGCCTGAGCCGCTGTGGCCCACCAGGCCGATCATCTCGCCGGGGCGGATATCCAGATCCAGCCCCTTGATGACGGCGCGGCTGCCGTAGCGAAAGCCCACGCCCTGCATGGTGATCGCGCCCTGAACCTTGTCCACCTTCACGGGTTGGGCCGGGTCGGGCACGTTGCTCACATGGTCCAGGATGTCGAAGATGCGCTTGGCGCCAGCGGCGGCCTTTTGCGTGACCGAGACAATGCGGCTCATTGAATCCAGCCGCCCGTAGAAACGGCCGATGTAGGCGATGAAGGCCGTGAGCACACCCACCGTGATCTGGTTGCGCGACACCAGCCAGATGCCGAAGCCCCACACCACCAGCAAGCCAATTTCAGTGAGCAGCGACACGGTGGGCGTGAACAGGCTCCAGGTCTTGTTGAGCTTGTCGTTGACTTCCAGGTTGTGTTGGTTGGCGTCGCGAAAACGCTGGGCTTCGCGCTTTTCTTGCGCAAAGGCTTTCACGACCCGGATGCCCGGGATGGTGTCGGCCAGCACGTTGGTCACTTCGGACCACACGCGGTCGATCTTTTCAAACCCGGTGCGCAGACGATCGCGCACGGTGTGGATCATCCAGCCAATGAAGGGCAGCGGCACCAGCGTGACCAACGCCAGCCATGGGTTGATGGAGAACAGAATGGCCGCCGTCATCATGATCATGAGCACGTCGGTCACAAAATCCAGGGCGTGGAGGGACAGGAAGACGTTGATGCGGTCCGTCTCCGAGCCAATCCGCGCCATGAGGTCACCCGTGCGCTTGCCGCCAAAGTAGTCCAGCGACAGGCGCAGCAGGTGCTCGTAGGTGGTGGTGCGCAGGTCGGCGCCGATGCGCTCGGACACCAGCGCCAATATATAAGTGCGCGCCCAGGAGAGGCCCCAGGCCGCCAGCGCCGACAGCAGCAGGCCGCTCAGGTACAGCAGCACCAGGCCGGGTTCGATCTGCTTGCCGTTCTGGAACGGGATCAGGATGTCATCCATCAGCGGGATGGTCAGATACGGCGGCACCAGGGTGGCGGCGGTGGACGCCAGCGTCAGCGCAAAACCGGCGGCCAGTTGCTTGCGGTAAGGCCGAGCAAAGCGCCACAGGCGCAGCAGCACCCAGGTGGAAGTTTGGGGCGGCTGGGCGCGGGCGCAGGCCGGGCATTCTTCGGTGTCGGGCGGCAGGGGCGTGTGGCAGGTGGGACAGGCGGGTTCGTCGGCCTCGTCCTCGGCGCCGTTGTCACCCCGGGCGCTTTGCTGCTCAAAACGCTGCAGCAGACGCAGGGCCTGGGCGTGGTGCGCGAGGGTAAAGCGCCACAGCGCCAAGCGCTCGCGAGGGCTGTGCAGCTCCAGCGAGCCCACACCGCCATGGTCCTGCAGCTTGAGCGCCAGGCCATCGCCCAGGGGCCAGCTGCGCCAGGCCGTGGTGCCCGCATCACAGGCCAGCAGCCGTTCAGACGTCACCACCACCCAGCCTGCCGCAAAGCGCAGCGCCGTGCTCAGGTCAACCTGAAGCGCTGCCAGTACGTTTTCCTTGGAAGCGAGCATGGCCCGCAAATCGGCCCCCAAAGGGCCAGAAAAGACACCCGAGGCGTCCACAGAATGGTGATGTTGCATTTTTGGTTGGGTTTTCCGCCCCCGGCTGCCTGCGGTGACCGATCTCGCGAAAGCGCGAATTCTCCCCGATACTGCATGCCACGGTGCGACGGCATCCTCATTTAACGCCTCTGACGCTCATTTGGCTGACACTGCGCACAGCCCGAGGACTGGAGCACAATCCTCGTCCACAAAAGTTTCCTTTCACAGTTTCTTCCTCTCCCGCATAGCCCATAGCCCTTACCCGGCCGGACCAACTCACCCGCTGCAATCCATGGCGAAACTCAACGACATCCAACTGCTTCGCATCAACTACCTGCGCGGCCCCAATATCTGGACCTACCGGCCTGTACTGGAAGTCTGGCTGGACCTGGGCGAGCTGGAGGACTACCCCTCCAACCTGCTGCCCGGTTTCAACGACCGACTTACCGCCTGGCTGCCCGCACTGATCGAACACCACTGCGGCGTGGGCGAACGCGGTGGGTTCCTGCAGCGCCTGCAGGAAGGCACCTGGTGCGGCCATGTGCTGGAGCACATCGTGATCGAGTTGCTCAACCTGTCGGGCATGCCCACCGGTTTTGGCCAGACCCGCAGCACCAGCCAGCGTGGCGTATACCGCATGGTGTTCCGGGCGCGCGACGAAAGCGTGGCGCGCGTGGCGCTGGCCCAGGGCCACGCGCTCATCATGGCCGCCATCAACGATGAGCCGTTTGACGTGGCTGCCGCCGTGGCCCGTGTGCGCACCGAGGTGGACGACCAGTACCTTGGCCCCAGCACCGCCTGCATCGTCACAGCCGCCACCGACCGGGGCATCCCGCACATCCGCCTGAACGACGGCAATCTGGTGCAACTGGGCTATGGCGCCAGCCAGCGCCGCATCTGGACGGCTGAGACCGAGTTCACCAGCGCCATCGCCGAAGGCATCGCCAGCGACAAGGACCTGACCAAGAGCCTGCTCAAGTCCTGCGGCGTGCCCATCCCCGAGGGCCAGGTGGTCAACAGCCCCGAGGAAGCCTGGGAAGCCGCCCAGGACATCGGCCTGCCTGTGGTGGTCAAGCCCTCTGACGGCAACCACGGCCGGGGTGTGACGCTGGATCTGCACAAGCAGGCAGACATCGAGGCCGCCTACCACGTGGCCTACCCCGAGGGCAGCGACGTCATGGTCGAGAGCTTCATCCCCGGCGACGAGCACCGCCTGCTGGTGGTGGGCGGCAAAGTGGTCGCAGCGGCACGTGGTGAAGTGGTCACCATCACCGGCAACGGCCGCTCCACCGTCAAGGAGCTGATCGACACCCAGCTCAACTCCGACCCGCGCCGTGGCTACGAAGAAGAGTACCCGCTCGAAATCATCGACCTGGCCACTGACACCAAGGTGCAACTCGAACTCAAGCGCCAGGACCTGGGCGCCGACTCGGTGCCCGCCGCTGGCCGCCAGGTGGTGGTGCAGCGCAACGGCAACGTGGCCGTGGACTGCACGGACGACGTGCACCCCGAGGTGGCCTACATCGCCCAGTTGGCGGCCAAGGTGGTGGGGCTGGACATCGCCGGCATCGACTTGGTGGCCAAGGACATCTCCAAACCCCTGCACGCCCAGGGCGGTGCCATTGTCGAAGTGAACGCAGGCCCTGGCCTGCTGATGCACCTGAAGCCCGCCGTGGGTGCACCGCGCCCTGTGGGCCAGGCCATTGCAGAGCATCTGTTCCCGTCGGAAGACGATGCGGGCCGGGCAGGCCGCATTCCGCTGGTGGGCGTGGCGGGCACGCGTGGCACGTCAACCATCGCGCGGGTCGTGGCCTGGCTGCTGCACCTGAGCGGCCACCACACGGGCTTGGCCTGTCGCGAAGGGCTGTTCCTGGACCGCCGCTGCGTCGAATCGACCGATTGCGCGCATTGGGAAGCCGCCCACCGCCTGCTGATGAACAAGACCGTGCAGGCCGCCGTGATCGAAAGCGACGCGCGCACCATCCTGCGCGACGGCCTGGCCTACGACCGCTGCCAGGTGGGTGTGGTCACCGACATGGACGGCGTGGAAACGCTGGCCGAATTCGACGTGCACGAACAGGACCAGATGACCAAGGTGATGCGCACCCAGGTGGACGTGGTGCTGTCGGAAGGCGCAGCGGTGCTCAACGCTGCCATCCCGCAAGTGGCCGACCTGGCGCCGCTGTCGGACGGTGCCGTGGTGCTGTATGCCCAGGACGCCACCCTGCCCGTGATCGTGGAACACCGCGCCAAGGACAACGGCCGCGCCGTGGTGGTGAAGAACGGCCGCGTGGTGCTGGCCACGGGCAGTGCAGAACATGTGCTCGGTTCGCTGGCAGACCTGACCTTTGGCCGCAATGCCGTGGCGCCCGACACCGACGCCCTGCTGGCTGCCATCGGCACGGCCTGGGCGCTGAACATTGCCCCTGACCTCATCGGCGCTGGCATCAAGACCTTTGAGCCCGAACTGGTCCCCACCACCGCACTGCGGTCGTGATGGCACCTCGCGCATTAGCTTTTGTTTGTTGTTTTACCTCGCATCCCACGACCTGAACAGGGCCTCAGCGCCCTGATGGACCACTGAAAGAGACTTCCATGGATGTATCCCGCACCCGGGCCCTGCGTGGCCCCAACCTCTGGAGCCGCCACATGGCCATCGAGGCCGTGGTGACCTGCGCCGAAAACGAGCGCGCCGTGGGCCAGATGGCCGGGTTCGAAGCCCGCCTGCGGGCCCTGTTTCCCGCCATCGGCGCGTTGCACCCCGAAACCGGGGGCGGCGATGTCTCGCTGGCCCATGTGCTGCAGACTGCCGCCCTGGCATTGCAGGCGCAGGCAGGTTGCCCTGTCACCTTTGCGCGCACTACCGCCACCACCGATGCGGGTGTGTACCAGGTGGTCGTGGAATACAGCGAAGAGGCCGTGGGCCGCAAAGCCTTTGAGTACGCGCAGCAACTCATCAAGGCGGCGCAAGGCGAAGGCAATTTTGATGCCGACACCGTGATTGCCGAGCTGCGCGAACTCGACGAAGACGAGCGCCTGGGCCCCAGCACCGGCTCCATCGTGGACGCCGCCGTGGCGCGCGGCATCCCCTACCGCCGCCTCACGCGTGGCAGCCTCGTGCAGTTTGGCTGGGGCTCCAAGCAGCGCCGTATCCAGGCGGCCGAGGTCGATTCGACCAGCGCCGTGGCCGAATCCATCGGCCAGGACAAGGACCTGACCAAACGCCTGCTGCATGCCGCTGGCGTGCCCGTGCCGCTAGGCAAGCCGGTCGAGAGCGTGGACGAAGCCTGGGAAGTGGCCCTCAAGGTCGGCCTGCCCGTGGTGGTCAAGCCACAGGATGGCAACCAGGGCAAGGGTGTGACGGTCAACATCACTGACCGCGCCCAGCTCGAAGAAGCCTACAAGAACGCCGCCGAATACGGCACCGTGATGGTCGAGCGCTTTTTGCCGGGCCATGACTTCCGCCTGCTGGTGGTCGGCGACCAACTGGTGGCCGCTGCACGCCGCGAGCCACCCCAGGTGCTGGGCGACGGACAGCACACGGTGCGCGAGCTGGTCAACCAGGTCAACCTCGACCCGCGCCGGGGTGAAGGCCATGCCACCTCGCTCACCAAGATCCGGCTCGACGACATTGCCGTGGCCCGCCTGGCCATGCAAGACCTGACGCCCGACTCGGTGCCCGCCAAGGGCCAGCGCGTCGTCCTGCGCAACAACGCCAACCTCTCTACGGGTGGCACCGCCACCGACGTGACCGATGATGTGCACCCCGAGGTTGCCGCACGCGCTGTGGCCGCCGCCCAGATGGTGGGCCTGCACATCTGCGGCGTGGACATGGTTGCCGAGACCGTGCTGCGCCCGCTCGAAGAGCAAGGCGGCGGCTTTGTGGAAGTGAACGCCGCCCCCGGCCTGCGCATGCACCTGGCACCCAGCTACGGCAAGCCCCGCAACGTGGGTCAGGCCATGGTGGACAAGCTCTACGCCCATGGCGACGACGGCCGCATTCCGGTCGTGGCCGTCACCGGCACCAACGGCAAGACCACCACGGCCCGCCTCATCGCCCACCTGTTCACCGCCCAGGGCCTGCGCGTGGGCATGACCAACACCGACGGCGTGTACGTGAACGGCCGCCAGATCGACAGTGGCGACTGCAGCGGCCCCAAGAGCGCCCGCAACGTGCTGCTGCACCCCGAGGTGGACGCCGCCGTGTTTGAAACCGCCCGTGGCGGCATCCTGCGCGAAGGCCTGGGGTTTGACCGCTGCCAGGTGGCCGTGGTCACCAACATCGGTGCGGGAGACCACCTGGGCCTGAACTACATCACCACGGTGGAAGATCTGGCCGTGCTCAAGCGCGTGATCGTGCAGAACGTGGCCACCACAGGCTACGGCGTGCTCAACGCGGCCGACCCCATCGTGGCCGCCATGGCGCCCGCCTGCCCCGGCAAGATCATCTTTTTTGCGAGCGACCGCCACCATCCCGTGATGGCCACGCACCGCGCTCAGGGCCACCGCACCGTGTATGTGGATGGCGACTCCATCGTGGCTTCGGAAGGCTCGTGGCGCGAGACCATCCACCTGCGCGACGTACCCATCACACGCAACGGCAAGATCGGTTTTCAGGTCGAGAACGTCATGGCGGCCGTGGCCGCCGCCTGGGGCGTGGGCATGCCCTGGCAGACCATCCGCCGCGGCCTGTCGGGCTTTGTGAACGACAGCGACAACGCGCCCGGCCGCTTCAACATCATGGACTACCGGGGCGCCACCGTGATTGCCGACTACGGCCACAACCCCGACGCCATGCGCGCCCTGGTGGGCGCCGTGGACGCCCTGCCCGCCAAGCGCCGCAGCGTGGTGATCAGCGGCGCGGGCGACCGCCGCGACGAAGACATCCGCGACCAGACCGTGATCCTGGGCGCCGCGTTTGACGACGTGATCCTGTACCAGGACGCCGCGCAGCGCGGCCGTGCCGATGGCGAGGTGATGGCCCTGCTGCGCGAGGGCCTGGCAGGCGCATCGCGCACCACACACGTCGAAGAGATTCGCGGTGAGTTCATCGCCATCGACGCCGCCCTGGCGCGCCTGCAGCCCGGCGACCTGTGCCTGGTGCTGGTGGACCAGGTCGAAGAAGCCCTCGCCCACCTGGCCCAGCGCTGCACCGAAGCCGGGGCCGCTGCGTGATGGCCCTCAAGCAAACGGCCACCTCGGCGCTGCTGGCCCTGGCCGCAGCCACCGCCTGGGTGGGCGTGGCTGGCACTGCGCAGGCAGCGCCCGGCGAAAAAATCGGCACGGTGGACACCGCCTTCCAGTGGATCGGCCGCGACCACGACATCCTCGTGGAAGCCTATGACGACCCCGGCGTGCAGGGCGTGACCTGTTATGTCTCGCGCGCACGCACCGGCGGCATCAAGGGCACCCTGGGCCTGGCCGAAGACCGCGCCGAAGCCTCCATCGCCTGCCGCCAGGTGGGGCCTATCAGCTTCCCCGAGCCGCTCAAGAAGCAGGAAGAGGTGTTCAGCGAACGCATGTCCATCCTGTTCAAGCGCCTGCGCATCGTGCGCATGGTCGACCCGGCCCGCAACACGCTGGTCTACCTCACCTACTCCGAAAAGCTCATCGACGGCTCGCCGCAGAACAGCGTGACCGCCGTGCCGGTGGACCGGGCCATGGCCATCCCGCTGCGCAAATAAGCGGGCAAGGCCGTACACAACAGAAAACAGAAAGGGGCCATGGCCCCTTTCTGTTTTTTATATAAAACCAGCTCCTAGCGCTTATCCATCAAGTGCCAGCAGCTATCAAAACAATAGTATTCATCAAGCCTGGCTGGCAATCTGCCGCAGCGCCTGCTCAAACACCTCCACCGGCTGACCACCTTGAATCAGGTGGCGCTCGTTGATGATGATGGCGGGCACCGAGTGGATGCCATTTTGCAAATACAACTGCTCACGCTCGCGCACCTCTTCGGCAAAACGGTCAGACGCCAATAGTTCACGCGCCTCGTCCACATTCAGCCCGACCTCACCCGCCACGCGCACCAGCACTTCGTGGTTGCTCGGGTCTTGCCCATCGGTGAAATAGGCTTTGAACAGCGCATGTTTGAGTGGCGGCTGCAGGCCCTTCTCTTCGGCCCAGTGCAGCAGGCGGTGCGCGTCAAAAGTGTTGTAAACGCGGCTGCGTTTGCCTTTACCAAAGGTGAACCCCAAGTCCGCACCACGCGCGGCAATGGCCTCGCGGTTGCGTTCGAGCTGCTCGGGCGTGGAGCCATACTTTTCCTGCAGATGCTCGTAGATGTCCTGGCCCTCGGGGCCCATCTGCGGGTTCAGCTCGAAAGGCTGAAAGTACATGTCAAGGGCCACTTCGCCCTTCAGGCGATCGGCCGCCTGCTCCAGCGCCTTGAGGCCGATGATGCACCAGGGGCAGGAGACATCGGAGACGAAATCGATCTTGAGGGTTTTGGTAGTCATGGCAAGCTCAAAAAATCAGAGCTGGATGGTAGACCAATGCATTGGCCTTCGCAGGAGGGCGCTTTTGTGCCCCTGAAGCGCCCGCTTCCTGCCCCAGTGTTCTCTAGTGTGGCGTTGCACGCTAGCGCAGAACGCCAGGCTTCAGTCCTCCTCGTTTCTGCCGATATCCGTCAGACAGCTATGAAATATCCTGAATGAGTGCGATCAGCCTCTCCCCTCTTTCCACAAGCTGGAGCCCGTCAGGAAATTCCGCCCCAGCATCGGTGACGGCCTCTGCGCAGGCCTCTTCACGCATGCCGATAGCGAGCGCCGTATCGCCGGACGTGACCCGCAACAGCGTCACAAACTTCACTCCATCTGCCATCCCGGAAGCCGTGCCTTCGACGATGGGTGACACCCGGTTTCTGCACGTTACCCAGTGGCCCTCGGCGATGGAGTCGATCGACGTCACCTACGAAGCAATCGCCCCATCGCAGACCAGCAGCCGGCAAATGCAGGTATGGGAGCAGACACCGACGACCGCTGTGGATCAGATCATCGGCCGAAACGCGAGCGCCACGACGGAAAAGGCGCGGTTTGCCGGTTTGGGGTCCGCCCTGATAGAGCAGGCCGCCCGCACCGGCTCGAGCTACCGTCAGACTGTGGTGAACCTGGGTGCAGTGAGTTCGCCCGACAAAATTCAAGGCAAGGCTACTGGCGCTCTGTGGGGCATTCAATCCAGCCCCAGCGCCAGTGCGACATTTGCCATCACCACTCAATCTGGCGCCACGGTGCGGATCTCCATAGCCGACCAGCGGGAGCAACGCGCCACAGGCTCTGGCATCGCTGTGCAGATCGAGGTGGATGGCAACCTTACGCAGCAGGAAAAGGACGCACTCCAATCTCTGGCAGAAGGTTTCGATCTTGCTATCGAGGGCTTGACGGCTGAATCCCCTGTGCTGCGGCTGGACGGTCTGCTGAAGTTCGATAGCAAGCTCTTCACCAAGCTGGAATTCAAGGTGGATATCTATGGGGTGGACCAGGATGGCGTCCGCATCCTGAAGCTCGGTGCCAACATCAGCGCAGACGCCAAAACCCGCGAGATTGAACTCAAGAGCCCTGAAGGCACCGTAAGAATGAAAACCGATTTGCGGCAGCCCGCGCTATGGGGCACCGCAGACCAGAAGGCCTACGCCGTGCGACAGTACCTCAGCCGCATCGACAAGGCAGCAGAGCGCGGGCATGCAGACAGCGGCTTGGTTGACCTGTTCAAGTCCAGCTTCGCCGCCCTGAACGGCGGCTATGAATCGGCAAACTCCCCTGGGAGGTCAGGCAGCGCCAGTATCAGCATTGGCGACCCGGTCGATCTGACGCGCGACGCCAACGCCTTCAGTGAAGGCGACAAGAGCCTGCTCACCGGCCTGGCGGACTTTGATGCATCGATTACCGCAACCCGCCGTGCGTCCAATCCGCGCCGCACCAAAGAGGTTGACACCTTCGAATACACACTCAAACAGTCCACTCAGATCTCCGGCTCATCCCCCAGCAACCGCGGCTTCACCCAGACCCAGTCCGCCAAGCTTTCTGCTGCCTATCACCAATCGCTGCACTCAAGAGCAGCACCAAAGTTGACATCAGACTCTGCAACCCAGAACTATTCCTACGAAAAGGTGGAAGACAGCAGCAGCACGCAGGTAGAGCTAGGCTACGAGAAGGATGAGCCTGTGCGCGCACTGATCACGCAGGCCGCCTCGCAATCGCTGCACGTCCTCAAGGTGGAAAACAACAAGATCACCGAGAACACGGCAGAGCCAGCTCATGTGCAGTCAAAGCAGACAGATTTGCTGCCCTTGCTGAAGCAATTGAAACGGCAGCAGGATGCGAACCAGTTGACGGATGACGAGAAACAAAAGCAGCTGCAGGAATGGGGCGGAATGGTGCTGGGAAGCTTGACCACGGATTCGCACCGCTGAAAAATTTCGTTGACGCAGCGCCCGTGCGTTCTCTGCTGCGCAAACTGACAAAGACGCCGAACACCCGCGCTAACCCGTTCGATCCGCCGAGAGCATCTCTCGAAGTGCTGTCTTTGGCACTTTGCCATAGCTGTTCTTGGGCAAAGCCTGCACAAAGCGGTACAGCCGAGGGCGCTTGAAACGGGCTATATGGGCCAGGCACAGCGCGTCCAGTGCATCCGGGCTCACGCCCTCCTCCGCCACCACAAAAGCCACAGGCACCTCGCCCCATTCCGCATCGAGCTGCCCCACCACGGCCACCTCGCGCACCTGGGGGTGCAGCAGAAGCACCTCCTCCACCTCACGCGGGTAGATGTTGGAGCCGCCAGAGATGATCACGTCCTTGGAGCGGTCCTTGAGGGTGAGGAAACCATCGGCATCCAGCGCGCCCATGTCGCCGGTGTAGAGCCAGCCATCGCGCAGCGTCTGCGCCGTGGCTTCGGGGTTGTTCCAGTAGCCGGGCATGACGGTGTCGCCGCGCACCACCACCTCCCCGGTCTCGCCTGCGGGCATCGGCTGGCCTGCAGCATCGACCACACGCACCTCCACCAGCGACTGCGCCACGCCGACCGATACCATGCGCTCGGCCCAGCGCGGCTGGTTGCGGTCGGCCAGCTGGGCGCGCGACAGGGCGGTGATCGTCATGGGGCTTTCGCCCTGGCCGTAGATCTGCACGAAGCGGTTGCCGATCACGGCCAGCGCGTTGCGCAGGTCGTCGGCATACATGGGACCGCCACCGTAGACGATGGTCTTGAAGCCGCTCACGTCGGCACCCGTGGCGCGCACATGGTCCACCAGGCGGTGCACCATGGTGGGCGCCGCAAACAACGTGAGCTGGCCCACGCTGGCCGCAAGCTGCACCAGCTCCGCAGACTCAAAGCCACCCGACAGCGGCACCACATGCCGCCCGCCGCGCAGCACCTGGGCGTAGTTGTAGAGGCCAGCGCCGTGCGACATGGGCGCGGCGTAGACCATGGCGTCGCCGGGCAACACATCGTCCACGTCGGTGAAGTAGCAGGCCGTCATGGCCAGCAGATTGCGGTGGGTCTGCATCACCCCCTTCGGGCGGCCAGTGGTGCCGGAGGTGTAGAACAGTGAGGCGACATCCTCGGGTGCGCGATCGCAAACGTCCATGGGCGCGCGCGTGACGGCGGCGCGGTACGCTTCGGAGCCGAACACCAGCAGACCGGCATCCGCCGCCCCGGCCTCGCGCGCGGCCGGTGCCAACGCCTGCGATGCCAGCACCACACGCGCGCCGGAGTCGGCCAGCACGTAGGCCAGTTCTTTGGCATGCAGCTTGTAGTTGACCGGCACCGACACGGCCCCGGCCCACACGATGGCGTGCAGGGCCTCCAGGTACTCGGGCGCATTGGCGGCGTAGATGGCCACTCGGTCACCGGGGGCCACGCCGCATTGCGTGTGCAGATAGGCGGCCAAGGCGGCAGCGCGTGCGCCCAGGTCGCCGTAGGACCACAGCACGTCACTCCCCTGAAGTACAGCGGGCTGGTGGGCATGCAGCAAAGCACTGCGGCGCAGCAGGTTGGCGATGTTCATAGTGTGCACTCCACAACAACGGGATTTTTCAGGGTCAGCCGCCTCCACAGCCGTGGAGACCTGTTGGCACTGTAGGCACGCCGGGCGCTGGCGCACAGTCGCCAAAATACCCAAGGGATAACCCGGCCCGCCCCCGAAACACCCGGTTACCACGCGCGCCCAAATCCCCACAGGCTGTGGCGTTGAAACCCCGTTGCCTAGACTGCATCTGATCCCATGCGCGCGACCGCCCCCCAGGCGAGCGCACCACCGTTTTTACCCAACGCCTTGCAGGCAACACCCCATGAACCTGGACCAGCAAAAATCCATTCTCACCATCGCCCTCCTGGCCGCGTTTGCGGACGGCAACAAGGACGACGCCGAGCGCGAAGAGATCCGCCGCATTGCCCAGTCGCTCGCGGGCGACGCAGGCATGGCGGACCTTCCACGCATCTACCAGGACGTGCTGCTCCGGCGCACCAGCGTGCAGGCGGCGGTGCAGGCCTTGAGCGACCCCATGCACCGCCAGCTGGCCTACGAGATGGCGGTGTGTGTGTGTGATGTGGATGGCCGCCAGACGGCGGCAGAGCGCGAGTTTCTGAACGGCCTGAAGGCGGCGCTGCAGCTGAGCGCCCCGCAGACCGACGCATTTGACCGGGAAGCCGATGCGATCGTGGATGTGGCCGAAAAGGCCGTGCCTTTATCCGTGCCTGTGTCCGCGCCCATCGCGGTCCCAGTGGCAACAGCCGCCGCAGCCCCCAGCAGTGCTTTGGATGCCGAGCTGGACAAATCCATCCTCAACTACGCGCTGCTCAACGGTGCGCTGGAGCTGCTGCCGCAGTCCTGGGCGTCAATGGCCATCATCCCCATGCAGGTGAAGATGGTGTACGGCATTGGCAAGGCCCATGGCGTAGAGCTGGACCAGGGCCACATCAAGGAGTTCATCGCCGCTGCGGGCGTGGGCATGACGTCCCAGTACCTGGAACAGTTTGGCCGCAAGCTGCTCGGCGGCTTGCTGGGCAAAGCGGCGGGCCGGACCATCGGCGGGCTGGGCAGCGCCGCCACCGGCATGGCGTTTTCGTTTGCCACCACCTACGCGCTGGGGCAGGTGGCCAAGCGCTACTACGCCGGGGGCCGGGTCATGAGCACGGCCATGCTGCGCGATACCTTCCAGAACCTGCTGGGCCCCGCCAAGCAGATGCAGTCGCAGTACCTGCCGCAGATCCAGCAAAAGGCCGCCACGCTGGACGCGGGGAAGATCATGGCGATGGTGCGCGGTGCCTGACACGCCACAGCCACTGCGGAAAACGCTATATTATTAATAGCTACCAGCGCTTAATAGACAAGCGCCAGAGGCCATTTTTAATCAAAATCCAGTGGCGAGGCCCGCGTGGGCCAAACGCAATCAGGCCAGAGCGTTGCGCCCGCGCTGACCCGCGCGCAAACCAGGTGGCGCAAACATCGGCCCATGACAGAATCGGCCCATGCTCGACCACACGGACCCTGTCGCCTCCATCATCCCGGCCATGTCGCTTGACTCACCGTCCGACAACGCCATGACGGCGCTGTCCCGGCTGGCACTGGGACCCGTGAACACGGCCTACTACATGGCCGTTTTCGAGCGCTTTGACAACACGGGCCGCACCACCACCACCTGGAACTGGGCGGCCTGCCTTGCCACGCTCAATTGGATGCTGTTCCGGCAGTTGTGGACCCCCGCGCTGGTCTACCTGGCGGCGGCCGAAGGGCTGGCGCTCATCGTGTATGCCATCGGCCGGACCTTCCTGCAATGGCCGCCGGGCGTGGAACTGGGCGTGCTCGGCGCCTTTGCAATGCTGGCCTTTGCGGTGCCGGGCCTGTATGGCAACGCCATCCTGTATGCCGACATCCGCAAGCGGGTGGCCCGCGCGCTGGCGGCCTCACGCACGCTGCCCGAGGCCTGTGTGCTGCTGGAGAAGCAGGCCAGCTCACGCAAGCGGCTGCAGGCACTGGTGCTGGCCAACCTCGTGCTGGTGGCCGCAGCCGCGCTGGCATACTTGGTATGGGCCCCTTCAGACACCAAGCCGCTGGCCCTGGAGCCCGCCGTAACGGTGGCGCAAGCCACGGCGGCGGCTTCCCGGCCCAGCGCAGCGGCTTCTGCACCAGCCGCTGCCATTGCGGCGGCGCCTTCACCAGCACCAGCACCAGCACCAGCACCAGCACCCGTACCTGTTCCGGTTCCTGCACAAGAGCCCCCTACCCCCGCCCTTCCCGCCACCACCGCCTCGGCTCCTGACCCAGCGAAACCGGCAGCGGCCCCAGCAACCCCAGCGCCAAAGGCCGCAGCAACAGCTAGCACGCCAGCGCGATCCTCCGAGGCCAACCGCCCCGCTCCAGCTACGCTCTCTGCAGCCTCCACGGTGTCCAAAACGCCCTCTTCAGCGCCCGCCACGGCAGCCCCCAAGCCCTCTGCAAAGACAACGCCCCCCGCCGAGCCCGCCAGCCGCGCGGCCTCTGCAGCCAAGGCCAAAACGCCCAAAGCCTCCGCTTCGGCCGCTGCGCCAGCATCCTCAGCCCCTCTCCCCACCGTGGGCACGGCGGCGGGCTACTACATCAACGTGGGCCTGTTTGCCGATGAGGCCAATGCCCGCAAGGCCCAGGCTCGCTTGCTCAACGAAGGGCTACCCGCCTTTCGCCAGGAGCTGAACAACGCCAAGGGCCGCCGCATCCGCGTGCGCGTGGGGCCCTATGAAAGCCGGGCGAAGGCAGAGGCTGCAGCCGCGTCGATCCGGGCGATGGCGCTGGAAGCTGTGGTTTTCAAGCAATGAGATGGGTACCCGCGTACCTTGAGCTCTTTGGAGGTAGCGGCTGCGCGGTGCCTGCTTCCCTCTTCGTGCAGCGCCTGATTGGTAAAAATTCGCTGTTCCATTCGATAGGAAACTCATAACATATGTAACAGCAGGTTATCTTCACATTCCAAATCAGGGGTCACGCATGTCTTTCGCGAAGTCGCTTTCCAAAGTGTTGGCAGTAGGGGTTTTGGCACCGATTATGGTGGCTGGCGCACAGGTCGACGATGTGGGGGGTATCGCATCCGGCGGAAGCGTGTCCATGCCGAGCCCTATGGTAGCAGCGGCCATCAGCGCGGGCTCCCTGTCCCTGACAGGCGGAGAATCCACCATGTCACCCCGTTTTTTCCGCTCAGGTACGCCCGGTGATGCCTGCTCAACGTTCAGTTCAGGTAACTTTCAATACACGACGGTTCCCTTCCAGACCAATGGCAGCGGTTCATTGCGGGCCATCGTCGATCCGCAAACCTGCGGCACAGGCGTTTTTGTAACGTTCCACGTCGGCGCCTTCAATCCATCCAGCATCTGTAGCGGGTATCAGTGGTCCTTCGGCTCTTCGCAGGCCTTTGACCAAACCTTCTCGGTCCCGGCGAACACCGCCATGACCATGGTTCTTTCTGGCGTGGCCAATGCCCCCGGGGTGAACTGCGGCCCGGTTACGTATTCCCTGGACGGAACAGGCGGTGCCGCGTCGTCCATTCCCGTCAACAACCCATGGGCGATGGTGGTTCTTGCAGCATTGGTCGGCGTTGCGGGCTGGAGACTTCGCAGTTCTCGCCAGGCTTGATGGACTGAGCGGCCCCCTCTCGGGTGCATAGGGGCGCGCGGCCCTGCCTTCATCAACTCCTGGAGTCTGCTGCCACCCAGCCCAGGATCTTTTCAATCACCCAGCCAGGGTCGTCCAGCGGCAGATCATGCCCGGCCCAAGGATGGACCGCCACGGGCACATGCCAGGCATTGGCGATGGCTTGCGAGCACCGGCCATGCACCAACCCATCCTCGCGGCTTGCCAGCAGCAGCATGTTGGCCAAGGGGGGCTTCTTTGGAGCGCGGTAGCGGGCCGCAGCCGCTAACTGGCGCAATGTGTTGGCAACCGACACCGGGCGCTGCCTGCGTATCGCAACCCAGCCTGGCACCACCTGCTGTCGGTGCAGCGCGCGGTTGCTGGTCAGGCGCAAGACCTCCTGCTCCACCTGTTCCGACGGACTCCCTCCGAAAGCGAGGCGCAGCAATGCGGCGTAATTGCGTGGCCGCAGCCGTTGGTAGAAGGGGCTAAAAGGCCGCAGGCTGGTGTTGATCAACACACAGCCCACCAGCTCCTCAGGCGCCACCCGCGCCCACTCGGTCGCCACCATGGCGCCCAGCGACATGGCCAGCACCCGAAAAGGTGGCCGCACACCTTGCGCGGCCAGCTGGGCACGGCAGGCGTCCACCATGCCCCGCACCGTGGCGGGCGACACGGCCCGGTGCAGCAGGCCATTGCCAGGCAAGTCTTGCACCACAACGCGGGCACCCGGCAGGGCGTGCTCGAACGCTTCGACAAACGAGCCCCAGTGCGCGGCCTCGCGCGTGAGGCCTCTGAGCAGAATCCATGGATGGTGCATGGGGAACACCTCTTCAGTACCACGCGGCCAGGGCATCCGCCCTGCGCTGCGCCCGCGCTTCGGGAGCTGGCACCCAGCGCTCGTGGCTACAGGCCGCGCGGGCCAGAAAATCGAGCAGTGACAGATGGCGCCGCAGCACCCGCTGCTGGCGGTGGTTGATGAGCGGGTTGAAGATGCCGTTGCGGGAAAACAGCTGGCGCGGGTTCTTCTTGATCCACAGCCACGACCCCATCTCCAGCGTGAGCGGCAGGAAGGTGTGTGTGGGCGCCTCGCGGCAAGCCTGCAGGTACAGGTGGTCCCACAGGTCGCCGTGCGCCAGGTACTGGGCGCTTTGCGGCTCGATGACGTACTGGTGGTGGCTGTGGGCCTGCAGAAAGATCTCCTGCAGCGCATGCAACTCGGCCAGGTGCGCAATGGGCTTGCGCGTGTGGGCAAACGGAAACCACAGGCGGTCACGCACGCCAAACCCCGAATGGCAGTCGATGGCCATGCTGAACGGCCGCGCCAGCAACTCCTGGGCCACCACCTCGCACAGCGCCTGGCTTTCGGCCTCCATGGCATCGCCCGCGCGCCCCCGGTACCAAGGCAGCCCCGCACTGATGCGTTGCCCGCCGATCCAGGGCGGCACGCGGTCCGTGGCATCGACCGGTGCATTGCGCATGAGGTCCACCCCGCGCGGATTGGCGCGTGTGGCGGCCCACATGCCACCCGGGTTGACCAACGGCATGAAAACCAGGCGCATCTGCTCCAGCTGGCGGTGCAGCGTGGTGTCCCACTGCAGCCGCATGACCACGTTCTGCAAGTAGGCGATGACCACCTCGGCGCCGATGCGCTCCAGCCCATGCACGCCTCCGAAAAAGCCGATGGCAGGCACGTCCAGCGACGGGTTGCCCACGCCGATGGCATGGATCGGAAAGCTGTGGCCCGACGCCAGCTGCACCTGCCGAACCACCTGCACCTGCAGATGGGGTGCCCCCAGCTCGATGATTTTTTCGAGCGCCAGCAGCTCGGGCAGCGTGTTCATGGTGGATGGCGATGGCGGCGTGGGGCTGTGCAGCAAGGCGATAGGCAGCAAGCATAGCCCCGGCCCGCACGCGCCAACAGCGCCATGACGCCTCTGTGTGAATTCGGCGAAACGACTCGGAACTGTCACACAAGCGCGTTAACTTGCCCGCAGACACAACCCTTCGAAGAGGCACACGATCATGCTCTGGAGATTGCTCGGACTGCAGCGGCTGCTGGATGAACTCTTCGATGCCCCGGGCTGGCCCAGCTTCGATTTGCCCAGCCCCGACGGATGGACCCACTATGAAGACGCAGCCGCAGCGCAGGACTGAGGTGCACCGCATCGCCCTGCTGTGCGGCACCCTCGGTTGTGCGCTGGCCTGGGGTCTGGTGGAGTTGCTGGCGCTGCAGCGCCAGCGCTACCACCAGTGGCGCCAACGCCACGAGACCCCTGCGCACCGCTGACGCAGCAGCAAGACGGACACATGCGTGCATGCATGTATGCGAGCGTGTGATCGCACGCAGCACGCACGGCCTTCAGCAGACGCCAACTGCGCACGGCCCCTCACTCGCAGCGTCTTTCTACAGCCCTTCTCAGAAGCCTCTAATGCTGGCGGGTCTTCGTTTTTGCACGGTATGCCGCAGTCGCACCTAAAATTGCGCACCTTCCCTTCATTGGGGGGAGGCATATTGCAACTCTGAACAAAGAAGAATCACCATCATGGCAACTGCAAAAAAGACTCCAGCGCCCGCGAAGAAGGCCGTCAAGGCGGCAGCACCTGCTGCTGCAAAGAAGGCGGCACCTGCCGCCAAGAAGGCTGCAGCCCCCGCAGCGAAGAAGGCCGCCGCACCCGTGGCCAAGCCTGTTGCTGCAGGCATCAAGCCGATCAAGACAGCCTTCAACAAGACCACGCTGATCGCCCACCTGGCCGAGCAGGCTGGTGTGGAACCCAAGGCCACCAAGGCCGTGCTGGCCGCACTCGAAGCCACCATCCTGGGTTCGGTGCACAAGAAGGGCTCCGGCGAATTCACGCTGCCCGGCCTCATGAAAATCGGCCTGCAGCAAATCCCCGCCAAGAAGAAGCGCTTCGGCAAAGACCCCTTCACCGGTGAAGAGCGCTGGTTCCCCGCCAAGCCTTCAGCCGTGAAGATCAAGACCCGCGCGCTGAAGAAGCTCAAGGACGCCACGGTCTGATCTCAGCCGTTGCGACGGGCGTGACGGGGTGATGCCCCATCATTGCTTCTCCGCAAAAAAAGGACCCGTTGCCCAAGGCAGCGGGTCCTTTTTTACGGGTGGATTCGAAAATCCGCAGAAGGCGCTGCCACGGCACCCCGTCAGATTGAGATCACGTTGGGGGCAGCAGGGCTGGCATGCAGCAGCTCGACCTGTGCAGCACGGCGCGAGAGCACAGCGCCCTGGTTGATGTAGCCCTTGTCGGTGATTTCTCCTGCATCGGGGTCGGGCGGCGTCGCCATCACCAGTGCACGCGCAGGGCACTGCGATGAACCCGCGCCAGCAGTGCGGCGGGCCTGCATGACACCACGCAGGGCGTCGTCCAGCCGCGCGCGGTCCGCTGCACCGGCGGCAGAGGGAAACACCAGCATGCCCACTTCGTCCCGGTTGTGGCCCGTAAGCACGATGTCCTGCACCAGGGGTGCCAACTCGGACACCAGTTCCACCCGCAGCGTGCCCACCGACACCCAGCTCCCACTGGAGAGCTTGAAATCCTCGGCCACCCGGCCGTTGAAGACCACGCCACACTCCGGCCGCGCGGGGTCCACCAGGTAGCCCGCGTCACCGATGCGGTAGAAGCCATCGCTGTCAAACGCGGCGGCCGTCTCGGAGGGTGCATTGCGGTAGCCCGGAAACACCGATACACCCTTGACCCGCATTTCGAGCTTGCTGCCGTTGGGCACCAGCTTGAGTTCAAGCCCGGGCAACGGCGCACCGATACAGCCAGCGCCCTCCATGCGCCAGTGGGCGCTGGTCACTGCGGGCGATGTCTCCGTGGAGCCCCAGGACGTGGTCAGCCACAGCGGCGACGCGGGCCGCACGCGTGCTGCCACGGCCTCCAGCCGCTGCCAGGTGGAAGGGGCCAGCGCTGCCGCGGCATAGAACGCCAGGCGCATGCGCGAGAGGATTTCAGCGGCCAGCGCGGCGTCTGCCTCCAGAAACGGCAACAGCATGTCGAAACCACGCGGAACATTGAAGAGCATCGTCGGCTTCACATCGCGCAGGTTGCGCACCGTCTTCTCGATAAGCACTGGCACGGGCCGCCCTTCATCGATGTAGAGCGCGCCCCCATGGCACAGCACCATGTTGAGGTTGTGGTTGCCGCCAAAGGTGTGGCTCCACGGCAGCCAGTCCACCAGCACAGGCTTTTCGTGGGCCAGGAACCGCCAGGTCTGGGCCATCATCTGCTGGTTGGCGCACAGCATGCGGTGGGTGTTGATGACCACCTTGGGATGGCCCGTGGAGCCCGACGTCAGCAGGTACTTGGCAGGGTCGTCGGGCTGGATGGCCTCAAACGCCTGCGACACGGCCGGGCTTTCCACGCCCGCGAGCAGTTGAGCAAAAGGCAAGGCGCCAGGCACGGCCTCGGCATGGCGACTGAAGACCTTGACGGCATCGGACGCGTACCCCGCCAGGGCGGGCGCGTAGACCGAGGCGTCCGATGCATAAACCAGCGAAGGCTCCAGCACCGCAAGCATGCTGTGCAGGCGGCCCGGGTCTCGGGATCGTGCATAGGCGCTCGACAAGGAACAGGGCGTGATGCCCACATGCATCGCCGCCAGCATGAGCACCGCGTGGTCTACCGCGTTGTCGGAAAGAATGGCGATAGGGCGGCCCGCCGGCAGCTTCAGGTCCAGCAATGACTGCGCAACGGCGCCCACAGCCTGGCGCAATTCGCCATAGGTCAGGGTGCGCCAGTGCTCGGCCGTCTCGTCACGCTCCGCCAAGGCCAGCGCGTGGGGTGTCTCGCGCGCCCACTGCTCCACCCATTCACCGATGCAGCGCGCATACGCGCCCAGCGCCACGGGGGAACGCAATACGAACGAGCCGTCGTCCTGATGGACCAACACCGTGGCGGGCGGTGCGATTTGGTTTTCATCGCCAAGAAATTCGGGGTGCATGGTGTGGGTGGTCTCTCGTGTTCTTGGGGCAGCAACAAAATGGGCAACACAGCGCTAACCAGCGGCGCGGCGGTGCGCAGCACCACTGCTGGAAGCGCTTGGTTGAACCCGTCGAATAAACCCATGCGGCAGGACCGCACGGTGCAATAGCGGATTCAGATCGGCGAACAAAACTCAGCGAAGCGGTTCTGGCCGGGCGCTGCGTCGCAGGCAGTACGGGTAGTACGGCAAGACGCGGCAACAACGCCAGCAGGGTTCTGTTGGCCGCTCTCAGTCCAGGACGCGGGCATCTTGCTTGGCACGCAGAAGGTCTACCAGCAAGGCGTCGCGTGCAGCCACCAGCTCCGCACTGGTTCTCCCTCCAAGCGCCTGCGTAACGCCGTCAGCGACACGGCTTTGCAGCGCTGGCGTCATCTGCGGAGCCCCCAGGTCCTGCCACCAGTCTTCGATGGGGCCGCCGAGGTGCGCGAGCAAATGGGCGATTCCAGCTTCGCCGCCGGAGAGGTGCAAGTTCATGAAAGGCCCCATCAGCGCCCAGCGCAGCCCCGGGCCATGGGCAATGGCGGTGTCGATGTCGCTCACACTGGCAACCCCCTCGTGGACCAGATGAAACGCCTCCCGCCACAGCGCCGCCTGCAGGCGGTTGGCAATGTGCCCCTTGATTTCGCGCCGAACATGGATGGGGCGCTTACCGATGGCGGTGTAGAAATCCATCGCGGTAGTGATCGCCTGGGCCGATGTCTTTTCGCCTCCGCCCACCTCCACCAGCGGGATCATGTGCGGGGGGTTGAACGGATGGCCCAGCACCACGCGCTCCGGGTGTTTGCACTGGGCCTGCATGGCCGTAACAGACAGCCCTGAAGAGCTGGAAGCCAGGATGGCATGCGACGGGGCGGCTTCGTCTATGCGGCGCAGCAGATCCACCTTGAAGTCCAGCCGCTCCGGCCCGTTTTCCTGCACGAAGTCCGCCTGCCCCACGGCGTCCTCCAGCCGAGCATGAAAGTGCAGCCTTGCCGTGCTGGCGCCCGGCGCAAGCCCTTGCCGTTGGAGCACCGGCCAGTGCTGTGCCACGGCATCGTGCAGGCGCTGCTCGCCCCCCGGAGAAGGATCGTGGGCATCCACGTCCAGCCCGCGGGCGAGAAAGTACGCAGCCCAGCTTGCACCAATGACGCCAGTGGCAACCACCGCCACCCGGTTCACGGAAGCATCCATGTCCGTGCCCTTCAGGACTCTGCCGTGAAGCCGATCTTCTTGACCAGAGGCCCCCATCGATCTGCCTCCGCCTGTTGCGATGCGGCCATCTCTGCGGCGGTGGAGCCCTTGGCAATCAGGCCCACCACAGCCAGGCTGTCGATCACCGACTTTTCCTTGATCGCCATGTTGATGGCAGCGTTGGCGGCTGCAACCACGCTGGCCGGTGTCTTGGCGGGTGCGTAGAAGCCAAACCACTCCTCGGTCGTCAGCTCGGGGAAGCCCTGCTCCGCAAAGGTGGGCACCTCGGGCGAAAACGGCGAACGCGCCTGGCCAGAGGTGGCGATCAACCGCAGCTTGCCCGCCTTGTGGTTGGGAATGAAGTCGCCGCTGGGCGTCACCATGGAGGCAATCTGCCCACCCACCACATCGGTCACACCGGGAATGGAGCCCCGGTAGGGCACATGCTTGAGGTCCACACCGTTGTTCAGCCCCAGCAGCGCACCGATGAAATGGGGGGTAGAGCCCGCCGCTGGCGAGCCGTAGTTGGCCTGCCCCGGGTTCGCCTTGGCCCAGGCCAGGAAGTCCTTCACGTTCTTCACCGAGGCTGGCACCAGCGGCCCCACGGCCAGCCCATGGTGCATAACGGCGGCGATGGACACCGGCACGAAGTCTTTCGTGGGGTCGTAACTGAGTTTGCTGTAGATGTGCGGATAGATGGACGTGCAGGAAAACGGCGACAGCGTGAGCACGCTGCCATCGGTGGGGGCGCCCTTGAGCGCCTCCAGCGCAATGCGCCCGCCGGCACCGGGCTTGTTCTCCACCACGGCGACATTGCGGGTATACGACGAACCCCCCAGCTTCTCACCCACCCTGCGCGCCACGCTGTCACCCGCGCTGCCCGCCGGGAAGCCGTAGAAAATCTTCACCTGCTCCAGCGTCTGGGCCATCGCGCTCCAGGGAGTCAGTGCCCCCAGCGCGGTTGCATAGCCCAGGTGGTTCATGAATTGGCGGCGTGTCTGCATCATCTGTCTCCTCTTTCTTGGTGGGTGAAATCGCAACAACTCAATCGATCGCAAAGGTGGGGCGAATGCCGCCTGCGCGGGGCAGACCCATGAGGGCGCGGGCCTCTGCCGGCGAAGCGGGCTCCATGTCCAGCTCCCGAATGATGCGCACGATGCGCTCCGTCAGCTGCACATTGGTGGCCAGTTCGCCCTGGCGGAAATACAGGTTGTCCTCCAGCCCCACGCGGGCATGCCCACCCAGCAGCAGCGCCGCCACATTGGCTTCGAGCTGCGAGGGGCCGATGCCACTCACGCAAAAGATGCTGTTGCGCGGCAGGGTGTCCACCATCATCTGCAGGTAGCGCGGCGAATACGGCATGGCGTTCTGGAAGCTGCGGTGCACGTTCATCACGAGGTTGATGAAATGCGGGCCCTCGTCGTGCCCCTCATCGATCAAGGTGGTGGCATCCTGCAGGATGTGTGTAGGGCTGAACACCTCCCACTCGGGCTTGATGCCGCGTGCCTTCATGCCCAGTGCCAATTCGCGCCCTTTGCTGAGCGGGGTGTCCATGAGGATCTCGCGGCCGTCAAAGCTCAGATTGAGCGTGGTGGCATCCAGGGTGCACATCTCGGCCCCCGCATCCATGCCCTTGATGCGCTCTTCCCAGGCGATCTCCCAGCGGTCACCGGACAGCGGCCGCACCATGTCGCCATGCACACCACCGCCGGTAGAGTTGTTGATGACGATGTCGCAGCCTTTGGCCCGGATGCGGGTGTTGATGTCGCGGTAGATATCTGCGTTGCAGGTGGCGCCATCATCCGGGCGCCGCGCATGGATGGCCACCACGCTGGCCCCTGCGTTCCAGCACCGCTGCACATCGTCGGCAATTTCACCGGGCTGGGTGGGCAGGTGCGGGTTCTGCGACTTGTGGGCCATGCCACCGGTGGGAGCGATGGTAACGATGACTTTGCGCTTTGTCATGACATGGACTGGTGGAAAATGGTAATGCGCCCATTATTTTTTTTAGCGTCTGCATACTCAGTCATCGCGATGACATTTGGACTCAGGGTATACGAGGACGCCTTTCTCCTTCACTCTGGAGCCTCACACCATGCTGGTCAAACTGGCGCCGCCCACGGTCGCCGATCTCCTGAAAAACTCAGCCTGGTTTCCCTTGCTGGACGAGAGCGCACAGCGACGCGTCCTGGACGACCTGCGTGAAGTCGAAGTGGCCCAGGGCAGCGCCCTGTGCCGGCGCGGCGACGTACCCCTGCACTGGTATGGTGCCGTTGAAGGACTGCTCAAGTGGACGGTGACCTCGGACAACGGGCGCTCGGTGACCCTCGGCGGTCTTTCTGCAGGCAGCTGGTTTGGTGAAGGAACCCTGCTGCGTGGCGTGCCGCGCACGGCGGACATCATTGCGCTGCGCCCCAGCCGGGTTGCGCTTTTACCCGTGGACACCTTTGAATGGCTGCACGCCACCCAGCGCAGTTTTGACCACTTTCTGCTGCGCCAGATCAACGAGCGCATGCACTGGTTTCTGGGCAATTTCACGGCCCACCACCTGCTGGACACGGACAGCCAGGTGGCGCGGGCGCTGGCAGGTCTTTTCCATCCCTGGCTGCACCCTGGCAGCGACCCTCACCTGCAGGTATCGCAGGAGGAAATCGCCAATCTGTCAGGTGTCTCGCGCCAGCGCTGCAACGCTGCACTCAAGCGCCTGGAGGCCGAGGGTGTGCTGCAGATCGAGTACGGCGGTATCACTGTGGTGAACCTGCAAGAACTGCGCCGCAGAGTGGAATGAGGGCCGGCGCGGCGTTCGACGGGCGCAGGTGTGCAGGCCTATCGGGTGTTCACGGATTTCGGCCTGCTGCCATCACGAACGCCAAGGTCGCAGCGATCACATCGTCGGAACGATCGCGGTGGGGTGAATGCGCGCAATCGGACAGTTCCAGCAGCTGTGTTCCGGGCACGCGGGCAGCAATGCCGTGGATCTGGGCCAGCGTGCCGTACTCGTCATTGAGCCCCTGCACAGCCAGTACGGGCACACGCACAGTGCCCAGCTCTTTTTCGATGTTCCATGCGCGAAATGTCGGGTCGAGCCAGATGCGGTTCCAGCCCCAGAAAGCGGAGTCCGGGTCGTCGTGGTAACGGCCCAGCTTGCGGGGCAGGTCGGTGGTCTGGTAGGCGTCCCGCGCCTGCTCGATGTTCTGGATGGTCACATCCTCCACAAAGAGGTGGGGCGCCAACACCACCAGACCGCTGACCCTCTGCGGGAACATCGATGCGTACAGCAAGGCAATGGATGCGCCATCACTGTGGCCAAAAAACCAAGGCGGCTCGTTAACGCCCACAGCCTCCAAAAAAGCAGGCAATACCTCCCGCGCCTGCCGGTGCATGAAGTCCACACCCCAGGCTTCATCGGGCGCCCGTGGGGTGGAACGCCCATACCCCGGCCGCGAGAACACCAGACCCCGAAAGCCTCCCGCCTCGCACAGCTGCTGCGGGAAGTCCTTCCACATCGCCAGCGACCCCAGCCCCTCGTGCAGGAACACCACCAAAGGTGCAGACCGGCGCTCTGGCGCAATCCACTGGTATTCCACCCGCACTGGCCGACCTCGCCAGTCAATGGCGGCCCATTCGCTGCCCCCGCTGGTACTACCGCGCATGCCCCCGTTCACGCCCGGGACTCCAGCTCGCGCAGCCTGAAACGCTGGATCTTGCCCGTGGCGGTCTTGGGCAGCTCCGGTACGAACTCGATGAAACGCGGGTACTTGTAGGGCGCGAGTTTCTCCTTCACGAAGGCTTTGAGCTCGTCCTGCGTCGCGGCCTTGCCATCCTTGAGCACCACAAACGCCTTCGTCTTGGTAAGGCCGTCTGCGTCCTGCTTGCCGATCACGGCGGCCTCCAGCACGGCGGTGTGCTGCATCAGCGTGGCCTCCACCTCGAACGGCGAGACGTAGATGCCGCTGACCTTGAGCATGTCGTCGCTGCGGCCTGCGTAGGTGTAATAGCCGTCCGCGTCGCGCACATACTTGTCGCCGCTTTTGGTCCACCCGCCCTGGAAGGTGTCGCGCGTCTTCTCGCGGTTGTTCCAGTACATCAAAGCAGCGCTGGGGCCTCGGATGTAGAGGTCGCCCACCTCGCCGTCGGGCACGCTCTGGCCGTCCTCGCCACGCAGTTGCACCTCGTAGCCCGGCACGGGCTTGCCGGTGGTGCCATAACGGATGTCGCCCGGGCGGTTGGACAAAAAGATGTGCAGCATCTCGGTGGAGCCAATGCCATCGATGATGTCGCAGCCAAAGTGCGCCTTGAAGCGCTGCGCAATCTCTGCGGGCAGCGCCTCGCCCGCCGAGGAGCACATGCGCAACGCCACCGCCGCACGCGCTGGCAACCGGGGTGATGCGAGCATGCCCGCGAAGCCTGTAGGCGCGCCAAAAAACACCGTGGGCTGGTGGTCCACCCAGCGTTTGAAGGTGGCATCGGGCGTGGGCCGCTCGGCCATCAGCACCACAGTGGCGCCCACGGACAGTGGGAAGGTGAGCGCATTGCCCAGGCCGTAGGCGAAGTACAGCTTTGCGGCTGAGAAACAGACGTCCTGCTGGGTGAGGCCGAGCACCGGCTTGCCATACAGCTCGGCCGTCCACCACAGGTTGCCGTGGGTGTGCACCGTGCCCTTGGGCTTGCCCGTAGAGCCCGACGAATAAAGCCAGAAGCCCGGGTCGTCCGCGCCGGTGGGCGCTGGTGCGGCCAACGGAGACGCACTGTTCAAGGCCGCCTCCAGATCGCGGGCGCCCGCATGCAGCTTGCCCACCGGCAGCGATACCAGCAGCGTGCCCACTTCATGAGGACCGCGCGCCATGGCCTCGGACAATACAGGCAGCAAGGCCCCCGATACCAGCGCCGCCTGCGCCCGGCTGTGCGCCAGCATGTAGGCATAGTCGTCTGCGGTCAGCAGGGTGTTGACCGCCACCGGCACCACCCCTGCATACAGGCAGCCCAGAAAGCACACGGGCCAGTCGCTGGTATCGTGCATCAGCAGCAGCACCCTCTCTTCGCGCCGCACCCCCGCCTCAGCCAGCACGCTGGCCAGCCGCCGGGCGCGGTCTTCCAGATCGCCATAGCTCAGGCGCCCCCGGTCGTCGATGTAGGCCGCGCGCTCGGCATGCGCCCGGTTCAGGTCGAACAGATGTTCGGCGAAATTGAATCGCTCTGGCAGGCTGGTCATGGGGATGTCTCCGTATTGTTCTGGGCAATTCACAGGCCTTGGCAGGCCTCATAGACCGAGCGATGCCAACACACCTGGGCTGGCTTGCACCGCACTGCGCTGGTGATAAAAGTCGAGCGCACGCAAGCCGCCCAGCTCTGCACCACCACCAGCGCGCCCCGGCCCCCCGTGCTGCGACATGGGCATCACATTGCCGTGCCCTGTGTGAGCCTGCGCCACATCGGGTGTGACGACATGCACACGCCCGTGGCTCGCGGCCAGCTGCACGGCCGCAGCTGCCAAGGCTGCCTCGTCAGCACCAAACAGCGAGGTCACCAGCGATCCTTGGCCCCTGTGCGCCAGCGCAAGGGCATGGTCCAGGTCACGGTAGGGCAGCAGCGTGGCGACAGGGCCGAATACTTCCATGTCATGCACCGCAGATGCCGCATCGGCATCGCGTGCACCCAGCAGCACCGGCCCCATGCAGGCCGCCACGGCAGGGTCGGCATCCACCAGCGGGCGTGCGCGGCCGTCGTGCAGCAGGTCGGTGTGGGCGCTCAAAGCGGCCAGGCCTTCGCGCACCGCGTGCAATTGCGCGGCGCTGACCAGGGAACCCATGCGCACGCTCTCGTTGCGCGGGTTGCCCACGCTGATGCCTGCGAGCTTGGACCCGATGGCCTCGGCCGCAGCGTCGTATACCGCAGCGGGCACCAAAATGCGGCGGATCGCCGTGCACTTCTGCCCGGACTTGACCGTCATCTCGCGCACCACTTCACGCACCAGCAGGTTGAAGGCATCGCTGCCCACGGTGGCGTCGGGCAGCAGGAGGGCGGAGTTCAGGCTGTCGGCCTCGATATTGGCCCGCACCGAGCGGTGCGCCACGGCCGGGTGCGACCGGATGACGCCCGCAGTTTCCGCCGAGCCCGTGAAGGAGACCACATCGAAAGGCTGCAGCTGGTCCATCAAACCCGCAGAGCTGCCCGCGATGACCGACAGCGCCCCCGCGGGCAGTACACCCGCATCAATCACATCCTTGACCATGCGCTGCGTGAGCCAGGCCGTGGCGGTGGCGGGCTTGACGATCACCGGGACGCCAGACAGCAGCGCAGGCGCCGCCTTCTCCCAAAGCCCCCAGGCCGGAAAGTTGAAGGCGTTGATGAACAGCGCCACACCCCGCGTGGGCACCTGCAGGTGCTGCGACAAAAAGACCGGATCCTTGCCCAGCTTGACCGCGTCGCCATCGCGCAGCACCCGCACATCACCCAGCGCATCGCCCCACCGCGCGTACTGGCCGAGGGTGAAGATGCCGCCGTCGATGTCCACCGCCGAATCGTTCTTCACCGTGCCAGAGTTGGCGGTTGCAATGTCGTAGTAACTCTCACGGTGTGCCTGCAGTACCTTCACCACCGCCGCCAGTAGCGCGGCCCGCTCACGGTAGGTCATGGCGCGCAAGGCGGCGCCGCCGCGATCCCGTGCAAAGGCAAAGGCTTCCGGCAGATCCAGCCCCGTGCAATCGACGCGCACCAGCGCGTCGCCCAACACCGGGTCGCTGAGCACGGTGCCCGGGCCGTTTCCGGTTTGCCAGCGTCCAGCGGCAAAGTTGGCCAGGAGTTCAGTCATGCAGGTCTTTCAAAAAAAGGGATCGGTATGGCGAGAAGCGCCAGAAAGGAGGGACCGCTTTAACGTGTGAACTGGATCTGCCCCTCCGGCAGCAGATAGAGCACCAGCGCACGCCCCTGAGCCACCGTGGGGCGGTGGGCGCTGGCCGGTGGATAGACGCACCACCCAGCGGGGTGCCCGTCGAAGGTGGCACCGGCCGTGAGCGGCATGATCAAATCGATTTCCCCCAGCGGATGGCTGTGGTGGGGGCCCGCAATGTCCTGCATGTCCACCACATCGACGGAAAAGCGGTGCAATGCATCGTCAGCCTTGAAGACGCGGCCGTAGCGGATGCCGCCACCTTCGCGGTCGCACAGCCACCCCTCTTCCACGCCCACCAGGCAGGCCGCTTTGAGCCCTGCATAGGCAGCGCTGTCAGGCCCATGGGTCTGGTTGAGCCAGTCCTGCAGTTCGGAATCCAGAGGTCGCCCGGCGATCTGCGCGGTCAGATCCACCAGGGCTTGATGAAATGCGGCTTTGTGGGGCATGGCTTCTCGGGGGCTAGGAAAATGGGGGCCCGCACACCTTTTTGATCTGTATCCTTGTGGATTTTTCAGATGTGCAGTATTTTGCTTGCACATGAACGATAGGTAATGCATGGCTGAATGTCAAGCACTATAGTGCATAAATTGTTTTCACCGAGGGGGTGGAAATGCGCCGTGGTGAAGCGCCCCAGAGCGCGCTCGACCTGCCACTACCCACCAATACCAGCCTATGGGCTGTAAGAACCTGTTCCAAGAAAGATGGGCATGACCGAACAAGAAGACGCAGAAACCGCGCTCTCCACGCCTGCCGACAACATGCCGGGGGCTGCGGAAGAGGCCAAGAACCCCCTGCTGGTCGCGCTGGGCGAGCGCGTGCGCAACCTGCGCGCACAGCGCGGCCTCACGCGCAAGGCCGTGGCGGTGGCGGCCGACGTGTCCGAGCGGCACCTGGCCAACCTCGAATACGGCACCGGCAACGCGTCCATCCTGGTGCTTCAGCAAGTGGCAGGCGCCCTGCACTGCTCGCTGGCCGAGCTGGTGGGCGACTTCACCACACGCTCGCCGGAATGGCTGCTGATCCGGGAGCTGCTGGAGCACCGCAGCGAGCCCGAGCTGCGCCGTGCGCGGCTGGCGCTGCACGAACTGTTGAGCGGCGGTGGCAGCGACACGGCACGCCATAGGCGCATCGCACTCATTGGCTTGCGGGGCGCGGGCAAATCCACCCTGGGCCCCCTGCTGGCGCGCGACCTGGACGTGCCCTTTATTGAGCTGAGCCGCGAGATCGAAACCCTGGCGGGCTGCAGCGTGCGGGAGATCCACGACCTGTACGGCACCACGGCCTACCGCCGCTACGAACGCCGCGCACTCGAAGAAACCGTGCAGATCCACAGCGAAGTGGTTATCGCCACGCCCGGTGGCATCGTCTCGGACCCCGCCACCTTCAACGAGCTGCTCGCGCACTGCACCACCGTGTGGCTGCGCGCCGCACCCGAGGAACACATGGGCCGCGTGCTGGCCCAGGGCGATATGCGCCCCATGGCCGCCAGCAAGGAGGCCATGGACGACCTGCGCCGCATCCTGGAAGGGCGCGCGGCCTTCTATTCCAAAGCCGACCTCACCATCGACACCTCCGGGAGCAGCCTGGAAGAAAGCCTGCGGCAACTGCGCACCGGAGTGCGCAAGCTGATGACCGCCCGGCCAGGCTGACCTCCTCCCCACCACCAGCCCACAGCCCCGAAGCTCTCCGGGGCTGCCGCCGCGCGGTTTCAGAAAAATCCGCAGAAAACAGCGACATGCATTGACTTGCCTATTAATATGCACGATGATGCACATCAACGACGCATTTAATGCACTATTATTCCTGTTAGCAGATGGATGGAGACCTCATGACCACACCCGCCCCCACCCGCGTGGACTACCGCACCGATCCGACCCAATACCGCCACTGGACGCTGGCCGTAGACGGCCCGGTGGCGCGCCTGTCGCTCGACATCGCCGAAGACGGTGGCATCCGCCCCGGCTACAAGCTCAAGCTCAACAGCTATGACCTGGGTGTGGACATCGAGCTACACGACGCACTCAACCGTATCCGCTTCGAGCACCCCACGGTGCGCACCGTCATCGTCACCAGCGCCAAGGACCGCATCTTTTGCTCGGGCGCCAACATCTTCATGCTGGGTGTCTCCAGCCACGCCTGGAAGGTGAACTTCTGCAAATTCACGAACGAGACGCGCAACGGCATCGAGGATTCGTCCAAACACTCGGGCCTGAAGTTCGTCGCCGCCGTGAATGGCGCATGCGCGGGCGGTGGCTACGAGCTGGCCCTGGCCTGCGACGAGATCGTGCTGGTGGACGACCGCTCGTCGGCCGTGTCGCTGCCTGAAGTGCCGCTGCTGGGCGTGCTGCCCGGCACTGGCGGCCTGACCCGCGTGACCGACAAGCGCCATGTGCGCCACGACCTGGCCGACATCTTCTGCACCAGCGTGGAAGGTGTGCGCGGCCAGCGCGCGGTGGACTGGCGCCTGGTGGACCGCATCGCCAAGCCCGCGCAATTTGCCGCCGCCGTCGATGAAACCGCCGCACGCCTGGCCGAAGGCAGCCCCCGCCCTGCCAACGCACAGGGCGTGGCCCTGACCCGCGTGGAGCGCGAAGAAAGTGCCGACAGCCTGCGCTACGCACACGTCAGCGTGGACATCGACCGCACCCGCCGCACCGCCACGCTCACGCTGAAGACCCCCACCGGCGCGCAACCCACGGACATCGCAGGCATCGAAGCCGTAGGCGCCGCCTGGTGGCCGCTGGCCCTGGCGCGCCAGCTGGACGATGCCATCCTGAACCTGCGCACCAACGAGCTCGATATTGGCACCTGGCTGCTCAAGACCGAAGGTGATGCCCAGGCCGTGCTGGCCAGCGATGCCACGCTGATCGCGCACCAGGACCATTGGCTCGTGCGCGAAACCATTGGCGCGCTGCGCCGCACCTTTGCGCGGCTGGATGTGTCGTCGCGCAGCCTGTTTGCGCTGGTCGAATCCGGCTCGGCCTTCGCAGGCTCCTTGGCAGAACTGGCGTTTGCGGCCGACCGCACCTACATGCTCGCCCTGCCCGACGATGCCGAGCGCGCACCCAAGCTCACGCTCAACGAGTTCAACTTCGGACTGCTGCCGATGGTGAACGACCAAAGCCGCCTGCAACGCCGCTTTTACGAAGAAGCCACGCCCATGGAGGCAGCCCGCTCGGCCGCCGGCAAGCCACTGGACGCCGATGCCGCTCTGGCACTCGGCCTGGTCACCGCCGCCCCGGATGACATCGACTGGGACGACGAGATCCGCATCGCCATCGAAGAACGCGCGGCCATGTCGCCCGACTCGCTCACCGGGCTGGAGGCCAATCTGCGCTTTGCCAGCAAGGAAAACATGAACACCCGCATCTTCGGGCGCCTGACCGCCTGGCAGAACTGGATCTTCAACCGCCCCAACGCCGTGGGCGACAAGGGCGCGCTCAAGGTCTATGGCACGGGCCAGAAAGCCGGTTTCGACTTGAATCGCGTCTAGCCCCAACCCCGACCGTTCGGTTTTCCATCCAACGAGGAGACATCCATGAGCACCATCAACTACAGCGAGAAGATCCCCAACAACGTCAACCTCGGCGAAGACCGCACGCTGCAGCGCGCGCTCGAAGGCTGGCAGCCCAACTTCATCAACTGGTGGGACGACGTGGGCCCCGAGGGCTCCACCAACCACGAGGTGTACCTGCGCACCGCCGTGAGCGTGGACCCCAACGGCTGGGCGCAGTTCGGCCACGTGAAGATGCGCGACTACCGCTGGGGCATCTTTTTAAACCCCGGTGACGCCAACCGCGAAATCCACTTTGGCGACCACAAGGGCGAGAAGGCCTGGCAGGACGTGCCCGGCGAGCACCGCGCCAACCTGCGCCGCATCATCGTGACGCAGGGCGACACCGAGCCCGCCTCGGTCGAGCAGCAGCGCCACCTGGGCCTGACGGCGCCCAGCATGTACGACCTGCGCAACCTGTTCCAGATCAATGTGGAAGAAGGCCGCCACCTGTGGGCCATGGTCTACCTGCTGCACAAGCACTTTGGCCGCGATGGCCGCGAAGAGGCCGAGGCACTGCTGCAGCGCACCTCGGGCGACGTGGACAACCCACGCATCCTGGGCGCGTTCAACGAGAAGACGCCCGACTGGCTGGCGTTCTTCATGTTCACCTACTTCACCGACCGTGACGGCAAGTTCCAGCTGGCAGCGCTGGCCGAGAGTGCCTTCGACCCGCTGGCGCGCACCACCAAGTTCATGCTGACCGAAGAGGCACACCACATGTTTGTGGGCGAAAGCGGCATCTCGCGCGTGCTCAGCCGCACCGCGCAGGTGATGAACGACCTCAAGACCGACGACCCCGCCCGTGTGCGCGCGGCCGGCGCCATCGACCTGCCCACCATCCAGCGTTACCTGAACTTCCACTACAGCGTAACCATCGACCTGTTCGGTGCCGACCAGTCCAGCAACGCCGCCACCTTCTATAGCTCGGGCCTCAAGGGCCGCTACGAAGAGGGCAAGCGGGGTGACGACCACATCCTCAAGGGCCAGACCTACAAGGTGCTGGAAGTTGTCAACGGCCAGTTGCAGGAGAAGGAAGTGCCCATGCTCAACGCCTTGAACGAGGTGCTGCGCGACGATTTCATCAAGGACTCGATGGCGGGCGTAGGCCGCTGGAACAAGGTGCTGGAAAAGGCGGGCATCCCCACGCGTCTGGCCGTGCCACACAAGGCCTTCAACCGCCAGATCGGGGCGCTGGCGGGCATCAAGATGTCACCCGACGGCCGCGTGGTGAGCGAAGCCGAATGGACAGCCCGCAAGGCCGAGTGGCTGCCCACGCCCGAGGACTTTGCCTTCGTTGCCTCTCTGATGGGGCGAGTGGTGGAGCCCGGCAAGTTTGCGGGCTGGATCGCGCCGCCGGTCATGGGCATAAACCGCCAGCCCGTCGATTTCGAATACGTGCGGTTTGGTTGATCCCCCTGAGCCGCTGCGCGTTTTCCCCCTGAAGGGGACACCTCCAGCGGCCCGGCAAAGCCGGTTCCGCGATGGCACTGGCATCAGGTCGCGCCACTGCTTACCGCTGCGCGCAATGGCGCAGGGACATGGCACCGGAACAACTGTTGGAAGAAGAATATGGGCATGACCACCACCACGCTGATCGACAACGGCATCCTGAAGCAGCACCTGATCGACCCCGAGATCTGCATCCGCTGCAACACCTGCGAGGCCACCTGCCCGGTGGGTGCCATCACACACGACGACAACAACTACGTGGTGCGCGCCGACGTGTGCAACGGCTGCATGGCCTGCATCTCGCCCTGCCCCACCGGCTCCATCGACAACTGGCGCACCATGCCGCTGGCGCGCGCCTACAGCATCGAAGAACAGCTCACCTGGGAAGAACTGCCGCCCGAACTCACGCCCGATGAACTGGCTGCCGAGGGTGTGGCAACGTCGACCTGCGATACAAAGCTGCCGTCCGCACCGGCTGCACCGACCACGCCCATGGAGCCGGGTACGCACGCGTTCCGCTCGGCGCAATACGGCGCCACGGTGCCACCCTGGTCGGCCGCTCACCCCTACACCAACCTGTTCCCCCCGAGGAGCCCCACCACCGCCACCGTGGTTGGCAACTTCAACTGCACCGAGGCGGGCTTTGAGAGCGAGACGCACCACGTGGTGCTCGACTTCGGCAGCATGCCGTTCCCGGTGCTGGAGGGGCAGTCCATCGGCATCGTCCCGCCCGGCACCGACGCGCTGGGCAAGGCGCACCACGCACGCCAATACTCCATCGCCAGCCCGCGCAATGGCGAGCGGCCCGGCTATAACAACCTGGCGCTCACGGTAAAGCGCGTGACCACCGACCACGACGGCAACGCCGTGCGCGGCATCGCTTCCAACTTCGTGTGCGACCTGAAAGTGGGCGATAAGGTCCAGGTGGTGGGGCCGTTTGGAAGCTCCTTCCTGATGCCCAACCACCCGCGCTCGCACATCGTGATGATCTGCACCGGCACCGGCAGCGCCCCCATGCGCGCGATGACCGAATGGCGTCGGCGCCTGCGCAGCAGCGGCAAGTTTGAAGGCGGCAAGCTCATGCTGTTCTTCGGCGCACGCACGCAGCAGGAGCTGCCGTACTTTGGCCCGCTGCAAAACCTCCCCAAGGATTTCATCGACATCAACCTGGCGTTCTCCCGCACCGCCGGGCAGCCCAAGCGCTATGTGCAAGACCTGATGCGCGAGCGCGCCGCTGACCTGGCTGCGCTGCTGCGCGACGGCAACAGCCACTTCTATGTCTGCGGCCTGAAGAGCATGGAAGAAGGCGTGGTGATGGCCCTGCGCGACATCGCCAGCGAAGCCGGACTGGAGTGGGACGCTGTGGGCGCCGCACTCCAGCGCGAAGGACGGTTGCACCTGGAGACCTACTGAGCTGCATCGCCGCCGGTCCGTAGGCCGGCGGCACGGGAAGCGCGCTGGTGGTGGTGCGCCTCCAGGTTGGCCGGATTGCGCATCAAATTTTGATAATAACGATGCCTAGCGCTTGATGGATAAGCGCAGAAAGCTATTATTTTCATAGCATTTAAGCCATCCACCACGCTCGCAGCAGTTGCGCATAGTCAGGCGAGAAATGAACGGCGCACTTTCGCGCACGCGCCCCGCCCTTCCCGCCAGCACCGCCAAAGCGCCACGCTGCACTATCCAGAATAATCACACGCCCCACGCACCTTTGCGCGCCTCGCAAGATGCGGAAACCTGGTGTGCGTTTGCTTACGGCAGATGGAAAAAGGACGACCCGCCTATAGGACAGGGACTACAGAAATTGCCCTGGTGCATTTTGAGAATGAATTCACACACGGCCCCCCGTGTGCAATTTTTCTTTTCTTTCACCAGGAGATATCAATGTCCAGCAACAACCCTCAAGGCCAGAACCAGCACACCGACAACAACGACTCCCAGCGCAAGAACCAGGGCAGCCGGCAGGCCGAGCAAAGCAACGATCCATCCGGCAACCGCCAGCAGGGGCAGAACGACCCTTCGGGCTCCAGCGGCAATCAGGGGAGCCGTGAGCAACATGGCGATTCTTCCCGCCGCACACCCGAGAACCAGCGCTGATCCGTCGAGCGGCGCCTTGCCGTGAGACTGATGCAGGCCAAACGGGCGCACGCCAAGCCGCAAGCCGGTGGTGGGGCGTCCGCCTTGTGACCTCGGGCCGCGCTGCCTCCACCCCGGAAGCAGCGCGGCCTTACTTTTTGCCCCTGTTGCGGCCTTCATTCAGCGCGCCACACCACTGCGCTTCGTTTTTCTTTCATTCATTGAGCCAGCACCCTCTGCCATGAACACATCCAAAACGCCCCCTTCCGACACAGCGGTCCATGCAACGGTCCAGAAGCAGAGGCGGATCCAGACCGAGCAGGACCGCCACGACACACACCAGCCTCCAAAGAGCAAGGCACGACCCACGCAGGGCAAAGGCAGTCCAGCGGCACCGGGGCCGGGTCATGCGGAACCGGCACCTCCGCTGCCCGACCAGCACCTCACCAAACCGGGCCTGGAGGCGGACATGGAACTCAAGCCCCAGTTCGAGGCAGCCCATTACCGGGGCAGCGACAAACTCAAAGGGTTCTCTACCCTGGTCACTGGCGGTGACTCGGGCATTGGCCGCGCGGTGGCCGTGCTGTTTGCCCGCGAAGGCGCGGACGTTGCCATTGCGTACCTTGCGGAACATGAAGATGCCGAGCAGACTCGCCAGCTGGTGGAGGCCGAAGGCGGCCGGTGCATTCTGATCCCCGGCGACGTCAAAGACGCTGCGTATTGCGCGGATGCCGTGCGGCAGGTGGTCACGGCGTTTGGCAAGCTCAATGTGCTGGTCAACAACGCGGCATTCCAGGAGCATGCGGCATCCCTGGAAGAACTGACGGCCGAGCGTTTTGATGAAACGTTCCAGACCAATATCTACGGCTACTTCCACATGGCCAAGGCAGCCCTGCCCCACCTGCACCGGGGTGACTCGATCATCAACACCGGCTCCGTCACCGGGCTGCGCGGCAGCAAGGAACTGATCGACTACTCGGCCACCAAAGGGGGCATCCATGCGTTCACCAAGGCCCTGGCCCACAACCTGGCCGACCAGGGCATCCGAGTGAACGCCGTCGCGCCCGGGCCGGTGTGGACACCCCTCAACCCGGCAGACAAGGCCCCAGAGGACATCGCGAAATTTGGCGCAAAGACCCACCTGGGACGCCCGGCCCAGCCTGAGGAGATTTCACCCGCCTACGTGTTCCTTGCGGCACCATGCTGCTCCAGCTACATCACCGGCACCGTGCTGCCGATCACGGGCAATGCCGGAGACGGCGCGTGAAGAGAGCACCGCCGCGCGTCACGCCAGATCCCGGGTAGCCAGCGGTTCAATCCCGGCCCATTCCTCATCAGTGAACAGGCGCGAGCGGGTATGGAAAGCCTTGCCGGTGCTGCCTTCCAGCGAAAACGTGCCGCCGTGCCCGTCGATCACATCCAGGATGAGCTGCGTGTGCTTCCAGTATTCGTACTGCGATTTACCGATGTAAAACGGCGCACCGCCCACATGCCCCAGCAAGACATCCCCCGCCCCAATGGTCAGATCGGTAGGCAGATAGCAGTTGGCGGCGCTGTTGTCGCAGCAGCCACCCGACTGGTGGAACATCACGCTGCCATGCTGCGCCTGCAGCTGCGCAATCAGCGCAAGCGCTGCGTCGGTGGCGATGACTCTTTCGACCATGGTGCTCTCCTGATGTGCCAACGCAAAAACTGCTGCAGAGCGACTCTGCCGCAGCGCCACCAGCGGTTCACAGGCCGTTCCTGGCTAGGCGTCTCTCCCGCAGACAGTAGCAACGCTACGGCAAGAGAGAGCAACGACGCCAGGGACGGTCTGTGGACCGCCACCCCATCAGAAGAAGCCGAGCTTGTTTTCCGAGTACGAAACCAAAAGATTCTTGGTTTGCTGGTAGTGGTCCAGCATCATCTTGTGCGTCTCGCGCCCAATGCCCGATTCCTTGTAGCCGCCAAACGCCGCGTGCGCCGGGTAGGCGTGGTAGCAGTTGGTCCACACACGCCCAGCCTTGATGGCGCGGCCCATGCGGTAGGCCACATTGCCGTTGCGGCTCCACACGCCCGCCCCCAGGCCGTACAGCGTGTCGTTGGCAATGGCCAGCGCTTCGGCTTCGTCCTTGAAGGTGGTCACAGCCAGCACGGGACCGAAGATTTCTTCCTGGAAGATGCGCATCTTGTTGTTGCCCTTGAACAGCGTGGGCTGCACGTAGTAGCCGCCTTCCAGGTCGCCACCCAGGTGGGCTTGGCCACCGCCAGCCAGGACTTCGGCGCCTTCGGCCTTGCCCAGTTCCAGGTACGACAGGATCTTGGTGAGCTGCTCCTTGGAAGCCTGCGCGCCCATCATGCTGTCGGAGTCCAGCGGGTTGGCATGTTTGATGGCCGCCACGCGCTTCAAGACACGCTCCATGAATTTGTCGTAGATGCTTTCCTGGATCAGCGCTCGGCTGGGGCAGGTGCAGACCTCGCCCTGGTTGAACGCGAACAGCACCAGGCCTTCCACACACTTGTCAAGGAAGGCATCGTCCTTGTCCATGATGTCGGCGAAGAACACGTTGGGGCTCTTGCCACCCAGCTCCAGCGTGGCGGGAATCAGGTTGTTGGCGGCGGCCTGCGCGATCACGCGGCCGGTGCTGGTCGATCCGGTGAAAGCGATCTTGGCAATGCGCTTGCTGGTGGCCAGTGGCATGCCCGCCTCGCGGCCATAGCCGTTGACGATGTTGAGCACGCCTGGCGGCAGCAGGTCGGCAATCAGCTCGGCCAGGATCAGGATGGAGATCGGTGTGGACTCTGCGGGCTTGAGCACCACGCAATTGCCCGCGCCCAGGGCAGGCGCCAGTTTCCACGCCGCCATCAGGATGGGGAAGTTCCACGGAATGATCTGCCCCACCACGCCCAGTGGTTCCTGGATGTGGTACGCCACGGTGTTCTCGTCGATGTTGGAGAGGGCGCCTTCCTGCGCACGCACGCAGCCCGCAAAGTAGCGGAAGTGGTCCACGGTGAGGGGGATGTCAGCGTTCAGCGTCTCGCGGATCGCCTTGCCGTTGTCCACGGTTTCGGCGTAGGCCAGCAGCTCCAGGTTTTGCTCGATGCGGTCGGCAATTTTGAGCAGGAGGTTGCCGCGCGTAGCGGCGTCGGTCTTGCCCCAGGCGTCGGCTGCGGCGTGCGCGGCGTCCAGCGCCAGTTCGATGTCTTCGGAGGTGGAGCGGGCGGCCTGGGTGTAGACCTTGCCGTTGACCGGCGAGATCACATCAAAGTATTGGCCCTTGACCGGGGGCACAAACTGGCCGCCGATGAAGTTGTTGTACTGGGGCTTGTAGGCGATCTTGGCGCCAGCGGCGCCGGGGGCTGCGTAAACGGTCATGTTGTCTGTCTCCGGTGGATTTGTGGACATCTGTGCGGCACACCGCGCCGCCAGATGCAGGACATGACTCAAAACCCGTGCCAACCTGCCCCATTGGCTAAGTGTTTGATTTTTATGGCTTTGTTTGCGCGCGCTCAAGAAAGCACAGCCCACCTGGCGTTAAGGTGTCTGCTCCAGAACGCGACACCTGTCACGAAATGGAACAGTTGAAGCGGCCCCTCAGCGCTCGCTATTGCCCTGGCCTCTGGCCGCCGCCATACTGGCTTTCAAACAGGGCGCGTTCATGACGCCCGGGCAGGAGACAAACACCATGCGATCCACTTCCACATCTGTGGCACTGCGGCAAGCCCGCCAGCACCTGCTGGAATCAGGCCAATGCCCCATCGGCCTCGTGGACGAGCGCCTGGCACGGTCGTGGCAGCGCAGCCTGGACAGCGGCCTGCTGCCCACCGGGCGGCTGGGCAACCCCGACAACCTGGAACACCAGGCCTTGCGGCAGTTGCGCGGCCACCACCAGGAGTTGCTGGCGCATTCGCGCCCCGTGATGGAGTACCTGTTTGAGCAGGTGCGCGACAGCCAGAGCGTGGTGGTGCTGGCCAGCCCCTGCGGCACGCTGGTGGACACCTGTGGTGACGCCTACTTTCTGGGCAAGGCCGAACGGGTGGCCCTGACCAGCGGCGCCTCGTGGCACGAAAAGCAGCGCGGCACCAACGCCATCGGCACGGCGCTGGCCGAAATGGCGCCCGTGGAAGTGCACGGCGCAGAACATTTTCTGGAGCGCAATGGGTTTCTGACCTGCGCCGCCGCCCCCATCCTGTCTGCCACCGGGCAGATACTGGGCATTCTGGACATCTCCAGCGAACACAGCCGAGGCAATCCGCACACGCTGGGGCTGGTCAGCACCGCCGCCCACATGATCGAAAACCGGCTGCTGGTGTCGGGCAGCCAGCGCCATGTGCGCCTGCACCTGCACACCCACCCCGAGGGCATTGGCACGGTGGCCGAAGGCATTGCGCTGGTGTCGGAGGACGGCTGGGTGGTGGGCGGCAACCGCAGTGCGCTGGCGCTGCTGCGCATTTCGGTGGCGCAGCTGGGCAGCATCTCGCTGGACCAGATCCTGAACGTGGACCTGCAAGAGCTTCTGGCGCGCCACCACCGCCGACCCGACGCGCCGCTGTCCTTGCGGCGGCACGATGGCGCCCCGCTTTTTGGGCTGCCAGTGCCCGACAAGCGCACGGTGCGGACCCTGGCGCCATCCGCGCCCGCCCGCCCGCCAGAGGATGCGCTGGCCCAGCTGGACACCGGCGATGCCCGCTGGCGCGCAGCGGCCGCCAAAACACGGCGCATTCTGGGCAAGCCCATCGCCCTGCTCATCCAGGGCGAATCCGGGGTGGGCAAGGAGTGGTTTGCGCGCAGTGCACACCAAAGTGGCCCGCGCCGCGACGGACCCTTTATCGCCATCAACTGCGCCGCAATGCCCGAGTCGCTGATCGAGTCCGAGCTGTTTGGCTACAGCCCCGGGGCGTTTACCGGCGGCCGTCGGGAGGGGCGCCTGGGCCTGCTGCGCGAAGCCCACGGCGGCACGCTGTTTCTGGATGAGATTGGCGACATGCCACTGGCCCTCCAGACGCGGCTGCTGCGCGTGCTGCAGGAGCGGCAGGTGGTTCCACTGGGCAGCGCGCAGCCGGTGGCCGTGGACTTTGCCCTCATCTGCGCCTCCAACCGCAAGCTGCGCGAAGAGGCGGAGCAGGGACGGTTTCGCACCGACCTGTACTACCGGATCAACGGTCTGGCGGTCGAGCTGCCCCCCCTGCGCGAGCGCACCGACTTCGAAGCGCTGAGCCAGCGCATGCTCCAGGACATTGAACCTGCCCGACACCTGCGCCTGGACCCTTCGTTGATGGCAGCGCTGGAAAAATACCGTTGGCCGGGCAATTTGCGCCAATGCGCCAGCGTGCTGCGCACCGCCTGCGCCATGCTGGACGCGCACGAGGAGATGGTGGAATGGCACCACCTGTCGGACGACTTTCTGGAAGAACTGCAAAGCGCGGATCGTTTTTCCACGCCCTCCACTACGGAGCGCCCTCCGCAAAACCTGGATGAGCTGTCCCAATCGGCCATCCAGCAGGCGCTGGAGAGCTGCCGGGGCAACATGAGCCACGCAGCGCGCACCCTGGGCATCAGCCGCCAGACGCTGTACCGCAAGCTGGCCCTGCGCAAGGAGCGGCTCGCCGCCCCTGATGTGCAGCACTCCGCCCGAGGCTTGTTGTCAGGGCGCTGACGTTCAGGCCAGCATCAGGCGCTGGCCCGCATGCTGCCCCGATTCCAGTGGCTGGGCAACGCCGGAGAGCTTGAACGTTGCGACCGTTTCCACCAACTTCCTCGACTGGGTGCTCAGGCTGGAGGCTGCTGCGGCCATCTCCTCCACCAGCGCTGCGTTTTGCTGGGTGGCCTGGTCCATCTGGTTCACCGCCACATTGACCTGATTCACCCCTTCGCTTTGCTCGGTTCCGGCCGCGCTGATTTGCGCCACCGTCTCCGTCACCCGCTCAATGGACGAGACCACCTCTTTCATGGTCTGCCCGGCGGTGCCGACCAGCACGGTGCCAGCCTCAACCCGCTCGACACTCGTGGCAATGAGCGTTTTGATCTCCTTGGCGGCCTCCGCAGAGCGTGCCGCGAGGCTGCGCACCTCCGAGGCCACCACGGCAAAACCCCGTCCCTGCTCACCCGCCCTGGCAGCCTCCACGGCCGCATTCAGGGCCAGGATGTTGGTCTGGAACGCGATCCCGTCAATGACACCGATGATTTCGGAAATCTTCTTGGAGCTTTCGTTGATGCCGCTCATGGTGTCCACCACTTTCGACACCACATCGCCCCCTTGCTTGGCCACCGTGGATGCACTCTGGGCGAGGGCATTGGCCTGGCGTGCATTCTGCGCATTGTTTTGCACCGTGGAATTGAGTTCCTCCATGGCGGCAGCGGTCTGCTCCAGCGCACTGGCCTGGTTCTCCGTCCGGGTGGAAAGGTCGCTGTTGCCGATGGATATCTGCGCGCTGGCCGCCGCCACGGTTTCCGAACCACTGCGCACCTGGCTGACGATGCGGGTCAGCGAGTCCTGCATCACGGCCAGCGCTGCCAGCAGGGGGCTGAATTCATCCTGCGACGCATCCACCACCGCCGTGGTGAGGTCGCCATTGCGCACGCGGTCGGCCACGGCTTGTGACTCGGCAACCCGGCGCAGGAGGGTAGCGCCGATGTGCCACGAAAACAGCAGCAACCCGATAGCCACCACCACGACGGAGCTCACCAGCGCACGCAAGGTCAGCTTGACGTCCCGCCCAATCTCGGCAAGGCTGGCATCGAGCAGCTTGGACTGGTGTTCCTTCTCCTTGGCAAGAACGGCCAGCACCACATTGCGCGTAGGTATCGTGGACGCGACCAGGAAGTCAAACGCTGGCTCCTTCTTTCCTTCCTTGATCAACTGCAGGTTCTGTTCGGCAACCCGCCAGAAAGCTTCCAGTCCTTGGGTCAATTCGGCACTCAGTGCCTTTTCCGATGCCGAATTTACTGCTTGCTGGAAGCCCGCAAGGTCTTTGTCAATCAGGCGCCTTTTCTCGCCGATATCTGCGAGCGTGGCGGCCAGGTCTTCGGGTGTGCGGACCAGGATGGCATGGCGAACCTGCAAGGAAACCCGGGTGACGTTCAACTCCATGGCACTGGCCTGAAGCTGGCGCGGCACCTCTTCCCGAGCCACCAGTTCGGTCTGGTGATTGACCTCACCCAGATAGATCCAGGCCAGTACGGCGATCCCGGCCAGTCCTGCAATCAGCAGGAAGGAAATGGCATGAAGACGTCTGGCAATGCTCATGGTGTCACCTCTGCAAGGAAGAAATCTGCGTTGCGGCGGCGCTCTAGCACTGCCCCCTGGGCTTCGTACCAATTGCGACAATTTGCAACGAACCGGGCATCTTGGCGGATTGAACGCGCTTCTCGAATGCGGGTCAATGGGGCCGCCCCTGCATGGCGGCAAGCGGGTCTTCAGGGGTCACAGGGCGAGGGGCTATGCTTTACCCATGAGCCCCCGCAAGACCTTGTTGATCGTTTACCACTCGATGACGGATGGCACGCGCCAGATGGCAGATGCAGCACGGGCAGGCGCTTGCTCCGACAAGGATGGGGCCGTTCAAGTGCGACTGCTGCATGCCGCACAAGCGGGCGCCGCAGACGTGCTGGGCGCGGACGGGTTCATTTTTGCCACCCCGGAAAACCTTGCAGCCATCAGCGGACAACTCAAGGATTTTTTTGACCGCAGCTACTACGCCGTGCTCGACCACGTCAATGGCCGCCCCTATGCATGCCTGGTCTGCGCGGGCAGCGATGGGCACAACGCGGCCCGGCAGATGGAACGCATTGCGACCGGCTGGCGCCTGCGGGCCATCGCAGAGCCCCTCATTGTCTGCACCCACGCGCAGACGCCAGAAGCGATTCTGGCCAGGAAGAGCATCTGCAGCGATGAACTGGAACGCTGCCGATCCTTGGGCGAAGTGATGGCGCAGGGTTTGGCGCTGGGCGTTTTTTAGGGCGGGCCACTGCGCCCAGAAATCTGGTGGGTTAGTCCACTGAAACGGCTCAGCGCACCACCTGAAACGCAGCACGCGCCGCCGAGTCCCGCTCCAGCTGGCGTGCAATATTGCCGCAGACCAGATCACACAAGGCATCGACCGACTCATCGGTCAGCCGGTAGTACACGCTGGTCCCGCGCCCCTCGCGGGCCACAAGGCCGTGTTTGGTCATCAACGACAGATGCCTGGAGACATTGGCCGCCGTGTAGCCACATTGCTGCGCCAGGTCTCCCACGTTTTTCTCTCCGTCCCGCAGCAAATTGAGGATGCGCAGCCGCGTGGGTTCGGCAAGAACCTGGAAGTAGGCAGCGACCTGCTCAAGGGCTTCGAGGGGCATTTCTTTCATCGCGGGATCTCCGTGCATTGGGAACACATGATACATTATTGACTAATTAGCTGATTAGTTAAATAATCAATCTCACAAAGATTCCCTGGAGCCGCCATGAAGTCCCTGACCCTGTTGACCGCAGCGCTTTCCCTGGCCGTGTCCGGCGCCTGGGCGGCCGGCGACACCGCTGCGCAGCCGGTCGCCACCTTTACCGTCAAGCCCGCTGCCGCCCAGCTGGCGAGCAGTGTGGACGCCCAGGTCGAGGCCGTGCGGGACGCCACCCTCTCCGCCCAGGTACAGGGTGCGGTGATCAGCCTCTCTGCCAAGGCGGGCGACCGCGTTACGGCGGGCCAGGAGCTGGCACGCATTGATGCGCGCGCAGCGCAACAGAACGCCGCTGCCAGCGCGGCCCAGGTGGACGCCGCGCGCGCCGCCCAAAACGTCGCGACCAAGGAATACGAGCGCCAGAAGCAGCTGTTCCAGAAGCAGTACATCAGCCAGGCCGCGCTGGACCGGGCAGAGGCCCAGTGGCGCGCCAGCCAGTCGCAGGTGCAGGCCCTGCTGGCGCAGGCAGGTGCGGCCACCACGCAATCGGGCTTCTACGTCATCAAGGCGCCTTTTGCGGGCGTGGTGGGCCATGTGCCCGCCACCCTGGGCGACATGGCCATGCCGGGCAAACCCTTGATGACCGTGTACGACCCTTCGCTGATGCGCGTTACCGCCCATGTCGGGCAGCAACAGGCCGCCACGCTGCGCGATGGAGGCACTGGCGAGCTGCAGGTGGACATTCCGGGGGTCTCCGCTTCGCGCATCGCGGTCCCGGCATCCAAAGTGCAGGTGCTGCCCACCGTGGATGCACAAAGCCACACGGTGCAGGTGCGCGTAGAGCTTCCAACCAGCGTGGTGGGCGTGGCACCCGGCATGTTCGCCCGCTTGTGGCTGGACGCAGGCAAGGGCGCTGCCGCACCGGCAGCAGCTGCCTCAGGGCCGCTGCTGGTACCCGCCAGTGTGGTGGTTCGGCGCGCGGAAATGACGGGCGTCTACGTGCTGGACGGCCAGGGCCGGCCGCTGCTGCGGCAGGTGCGCCTGGGGCGGCCCGCTGGCGACATGGTGGAGGTGTTGAGCGGCGTGCGCGCAGGCGACCGCATTGCACTCAAGCCCCAAGCTGCTGCCAAGGTGCGCTGACATGAGCACCCCCAAAAATCCGTCTCCGCTCGGAATCTCCGGGCGCATCGCCGCCTTGTTTCAGGGCGCGCAAATCACACCCTTGCTGGCTGTGGTGGCGTTTTTGCTCGGCGTGTTTGCCGTGCTGGTCACCCCCCGCGAGGAAGAGCCCCAAATCGACGTCACCATGGCCAATGTCATCGTGCCGTTCCCCGGTGCCTCCGTGGCAGATGTGGAGCAAATGATTGCGACGCCCGCCGAACAGGTGCTGTCGCAGATGCAAGGCACGGAGCACGTGACCTCGGTGTCCCGGCCCGGCGTGGCGGTGATGACCGTGCAATTCAAGGTGGGCGTGCCACGCACCGAGGCGCTGGTGCGCCTGCACGACACCTTGCGCAGCAATGCCGACTGGCTGCCCAAAGGGCTGGGGGGCATGGACCCGATCATCAAGCCTAAGGGCATCGACGACGTGCCCGTGGTGACGCTCACCCTGCACAGCCGCGACGAAACCTCCGGTGCCTTTGCGCTGGAGCGCGTGGCCCACAGCCTGGAGGCCGAGATCAAGCGCGTGCCCGGCACCCGCGAGGTGCAGACCCTGGGCGGCCCTGGCCGCGCCGTGCTGGTGCGCATGGACACCAACCGCATGGCAGCCACCGGCACTACGGTGGACGACCTGCGCCGCGCCTTGCAGTCGGCCAACATGGGGCTGCCCGTGGGCGAACTGCTGGGCGGCGACCGAACCATCCAGCTGGACAGCGGCCCCGTTCTGGCGCGCGCCGATGAGGTGGCCGACCTCATGGTGGGCGTGCGCTCGGGCAAGCCAGTGTTCCTGAAAGATGTGGCCGATGTTCAGGACGGCGCCTTGCCCGCCAGCCGCTACGTCTGGCATGGGGTTCCACGGCGCACCGCCAACGGCGGCGCCGAAGCCGCGCAGAGCGCCGTGGACGAATACCCGGCCGTGACCCTCACGGTGACCAAGAAGGCGGGAGAGAACGCCATCGACGTCGCCAATGCGGTGATGCAGCGGGTCGAGCAACTGCACAACACCGTGATTCCCGACGGCGTGGAGGTGACGGAAACCCGCAACTACGGCGCCACCGCCAACGACAAGGCCCAAAAGCTCATCCAGAAGCTGCTGTTCGCCACAGCATCGGTGGTGGCACTCGTCTTCCTGGCCCTGGGCCGCCGCGAGGCCGCCATCGTGGGCGTGGCCGTGGTGTTGACGCTCACGGTCACATTGTTCGCGTCCTGGGCGTGGGGCTTCACCCTCAACCGGGTATCGCTGTTTGCACTGATCTTCTCGATCGGCATCCTGGTGGACGACGCCATTGTGGTGGTGGAGAACATCCACCGCCACCAGCTGCTGCACCCCGGACGCAGCCTCAAGGACATCATCCCCCACGCGGTGGACGAGGTGGGTGGCCCCACCATTTTGGCCACATTCACCGTGATTGCCGCCCTGCTGCCCATGGCGTTTGTGAGCGGCCTCATGGGCCCGTACATGAGCCCTATCCCCATCAACGCCAGCATGGGCATGCTGCTGTCGCTGGCCGTGGCGTTCGTCATCACCCCCTGGCTGGCCCGGCTGTGGATGAAGGAGCACACTGACCATCCACCAGGGCATACGAGCCCGGTGCACAGTGGGCTCAGCGCCCGGATCGCGCCCACCTTCGAGCGGGTTTTCAGCCCCTTGCTTCATGATCGCCGAGGCAAGCGCAACCGCCGCTGGCTTGGCCTGGGCGTGGCGGCACTCATTGCCTTGTCGGTCGCTTTGCCATTGCTCGGCTGGGTGCAGCTCAAGATGCTGCCGTTCGACAACAAGTCTGAGTTCCAGGTGGTGGTGGACATGCCTGCGGGTACGCCCGTTGAGCGCACGGCCGCCGTGTTGCACGAGCTGGGCGCACACCTGGCCACCGTGCCCGAGGTGACCGACTACCAGGCCTACGCGGGCCTGTCTGGCCCCATCAACTTCAATGGACTGGTGCGGCAGTACTACCTGCGCACCGGGGGCGAGGTCGGTGACATCCAGGTCAATCTGGTGGACAAGCAACACCGCAAGGACCAAAGCCACGCCATTGCCATGCGCGTGCGCCCCGCCTTGCAAGAGATCGGCAAGCGCCATGGCGCCAATGTGAAGGTGGTGGAAGTGCCACCCGGCCCACCTGTGCTGTCGCCCATCGTGGCCGAGGTGTATGGCCCCGAGGCCGATGGCAGGCGCGAAGTGGCGCGTGCTGTGCGCGCCGCGCTGGCCGCTACCGAAGGCATTGTGGACGCCGACGACAGCAGCATTGCCGACGCCCCTCGCAAGCTGCTCATCGTGGACCGGCGCAAGGCGTCCCTGCTGGGCATTCCCCAGCAGGCCATCGTGAGCGCGCTGCATGCGGGGCTGAGCGGCGAAGCCACCACCTGGCTGCGCGACGCCAGCAAATACCCGGCGCCCGTGCTTTTGCAATTGCCCGCAGAAAGCCACGGCGATCTGGAGGCTCTGTTGCGCCTGACGGTGCGAGGTTCTCAAGGCCAGTTGGTCCCCATTCGCGAGCTGGTCACGGTGAGCGACACCCTGCGCGAACAGCCCGTGTATCACAAGGACCTGTTGCCGGTGAATTTCGTGGTGGCCGACATGGCGGGCCGTGTCGACAGCCCGCTGTACGGCATGTTCCAGGCGCGCAGCGCGATTGCCCGCATCGTGGCGCCTGACGGCGGATCGGTGCAGGAATACTTCGTGCGCCAGCCTGCGGATGCCCTGCGGGGCTACGCCGTCAAATGGGACGGCGAATGGCAGATCACGTTTGAGACCTTCCGCGACATGGGAGCGGCCTACGCGGTGGGCCTGATCCTGATCTACCTGCTGGTGGTAGCGCAGTTTGGTTCTTACCTCACGCCGCTCATCATCATGGCGCCCATTCCGCTGACCATCATCGGCGTGATGCCCGGCCATGCCTTGCTGGGCGCGCAGTACACGGCCACCAGCATGATCGGAATGATTGCCCTGGCGGGCATCATCGTGCGCAACTCCATCCTGCTGGTGGACTTCATCAACCTGCAGGTGCGCGAGGGCGTACCCCTGAAGACGGCCATCGTCCACTCGGCCATCACCCGTGCACAGCCCATTGTGCTGACGGGGCTGGCGGCCATGATCGGCGCGTTCTTCATCCTGGACGACCCGATCTTCAATGGCCTGGCCATTTCACTGATCTTCGGCATCTTTGTTTCCACCGTGCTCACGCTGGTGGTGATCCCCACCCTGTACTACGCAGCGTACCGGGACCGCAGCGCCGGCAGCGGCACCAACGGTGCCGGTCCTGCCAACCCACCTGACAACAGCCCCTCAGAGGCTGCCGTTCACCACGGAACGCAGTGAACAACGCACCGAACGCACTGAACGCAATGAACGAACGGTCGGGCAACCATCCTTCAACCACAGGAGACAACCATGGCACATGTAGTGATTATTGGAGCGGGTATCGGTGGCATGCCGGCTGCGTACGAAATGCGCAGCAAGCTGCCACGCGAGGATCGGATCACGGTGATCAGCGCGGTGGACTACTTCCAGTTCGTGCCCTCCAACCCCTGGATCGCCGTGGGCTGGCGAAAGCGCGATGACATCGTCCTGCAGATCCGCCCCTTGCTGGAGCGCAAGGGCATTGATTTCATCGCCCAACCGGTGAAATCCATCGATGCTCCGGGCAAAACCGTCATGCTGGAAGACGGAAGCACCGTGGCCTATGACTACCTGGTAATCACCACCGGCCCCCGGCTGGCCTTTGAGGAAGTGCCTGGTTCTGGCCCTCTCAACGGGCACACACATTCGGTTTGCTCCGTGGACCACGCGGAACACTTCTGGCGCGACTACCAGAAGTTTCTGGAAGCCCCCGGCCCCATCGTCATTGGCGCCATGCCAGGCGCGAGCTGTTTTGGCCCGGCCTACGAGTTCGCATTCATCGTTGCAGCGGACCTGCGCAAGCGCAAGCTGCGCCACAAGGTGCCGATCACCTTTGTCACCAGCGAGCCCTATATCGGCCACCTGGGCCTGGGCGGCGTGGGCGACAGCAAAAGCATGCTGGAGAGCGAGCTGCGCAGCCAGGACATCAAGTGGATCCACAACGCGCGCACCACACAGGTCGAAGCGGGCAAGATGTTTGTCGAACAGCTGGACGACAAAGGCCAGGTGCACCAGCAGCACGAGCTGGGCTTCAAGCTGTCGATGATGCTGCCAGCCTTCAAAGGGGTTGATGCCGTGGCGTCCGTGCCCGGGCTGTGCAACCCGCGCGGGTTCGTGTTGATCGACGAGCATCAGCGCAGCAAGGCCTACCCCCACATCTTCTCTGCCGGGGTCTGCGTTGCGATTCCGCCCGTGGAGGTAACACCCGTCCCCACCGGGGCGCCCAAGACGGGTTACATGATCGAGACCATGGTCTCGGCCATCGTGCACAACATTGCCGCTGACATCGCGGGCCAGCCCGCCACTGCCACCGCCACATGGAACGCCATCTGCCTGGCCGACATGGGGGACACCGGCGCGGCCTTTGTGGCCCTGCCCCAGATGCCACCGCGCAACGTCAACTGGTTCAAGAAGGGCAAATGGGTGCACCTGGGCAAGATTGCTTTCGAGAAGTACTTCCTGAACAAGATGAAGTCGGGCAATTCCGAGCCCATCTACGAGAAGTACGTGCTCAAGCTCCTGGGCATCACCCGCTTGCACGAGCAAAAGCCCCATTGACCGGCGCGTGACCAAGCCCCCCCAGTTTCTATCGTTTCTTAACAAGGAGTTCATCATGACAACCTGGCAAATCGTTCGTTTGGTCGCAGGCACCTTCATCCTGCTTTCTCTGGCGTTGGGCATTCCCGGCAGCCCTGTTTTTGCCAGCCAGTGGTGGCTGGCCTTCACGGCGTTTGTGGGCGTGAACCTGCTTCAGAGTGGGCTCACCAAGTGGTGCCTGATGGAGACCATCTTGCGCAAGCTGGGCGTGCGCCCAGGCTGCTAAGGAGGACCACGCCATGCGCAAACTCCTCCTGAGCGCTGCCTTGCTGGCCTGCGGCATGGGTGCAGCCCAGGCGGCAGATTTGCACGAGGCTTGGCTGGCCGCACGGCAGCAACACCCGGACATGGCAGCAGCGGCGGCCACACGCGCCGCAGGCGAGGCCCGCCGCGTGCAGGCCAGCCGCTTATGGAGCCCCTCTGTGACGGCCCAGGCTGCGGCAGGCGCGATGGGCTCACAGACCTCCGCCCAGGGGGCCGCGTTTTCCATGCCAGGGACACCACAGACCTCTGGGGTGGGTTTTGACACCTCGGTCCGCAGCGGCCCGGGTACACGCTGGGGTGTGGAGGCGCGCATGCCGCTGTACAACCCCGAGCGCAGCGCACAGGGGCGCCAGCTGCTGCTGTCCGCCGATCTGGCAGAACTGCAGGCCGCCTCGGTGCAGCAACAGCTGATGCTGCGAACGGCCCAGCAATACTTCTCGGCCGTGCTGGCGCAGCAGCAGCGCGCGTTGCTACTGCGCCAGCAGGAGGCAACCGATCAGGCTCTCAAAGAGGCGCAGGACCGCTTTGCATTGGGGGACTCGCCGATCACGGATGTGCGCGAAGCCGAGGCGCGCGCGCAGGCCAACGCTGCACTGGTGCAGGCTGCCGATGTTGAGATGCAGATTGCGCGCCAGGCTCTGGCCCAGACCACAGGCTGGAGTCCTGCGCAACTGCCCCCCCTGCACCTGCCAGCCTCGTCGGGCAACGAAACCACCGCCTTGCGCGATGGCAAACCCCTCGCGCCCCTGCCTCACTGGCTGAATCTCGCCGCGCAGGACAACCTCCAGGTGCGCACCCAGGCGCAGGCCCTCGCACTGGCCGAGCAAGAGGCAACCAAGGCGGCGCGTTTTGCCAGCACCAAGGTGGACCTGGTGGCCCAGGCCGGTGGCGACCACCTGTCAGGATCAGGCCGGTGGGGCTCGGCCAGCAACTCCGCACGCCAGTACATGGTGGGTGTGCAAATCCAGGTGCCGCTGTACACCGGTGGCCAACTTGATGCGCGCCAGCAGGAACTGCTGCGCCTTCAGGACAAGGCCCAGGCCGACCTCGACAGCGCCCGGCTTGCCGTCGCCCAGCAGGTACGCACCAGCTGGCTGCACCTGCAGGCTGGGGCCGCCCGGACCCAGGCCCTGGAGTCGGCGCTCAGGTCGGCCCAGGTCCGGTTGCAGGCGACCCAACTGGGTCGCCAGGTGGGCGACCGCACCACACTGGATTTGCTGCAGGCACACAATGACGCCATGCAGTCGCAATCCAACCTGCTGGGGCACCAGACCCGCATGGCGCAAGAACGCCTGCAGCTGATGGCGTTGGCGGGCCAACTGGATGAGGCCGCGTTACAAGCGGCCACCGACACAGCGCACATGCTGGCCCCGCCCACACCTTGAACGCCTCCAACCATGCCCTCATCCCACACCCTCACCCCGCCAGCGCCATGAACCCCCACCCCGCCCCCACGCTTCCCCTAGTCGTCGATGTCCGTTCGCCCGGCGAATTCGCAGCAGGCCATGTGGCTGGCTCCATCAACCTGCCGCTGGACAGCCTGGCCCAGCAAGCCGCTGCAGCGCTGCCGCACCGCGGCCAACCGATGGTGCTTTGCTGCCTCTCGGGCGCTCGCTCGTGCATGGCAGTCCAGTGGTTGCGCACGCAAGGCTATAGCCAGGTGTCCAATGGCGGCGGTGTGAGCAGCGTGGCCCTGCAGCTGGGCCGACCCATCGAACGCGACTGATGGGATCAGGCGCTTGCCACCGCCACACTCGGAGCATTGTGTCCATCGAACCTGCAACAGGAGACCCCCGTGAAGCCCCAGATAGAAGCCTTCTTTGACGACGCGACCTGGACCGTGAGCTACGTGGTGTTTGACGAACCCGGGGGCCACTGCGCACTGGTGGATTCGGTGCTGGACTACGACGCAAAATCAGGACGCACCCGCACGCATTCTGCGGATCGCCTGGTAGCGTTCGTCCAGAGCAAGGGTTTGACCGTGCAATGGATTCTGGAAACCCATGCCCATGCCGACCACCTGTCCGCCGCGCACTACCTTCGCGGCAAGCTGGGAGGAAAAATCGCCATCGGAGCCGCCATCACCCAGGTGCAAGAGGTGTTCAAAGCCATCTTCCACCTGGAGCCAGAGTTCCACCCGGATGGCCGTCAGTTCGACCACCTGCTGCACGACGAAGAAGTGTTTTCTATTGGCCAGCTCGAAGCCAAGGCGCTGGCCGTGCCGGGCCACACCCCTGCGTGCATGGCGTACCAGATCGCAGACGCCGTGTTGGTGGGCGACACCCTGTTCATGCCCGACGTCGGCACCGCGCGCTGCGACTTCCCGGGTGGCAATGCGCACACGCTGTACCAGTCGGTGCGCAAGCTGCTCAGCCTGCCCGCACAGACCCGCCTTTTCATGTGCCACGACTACCCCCCCGCGGAGCGCGCCCCGGCCTGGCAGACCACGGTCGCCGATCAGCGCGCCCACAACATCCATGTGCACGACGGCATGACCGAAGCGGCATTCGTCGAACTGCGCACCCGGCGCGATGCAACGCTGGACATGCCCGTTCTCATCCTGCCCTCGGTGCAGGTCAACATCAGGGCCGGGGCGATGCCCCCGGCAGAAGACAACGGCATGACCTATCTCAAGATTCCCGTGAACGCGCTGTGACACGCTATCCACGAGCCCCTCTTTGAAGATCCCGGAGATTTCCATGAGCAACGAACAGATCACCGTTGAGCTGGTCCAGCAAGAGGACTACCGCTTTGACATCCATTTTGGTGGCACCGTCCCCCACCTGATCGGCGACGAACCCACCCCATTGGGCACGGGCAAGGGCCCATCGCCGGTGCAACTGCTTTGCGCAGCGGTGGGCAACTGCCTCAGTGACTCCCTGCTGTTTGCGCTGCGCAAATTCAAACAGTCACCGGAGCCCCTAACCGCCACCGTGGTGGCCCAGGTGGGCCGCAACCCTGAAGGGCGCCTGCGCGTGCTGCGCATGGATGCCACCTTGCAACTGGGCGTACCTGCCGCACAACTGGAACACCTGGACCGCGTGCTGGGCCAGTTCGAAAGCTATTGCACGGTAACCCAGAGCGTGGGGCAGGGCATTCCCATCGTGCTGAAAGTGCTGGACGCCAACAACGCCGTCCTCAAATGACACCACGGCATATCCACCGTCACACTACTAAAGGAAACACCCGATGAAAACAGCCCACGATCTCGTGGCTGCGGCGAAAGCCCAGGTCCATGAAGTCCCCATCGACCAAGCTGATGAAGCCATCCGACTGGCCGATGTGCTCATCGACGTGCGTGAGGCCGATGAGTACCAGGCCGGACACATACCCGGTGCCATCCACGCCTCGCGCGGGGTGCTGGAGTTCAAGCTCAGCAGCACGCCTGCACTCACCTCGCGCGATCTGAAGGTGGTGGTGTACTGCAAGACCAGCGGGAGGGCCGCCTTGGCAGCCTGCGCCATGCGCGACATGGGCTACCTGCAGGTGCAGTCCATCGCAGGCGGTTTTGACGCCTGGGCTGCAGCGGGCAAACCCGTGGCGTCCCCCGAGCCACCATCTTTCGACTGATCCGGTGGTGCATCAGCCATGCGCCACCTCTTGTGCAAGAAAGGCCCCGCCCCCGGGGCCCATGCGTAAACCAAAGGAATTGTCATGAACCTCAACGTTGGAACCATCGATCGCGTGCTGCGCATCGTGGCAGGCCTGGTGCTGATTGCCTTGGCTGCCACCAACACCGTGGGATGGTGGGGCTGGTTGGGCGTCGTCCCCTTGGCCACTGGCCTGTTTCGCTTCTGCCCCGCCTACACACTGCTGGGCATCAATACCTGCCCCCTGAAAAAGTAGTCAGACGCGGCAAGCGCTGCGCGTGCGGTGCAGGCATTTCCCGTACGTGCAGCCCTGAGCACGTGTTTACGGTCTCGCCGGAGATCGTGAACAGACGCTTCGACATTTTGGCCTCACACATTTCAAGCAGGGCCACCACCTGCACACAACAGGCTGCCGAAGGGCTGGCGCCCCATGCCAAGACCACCTGCACCACCACCGGCGGGTGGTCTGCATCGCCCAGGCTCTGTACTGACGTGGAGCAGTTCGACAGCTCCACGCTTTCCCGGCTTCGCAGGCCCGGGCACCAGAGTTTCTCCCCGTAAAACTCATTGGGTGAAATAGGCCCATGGGCCTCCAATCCCTGCACACCCTCCCGGCGAAGCGCTTCTTGGCGCAGCAGATCAATTGTTTCCAATACTGGAACAGTTAGTTTGCGACTGGATAGTTTTTCTCTGAACAGCACCGGCGTACAGTTCAACCCATCGATGAGCCGAACCCGCAAGGCGACTCACCGAACCCGGTTTGAAGTAGTTTTTAGCATCCGCTTTTGGCGCTTTGTTCCGGCTTTTTTTGAGACGCTTTTTATCCAAGGATTTGCACCATGAACACGACTGCCCGTTTCCTCTCTATCGCCGCTGTTGCTGCTTTCGCCTCTTTCGGCGCCCACGCTGACGAAGCCGATGGCTCGCAATTTGCGCTCCAGTTCGACACCAACCGCACCCGTGCTGAAGTGCAAGCGGGAGCCGCCACGGTGGCCCAGACCCGCAGCCAGGAACCTGCTGGCTCGCGCGTGGTGACATACACCTCCACGGCTGACCGCGCTGCAGTGCGTGCCCAGGCAGCCGAAGCCCTGCGCACCGGCAAGATTCCCCACGGCGAATTCAGCGCCATGTAATTGACGCAGTTGCGGGCCTTCCCATGGTGGCGGCACTTCGCGGGTGCTGCTGCCATGGGGAGTGTTTTCCTCACTGTCAGGCAAGCAAACTGGGCTCCTACTGGGAGCCCTTTTTGTTGCTACGCCTATGCCTCGGCAAGCAGCTTTCTATCCCTGCGCGTTTTGCGCATTCGGCGCGGGGATCGAGGATGAAGGCGGGTCCCACGGGGCTTCCTTCCTTGCTCTTGCCCGCATCCCCGAATCGCGACGCTGGCCAGAGAAATATAGTCTGGAAAAATCCGCATTTGAGGGTTGGCCTCTCTGAAGCCGTAAGAAGAAGCGCATCCGTCGAAGCCACCAAATCAATAGAAAACAAAAGTTGTAATTTCAGCCGAAGCTGCAAGCAACGGCCAATCCACTGAATCAGTTTCTTCTTTTGGGCAGCAAGCCGCAGTGCGCGCGATGGCAGCGACAAATTCTGCGAGAAACGGTCACAAGTCTTTGGCCACGTGCTCGAACGCATCGAGGAGTGCCTGCTTGGTCGCCGCCCCTGGACGCAATGGGCGTACCTTCCCGCCTGCAGTCTTGGTTTTTTTTGGAGGGGCGAGTTTTGCAAGAGCATCTCGCTCACTAGGGGTTAGCATGCTTTCGACATGCCGTTCGTTGACGCGCTGGTTGAAATTGTCGATTGCACTCTGAGCGACGACCACGTTTCCCGCCAGATCCTCAACTCGCAACGGATTGAGCAAATCCGGATCTATATCTTTGCCACCGACGGAATGGCGCCACAAAGCTTCCACGTCGTTGCGATGAGCCAAGTACCCGGATGAAGCATAGGCGGCTTTCATATCCGATTCCGTAACATCGGCGCGCCCACCCCGACTCGATTTGGCGTGCGCCCAGGCTCCCACCATCAGCTCGACCACAGCCCTCTTGATGCCGAACGTGTAACGGTGCAGTAGTCCCGTCACTTCCGAGACTTCGAATTTGAAGTCATCCGGAGCTACTCGGGTCAGCTCCACAATGTAGTTCCGGAAGTCAGCGCTATCCGATGCATCAGGAAAGAGCTCCATGGGATCAGGGAGTACTCGGTGGCGGTCCTCGGGACGCCGCCTCCTCATCCTACGGGCTAGACTGAAGTTGGCCACATAGACGACGCGGGGGCCCAGGCTGATTAGTTGCAGCAGTAGCGACATCGCCAGCGAGTTCGCCTGGTCACTTTTCGTGATGAATTGAAACTCGTCAACAAAGATCATGCATACACCGTCCCTACGGCTGACTCTGCTTGCGAGTTGCAGAAGGTGTGGTTGGCTAAGGCTTTTCTTTGGAAGGCCTTTACCCTCAACGCCTGTAATCTCGGCGTTTAAATAGGGAGCAAGCAGGGAATTGAGACTACTTCCCTCCTTCAGTGACATAAACCATGCAGGCTGACTCACAAATTTGCCGTGACCAGCCAGCTCAACGCATCCTGAGCGATCAAGAAAAAATCGCTTCATAGCTTGTACAAGCTGGGTCTTGCCAGTTCCTGCGAGGCCCGTCAGCATGCGGGCAGACTGAGTCTCGCCCCATGGCTGAAGACTGTACATTGCCCCAATCATCTGTTGAGAAGATCCGAAGTGATTCCGTGCATGGCCTTCTCCTATCCCCAGGAGCTCGTCCAGCAGCAAAGATGCTTGCTCGCCACAGAGAAAAACATTCTTCATCGCGGCTTTCAGAACCTCTGCCCGCGCGACAACGGATTGTCCATCGATGCGCTGAGCCACCGCATGACGCTCGATATGGGCATAGCGATTGTGACTACCACCGACCAAGTATGGAGCTACCCATGGATTTGATTTCATGCACGCCTCCTAGTCGTCACGGATGGTGCACCGCGCAAAGCCTTTGCCTCGGCTAAGGCAGAAGCCGTCTTTTTCGGAGAACCGCCGCGACGCTGCCCAGCGTTTAGCGAGAAGCCCGTTTCTTCCTTGACCGTTCTCTCCAGTTGAACCATCGACGCCTGGGCAGCCTGCCGAGTTGCTGAATTGACCTCCGCCCTCTCCTGCACAAGGTCTACCAGAGACGACAACGGCAGAAGTAGCTCCTCCATATCAGATTGAATCCGCAGGCTCGGTTCAAGCTCCAATAGCTTCCCTCTAATTTCAACCCAAACGCATCTCGCGACAAGACTGAGCGTGTACCCTGAAACGTACTCAACACCCTTGCGCACCAGCTCCTCATGGAGACCATCGCGAAGCTCTTGCGAAGTGAAAGTGACACCCTTCCACGCGAGGCCAGCCTTGACCACCACAAACTTAGTTTGATTCCCAAATGCGCGCATGGCGTCGCGCCAGTCCATAAATTGGGCACAAGTGCGCAGTCGATCGCTCAAGTAGGTCCAGTAGAAATGTGGCGTCGCAGGATGAGCCAGCGTGTGAAAATCGTGAACAAGGGCGGGCGCCAACCGCTCGATGATGTTGGACTGATGATTTTCGGCCATGGTGCGTAGCACCTCACGCTTCATCATTGACGCCACTCCGTGGCTGCTTTGAATGAACGAAGGTGAGCCTTCAAGCTGAGTCGATCGAGGATTTGCGGACTCAACTGTTGGCTTCGACTGACCGCTGAAAGAAGCAGTGATGGACTTAACGGGAAACTTCGCCTCCAAATCATCTAGCAGCGACTGTTGCCCCGCAGGCCCTCGATCTGACAACAATGAGCGAGCCATAGTTGGCGTGTGCCCGCGCAACGATTCCACCGGGACTCCATAGACCCGCGCAAGCATCTCAGCAGGCATCGTCATTGAGACTATTGCTGATTTGTACGCTTCCTGGCGCTCTCCGATGATGGAGAAACCAATACCAAGCCGCTTTCCGGTCACCCCACAGACCGCGCGGGCGACAACCAAAGTAGGTAGCGCGCTATCAGAGCTAGAAGCGATAGGTCGGTCTCCGCAGCGGTACGCATCAACCTCCAAGCACTCGAGCGCATTGGCGTACTGCGACGAGTAGCTCCCCTCGTCTACAACAGCGTCTCTGCGCATACGTGCCTGACCATAGACCGTAGTTTGGACTTCCTTCAAACCGAACTTACTCACGACTATGTGTCTGAACTGACCGTAAGTTGGAAACGGTTCGTTCATTGGATGAACCAGTTGTATGCGCCCCTGCTCGTCGAAGACAGTGGTGCATCCGAAGTCCTCAGTGAGCGCAGCATTGCAAATTGAGCGCATCGTTTTTCCATTCCCGCACCTCTTTAGGTAGCTCGCAATTACCTGGTCACGAAAAATCACCGATGGCCAGCCCCAGCGTTTGCCATTGGCGTGAGGTCTACCGAATTTTTTACCTGCGTGCTTTTCGGATTCACGGGACCAGGTTCCATTGCATTGAGTGCTGGGCTTCAATGACCACTTGTTTCGCCCATGCAGCACATAGCAAAAAAACCAGTACTGGAGACGATGCACATGCGACTTCAAGCCTAGGCGCTTGCGGATTCGAGAGATTTCTTTTAGCGGATTGAGAGCGTGCAGGATCTCTTGCTCACACTCCAATAGTGGGTAGAGCGCATCCAGTCGATGCTGAACGTCGTCGTCATGGGATTTTTTTCGCGTGTAGTTGGTCTGCAGCAATTCGTCGAAGTTGAGCCCCTCAACATCAGCCAGCGCCGGGGGCAAGCTGCATTGCCTCTCGCATGGCCGGATACCTGGTTTTGACCTAGTAAGCTCTCTTTCTACGAGGCTTTCAGCCAAGCGTACGTAGCCGACTCGCCATGCCCCTTCCGCCTTCTGCTCTCGGTAGAACCATGCGAACAAGACTCCAGTGGACGGGCATCTGCCGCAGAAGTAGTAGCGAACGCCGACAGCAAGACAGCCAAGCCCCTCAGGCACCTCCAACTGGTGACCACACATCATCATGCGCACCCCCTGGAGAACCAATCACCATAAACAGACACTGGATCTTCGCGCTCTCGCTTGAGCGGGCGATCAAGCAACACTGGTTCAAAAAGATCTACTCGAATGCTGCGATTCCAGATTCCTTGTTCAAGAACGTTTTTCACCACAGGCACCTCGACCCCAAGGGCTTGTGCCGCTTCTTGGATGAGCTTGTAGCCGGGCCTTGAAGAACCAAGCATCTGAGTGAAGTGCACGTAGAGCTTCGAACGCATCTGCGGTGCTAGCGGCACAGTTTCCGAATGGCTGAGAAACAACCGATTGAGATTGGATCGCAGGGTGGAATCAACTTCTCTCCCAGCGACCTGAACGGTAGGGATACCCGCATCCAAGTAGTAGGCTGCCTCCAATGCATGTCGATGAAGCGCTGAGGCATCAACCTCGTCTTTTCGGGGCTTGCCTGGCCGGGGTCCGCGTCGGCGAAAGTCCTCCTTCTTGTCCTTCACCGACCAGTTGACACAGTAAGGGCCTGCTGCGTCGCGCATGAATAAGAGCAGGTCACCTATGTAGGGAAAGGGGGCCCAGTCATCTCCGTCTGCGCGCTGCACACGACACTTCGGGTGCTTGCTCAAAGCACCCATCTCCTCGGACACGACCAGTGTCCCGCGAAAAGGCCTAAACGATTGCCCAACGGCCGAGGAGTGACCATCCAGAAAATGGGGGCGTGGTCCTGGGTAGAGCATCCGCTGTTCGTGAATGTCCCAGACCGAAGGGTGATACAGAGCCAGAAGTGCCGTCCAGGTCTCCGGTCGACTCAAAGTGTGCATCGCCCTGCAACCAAACTTGGCGGGGTACAAGATGGTCGGGGTGGAAATTCCGGGAGCCTCGGCAGGCGTCGCCCAGACGGCCGCCACATAGTCTTTGCCCCACGCATCTCGCAACTGCCTTTTTTGAATAAGGCGCAGTCTTGCCTCAGTCATTCTGATCGATGCCATTGTCAGCTCCTAGCTGCCCTCATATGGGCGTGCACGACTTGACTACCTGACCAGACGACTTAGAATCAAAGCGCCAACTGCGATTCTGTGCCCCGGCACTGATAGCCCTGAAACGCCAGCCCTGTGCTGGCGTTTTTTGTTTGGAAACTTGTACTAGTTGAGTGTGGATTGGCTCTCCTTCTTCGAATTCACGATTCTTGTGCGAGTCCACTCAGTCAGTTCGCTCTGCGCCCAGCGTCGCTGACACCCGACCCACAAAAATCGAGGCCCGTCGCCCCGCGAGAGCAGGGTTTCCAGACTTCGTTTGGAGATGCCCAAGTACTGACTGACTTGGGCTGCGCTAAGGAGAGGGCTCATTGGATGAAGACGAGTGAAAAGCGCTGCAATTGCCTGAAAGGTTAGATCACAAACCGATCTCGTGGTAATCCTGTTGGAAACGTGGCTGTCAGTTTGCGCAGCAAGCAATTGCTGACCCAGTGAATGGCCCGATGTGTCGACGTTCGGCCACTCAAATTTGGTCCACCATTCGCAGCAGCGGTGGACATCTTGAACCCCAGGCTTCGACTCAGTTCGGACGCACTTTCTTGGAAGCTACAGCGCCATTACACCGGCTGTTCGGCCACTTGGAAACGTGGCTGTCAACTTTGTGAAATTCACTTGATTCACATGTAAATTGAGTGGCATGCACATCAGCGCTCACGACCATATCGCCCCGCTAGGCTGGCTCCCGCTAACCATAGCTGACAGGGTGGATGGCTTTCTTCCGGTCTATAGACGGCTACGGAAAGCAGGACGCGCGATCGTAGATGAGGAGGGCTCACTGACTCCGGATCTGTATTGGCGGCATGGTCGCGGGCAGGGTGAGCAAGCACTGGAGTGCTACTACGCCTTGAGTCTTATCCGAGCCAGCGCAGTTTTCCCTTCGCCCAGAATCGCGCACCTTGCCACCGAGCGCTCGCCTGAGTTCTTTATAGGACTGGTCCCAGATATAGAGGCCGTCGCTGACGATTGGATCCGCCATCGTGCCTCGGCAATTGCATTGTCATCTCCGACACTCCAGGCAACTCGGACGCGAGGTGATTGGCTATCGATACTACCGAGCCTGTTGCCGACACAAACGCTTCCTCGACTTGGCTCGCTGATGCGAGACCCGGCCCGCCTGATGAGAGTTGGATATGCGATGCTTATACGCGAATGGGAAAGCCACGGACAATGCCGCCCCCAAACTGCTGAAGCGCTCGCAGTCATTGGTCTTGGCGCTCTAGGTCTTTTTCCGCGCCTTCGCTGTCATGACTGCTTCCGACTAGCCATGCCTGCGTCAACTCGATGCGCGTATCACAGTCAAACACAGGCAATCCGCTTGAATGAAAGCGGCGCTCATGCGCAGATTGCGGCCGAATCAAGACTAGGCGCACGCGTTATCGCAAAGCTTGGGTGGTCAGAAACTGATTTCGCAAGCGATCGCGGCGAAGATCCCCACGCCGAAGAGAAAACCGTCGCTGGAGTACTGTGGGGGCGAGATACAGAAGGAAGTGGCTACCCGGTGAGTCACCTTAAGGAGCAGATGCGCTCCGGGGCGCTTCCGCGAGTGCGCGCACTCTTGCCGCCAAATTTTTGCGAGCTCAATGATGTCCGCGCCTGTGCGGCCCTCCGTCACAAACTTGATCCAAATGAATGGGTTCCCTCTTACTGGTTCACCCGAGCGGCTGCAGCTGAAGCGTGGCTGGAGGCCGCTGAGTCATTGTCGCCCGGTCGCACCCAGATGCAGCAAAGTGACGTGAATCGAAAGCGAGTGGCAGAGGCGCGACTTTTGATCGACCAAGGCAACCCCCACAAGGTAGTCGCCGCTCGGCTGGGCATTACACCGAGCCATTTGTCGCATTTGCTGCGACGAATCCGCTGACATCCGCCGATGGCATCGGCGGTCTCAATGGGTGAGCTGGTTGCGCTCCGTCCACTGCTTGACTGGTTGCCGGGAGAGACCCTATTCAGTCTGTGCAGTCGCTACCACTTCATCAGTGGTCATAGAACACCCGCCCAGACTTGTGCGACGCTGTTCGGTAGTCATCGAGCCGGATCTGCGCATGATGTCCCATCGCATGTTCAAACACTGGTTGATCGAACTCACGGCGCACTCGGAACTGCCCGAGAGATCATCCTTGAGCGCACTCTGCTTCCGTTCTATTTCCCTTTTCACTCGGCCCCAAAATGCGAACATTGGCTGACGCAAATGGCAACAGGTTCGTCGCCTGTTCTGAAGGTCCAGATGGGTTTGTCCGCTTCCCAGTTCGGAGCCTCGCACCCGCTCAAGGCATGCCCAGTGTGTATGCAATGGGATCGAAGTGAACATGGTGTTGCGTACTGGCATGTCGAACACCAGGTACCCGGAGTACACGTCTGCCTCGTGCATCGAAAACCGCTCCTCGTTGCAACAGACAAGGTGTCAGGGCAGGATCGTTTCGGCTGGATCCTTCCTCAGCAGGCATGCCTGCAGGGCTCGTTGGAAGAAGATTGTTTCCGGAATGGCGATCATCATCTTCTTGCGGAAAACGCGCTGGCTGTATGGCGTCTTCCAAGACCTGTCACCTTTTCCCTTGAAAAGTTGAGCAAGCTCTACCTCAACGAGCTGGTGCGGATGGAAATTGCGCATCATGTCACCTCAAGAATCGACCAGATCCGATTTGATCAAGCACTTTATGGCGTCATTACCGCAAATTCCCTCGCAAAATTTTGGCCATGGTTGGCATCGATTGAAGGTCAGCGAGGCCTATCTGCTCGGCTGCGCCGAATGGTCCATCCAACTAGCCCCAGGATCAATCGCCATCCACTAACTCATCTGCTTTGGATTGCCTTGTTGTTCGACTCCTGGCAGGATTTTTGGTCTGCATACGACGACGAGGAGCTCCTCCCCGTCTATGACGTAGCTCTCGCAGGCCAAACGACGGGGTCGACTATGAAAGGAGTCGGCGACTCCAGCGATCCCCGAAGGGCCCCACTCATTGACGCAATTCGCTCAGGGAAATCTGTGTCCCTGGCGGCAAAACTTTCGGGGGTCACAGTCGCCACAGCAATGTCTTGGGCAGCGAGAGAAGGCATCGCAACTCCTCGGCGCCCCAAGGTCCTGAGCCCCGATGTACGCGCCCAGTTGAAAAAACAACTCCAGAGGGGTACTGATAAAACTATCGCAGCGTCTTCGGCAGGCATTTCGGTCGAAAGCGTGACCCGGGTCCTACTAACCGAACCCGGCCTGCACACCCAATGGCGCGAAGCAAGATTCTCCAAAATACAGGAGCAATCACGCGGCTCCTGGAGAAAGATCATTGAAGCCTTTCCAACGTCCTCCTCCAGTGATTGGAGAAAACTGGATCCGGCCGTATATGCTTGGCTGTATAGAAATGACCGTACTTGGCTTCAGACTTCCATTCGCGAACGCTCCGAACCATTGGCCGTCGCGACACAGCGTAGAGACTGGCGAAAACGTGATGCAGTGCTTGCACAAGCTGTCCGAGTGTCCGCACTGGAATGGCATGTAGCAAATCCGGGCAAACGACTGACCATCGGGAACATTTGCGCAACCGTGGACGGACTGCGTAAAAAAATGTCGGCGATTGCAAAACTTCCCCTCACCCGCATGGCCTTGCTAAGCGCCTGCTACAACAGCTTGGCAAAGGCGTCAAAATCTCAAAAAACAGTTCTTTGAGAGTGAAACTTGCTTCGGCGTAGCTGACTCGAACTTCAAAGACATGAACTCATTGGTCTCCAGGGCCCAAGTGAGTGGCATTTCTGGTGTTCAGACGAATCATTCCACTCTCCTGCCGCACACAAATCGAACCGCGCCCGTGTTTTCCGAGTCCGGCCTAAGTCGTCAGGTTCGCAACGTCTCGTGCGGTGATCGCTGGACTCTTTTTGCTTTTTACTGATTTCACGGCCCGGCACAGCTTTCCACTCGCCACACGCAGCAGTTCCTCAACAAGCCCGAGGTCTACGCCCTCAGCCGAGCAAGCCGCTGAAAGGCTTTCCCCGGCACCAAACCTTTCCAGTGCACGCCACCTAGGCGAGGATCTGACCCCCTTCAAGGATGGCAAACCCAAGCTTTTTGTTTTCCTTGCCACATAGTCTCTGTCAAGGCCAAGCTGCTTTGAAATCGCAGCTATGTTTCCCGCGCAACTTACGAATACTTCCAGAAATTCCGTGGTCCAGTACTCCGCCGAGTACTGAGACTTCATTGCCGCTTTCTCATCTGGCTTCCGTCGTGCCACCGGAGTTGCCAGCGATTGTGCGGCTTCTCCCGCTGATTCGAAGAGTGTCGCAAGCGCTAAGGCATATGCGAAACCAGAGCCTGGAGTCGCGTAGGAGCCGGGAAGTCGATCCAATGGGCTAAAGAACTCTCCACACTCTTTCTTGCAAAGCTCTGGCCAATGGCGAACAAGCCAAGCTCGCGGCGCAGAGTTCAGAACGTAGTCGCTGAGCGGCGGCTTCACCCCGGTACGGCTGTTCCTCAGACCGAGTTCACGCCCCCTGCGCGCCAATGGGCCATAGATTGCGGACAAGTCGAACGGCCTATCTCGATCCAGAAACATCTCATAGACTTCTTGCAGCCTAATTTGAAACTGACGCTCAGCTTCACTCGCGGCGTCAAACTCGACACGCTCGACTTCACCCAGTTCAACCCAGTGCTGCGGCAAAAGTGAAAACGGGTCTGGATTTTTCACCCGGTGCAAAGCCTCCCCGTGTACGGGGCAGACCTCAACGCCTACAAGATTGTGGGTACGTCGAAACCAGCTAAAGCCCCAGTGCGACAAATCTTCTGCGACACACTTGGGACACAGGTGCACTTTGTGTGTATGCAGTCGTGATCCGACGAGTTTTGTGATCCCTTGCCTGACTGCAGATCCATGAAGGGCTGGCGCTGTATCCCGCTCTGCGACTCGTAGCGCAGGCAAAAGGCTATGCTGCCTCGCGTAGTCTGAGGCGTTCATTCCCGCGATCGTGGCCGCCTGCTCCAGCAGAGAGAACGCGGCCGCGCCTTCGCAGTGCTTCTCCGCAAGCCTCTCAATGAGCCGATGCCTTTGGCTCCTTGGAATCTGACCACGGAAAAAGAATCCAATCCGCCCAGCGTGGGCAAGCACGAATTCATGTGGCATTGGAGCCAAGAGCGGCAGATTCATTTGTCCCCCAACCTCTCCAGTTCTGCAACAACACGGCGCGCTTGCGCGAGCGCACGCTCATACGGCCTAGGCGTCTCCTCGCTGCTCCTCATCGACTTCGCAACGATGTCTAAGCACCGACTGATCACCATGGGGGAAGCACCGAGCTGCTCCCTCTCATAACGCGAGAGACAAGATCGATCACAACCTAGCAACTTCGCAAATTCAGCCTGCGTGCGTGTTCCGCGCGCGGCTCGAATTAGCTCTCCTTGAGATGTGGGATATACGAACATTGTTCTACTATTACACATTGCTGCGCGACGCGCAATTCAACATCGGGGGGAGCGCAATACTTCGTACTGGAGAGGCTTAGGGGTACTTACTTGCGTCGGTGAAGCAAACACCTCGGGAGTGCGGACATCGGGTTGCAACCTCTCTAGACGCCAGCGAAGTACTTGCGAAATCTCCACCAACTAAGGGACTACCTACAACAGATATCCCCCTATACTTTTTTTTGTGAAAACACTTTTCTTGGACTTTGATGGCGTCTTGCACCCGGAGCACTGCCACGAGTCTCGGCATTTCTGCTGCCTGCCAGTCTTCGAACAAGTACTGCGCCGTACTCCCGACTGGGAGGTTGTGATCACAAGTACCTGGCGTCTTCAAGTTCCGCTCGACGATCTGCGTGCGCGGTTCTCCCCTGACGTTGCCCATCGCATCGTCGGTGCCACAGCTAAATTCAGCCAATTGGAGAGCGTTCCTGAGTCGCTGCAGGCTTTTGAACGGGAAGCCGAATGCAATGCTTGGCTACGTGCCAATGATCGCGTTGTGTTTCCATGGTTGGCTATTGACGACCGCTCATGGCTGTACCGTCCGTTCAATCGCTTCTTGTTCCTCGTGGATGGCAAGACAGGTATGACCGCAGCCAGTGCCGAGGCGCTGGTTGAACGGCTATGCAGCCTGTAGCGCTACCGATCCAGCTGGGCGGGCGCAGCTTGTCTACTTCAAACCCTGAGGAAACCAGTGGCGGATGTCGTCATAGTCCTGGTGCGCGCCCAGAATGGTCACCGCAGCGTAATGGTGAATTTTGGTGTTCAGGTACGGCACGTTGGTTGCCCCACCCTGCATGAGTTGGCATAGAAGGGCATCGTTATCGAGATTCAACAGAAGCCTGCATTGCAAGGGGCGGCTGCTGTAGATGCTGCAACTCCCATCGGCCAGAAAAGGGCAAGGCTTCCCAAAGGCCTGATCTGTCGCAGCCTGATACGCGCCAGGAGCTTCCTCTGCGTGGTCCATCGTGAACGCACCCGCTTTGACATTGAGCTTGGCCCCCGTCTCCTTGGCGATGACCTGGGCCTCACTTCGCGAAATCATCACGGCGATGTGACAGCAATGCGCGCAACCCTTCTTGCAAGCGGCCAGATGGGCCGTGCTATCACCGACGTGATCTGCCGCCTTGCGCAGCCAACTCACGCGCTTTGCGGATGTAGGGGATTTGGCAGCTTGTGCGATCAGCCTCTCTTCAGGCGTCCGGTCGAGGCCTTGGATGGTTTTCAGCTTGGCGTCCAGGCGCTCGTGCAAGCCCTCCCATCGCTTTGCAACACGCTCCAGGTTTTCCGGTGTCGCGGGCAGGATATCTCCTGGAGCGACCCGCTGCTCATCGATCAATTTGGTATCTCCCGTTCATCCCTTGCCCCTTACTCACCGATGTCGCCACAACCCTGCCCCGGTCAAAGGGTACCTTCATAGCGGACAGGCGTTGGATCTACCCCCATGTCGGTGCGCGCTGCATTTATCCACGCAAGCCCAAGCTCTCGCCCCTTTTTCCAGTCAGCCTGCACCTCTCCGTTGCGAACTGAAATGAAGTATTCGACCAAGGTATCGTAAGCGGTCATGACAGACTGGGGAGCAACCAAAGCCATGTGCCCATAGGCGCGGATTCTTGCGGAGTCAAAGTCCACGAACGCTTCATCAAACGATCTTGCCCCGGGCACGTCGTTCACAAATGCGCTGAATTCGGCGAGCAACTTCGCGACGCCATCGATGGCAAACCCATAGCAGACAAGCTTGTCCGCATGGGCCTTCAGTGTCTTTTCTTTCAAAGTTCCCAACTCGAAATTCACTTGTGCGAGTTGGGCATCCACTTGATGACGAAGGCTTGACTCCAGCTCTTTGAGCCTGTTTTGGTGCTCACTACTCTCCCTGCTCAGAATGCGATCAGCCCAGAGTCTGCCGATCCAAGCGCTGAGCGCCCCCACAACTGCCGCAGCTCCGCCAAGCAAACCAAGCGCTTCCATGACTTCGGCCATCCGTTTCTCCTCGGTAATTTCCCATCGTAAAGGGTGCTGACGCAAACGGAAAATCACGCATTCGCTGGTTGATGCGCATTCTTTTCATGACTTCACCGATTTAGCAAAGTAGCATGCTCTTCACGAAAATGGAGGGATCAGGATATGCTCAAACGCTTTGTAGCCGGGGCACTTGCCTCATGCATTCTCTTGCCCGCAACGGCCGCAGAAATCGGAGTCGCTGCATTCAACTTAGCCTGGGCAGGTACTGAGGCTGATTTCAGCAAGCACATCGAGGTGTGCACTGCCCCGACGGTTAAATGGTGCGACAGCAGGCCCAAGAAGATAAAGGGCGAGGAGCCCACGAAGGATGAACTGGCCCGTGCGGCGAAATGCCAAGCAGCCTTCGCGGAAGTTGCTGGGGGTGCTGAGCAGGCCCAGCAAGTAGCACCTTGCAATGCCTACAAGCTCACTGCAAAGAAGTGGGCCGCCGGACCCGACACAATGTACCAACAGAAGCTTCAGGGCCTGCGAGGCACCTTCGACGCTCTGGTCACGGAGCATCAGATCGCTGTGTTTGCGATCCAAGAGGTGAAGTCAGAGGAGACGATCCGCGCAGCTCTGGGAGCGCACGCCGCATCTTTTGAAGTTTGTGTAGCTCCTCACAACGCATTCCAAACCGTCGGCTTTGCTTGGAGAAGGTCCTTGGGGAAAGGTGCATGCACTGCTCAACCGAGTCTCTCCGTCACCGAAGACCCAACCACCCCAACGTCAATTCGCAAGGTACGCCCAGGTCTAGAACTAGTACTGAGCATCGACGGCAAACTGGTCACGTTCCTCAACGTGCATCTCAAGTCAGGCTGCGCAAGCCTCAACAAGGACAGTTACTCGGACGGAAATCTGCTGACCAGTGACGAGGCTGCATGCAAAGTGCTCAATCGGCAGGTGGTGCCGCTCGAAAACTGGATCGAAGACGTTGCCAAGCGCTCACCCCTTTTCGTCGTACTGGGCGACTTCAACCGGAAGCTCGACGAGGAGGAAAAAGCCAATGTATCCAAGAACCAAGTGCGCGCAGATGGCACCTTCGCAGACAAGCCCAACAAGACTGACGCCAACGGCAGCGTGACGAGCAAGTACCTCTGGCAGGAAATTTCCGATGGCGACCCCAGCCTTTTGCAGGTGCCTTTGTCCAAATCTGAGGGTTGCAAAGGGTTTGAGGGCCTAGACCACATCTTGTTGAGCAAAGACTTGGGTGCGCTGCAAAAGGCTCCTACGTCTTCAAAGGTGCCCGTGAAGACGATGCCAAACCAAGTAATCGAGACCAGCGACCATTGCCCACGAGTTACGAAGATTTCGCTCTGAGTCATTCGATGATCGACTACGAATAGTTTCAAGACGGCCTACGGAAGGGTCTCCAAGCCTTCTGGAAAACCGAGTTCATGAGCGACCTACGCAACGGCAGGTTCGGGCAGGCAAAGTGGCGTCGGGCTCCTGCAGCGAGTTTCTGTAGCTGTAGTCTGGTAGCGGTTAGTCAACGGCTCCTCACCTTCCAGCTCGGTCGGCATAAGGCAATCTCCGGATGGGAAGAGCAATGCCCCAAAGGTGGTGCGCTTGCATTGCTGAATCAACGAATCATTGGCCGGGGGCGCACGGGGGCAGAAGATGGACAGCACAGGTTACGGTGCCATTTATGGACATAGAGCCATTTCCGACGAGTCCGGTCAATAGAACTACGGGCCGGTCGGCAATGGCAGTTTGGAGAATCCGTCCAGGGCGTGGTGAGGCCAACAAACAGCTGCTGCACCGTCCCGGCGTCAACACAATAGCTCCCAATCAGTCGCGGCACATTCCCCAATGGCACACCGAAACAGCCCGTCAATCAACGGGTTGGATTGGGGAATCGGTGGAATTCAACCCCAAACACCCCAATCAAGGCAGTGGCTCCCCATGTTTTTGTTTCCACACAAACTTGCCCCATACTGGGGTGAACATCAACGCGTGGGCCTCTGCAGGGTGGTCAGCTTCAGGCTGGTTGCCGACGCTCAGCCCGAAGTCGTTGAACGACTGCTGCGATCTAGAGCAGACGGAGAGGAGCATCACCGGGCGCTTTTCTGAACCGCGAGAACTGACAGTGCTCGCGTGGTGACTCCCGTCGCCTCTTACACTCGCGCTACCAACAGGTTCTGAGGGGTGATGGTGAAATTTCGCAAAATTTTGGGCGTTCTTGCCCTCGTATCGGCGGCTACAAGCGCACATGCTGTTTACACCCTGAACTTTGTGCAAAGTGGGCCTGACATGGTGTTGACGGGGAGCGGATCACTCGACATCAGTGGCACGGTGCAGAACGCGGGCATTGCGAATTGCGTCGGTGGCAATGGTTATGTAACGCCAAACACTATCTGTATAGGCGGCGGTGCTGCCGGAATAACAATCCCCGCTGCGTTTGCAGTGTTGCCCGCAATAACCAGCGGCGCGAACTCGTTTGCAAACAGCTCGACAGGACCCGCCGTATACGTTTCCGTTTCAAGCCTCTATCTACCCGCAGGCTATGTGTCGGGTACCGCCATCTCAAACTCATCAACTTTTAACGGGCAAACCTACGCCTCAATGGGCTTAACAGTCGGTACCACAATCAGCCGAGCATTGCCTTCTGGTGACACTATTGTGATCAGAGTAGGACCGATTGCCCCCTCACAAGCTCAGTCCATCCCCACGTTGGGCGAATACGCGCTCTTTGCGCTAGCCACAGTGATGGCATTGACTGGATTTACGCTGATTCAGCGGCGGCGCTCAGGCAGCTAGCCCAAGAAAAACCCCGACAAGCTCAACACTTGCCGGGGTTCTTGCTTGATGTATTGCGGGTGGAGGCCTAAGGAGCAGAACTCCCATCGACCACGTGATGCCCGTCAGGCTGGCCATTGTGGCTGAACGGCAGGTGCGATCCTTGGGGCATCGCCAACACTTGACCGCTTTGCCGGCCTTGGCCACGGCTTTGACGCCCGCGTGGTTCAAACCATCGGTCGACGCTTGTAGGCTTTGAACGAGGAGAAGGACTCGTCAGCTCCGAACAGTTGACCCTAATTCGCTTCGACGCTGACCGAACCGTTCTCTTGGATGGAGGATCAGCCCATGTGGTACTGAACGTGGCTGCGGTCCATGTCGCAACGAAGTTGTTCCGACAAGCCCCCCCACACCGGGGAAGATCGAGCAGGCCATCGACTGGGATGGGGATGCTCTGGCTACCACGGGCTAAAAACAGACCGTGCGCGGAGATCTTGTCATTGAGAACCCCATGTTGTTCGAGCAACTGCGGATGAACGCCGTGGGTGAGCGAATGACTCGCGAGCAGTTGGAAGCCACGTTTCAGCGGCTGGCGTCGATAACACTGGGTCATCCGCGAGCGCAGGATGATCAGCCGTCGGAGCCGATGGCAGCCGCCTTGTTGCTGATCTTGCGCGAGTGCATGCACCACCTGGGCTACAGTGGGCTGGTGCCAAACCGGCGCTGAAGCAATCGGGCCAAGACCAATTGCAGGCCTTGGCAGTTCAGAGGCGTTATGCATAACATCTCATCTCAGGCTTGACCGTTCAGCGACTTTCTGCAGTCAGTCATCGTGCGTGAGCCGATGACGGTAACCGCTGCTGAGCAGACTGTGCAGGGGCTGTTCGAGGCTAGCTTCAGTCGACTGAGCTGGCGTCTTGAACGCGCGGTCTAGGCCACGTTGGAATCGTTCCTATTCTGGTCTTCATTTTCGACATCTTGCACTTGTCGATGCTGCGGCTAGACTGCCGCCACCGGTCGCTCCCATCTCCCATACTCTTTGCAGTGACCGAGCTGCAGATGCCTGAACGCCTATTCATCCGACTGCCAGAAGACCCGTTGTGCGCGCCTGGGACCACTGTCCCTGCGAGCACGTTGACTGAGTTTTCCGTGCCGGCCGCCCTGCAACCAGCGGTGGCCCATGTCATGGCCTACGAGGAGCGGTTCGCCCCTGATCGAGAGGTCGTCGAGCGTGTGCTGCCCGACGGGGCCTCCCGTCTGCTCATCGTGCTGCACGACGGGGCGGCATCCATTCACGTCGCTGGGGCACGAGCCAACCCAGTCTTGCTAACGATGAGTGGCCATATGCACGGGCTCTCGGTCACGCTTACCCCCGGGGCAACACTGGGCCTGTTCGGCATTCCTGCCAACGAATTGGCGGGTCTCACCGTGCAATGGGACGAGATCGCCACCAAGGCATATCGCGACGTACCCGAGCAACTGGTGGCCGCAAACGACGACGCCACGCGCGTTCAGCAGGTTCTCCAGTCGCTACAGGCAATGCAGCGCCCCTCAGACTCCTCGCGCCAGTTGTTGGAGTACGCCGCGAGACGCCTTGGCCCCCAGATGGGCGATGTCTCTGTGCGGGAACTGGCCGCAGAGTTGAACCTCAGCGAACGGCGCGTACAGCAGCTGTTCGCCTCGCACATCGGTTTGGCGCCCAGTGTCTGGCGCCGCCTGCAACGCCTTCACGGAACGCTGCGCTTGTTACGGACGGCCGAGACGCATCAATGGTCCGAGGTTGCCCTGCGTGCTGGGTACTACGACCAGTCACACCTGATCAACGAGTTCCGCGCCCTGTGCGGCCTGACGCCGAAGCAGCTTCTGCAACGCGCCGTTTCGGATTCTTCCAATACAACGAACCGCAACACGACCTAAAGTCGCGGTCTACCAGAATCCACCTCCACCATGCACATGAACAGCCTCACCAATTGCATTGCCGTTGTGACGGGCGCCAGCCGTGGCGCTGGTCGCGGCTGCGCGACAGAACTGGGCGCGGCTGGCGCCACCGTGTACGTGACCGGACGCAGCCGACGCGAGCAAGCGGCACCGGGCTACGAACAGATCTCATCGCTGTCGAACCTGGAGCGGGTGCCGGGCAGCATCGACGAGACAGCCGAAGAGGTGACACGCGCGGGCGGCCGGGGCATTGCGGTCGCCTGCGATCACACCGATGAAGCGCAGGTCGAGGCGCTCTTCCAACGTGTGTATCGCGAACAAGGTCGCCTGGATCTCCTCGTCAACAACGCCTGGGGCGGACACGAGTCTTTCGATGGTGTGTTTCAGGCGCCTTTCTGGGAACGCCCGATGGTGCACTGGGATGCGATGTTTGATCGTGGCGTTCGCAATCACCTCCTCTCCAGCAGGCTGGCCGCACCGATGCTCGTGCGTCAGGGCCGGGGACTGATCGTGACCACGACGTTCTGGGACCGCGACCGCTACATGCAGGGCAACCTGTTCTACGACCTTGCCAAGGCCGCGATGACGCGGTTGGCCTACGGCATGGCGCAGGAGTTGAGGCCACATGGGGTGGCGTCGGTGGCGGTGTCCCCGGGCTGGATGCGCACCGAGTTCGTCCTGGCCGGTCACCAGACCGACGAGACCCATTGGCGCGAGCGACCGGAGCTCACCCGCACGGAGTCGCCCCGCTACCTCGGGCGTGCGGTTGTGGCCCTTGCCAGCGATCCCCGGGTGCTGGAGCGAAGCGGCCAGGTGGTCCGTGTGGGTGACCTGGCACGGGTTTATGGCTTTACCGACATCGATGGCCGTGTGGTGCCGCCTTTCGAACTGGAGGCGCAATGACTGTCGTCGTCTGCGCGCGCGAACCAGACTTGCCCCTGGAGGCGTTCCGGCGCATATTGATCGAGTCGGGGCTGGGGGCGACTCGGCCGGTCGGCGACGGACCGCGATTGCGGCAGATGCTGGCCGGTGCGAGTCTCGTTGTGTCGGCCCGCGCGCCCGACGGGAACTTGTTGGGTGTGGCACGCTGCCTGAGCGACGGGGCCTGGGTGGCCTACCTGGCCGAACTGGCGATATCGCGAAGTGCGCAGGGCAAGGGCGTGGGCCGACAGCTCCTGCAAGCAGTCCGTGCCGAACTTGGCCCCCGCGTGACGCTGGTGCTGTCCTCAATGCCAGACGCGGTTGCCTTCTACGAAAAGGTGGGTATGCCACGAATGGCCGATGTTTTCTTCTACTCTCGCCAACAATGAATGCGATACAGAAAGACGTCCTTGCACCGCGAGGCAAAGGTGCTGAAGTCACACTCCGCCTGATGACCGAGGCCGATCTGGAGATGCTTCACGAGTGGCTCAACCGGCCACACATTGTCGATTGGTGGGGCGGAGAAGATGCACGTCCGAGTCTTGAAGAAGTCCTGCAACACTACCGCCCGAGTGCGCTCGCCGCTGAAGGAGTCACCCCATACATCGCGATGATCGGATCAGAACCGATCGGCTACGCGCAGTCCTACATCGCAATGGGCAGTGGGGATGGTTGGTGGGAAGAAGAGACCGATCCCGGTGTGCGAGGCATCGACCAATCGCTCGCAAACCCCGTTGACTTGAACCAAGGACTCGGGACCGCACTGGTGCGGGCACTGGTCAGCCATCTGTTCTCCGATCCGGCCGTGACCAAGGTTCAGACCGACCCATCACCGGACAACCCTCGCGCGATACGCTGCTATGAGAAGGCAGGCTTCGTTCAGAAAGGCACCATCGTTACCCCCGATGGTCCCGCCGTGTACATGGTTCAGACCCGTGAGGTCTACGAACTGGCACGCCGCGCTGCCTGTCGAGAACCTTAGGCAGGAGCTAGCCGCTCCGCGTACTGCATTTCGCCTTGAGTACTGATTTGGGTTAGGTTTACGTGGAAATCAACAGTGTCGGTCCAAAGGCTGATTGGATTCAGTCGTAGCCGAAGAATTGAACGACCGAGTGATCGTCGCCGATCGTTCACCGGGTAGTTGCAGTTTGGCGGCTGTCCGTCTGCGCTACGTGCTCGCTGTCGAAATGCAGGAGCCAACATGTGTCCCGTCACCGCGCGACGGACTGTCGATCCCGTGCGCACGCGTGGAGCGCGCTGTTCACTTCAGCTCAACGGCTTGCTGGCTTTCCTGACCGCGCGTACTGCCTGGGCGACTGCCCCACATGCCGACTGAAGGCCGTGCTGAACGTACTGGTGGACGCATAACCGACCCGCTCGGCAACCTGGGCGATGCCCAGACCCTTGCGGCGCAAGAGGTCCCGTGCAATCTCCATGCGCCAGGCAAGCAAGTACTCCATGGGAGCAACACCGACGATTCGGGTGAAGCGATCAAAAAACGCTGAGCGGGACAGCGCGGCCAAGGCTGCAAGCTGCGCCACAGTCCAGGCGTGATCGATCTGGGCATGCATCTGCTTCAAGGCAGGTGCCAACCGCTCGTCACCCAAGCCCCGCAGTAGGCCCGAAGGCGCATTGCGCGAGGTTGTCGAACGCATGTCCTTCAGCGCAGCAACCTACAGCGTTTCATCCCTTTCGCCCTCCGATCTATTCACTTGCCCTGAAGTCGGAAACGACCAACCAGACTCTGCCAGTGCGCACACTCCTCTCGGGGTGTTCGCACTGTATGTGTCCAGGCTTTCAAAAACTCTGTTGCCTCCAAGTGGCCCAGTTTTGAAACTTCCCATTCATTCAAACAATCATTAGAATGAATGCATGAGAAAACTCAAGAACCAGCTCTACGAGCAAGTAGCCCGTATTGGCAAAGCCATTGCCAGCCCGAAGCGCCTGGAACTCATCGAATTGCTGTGTCAGGGCGAGAAGACCGTCGAAACCCTGGCGACCCAAGCCGATATCAGCGTCAAGCTCGCCAGCGCCCACCTGAAAGAACTGCGGTTGGCTCGTTTGGTGGATACCCGCAAAGACGGCAAATACGTTGTGTATCGCCTGGCTAGCACCAGCGTGGCCGACCTGTGGGTCACCCTGCGCACAGAGGCTGAGGAGCGTCTGGTCGATTTGCAGATGGCGCTGGCATCCATTTCAGAGCCAGGCGCCGACATTCAAGGCATTGACCGCAGCGAAATCCTGCGCCGGGCCGCTGCAGGAGAAATCACCGTCCTGGACGTTCGGCCTGAGGAGGAGTTCAGCGTGGCGCATCTACCGCACGCCCGCTCGGTTCCCCTCGAAGAACTCAAACAGCGCCTGGCCGAGCTGCCCAAGGATGTGCCCGTGGTGGCATATTGCCGGGGCCCGTTCTGCTTGATGGCCAAGGCCGCCACAGAACTGCTGCGCAAGAAGGGATACCAAGCTTTCCACCTGTCCGACGGGGTGGCGGAGTGGCGCGCTCGCGGACTACCCGTTGCCAGCCCGTCAGAGCTTGCGTGAAGAGATGGACTCCGGGGCGCATCAACCGACTCCTTGTCCGCGCCCCGGTCCGGGCTACTACTAAACCACCTTCCATATCCCCGACAGCAACGGCACGGGGCCCCTCAAGGAGACCACCATGTTCTTTCGCCAACGCCTTGCCGCTAACGCCACGTTGTCTTACTTCTTCGGCTGCGCCGGTCTTCAAAAGGCTGTCGCAGTCGATGTCGTAGCCGGCGATGAGAACTGGTTTCTCCAAGAGGCTGAAAAAGCTGGTGTACGCATCGCGCACGTCATCGACACCCACGTTCACGCCGACCATTTCTCGGGCGGGCCGGAGCTTGCTCGCCTTGCTGGTGCCAGCTACCACCTTCATGAAAGCAACCTTGGGAGGACGGCCTTTGCGTTCTCCCCGCTGCGCGACGGGCAGCGGTTGGAGTCTGGCAACGTGCTGGTGGATGTCATTCACACCCCTGGCCACACGCCCGACAGCGTGTGCCTGCTGGTCCGAGACCTGCGACGTGGCGATGAGCCCTGGTTCGTCATCACAGGCGACACGCTCTTTGTGGGGGCAGTCGGCCGTCCCGACCTGGCAGGACACGAGCGTGAAATGGCTGCGCAGCTCTACGACACGCTTCATACCAGGCTGCTGTCGTTGCCCGCCGAACTCGAAATCTACCCAGGCCACCAAGCAGGAAGTAGCTGCGGTGCAGGGCTGTCCAGCAAACCCGCATCCACCATCGGCTTTGAAAAGCGTTTCAATCCCATGCTTTCGATGTCCAGGGATGCCTTTGTCTCTGCATTGACTGCCGACATCCCACCGCAGCCCGCCGACATGGAGCACATCGTGCAAGCCAATCTGCGTGGCGCGGTTCCAGTCGCAGCAACTGTCTGAGCTGGCGATGAATTTCGGTATCCGCGCCAATCTCGGTCAGTTTCTGCAGCAGCTGCTGCAGGTGCTGCTGGTGGGCATGACCATTGGCATGATGCGCAATGTCGTGCCCGCGCTGGCCGAGACCGAGTTCGGCGTTCCGCGCGGATCGTTCATGCTGCTGGTGGCGTTTGTGGTGGCTTTTGGCTTCGTCAAAGGCACGATGAACTTCGCCGCAGGGCGCCTGGCCGAGGAGCTGGGTCGCAAGCGTGTCCTTCTGTTCGGCTGGCTGGTGGCCTGGCCCATTCCGGCGCTGATCTACTTTTCGCAGAGCTGGTCCTGGGTGGTCTTCGCCACGGTTTTGCTGGGCATCAATCAAGGACTGACCTGGTCGATGACACAAACCGCCAAACTTGACTTCACCCGCGCCGACCAGCGTGGCCTTGTGATCGGCCTCAATGAGTTCTCAGGCTACCTGGGGCTTGCCATCGCCGGTGTTGCTACTGGCTATCTCGCCTCAATACTGGGGCCGCGCGTGGGCCTGCTGTGGTTTGGCGGGGCGGTCATCGGTCTGGCGACATTGCTGGCATGGACCTCCGTTGCTGAAACGCTGCCCTGGGCGCGCGACGAGGTGAAAAAGCACCAAGGAGCTGGCGCCACAGTGTTTCGACCACGGTATCCCGAGGCAGTGAGCGAGCATCCATCAACGGCAGAGATGTTTGCCCTGATGAGCTGGCGCGACCGGCGCATGGCGAGCCTTTGCCAGGCCGGACTGGTCGAGAAATTTGTGGACGCACTCGTCTGGGCCTTGTGGCCGATCTACCTGCACCAGCAAGGGCTGAGTCTGCCGGGCATTGGATGGATAGTGGGCGTCTACGGTTTCACCTGGGGCGCCGCGCAGTTCTTCACAGGCAGGCTCTCTGATCGTGTTGGGCGGCACCTGCTGAATGTATGGGGAATGTGGGTTTGCGGAGCCGGGGTTGCGCTCATGCCGCTTGGTAGCGGCTCGTTATGGTGGAGCCTGTCCGCAGCCATAGCCGGTCTCGGAATGGCCATGCTGTACCCGAATCTGAGTGCTGCGGTGGCCGATATTGCCCATCCTCGTTGGCGCGCTTCTGCCATCGGTATCTACCGGTTCTGGCGCGATCTTGGTTATGGCATCGGCGCGCTGGGCCTGGGCGCAGCCGCAGCATTGGGAGGTGGACTAGAAAACGCCTTCTGGTTCGTCGCCGTTGCCATGCTGGTCTCCGGTGGCATCCTTCTGTACTGGGGCGAAGAGACTCACCCAAGGCTCAACCCCGCAGTGTGAGGGCGATGAATACAGACTGACTCGGGCGCATCGGAACTCTGGTTTCACGAACTGGTGCCGTGATCGGGTCCGTCCCCACTCTGACGGTAGCCTCTGGGTTGCTGAACTTGTTTGGCCGCAAAGCGCTTGCGTTTTGGTCGCCAAACTCGCATGTCCTAGGAACAGAAAAAAGGGTCAGCATCCATGGACGCCGACCCTTCATGCAGTAGCTAGGTGCTAGCTATCAATCGCAGCAACCCAACATTTCCAGGCAGCACTCAGCGAGTTCTGAGCAGCAATCGGTTTGGGCCATGGCCACGCCTGCAATCGATAGCAAGAGAGCGGCCACACTGAACTTCAAAAGTTTCTTCTTCATAGGAATGTTCCTGTTTAGGGTTGGATGGAAATTGAGGAATCAACCCAACCCTAGTCAGGAGGTCGCCACACCGATGCCCGCCAAGAAGCCCAGTCCTTCACAGAGCCGTCGGGCATGCCTGTGGACTGAGGTGAATCCGACATGCGGGACAGCGCGGAGGCCATCAGGTGCAAGCCGCAGGGTTGGCAGCCTGGAACGGCGCACCCATCCATATCACCGCATTCGGTAATGCAGCAATTCCCATAAGAAGAGACACTTGCCGATACCGTCTGGGTCAGGAAAACGCTACCCAGCAGTATCAGAAAAATGACGAGGATTTTTCGCACAACGGAACTGTACCGCAGGAGCCAACCGGCCACGAGAGACCCTCTGAAGTCCCAAATCTAGGCAAGCAGCGGAGCGAATTCCTCAGTCATTCGCGACGGCGCAATGCTGATGATCTCTGGCTCCACAACGTGGTGCTTCACAAAAGGGTCTTCTTCAACCCGAGCGGTCACCTCGGCCTTGTTGAGCTTGACTGCCAGCAGCGCACCGCCTTGCGAATTCTCCAGAGACCCGGCGAGCAAGAACACCCCATCGTTGATCCCCTTTTCAATCCACTCCTTGTGTCCGGCCATCCACTGCGCGGCTTGCGAACGATTGGGCCCGAACTTGAGCAAGACAATGTGCATGAGAACTCTCTCCTATTGATAGCGATATCAGAGTTGGAATCTGTAATCTACTTTTGCGACGCGCCTTGACCCGCTGCATCCAGCACCCAGGCTTGGATCTGCTTGACCTCATGACGGATGAAGGCCTCGTCATGGAAGGCGTTGGCCAAGGAAGCAATGCCTTGGCTTCGCGCCAACAGGTGCATGGCCAGAACATCGGCATCCTTGATGCGACCCAGCTCTACAAACTGCTGCGCCAGCCAACGTCGGAACTGGCCAAAGATCATTCCCGCCTCGCCTTGTGAGGGATGTTCGAGCTTTGCCAGTTCGGCGCACAGCGTTCCTACCGGGCAGCCGAAACGCTGAATGTCCTTGCGGTTGTCAATCAGCATCTGCGCAAAGCACTTCAGCCTATCGGAAGGCGTGCGCCCCTTGAGTGCCCAGGTGTCCAGCATCCCTTGCGTCTTGGTCGCCCTGTGGGCAATGACTTCTTTGAGGATGTCGTCCTTGGTTTTGAAGTGGTAGTAAAAGTTGCCGCGCGAGATACCCACTGCATCGGCAATGTCGGCAAACGAGGTGTTCTCAAAGCCGCGTTGATAAAACAGAAGATCGGCTTTCTCGACGATCTCCCGCCGTGTACTTGGTTTGGGGGCAGCGGATTTCATGCTGCCGCCATTGTTGAGAGCGATTGCTCAGTGGCCGTTTGATAGTCCGTGTATCCACGCTCGTCTCCGCCATAGAACGTCGCCGAATCAGGAGTTGCGAGAGGCAGATCATGTCGAAGCCGCGTGACCAGGTCTGGATTCGAAATGAACGGCTTGCCGAGGGCGATCAAATCGGCTGAACCTTGCTCAATGGCCGCCATGGCCCGGGCTCTGCCGTATCCATTGTTGGCAATGTAAGTGCCGCCAAAGCGGCGTCTCAGATCACCATAGTCCACCAGAGGCTCAGCGGCCGACATGTCGCCCTCCAGTACATGAAGATATGCCAAGTGCGATTTGGAAAGCTCTTCGGCGTAGTACCCAAAATGCGCTGCCGGGTCGCTGTCGCGCATGTCGTTGAAGCAGTTTTCTGGACTGAATCGCACGCCCATACGGCCCTTCGGCCAGATCTCGCTGACTGCCGCCACGATCTCCAGCAGAAACGTCAACCGCTTTGCGGGTGATCCTCCATATCGGTCCCCTCGTTGATTGCTTCCATCCCGAAGGAACTGATCAATCAGGTAGCCATTCGCTGCGTGGATCTCGACACCGTCAAAGCCTGCGGCTTTCGCCAGTGCGGCGGCCCTCTTGAACTGGTCCACCACTTGAGGGATCTCCGCGGTGGTCAGCTCTCTTGGCGTCAAGAACGGCTGCATTCCACCGTATGTGACCGCCAAGCCTTCGGGCTTGATCGCTGAAGGGGCGACGGGTAGCTCTTCGTCCACCTGAAGACTGGGGTGTGAAATACGACCACAGTGCTGTAGCTGAGCAAAGATGTGCCCGCCTTTGGCATGGACCGCGTCCGTGACCTTCCGCCATCCCTGCGCCTGCTCCTCCGTGTAGATCCCGGGAGTTCCGGGATATCCAACCCCCTGAGCCGACACAGGAGCAGATTCCGAGATCACAAGCCCGGCGTCTCCACGCTGTCCGTAGTGGATCGCCATGCGAGGGGACGGTATGCCATCTGGTGCTGCGCGGTTGCGCGTCATCGGCGCCATGACGATCCGGTTGCTGAGCAACATGTCACTCAGCATGAAGGGGGCAAAAAGCTCATGCATGCAAGACTCCGCAGATTTTGGTCATTTGTCCTAATATCCTAGGACAAATGACCTAATTATGTCAACACGCGCTTGAATGCTTGACCAGTTCAAGCCGGTAACCATCAGGGTCGGCCACGAATGCAATTTTTTCTGGAACCTGGCGTTGCCGGCCTGAATGCGTCATGTGACCAGGCGCGCGGACGACCTGCACGTTGGCCTCGGCCAGGTACTTGCAGGTCCGCTCAACGTTCGCAACCCTCAGGGCAACATGCCCAGAGCCCATAGACGGCCGGCCGTCGCCTAGGGGCGGAGTGGGTTCTTGGAAGTTTGCCGACTCGATCGTCGGGGCGGCTCTTACTGGGGTGGGGAGCTGTGGCTCCCATGTAAGAGTTCGCGCGAGCGTCCGATTCCTGGGCTGACCTAGAAATTTGCCTGCTAGCATCGAGAGGACGCAACCGCCGTGGACCAGCCGATTGCAACGGCTACGGCAGCACCAGGCTGATTGCTGTCGATCGACCCAAAGTCGTTGAACGACTGCTGCGATCGAGAGCAGACAGTGAAGAACATCACTGGGCGTTTTGCGAACTCAACTGCTTCCTTGGTTTGCTGATATCTTCATACGCATGCAGCAGTGTGCCGTGTTGTACAACGAGGGTACGCATCAGACCGAACGGAAGCCGCGAAATCATCGGCCAATTTGAGCTTCTCTTGCGACCACTCGCTCGGCTGCTCGGTCGAGTCAGGCGCGCTCCATGACACCTCGAGGAAGACCGATTCAGCGTGGACTAGGGTTCGTGGTGGATGTCGCGACGAGGCAGGTGCGTAGGCAGGGGGTGCCGCTTGGGCTGCTTCTTCTCCTGTAGGTTCGCAGCCGTCGGCTCCTGTTGCACGCGAGCGTCGACGAGTCTGATCGGCCAAACCAATCTATGGCTGTCTTCTCGCCGACAGAAAGCTCCAGGCACTTGGACACTCGGTGTCGCCACATGCCCCCTCGTCCGTTGATCATGACTGGTGTCACTAGTTCAGCTTTGCAAATAGCAAACGGCCCCGCACTCATTCGCTCTGAGGGGTCACCTTACTTCTTGCGGAAGCAGTTCTCTTGCCATCTCCACGGCTTGCTCACGTGACTCAGCAAGAAGTAAAGGGTAGCCCCAGAACTTGGCGAAGACGGCCGCGAATGCCTTGTAACCCAGACGTTTTGCAGAGTTGGACTCGACCATGATCATTGCCAGAACCAGTCTTCGCAATTCAACCTTGTGCTTTTTCATCCAAAGTGCGGTACGTTTCTTTTCTTGCGGCAAGTGCTCATGGGCTTCAACAGTTGGTACGGTATCGGTTAAGAGAACGAAGGGTTCTCCGCGCCGCAAATTGGCCTCGAACTCGTCGAAGTCCTTCTGATGATCATGTCCAGGTTCTTGCGTAAGATCCATCCAGACCAAAGGGAAGTCAGAACTATTCATAACCATGGCGGTTTCCTTTACTTTTGATGAAACGCCAGGTGGCCGCAATGGCGAACACACCAGGCAACGAGATGAAAAACACGGCTGAGAAGGCAACATGCCAGCCGTCGCGTAACCCGTCGGAGATCCCTCCTAGGGTATTCAGTACAACAAGCAGGGTGCCGAGGATCAGGGCAGCCCACTGAGTCGCGCGTGTTCCCATCAGTGCGAGCAGCACCGTGACGATCCAGGCACCATAGAACGCGGAAAACATCCACAGTACGCTTGGCTCAAACGTAATCGCCGACGATGCTCCCTGCGCTCTCACGAAGTCGTTTACGTAGAAGAACAGCTGGAAAGTCACAAAAAGAACAGCACCCGCGGCTGTCGTCAGCCAGCACAAGGCGACCTTGTTTGAGTTGTTCGTTGCCAGGTCTTGGGCGGGGCGTAGCGGGGGGCGAAGGGACATAGAAACTTTCTCGAGGTTCAACAGTTGTTTGCCTGGGGATTTCCAACGGGTGATTCGCGTGCCTACGGGCAAGTCAATACCTATAGTCCAGCGTCACCATCACACTGCGTGGTGCGCCATAACTTACGGTGTCGAAATTGCCTTTTTGTAGCGCGTACTTCTTATCGAACGCGTTGTTGACATTGACGGCCACGTTGGCCTTATTTGTGATGGCGTAACGTGCTACCAGTGACACGAGGGCATATGAACTCTGCTCTCCCCCCAATGAAGTGGTGCCAGTGTTAGGGGTCTGGTAAAAGCGGCTTTGCCATTTGACGCCTCCGCCAAGCGTCAACTTGCTCAACGCCCCGGGCAACTGGTAAGTGGTGAAAACCTGGGCCGTGCTGCGCGGTATTTGCGAATTCAAACGAGCGCCACCGCCATCTTGCGCCGTGAAGTTGGCGATACCTGCGTAGACGTTCCAGCCACGCGCCAACTCGCCTTGCAAATCCAGCTCAACCCCGCGTGACTTCGTCCCATCCACACCTGCATAGACTTGGGCGCCGCTTGGCGTGTAGGTTCCTGCGACAAGTTGAGCCGCGTTGTCCAGCTCGGTCTGGAACAAGGTTAGCGCTCCATTCAGCCGCCCGTCCATGTAAGCGCCTTTGAGACCGATTTCCTTGGTTTTTCCTTTGGATGGCGTGAGCACATTGCCATTGCGGTCCCGATAGTCGGTTTGCGGATTGAATATCCTCGTATAGCTGACATAGGCCGAATAGGTCTTGTCAATGTTGTAGATCAAGCCCGCATAGGGAGTGAACTCACTGCTCTTTTTGTAGTGCAACGACATACCTCTGACGCTGTCGTCAATTTCGTAGCTGCTGAAGCGACCGCCAGCGATGAGTTTCAGAGGTTCAGACAGCGATACCCGGGTTGCGCTATAGACACCGCTTTGCTTGATTTGGGTGCGCGTCGGTATCGAAGCCATCGCATCGAAATTGGGGCGGGGAAAGGCCGGGCTCAGGTCGTAGACATTGACCGGCGCGAAGCCAGCGTAGAAAGGCGCTATATCTTCTTGACTGGCCGTACGGCGCGAACTCGTTGCCCCCACCACCAGGTCATGTTGGCGCCCCAACAGCTCGAAGGGGCCGCTCGCCATCACGTCGAAGGTGTTTTGACGGCTACGGCCTTCAGAGGCGAGCGCTACTGGATAGGCTCCGTTGGGATTGGAGCCGAGCCCCGTGGCACGATCGGGTCGGCCGACTAAACCAAGAAGTTCGGCATTGAAATCGGTACGGTACTTGTTAGCGACGGCCCGGAAGTTCCAGCCGTTGTCGAAGCGGTGCGCGATCTCGGCGAATGCCGTCTTGAGCCTATTGTCCCAATGGCTCCAATCCTGCGCGTAGTTCTTGGAGCGTGAATACACCGCCTGCGTGCTGTCGCTGAACCATAGCGGCAAACCTCCCCAGGTCGAGCCCTGCGGCGTGATGTTCTGGTAGTCATAGCCCATGCTCACCGTCGTGTTTGATGTCAGGTCTGCCTGGACGATCCCGTACAACGCTTTCCTCTCGGGCTTATAGCCGTCGATGTAAGAGTGCCCGTCTTGGTACGTCCCTACCATGCGCGCGCGAATGCGGCCGTCCTGTGTCAATGGAGTCGATACGTCAGCCATTCCCCGGCGGGTATCCCAGCTCCCTGCACCGAGCGAGGCGGACGCCGAGAAGTCACGAGTCGGCCTTTTGCGCACGAGGTTGACTGCAGCCGAGGGATTGCCGGTGCCGGTCAGCAAACCGGAGCCGCCGCGCACTACCTCGACACGGTCATAGAACGCGGTGTCGATTGAACCGATGCCACTCCCATTGACAATGTTGCCAACGACGGTGGGTATGCCGTCATACTGAACGCTATTGATCAAAAAACCGCGTGAGTAGAAGCTCGTCCGTTCGCTGTCGGACTGGTACGACACGACACCGGTGGTGTTTTCCAGCACGCCCTGCGCCGTATTCAATTGCTGGTCATCCATGCGCTGGCGTGTCACCACTGTGACCGATTGCGGTGTTTCTTCAAGCGACAGTGGCAAATTCGTTGCAGTTGTCGTCTGGCCCGTGGTGTAGGAGCCAGTACCCTCGGTGGTCGCCGTAACCATGCGGCTCGTTACAGTGACGTCCGGCAACGGTATCTCTTCTTGAGACGACCCCGATGCGTTGGTTTGGATCTGCTCTGGAAGGGCGGCGAATGCCCCCTGCGCGCTCATGAGAAAAGCCACCGCCGAGCCGAGCACGGCGCAGGATGTATTCCTGATGTTTCCCTTTAACGGCCCGCCCTTACGAAGGTAGTCGTAGGGCTTGGCGCATATATCCAGTGTCTGAAGAGAGTCGCCTGTAGTTGAGATGGCGGACATAAACAATACTCATTTGTATTTAGATGCCTTATTTGACCTTGGCGTGCAGAGAATTGATTGCGAAGCTAAGCCAGATTGTTTTGCGATTGGGCCAATCGCAAGGCTTCCAGCGAACTGACTGTCATGAGAGCGTCCTGGCGCGCATGTGACAGCACACATGCTGCAACCAATGGGGCCCCGCGCTGGGCGCAGCCGACGATCCCAGTCAATGGATTCGGATGGAGTCAGGGGAGTGTTTCGTCGGGGAGAATGATTGCGGACACGGGAGTAAGCTCTGCGCCATTCGCGCGATCAGAGAGGTATCGCGCTGGAGGCTTGCCTACTGCCTTGCGGAACATGGTGACGAACCCACTGGCGTTTTCATAGCCCAAGTCCAACGCCACCGCTTGTACGCTCTGGCCCTTGGTCAAAAGTTGAAGCGCAAGGATCACATGCAACTGGCGACGCCAGCGCCCGAAGCTCATCCCAAGTTCCTGTAGCAGAAGACGGCTCATGCTTCGCTCGCTCATGCCCACGCGAGTTGCCCAATCGGCCTTCGAGGTTTTGTCCGTTGGGTCATCCAGCATCATTTGCGCGAGGCGGCGCAATCGGAGATCGCGCGGCATGGGTAGATGCAAGTGCTCTACCGGCGCCGCCACCAACTCATCGAGCAACGTGGCAATCAGCCGGTCTTCTCGGCCCCCCAAAGCGTACAGCTCAGGAACACCGGCCACCTTCAGTAGCAACTCGCGGAGCAATGGAGTTACCGAAATGGTGCAGCAGGTTTTCGGCAGATCTGGTGAGGCGTCGGGCTCGACGAACAAACAATAGCATTCGGTTTCACCAGCTCCACGCGCCGAGTGGGGCAAGTCGCCCGGAATCCATATGGCGCACTGCGGCGGCACTATCCAGACACCATCTTCAATTTCACAGTTGAGGATGCCGCGCGCGGAGTAGATTAGCTGCGCCTTACGGTGCCGATGCTGGGCATTTTCCCAGTCCTTTGTTACCGACGTGGCACTCAGTGCGACAACTGGGCGCGGGACGCAGTCCAGGTCCCTAGACACAGTGAACCCGGCGATTGAAATCTTTGACATGACGTTTACAGCTATGTAGAAAGTACGGGGCTGGCCCAATTGGAAAATATTATTCCAAAATTACCCAGTACTGCACATCAATCCCGTAGTTGTATTGCGACCAAGAGCCGGCCGTTCTTGTCGCTTGGTGAAGGGCCTCTGGCGTGTTGGCGCCGATGCAGAAACAAGCCACCTTTGACTCATGTGCCGACGACCCCGTGAGCCACGCGAGTGGCTCTATCCCCACACGCCTGTTGGGTGCGGGGGCGGAACAAGTGGCGCAGCGCGGTGGCTCACTCCGGTCTCGGCGGCAGCAAGCCTGACTGTCGGCATCAGTCTGGTCCAGCCCAAGGCGTGACCAATCAGTCCTCGCGGAAGGCGGTTGCCTCAACCCGGTGTCTGCCTCGACTTGGCAGACGCCGCGGGCTTCACCAGCCGCGCGATCTCACCACCGCACGCGCTGAAGTTGCTGGCGTATTCCTCGGGGTTGTCGAACAGCACCTGGGCTTGCATCAGGCGGTCGAGTTCCTGTTTTGCGTAGACCAGGATGCCCGCGCTGCTGCCACCCGAGGCCCAGGGATAGTCCAGCTCGCGGAACTGGCGCGCGATGTCGCGGTGAATGCGCACATGCGTCTGCTCGTGTCTCATCACGTGCGCATAGGCACAGCTGCCCGGCGGGATCTCGCTGGCCACGCGCAGCACCGGTTTGATGTAATCCAGCCGCACGACGACGCCCTGGCAACTGGTCTGCGGCATCACTGCCAACTTGGTCTCGACAACGACGTGGCCGAGTTGCGTACCGCTGCGGCCGGCGCCTGCGCCGATCTTCGTCAGTTCGGCGGCCGGTTTGGAGTTGTCCACTTCCGGGTCGGCGAACCAAGCCGCACTGAAACGCACCGCCTTGTCGCAGGGAGGCAGGTTGGCGGACTGCGCCTGGAAGCAGGCGCTGGCCAGCAGCAGAGCGAGGAGGCTTTTCATCGTAACCTTCTGGTTATCGGCAAGACGCGCTCGTCCTGAAGCGGTGGCCGCAACACGGCTAGACTGATAGGGGCGGACGAGCATGCCCGGCGCTGGCTGGTCGCCAGTTGGCGTTTTTTCAGCCTCCGATCGCATTGCCTGAAATCGTATTCGACCTGATTTGGCATCGACGCAATGACTCGCAGAGTGCTCGGCATCGTTGTGACCAGATACCCTGAAGCTCGCTGATAGAGGAGCCGCGCTGTCGCCCAAACGCGATGCGCGACGCTGTAAACCGGATGGCAAATGGAGCGAAGCCTAAGGCGCTTGACTTGTCATGCGAACTCAGGGCTTGCTGCTGCCAGTGAATGCAAACATTCGGCGAGTGTTTTCTCAAACCGCCAGCGGCAGTTCTTGACCGATAGTACCCATTCGTGACCCACTTGCGAACGGCTGCAACCGCTGCAGGACAGACTTCCAGCGTGGCGGGCTTCAGACTGATCTAAGTCATTCACGGTCCAGCGTCTGAACGGCAGCAACCGCCAACACCGGTCGTTAGACGCCCCCTGCCGCACGATCAACGTTACGCATGTGGAAAATTTGTTACAAGGGGGTAAGGTGAGCCGATTCGTTGTCAGAGGTCAGGTCCGTTGGCGATTTTCAACTGCCGCATGAGCCAGTTCGCGGTGAACTCGAAGTGCTCCTGCATGTTCGACTCCGCCGTATGGCCATCTTCCCCAAAGACCAGTTGCGTCACATTGAAGCCAAGAGCGGTCAGCGATGCAGGTTCGTCTTTGGAGACGAGATCTTCGCGGGCACCGTTCACCATGAGAATCGGTTTGCGCAACTGAACTGCGGTTGGCATCTTCAGTTGGCGTGAGAGTTGGAATGCTTCGTAGTACTCGCACATTGCTTGGCGAGGCGTCGTCTGCGGATTCATATTGGCAAATACGGTGTAGGGCGCGACGATCCATGCAGGCGCTGTCTTGCAATGCGCTTGTCCGAAGCTCGAATCGCTGGGGCCGCCTATGTTGACAATCGCTTTGTAAAAGTCGTTCCTCAATCCACCAAGCGTTCCCAAATAACCCCCCATGCTCCAACCGTAAATCGCCACCCGGCTCGCGTCCAGGTCGCTGCGGGTCTGGATGTAGTCCGCAACGGTGTCGAGCATCGCAGAGGACTCTGGACGGAATCCCAACTGGTTTTCCCCGGTGTCTGGATTTTCCACAACGAGGGTTGCGAACCCACGACCCACGAAGTAGTCGCTGTGCCGGATCATCTCCGTCTTCAGGTTGTCGAGACCACCGAGAATGACCAGTACCGGTGGCTTCTCATTGCTGCTGTTCCGTGCGGGCGGTGCTCGAAAATAGCCAACGAATTCTTTTTCACCTGCCCTGAATTTGATCCGTTGGAGTGGTTTTCCCAGAACCGCATGGGCTTTTTCGGTCGCCTGTATGTCCGCAATGGGGACCTGCTTGGGCAGTCGGTTCATCCGCAGATAGAAAGCGGCCTTCTTGTATTCGGCCGATGCGGTCTCACGGTCGCCCCGCACCTCGGCCACGTGCGCTCGCTCCAGGTGCACCTGGGCGGGCTTGCTGAAAGTGGCTTGCCAGGCCGACTGCAACGGTCCCGCATGCTCCGGCAGCGCTCCGACGACTTCATCGAATGTGCTTGCTTTGATGCCGGCATCCTCAAGCCACCAACAGATGTTGAACTTGAACGAGGGATGCATGCGAGCGATTCCTCCTGGGTACTCGGCCTGTCCTTTCCTGCAGAAATCGGCCATGCTGTCCGCTGTCCTGACCGGGGAGATGCCCTGCGCTGCGGATTCGCTCGGTGCTGCCACAGCAAGAAGGACGGCGCCAAGGGCCGTCAAAAGTTTCAAGATCAATTTGTTAGTCACGGTTTTTCCTTTGATGGGTTTGGCGGCTCACGTCCGTCACTCGGGCAATGAAGTGATCTACGGGGCGCTATTGGGGCGACACACTGGGCAGCCAGCCATTGCTGCGATACCAAGCGACCGTATCGGCAACGGTTTGCTCGATCGGGCGAAATTTCAGTTGAAGGTTCTGCTCGCTCTTCGTGTGGTTGAAATGACTGCGCCCAGCCTCCTTGCGCATCAGCCTCACCGTCGCCAGGCTGAGCAAGATGGGTTTGCCGCTGATCCTCGCGTAGAACTCCTGCAAGGTCGCAAGGAGATACAGGAGCGGGAAGGGCAAGTTGCGTGTCGGCGTCTTGATGCCTGCGATCTTCCCCATCAAAGGCACCAACTCCTGCATCGTCATGTGGCGCCCAGCAGCCAAATAGCGCTCGCCACGTTGCCCTCGCTCCGCAGCCGCAATCTGAGCCCCCGCTACATCGCGGGCATCGACAACGGAAAAACTCCCCGGCAGCAATCCAGGCAATTTTCCAAGCACCACATCGTTGACAAATTGCCCTGACGAGGTGGGGCCGATATCGGCGGGCCCCCACATCCACCCTGGCAAGACAAAGCTCGCGTGCATGTCCGGGTGCGCAGAAAGAAAGGCAGACACGACTTGATCGGCCAGTATCTTGCTGCGGTAGTAGTCGTCCTCGGCATCTGCCAGGTCACGCAGACAGGTCTCGTCGATGGGCATCCCCGGCTCGCCATTCAGTACCGCGATGGATGAGGTCTGAACGAAGCTCCGGATACCCGCGGCATAGGCCTGCGCGATGAGCTGCTGCGTGCCGTCCACATTGATGCGTTTGAGTTCATCCCAGTGACTGCCTCCCTTGAAGTTGTCTCGAAAGAAAGCGGCGGTGTGAAACACCACATCGCATCCGTACAGTGCCCGGGAGAACGCGGTTACATCCGCCATGTCGCCCAGCACCAGCTCAACGCCTTTCACCCCCGCAAACTGTTGCAGGCCTTTGGCCTTCGAGCGGACGAGGGCTTTGACGCAGACACCACGTGCAACCAGCTCGCGCACAAGGTTGTTGCCGAGAAGGCCGGTGGCGCCAGTAACAAACGCTGACCTTGGAGTGTAGGTTTTTTCCATATCGATTGAAATTCAAAGATCAAGTGAGCTTTGAATGTACATTTGACACTTTGAAATATCAAGTGATATCTGAAATGGAGCGCAACTTGTGTCCAGAAGCACGCCCCTGCAGTCGATATCCAAAGTTCATGTGATATGTTTATGGCATGAGCCCCACGACAGCAAGAAGGCGCCTGACCCGCGAGGAAAGTCGGGCGCAGACGCGCGAGCGCCTGATCGACACTGCGCAGCAATTGTTCGTGTCGAACGGGTATGGGGGCGCGTCGATCCGCGACATTGCGGACAAGGCGGGCTACTCCCAAGGCGCTTTTTATTCAAATTTCTCGAGCAAGGAAGACGTCCTGCTGGAGTTGCTGCGACGGCACATGGAAGCGGAAGCAATGCAGCTTTCCACGGTCATGGGCAAGGACTCGCAACAGCCCGATCAGATGTTGGCCGAATTGGACGCCTGGGCTTCCACGCTCAATCAAGATGCCGACTGGTGCATGCTTTCCATCGAACTGCAGTTGCATGCCAATCGCAGCCCGACGTTCGCTGCGGAGTACCAGAAGGTGTGGGACAAACACCGGTCCGAGATCGGCGGCGTGATTGGCCTGTTGTTCGAAAAGATCGGGCGTGCTCCTCCAGCAGCACTGGATGAACTGGCCGCTGCTTTCATGGCGCTTTCACATGGGCTGGCACTGCAAAGGACCACCGATCGCCTGCATCCGTCCGGACGCATGATCATGGTGTTCCTGCGTGGCTTGATAGCAAGTGCGAATAGTGAATCGCCCGGCTGAGCTAGACACTTTCGAGCCTCAAGCCCTAGCCCAATAGGGGGTTCCATGACAAAGCAACCGTATCCCGAAGAATTCAAGATCGAAGCGGCTAAGCAGATCGCGAAGCGAGGCCAGCTGGCGAGAGCCGTCGTCCACATGTACATCGCTGAACGACTGCTCTCATCAATAGCAGTCAGCCTTCGCCGTCCACCACGATGTTCTGCTCATTCTCCGATCTTGCGCCACCGGGCAGTGAGTAGCCCTCTACAGCCTGGTTATCAGGGATGCGAGCCAATAGCCCCTCACCCCACGAGCTCAGCCAAACCCATGGTCATTCGCGACGGCGCAATGCTGATGATCTCTGGCTCCACAACGTGGTGCTTCACAAAAGGGTCTTCTTCAACCCGAGCGGTCACCTCGGCCTTGCTGAGCTTGACTGCCAGGAGCGCACCGCCTTGCGCATTCTCCAGAGAGCCTGCGAGCAGGAACACCCCATCGCTGATCCCCTTTTCAATCCACTCCTTGTGCCCGGCCATCCACTGCGGGGCTTGCGAACGATTGGGTCCGAATTTGAGCAAGACAATGTGCATGAGAACTCTCTCCTATTGATAGCGATTTCAGAGTTGGAATCCGCGTCTACTTTTGCGGTGCGCCTGGACCCGCTGCATCCAGCACCCAGGCTTCGATCTGCTTGACCTCATGGCGAATGAAAGCCTCGTCATGGAAGGCATTTGCCAAAGCTGCAATGCCTTGGCTTCGCGCCAACAGGTGCATGGCCAGAACATCGGCATCCTTGATGCGACCCAGCTCTACAAACTGCTGCGCCAGCCAACGTCGGAACTGGCCAAAGATCATTCCCGCCTCGCCTTGTGAGGGATGTTCGAGCTTTGCCAGTTCGGCGCACAGCGTTCCTACTGGGCAACCGAAGCGCTGAATGTCTTTGCGGTTGTCGATCAGCATCTGAGCAAAGCATTTCAGCCTCTCGATAGGCGTGCGCCCCTTGAGCGCCCAGGCCTCCAGCATCCCCTGCGTCTTGGCCGCTCTGTGAGCGATGACTTCCTTGAGGATGTCGTCCTTGGTTTTGAAGTGGTAATAGAAGTTGCCGCGTGAGATACCCACTGCATCAGCAATGTCCGCGAACGAAGTGTTCTCAAAGCCGCGTTGATAGAACAGGAGATCGGCTTTCTCGACGATCTCCTGCCGCGTGCTGGGTTTAGGCGCTGCGGACTTCATGCTGCCGCCATTGTTGAAAGCGACTGCTCAGCGGCCGATGGATAGTCCGTGTATCCGCGCTCGTCTCCCCCATAGAACGTGGCCGGATGGGAAGGCGCGAGAGAAAGATCTCGACGCAGTCGTGTGACCAAGTCCGGATTGGCAATGAAGGGCTTGCCGAAGGCGATCAAGTCGGCAGTGCCTTGCTCGATAGCTGCCATGGCTCGGGCTCTGTCGTAACCGTTGTTGGCGATGTAGGTACCGCCGAAGCGGCGCCGCAGTTCTCGATAGTCCATGGCGGTAGCCATGGCCGACATATCCCCCTCCAGCACATGAAGATATCCCAGGTGCAGTTTGGAAAGCTCTTGGGCGTAGTACCCAAAATGCGCTGCCGGGTCGCTGTCGCGCATGTCGTTGAAGCAGTTTTCTGGACTGAATCGCACACCGATACGCCCCTTCGGCCAGATCTCGCTGACGGCAGCCACGATCTCCAGCAGAAACGTCAACCGCCCTGCGGGTGATCCTCCATACCGGTCGCCCCGTTGATTGCTTCCGTCTCGCAGAAACTGATCAATCAGGTACCCATTCGCGGCGTGGATCTCGACTCCGTCGAAGCCTGCAGCTTTTGCCACTGCGGCGGCCTTCTTGAATTGGTCCACCACCTGGAGGATATCCGCAGTGGTCAGCTCTCTTGGCGTCACGAACGGCTGCATCCCAACATAGGTGACTGCCAGACCTTCGGGCTTGATCGCTGAAGGGGCCACGGGCAGTTCCTCGTTCACCTGAAGACGGGGGTGTGAGATACGACCGCAGTGCTGTAGCTGGGCAAAGATGTGCCCACCTTTGGCATGGACCGCGTCAGTGACCTTCCGCCATCCCAGCGCCTGTTCCTCCGTGTAGATCCCGGGCGTTCCAGGATATCCAACCCCCTGAGCCGACACGGGAGCAGATTCCGAGATCACAAGCCCGGCATCTCCACGCTGTCCGTAGTGGATCGACATGAGAGGGGACGGTACGCCCTCTGGTGCAGCGCGGTTGCGCGTCATCGGCGCCATGACGATCCGGTTGCCGAGCAACATGTCGCTCAGCATGAAGGGGGCAAAAAGCTCATGCATGCAAGACTCCAAAGGTTTAGGTCATTTGTCCTAATATCGTGGGACAAATGACCTAATCATGTCAACACGCATCTTGGATGCTCGATCAGTTCAAGCTAGTAGCCATCCAGATCTTCTTGGGGAGCTGTGGCTCTCTAGTTGGGTGCTCGTGTGATCGTCTGGTTACTGGGGTAAAGCAGAAATATGCACGCCGCCATCAATAGTCCGCAACCGCTGCAAAACCGACCTCCAGCGTGGCAGCTTCAGGCTGGTTGCTGTCGCTCGACCGCAGCCGTTGAACGACTGCTGCGATCGGGAGCAGACGGTGAAGAACATCACTGGAGCGTTTTTCTGCACCGCAAGAACTGACACAGCTACCGTGGTCACTCGTGGACAACGGCGTCTAGAAGGCGCATGGTCTTTGTCCCCCCCACTCGATGGGAGACCATCATGGAATCCGTTGCAGCCGTCGTTCATCGCGAGCCCTGGAACAAGGGAAAGATCGTTGGTCAGAAGGCGCCCTTCAAGCCCAAAGACATCTGGGCGCTGCGCGTGCGCCTACAGATGGAGAACCGGGTGCGCGAGCTTGCGCTCTTCAATCTGGGAATCGACAGCAAGCTACGCGGGTGCGACCTGGTCGCCCTCAAAGTCCGCGATGTTTGCCATGGAGACCAAGTCGCTTCACGAGCAACGGTCATGCAGCACAAAACGCATCACCCCGTCCAGTTCGAGATAACGGCGACCACTCGTGAAGCGCTTCAGCAATGGATCAAGACCGCCAAGCTGAAAACAGAAGACTTTATCTTTCCGAGCCGACTTCACAAGTCGCCGCATCTCGGGACGCGTCAGTACGCCCGAATTCTTGAGCGCTGGGTGTTGCAGCTTGGCTTGGATCCAGCAGAGTATGGAACGCACTCCATGCGGCGCACCAAGGCTACGCTCATTTACCGCAGAACGAAGAATCTACGTGCAGTCCAGCTACTCCTGGGCCACTCAAAAATCGAGTCAACTGTCCGCTACCTTGGCATTGAGGTCGACGATGCTCTTGAGCTATCCGAACAGACCGAGATTTGAGTTGACGGACCACAAAATTCGCACTGGGGGCGGCTAAGCTGTGGGCCTTAGATCACCGGAAGCTGTGGGATCACGAAGTGCATCCCGCGGCCAACTCCGGACATTCGAAGCGCCAGTTGAACCAGAAGCTGGCCTTCGTGAGCTTTCAGAAGTCGCTTGACCCGGCCCTTGGGACCACCTTTATAAAAACATCTTTCCAAATGTGAAGAGGTGAATTTGTGAACAGTCGAACGCGATTCCTGAGCCCTTCAGAGGCAGCGAGAAGGCTCGGCATCTCCGTGAAGGCTCTACGTATTTACGAGCAACGTGGCCTTATGACGCCGACGCGCACCGAGGCTGGCTGGCGGTCTTACGGACCGGTGGAGATGCAACGTGCTGGCGAAATTGTGGCCCTTCGTGCGCTGGGCTTGAGTCTTGCGCAAGTGGCTAGTGTTTTAGAAGGCGAGGCCGAGGGACTTGAGCCTGCCTTGGCCTTACATCAGGCCGTGCTTGAAGGCGATGCGCGTCGACTGGAAGACACCATCGAACGTGTTCGTGGTCTACGAGCCAAATTGGACAGAGGGCAAAGGCCATCCGTCTCAGAGTTGACGCGCTTGCAGGTTTCGACCAGTGGGCTGAGCGTCGAATTCGAACTCCCCTGGCCCTGGGGTGGTGAATTTTTCCAGTTGCACGACATCCGTCCCCTGAACTACATCGTGGGTCCGTTGGGCAGCGGAAAAACGCGATTGGCCCTGCGCTTGGCCGAGATGCTGCCGTCGGCGGCGTTCCTTGGCCTAGAGCGGGTTGCGGCAGGTGATGCGAAGGCGCGCTTAGACGCCGACTCGAACCTACGATTACGCGTCAACCACGCGATTGATTGGCTGGTCGAAGACGGCGCTGTCGCCTCCGAGGCGCTAACCGCTTTGCTGATCGGACTGGAGGCCGAAGGGTCGACCATTCTGGTCGTCGACATGGTCGAGCACGGACTGGATACGCCCACCCAACAGGCGGTGTCTGCCTATCTGCGTCGCCGTATGTCTATGGAGCGTCCGCTCTTCTTGTTGACACGTTCTGCTGTCATCCTCGACTTGGCTTCTGTTGGCACGGGAGAGTCCATTCTTCTTTGCCCTGCCAATCACAGCCCACCGATACGCGTGGCGCCCTATGCAGGTGCTGTCGGCTATGAAGCCGTCGCAACTTGTTTGGCGGCTCCTGAGGTGCGGGCGCGAACGGAAGGCGTCATTGCATGGCGGCCTCGGGGGCGTGAATATGATTATGAGGATGGGCGCCTCTCAGCTCGTTGCTAGCCGTGCTTTCCCGCGTGGAGGCGTTTACATATCCGGCAAGATTCGGCGAACAGCAGACTTTTAGAGTCCCCAAGGAGCGATTTTGGCCAGTTTGATTTTGGGACGGTTGCTTGCCCCGTCGTTTCTTGAGGAGCGCATCGCGCTGCATCAGAATCTCAACGGTGCATCGCTACTTTCGGCCGTGCCCAGCGCCATTGGTGCTTCGGGCTACCTTTCCGATCTGACCGGAGTGACGCTGGCATGGAGCCAGGCCACAGGCGCTCCGACACGTGCCGTGCTAAAGGTGTCACACCCCGGGTTTGGTCAACCCGAACTTCCGTTCTACGAGAGTATTGCCAAGCACCTGAACAGCCCGGTCATTCCCCGGTTTTACGCAGGGGGCGTGGATGAACCGACGGGCCGCACGTGGCTGCTGATTGAGGACCTGTCTGAGTCGCACCAACAACCCAGCGACGAGCCTTTGCCGCCAACGTTCGATCGCTGCGTCCACATTGTTGAAGCGCTGGCACGGTTTCATGCCATCGGGTGGACCGGGACTGATGGCAGTGACTTCACCGTGCCCGGCATGGGCCCTACGCTCTGGAATCGGCTCCGGGCATCAGACTGGCTGTCAGGTGCATGCGAGCGCCTGTTTGCTCAGGCCGGCGATGCGGTGGACGAGCTTACGCGGAACATCTACGCGAGGTTCCTGCCCGGGCTCCCGGCGCTCATCGAACGCGCCAATCAATTCCAGCACAGGACGTTGGTCCATGGAGACGCCCACGTCTGGAACTGGATGGTTCCACGCGACAACTCGACTGGGGTAGCGAAGCTCATCGATTGGGATGGCTGGCATTTGGGAACCGGTGTCTGGGACCTGGCTTACATGATGGCCCTCCAGTGGGACCGCGCAGTGCGCCAGCGCTTTGAAATGCCGCTGCTGGACCGCTATCACGTGGTGCTCACTGCCCACGGGGTTACGGGCTATTCGCGCGCGGCGTTTCAGGAAGACTATCGCCTGGCGGTACTGCTGCACCTGCACACCCCGATGGCAAGGTTTGAGCGGGGGATGTCAGCCTTCGTCTGGTGGCCCCAGCTCACGCGGGTTTCGCATGCGGTGGAAGATCTCGACTGCCTTGATTTGCTGAAGTGACCGATGGGCGAGATGGCTTGGGTCCTTGCTAGCTTGTGGCTGTAATGCCGCTGCTACCATGGCGGAAATAGGTCAGAAGCGGACCTCCGGTCATGGTCTTAATCACTCGAATTCGATTCAGAACTGTCGGACTACATGCTTGAATTAGCACCGGAAAACTATGCCTGCGTGACTCATCTATTTGAAGCCGAGCACGTCGGCTCAGAAGTTTCAGGTATGGTCTTGTCGGGTAACTCGCTGGGCAAGGTGTTTATCAACGCACAGAATGACTTTAGAGAGGCCTTCGTTTACGACAACGGCTTTTGTGTGATCGCGGGCTCGGTCCCGAATCCTGGGTTTGCAAGTGAGTGCCTTCAATGGCTCTACGACTATCCGCACCAGGATTTCTTCATTCTCTATCCAAGCCATGAGAGCTGGCTGCCATGTCTGGATTTGGCCAAGTCATCTTCAACGCAAAGAAGTCGACGTGTTGCTTTCCAGCTTGATAGAAAAAGCTTTGAAGCCCTTCGCTCTGAACAGCAGCTGCCACCCGGCATCCGTGTCGCCCCCATGGATGCGGCCATGATGCGAAAGGTCGAGGCCACTGTGTATCCCTGGATAGGGGGTACTTGGAAGTCCCCGGCCGACTTTGAGAAGCGCGGTGTCGGAGTTTGCGCATCGACAGAAGACGAAGTCGTTAGCCTTTGCTATTCAGTCTTCGTGTCTCACGGCAGTTACGCGATCGACATAATGACCGTTGAAAAGTTTAGGCGTCTTGGACTAGCACGGGCCGTCGCATCGACCTTCATAGCCGAATGTGTCCATCGCGGCTTCCATCCAACCTGGGATTGCTACGAGAGCAACTTTTCTTCCATGCGTCTTGCTGAAGCGCTGGGTTTCAAGCCAGCACGTGAATTTTTCGTCTATTCGTGGCATCGACAGTGCCGTTGAGGTGTTGGTAGCCAACGCAGTCGTGCGGCCGCCTTGGGCCCGCTGCGTCCTTCGCCGTGGGGCAGAATTCGGCCAGAAGGGGACATTCCTAGATGACTATCACCCGTGATGCAGCGACAGCGTTGGCGCGCGAACAGATTGAAAAACTGCAGTGGGATGCAGGCTGTGCTCTATCTATACGGCCGGAACTCACTACGGAAACTGCAAATGGATGGGTTTTCTTCTACAACTCGGAAGAGTTCATTTCGACGCGTGTGCCGTCTGTAGCACTCGCCGGCAACGGTCCAATCTTCGTCAATCCTGATGGCGAAGTTCACCTACTCGGTGCGCATTTGAGTTGGGAAGAGCAGGTCGCGAACCTTTAGGTCCGCTCCGGGCCCATAGCAGGCATCGCATCAGGCGGTGAATCGCCGAATCAGGACCTCGCATGCTGGCCGAACGCTGCCCAACCAGCGGTGCTCTAGTGCAACTGCTTCGCTATCGCATCGGTCGAGCCATTCGGAGGCGCAGTGTTGGCGCTGTTCACGGCCGGGCAAGTGGTCTGATTCACTGTCGATTGCGACGAACAGCATGAAATCTGGATCATGGTCTAGCGGTGAGACCAGTGTGCGCAATCCAACCAGCGTGCGGACTCCTTCGACAAAACTGATTCGGCCTGCAATCAAGCGAGAAGCAGTCGCGACCACTTCACCATGTGCCTTGAGTAGCTGATTTTCGTCGAGTCTGTTCACCGCTTCTCCAGTGTCCGCTTCTGGCCGATAGTACTCATTCGCTTGCGGTCAGCGTATGACTGCAACCAGCCTGTAGCTGACCTTGAAATGCGACCGCAGTGGTCGGATGAAAAGTGTGTTATTGCTCACTTCCAGTTCAATCCTTTATCGCTGGCACTCAGCTAGATGGCATTGATACGAGGTGCTCCCCAGGTTCACGGTCGCGGGACACCAAAATCTAAAGTTGAATGGCGGAACAACGAAAGTAGAGTGGCGTTCTGCGGAATGACGGCCAGCATTCGGCCCGCAGCAGCGGTAAAGCATTGATTTTTCTCTGCTTCGCGTGCGATGCGCCATCGATCTTTCGAGGGTTGCGACACTGTACTTTCGTTGGTGCGGAAAATGCGTCACTGGACTTTAGTTTGTGCGCCCATGAAGGCGTGAGGAGCGGGCTATGAGCAGATGCGCGACTGCGTCGCATCCTGCCGAGGTCTCGCGTATGGCTGCGATCGACTCATTCCTCCCGGTCGCGGCATCTACAAAGCGGTCCTCCCGAGGCCGCTTGCATGTGCACATGTCCAGCGACGCGGCAGCAGCTCATGGGCCATGCATGCCTGGTAATGCTGGTGTTCGCGCTCGCTGATTGACCTTCACCTGCGGCTGCCGGTGCCCATGCATCCCAAAGCGCCTTTGGCCGGCGTTAAGAAAGCCTGTGAAAAATAGCTCCATGCGCCCACCACCTTCCGCCCGCACCGCACGCTCCTCTCCCTTGTTGACCGGCACAGCCAAGCCATACCGGGCGCGCACCGCCGGCCTGTTGCTGCTCTGTGCGCCGCTGCTGGCGCTGCTGGGTGCACCGGCCACCGCGCAGCAACCCACACCGGCGTTGGCAGCACCCACGGCACCGGCAGCAGCCACAGCCTGGCCAGCCTACATGCCAGGCCTGAGCCCAGCCCTTTCGGAGAGCGCGGTGGCGGCCCAACTGCCCCCAGACGTGGTCATCACCCCGCCCAATGCCGCGCTGCCTGCGGGCAAGGCCCGCTTCAGCGGCGTGTGGCAGGGCTCGGCCTGCATGGCGCGGGCTTGCGACATCCGCATCGCGGTCGAATCGGTCACCGCCACGGGCGCCACTGTGGTCTACGCCGGGGCGAACGAACAGCAGCCACAGGTAACGGACCGCACGGAGGCGAGCTTCGTCGGCAGGGAGTTGCACGCGCGGCTGCGTACCGGTGCGCGCCTGGTGATGCGCCTGCGCGAGGGCCTTGGCGAAAGTGGCGAGATGGAGATCGCCGCCTGGCGCCCCGAGACGCAACTGCTGCTGGCCGGCGTGCTGAGCAACCGGCCCATCGCGCCGCACTACACCCGCTCCGTTCAGCGCCTGCCCACACCCTGGGTCAGCGACGACGGTCGCGCCCAGACGCTGGAGGCAGTGGTCTACCGCCCCCTCGATGCCAAGGGTCCGCTCCCCACGGTGGTCTTCAACCACGGCTCCACCGGCGCTGGCAACCGGCCCGCGTGGTTCACCTTCACCTGGACCAGCCCAGAAGTGGCGCAGTACTTCACCGCCAAAGGCTGGCAGGTGGTGTTTCCCCAGCGGCGCGGGCGCGGCAAGTCCGACGGCCTGTACGACGAGGGCTTTGGCGCCACCCGCCCGGCCGGCTACTCATGCCAACCAGACCGCTCTTTGCCGGGCCTGGACAGGGCCATCACCGACCTGGACGTGGTGATGTCGCACCTGCAGCAGCGCCCCGACGTGGACAAGACCCGTCTATTGATCGGCGGCGTCTCGCGCGGGGGCATCCTCTCGGTGGCCTACGCGGGCACGCGGCCTGGCATGTTCCTAGGCGTCGTCAACTTCGTAGGCGGCTGGTTGGGCGAGGCCTGCAGGGAGGCCGGTGCCGCCGTCAACCGCACGGGCTTCGTGCGCGGCGCGGCCTTTTCCCGGCCCACGCTGTGGCTGTATGGCGAGCATGATTCGTACTACACGCTGGCCAGCAGCCGCGCCAGCTTCGAGGCGTTTCGCGCCGCAGGCGGGCAAGGCCGCATGGTGGACTATGCGCCGCCGCAGGGGCAAGACGGGCATGGCATCCACCAGTACCCCGCGCTCTGGCAGGCCGACCTGGACCGCTACCTGGCGCAGGTGCTGCCGCCCGCGACACCCGTGCCCTTCACGCCCCGCTCGCAATGAGTCCATGCCACCCAAACTGCCAGTTGAGCCAGCCCGAGAGCTTCGATGCGAAGGGATCGAGCTTGGAAGGACTGACCCGCTTGGCGCAGTGCGGCTCGGCCTCGCCTGCGCGCAGGTACTTGCGGATGGTGTTGCGCGAGAGGCCCGTGCGGCGGGCGATCTCCCTGATGGACAGCTGCTCTCGCAGGGCCCAGCGCCTGATGACACTCAGTGTTGCCACGTCTATCACTCCTGGTCTCCTGCTGCTCAACAAAGCAGCAGGTTAGGGTTAGTACGTGGGTCAGGTTTGGATGGAAATCCCGGGGGTTAGTGGGTCACTTCTGCGTGGAAATCAACACGCGCTTGAATGACCGCTGTCAGACGGCCATTTGATTAGTCGCTACACCCGCTTTGGGTCGATTGCAGTCTTTCTCTACGACCTCGCCAGCGGCCGCTCTACGACCGATAGCTGCTGTGAACTCTGACGCGGCGTTGATTGAGGTTCGTCAAGTATCGCGTGGGTCTCCCGTACCGCCGCCCGGCGAATCACTTGCATGAAGGCCCTCAGGTCGTGGCCCTCCAATATTCCAGCGATCGCTACGGCAGAGTCCCTCTGGGGCAAGTAGTCGAGCTTAAGCTCCTCGCCGTGAACAACGCACGCCGAGGGCTCGGCGATGTCGATTCGCTCAAGCTGGTAGTCCTGGTGCCGCTAGACATAGTGGTTCGGGTCGTCCAGCTTGTCTTCACCGGGCCGTGCTCGAAGGCGAGGATGGGGGCGACGAGGCCGACACTGTGCATTTGTACTTTGTACACGAAAGACCATTTCTGGTTGTAGGATGGACTGCACTACCCCACCCCGGAAATGCCCCCTTTTTGTAGTGCGGAGCACTCACGATATGAGATCGGCGTGTTCAGTCGTGGGTTTTCGAGCCCCGAAGTTTGCAGCCTGACACCCGGAATTGGGGCGGTCGTGTAATCCAGTTAGCAATTTTTTGAGGCTGGGCCAGCGTGCCCCGCTATGGGGAGATGCCGTGGTGAGCTACGAGGAACCGGATTTCGACCCGCAATTTGCCAAGGCCCTGAGCCTGGCTGGACCCGACGCCGGGGAATTTGAGTTTGAACGCCGGGGTACCGGTGACTCGACCTACCCCATGCACGCCCTCATCCTGGGCGTGGACGAAAAGGCCGGTGTGATCATCCTTCGCCGCACGCGCACGCATGCCGGCCGGGTCCAAGAGATGGCCTTGCGCTACTTCCTGACCGCTACATCGCCCCAAGGCGTCAAGCTGGTCAACCGCGTTGCCGTCGAACGCGAAACGAAATTCCGCGACAAGCAGCATGCGCGGGAGACCACGGTCGCCACGGTTTTGACAACACCGGCCCGCAGGGCCGTCGCCTCCCCTACCAAATCGACTTTCGGGGGCTCCTCGCACGTCACGCTCTATGGGCGCAAGCTGCGCACCTTCCGCTACTGGGACTCCGACAACCCCAAACGGTGCGTGGTGCTGACCGCAAAGTCACTTTCTGCAGCGGAGCAGTTCATGGCGATGCAGGATCTGTACTTGACCCTGGACGACTTGCTCTGGGACGCCATCAACGGCCATGTGTTGTGGCCCGGTGGCATCCTGTGTGATCAGGCCGTGGTCGCCAGCGCGTGGTCCGTGGACTGGGTGGCCATCTTCGAGCAGCTGGAGGGCATTCCGCCCGATGTGTTTGCCTGCTACCTCAAAGCCGTGCGCAGCTCGGCCGACTTCCCCAAGATGCCGGACCTGACCGAAGAGGGACGGGCCTTCCTCCAGGCGCGACGGCTGCTTGTGCTGGAGCAGGAACCGCAGACGTTTCGCCAAATCCTGGACCGGGTCCCCACCATCGCGGATCTGCGCAAGCTTTTCAGGCCCACTGGCGCCTCACCTGCGGGCACAACGCGGCCGGTTCTCGCTGCGCAGCTTCTCGCGCTGGAAACGCCCGCGCTGGTTGATGCCGCCAGGAAGTTGCTGCGGCCGGCGAGGTCAGTTGTCTGCGGCCCGTGTGGGCTGACTCAGTGGGAGTTCAGGGCCGCGCTCATGGAGTTGCGCGACTCGATCTTCCGGATGCGCCTGTGGTTGCGCGGGGAGCCGGAACGCTTCTCCGAACGTGAAGAGGAAATGCTGTGTGCCTCCGAGGGCTCACAATAGAAAAATGATGCGTGTCTTGCGAAACCTGATCCTCGTGGTGGCCATGCTGCCTATGGGCGCAACCATTGCCCAAAGCGATGTTTTCCGCTGCGGCAACGAATACACCACCAGCGAGGAGCAAGCCAAAGAACGGGGCTGTATCCGTATCGGGAGCGCTGAGCCTGAGCCTGCTTCGACCGGCGAGCTGTACAAGCATCCCATCATTCTGGACGATGAGCCTGACGGGGCGCAGCTGAGCTACGGCACAAAAGTCGCCATCGCCTTAATCGTGCCCTTGGTCTTGATCCTGGGCTTCGGGATGGTCACGAGATCCCGCCGCCCAGCTGTTGCCCCCCCTGCTCCAGATGATCAGACCTACGCGCGTGTAGCCGAAGAGATGGAATCGGGCCAGATCGACAAGGGGCTTTGGACACGACTGTTCGCCGAAAACGACGGCGATGAGCCCAAGACCCGCGCTGCCTACATCCGGCACCGTGTGCAGCAGCTCAGTCGGTCACAGCCGGGTAGCCTGGACGGGGCTTGAAACCAGCGGCAGTTCCAGAACGCCGTCCGCCATCAACCGGTCGATTGCCGCCTGCCGGAAATGCTCAATTTCGGTGACTTGGATCTTCACCGTGTCCGCGTAGACCTCGACCTCCACCAGCGTGCTGTATGACGCTTTTCAGGCAGAAGCGCTGCACCGCAAGAGCCGCGACCTCGACGAGTGGATCCGGCTGGAGCTTCAGGCAGTGTTCAACGCGGCGGCTCTTTACGCCCAAGAGCATGGCTTGAGCGCGCCGACGTTCGACGATGTGGCCACGGCAGAGCGCATCGCGCGAGGCTCTGAGGACTATGGGCTCCAAGTGGGCGCTCATGGTGGCGCAGAAGATGGTCAAGGTGGATAGGGCATGAAATTCGGCAACACCCTCTGCCCCTACCTGGCGATGCCTCTCAAGCATTGCTCAAACGTCAATCAAGAGCACATCCTTGCCTCCGCCTTGGGCACCCCTGATGGCCGGGTGATCCGATGTGATGAATCTCAAAACCAGCGCCTGAACCTGGAGCTTGATGTGCCGACGCTGCGCATGGAGCTGCTGCAGCTGCTGCTGGCCGCATCTAGCGGCGCTGTCTCCCGATCTGGCAAAGACAGCGTGACCCTCACCGGCTCACTTCCCAACGGAGACGCCGCGAAAGCGACGATCTCTCCCAGAGGGGCTCGCTTTTCTGTTGCCGCAACGGTCGAGGTGAATTGCCAATCAGGGCATGTCAGCGCCGTGAAGGGATTCGGACCTGAGGCGCTTGACCGAGCGAAAGAGGTTGTCGCCCGGTACCGGAGTAAGGGGCCGCAAATGGAGGCTTCAGAGCCCCAGGCGCTCCCCAGTGTCGTGAAAGCGAGTGCGGCGCTGGATTACCACTCTTGAATAGCAGAGCACTTAGTACCCACCACGAAACGCTGGTTCCCCTTCATGGACCAATGCAATCTCGTGAAGAACACCATCGTCCGACAGCAAAAACGCACCCGGCAAGACAGGTAACATCAGCTTGGAACAGGACTAGGAGATGCGCGACTGGTGCAGGTCGGTGGAATGCTCTGAGGTGGAGCTAGCAGCAGCAGTCAAAGCCGTGAGCCACCCAGCCGAAGCCGTGGATCCGCACCATCAAGCGGTGTGCCGGGGGCTTCGCACCGACAAGCCCGCGCAGCAGATCGTTAGCGAGGTGCCACAATCTATGTGGTCGTGCCGATCAAGCGGCTCCACACCTGGTTGCGCACCTGGCCCGCACCATCCCCCAGCGGTTCGTGGCCAAGTCCGGTCCCAGCAACCGTGTCGGCAAGATCTTCATGGACTACCTGCGCAACGGCTTCGGCGCCACCACCGCCAGCGCCTGGACGGCCCGCGCCAGTCCTGGAATGGGCATCTCCGTGCCCGTGGGGTGGGATGAGCTTTCGGTGCTCACCAGTGGGGCTCACTGGACCATGCGCAGCTTCGATCAGCGTCTGCGAGTGGGTAACTCGCGTTGGGATGGATATAACAAGGCGGCAGTGAATCTGACCACTGCTATGAAGGGCGTGGGATACATCCCGCAAAAATGACCCTGCGGAGCCGCGAACGGAGGCGGGCGCCAGTCTTTCTGTTCACCTCGGCATGCAAAAGGTAGCTGCTGCTCCCGTCACGATTAAGGACCAAAAAGCCTTGGTGACATCCCCCTCCCAACGGATTCCATGATGGACTTTCGTCAAGTGCGGGGGGCAAGACCATGGCCCTTGTCGATGCAGTTGTCCACGGGTGATGTCGCTGGCTGAGTCAATTCCTGAGCGTCAGAAAGGAGCCCGGGGATATTCTCACCGTCTGGTCCTGGCCACTGTAGTCGTTCAACGACTGCCGGTTGAGCGACAGCTATCAGCCTGAACCTGCCGCGCCGGAGGCAGGCTCTGCAGTGGTGGCAGTCACCAAACTTGGACCGGCGCATTCGCGGTCTCTTCCACACAGCGGTCATTCGCCCAGTGAGTGCGGTTAGCGCCAACACCCGAAGCGCTGAGTTCAGGCCACGACTCTGACAACCGCTGCATAGTGGCTCGCCGTTCCACCCAGTACAAACAAGTGCCAAACTCCATGTGCATGGCGATAGCCAGCGCGATTGACGTAGAAGATCGTGCCAGCTGTGTAGAGGACTGCCCCGATGAGCAACCACTGTAGCCCTCTCGCGTCGATCTGGGCAAGCAGCGGTATGGCAGCAACCACCATGACCCAGCCCATTCCAACGTAGAGTGCCAGGGGCGGTTTTGGGGACGCGACACCAAGTTCGCGCGCTATTCCCAGCAGGGCAATGCTCCACACTGCCACCAGGAGGGTCCAGTCCCAGGCCCCCTGCACCGCAACCAATGCAAAGGGCGTGTAGCTGCCTGCAATGAGCAAGTAGATTGCGCAGTGGTCAGCACGTTGCCACCACAACTTCGCCTGCCCATGCGAGCCATGGAAGAAGGTGGATGCGGCATACAGTGCAACGCAGGACAGCGCAAAAACCAGCCCCCCAACGATCTTTCCCACGTTGCCAGTGGGCAGGCTGGCCGTGAGCATGAGTGGAACGCCTAGAACAGCCAACGCAAACCCAAACAAGTGGGTGCAGGTGTTGAAGCGTTCGCCTGGGCGCATTCGAATGGAGTGCGTAGTTGGCGCCAGTGAATCAGTTGGGCGTGACGTGGGCATGAAGAAAAGGGGAAGCTCTTCATCTTGTCCAATTGGTAGCGGCGATTCTTCTCCATATCGGGTATCGGCATCCGGCACTTCTTCGCCAAAGTTCAGCCCTGTCAGTTGCTCGATCTCCTCGACGGTTGAGAGAAACTCGGACAGCGGTTGGCTGTAGCCGGCAGAGCAGCGCACTAGGCTGCGGAGGATTGCAGTGGGAGGCGGACTGGGAGATTCTCTGACGAGTAGCCGCTGGGAAGCGTTCATAGATCCAGCTTGAATACAGCCATCTCCTCGACCAGCGCTGCGTTCTGCTGGGTGGCCGCATGCCGTTGCAGCGGCGTCAGCACATCACGATGTTTTCGAAGTGGAATGCGAAAGGCGTCGTATTGGCGCCAGGGCCGCCGCCAGTCATGACGATGTCGGCGCTGGCAATACCCAGCAGAGACAGCTGCGTGTTGATGTTGGAGATGATGGCCGAGTTCATGACCTGGCCCTGCACGATCTGGGAAGCCACACCAATCCAGATGGTGGGTTTGAACTGGAACACCGCCTTTTGCTGGGGGGCGATTGAGGTCTTGATAGCCAGGAGCTTCCCGTCCTTGTAGCAGCTGGCGTTGATAGCACCCTTGGGCAGCGCATTGAGCACCTGCACTTCATTGGGACTGGAGCCAGTGCCTGCAGACACGAGCCGGTCGCCAGAGGTCGTCAAGGCCATCTGGAACAGCTGGCCATTTTGGGCCTCCAGCTGCGGGGTGTAGTTGCCATAGCTGTCACTGGCGCCGACCTGCATGCTCATGGGGAAGGTGAACGGATGGTTGTCGCCTGGGCCGCAGTACTTGATGACCAGCCAGGCCACCGCGAGCTCGTCGAAGTTGGTCGCAACGTTCTTTTGGAATATCACGACCTCCGAGTTGTTCGTGTCGTTGGATTTATTGATGAAATTGAGTTGAATGCCCATGGGTTTCTCCTGTTGGTGAAAGTGGTGATAACACGCCGTGTATTGCCTGTTTGCCATCGTTGCCCTCCAGCCCCGACGGCGAACCCAGCGTGTCCAGCCCTGGTGGTTGCCTTCTGGATCGGACGATGTTTTCGAGATTGACTTCGCAGGTGATTGAGCCTTCGCCGGGGCCGCCTTCGCTCATGACGGTGTCGGCGCTCGCGATGCCGATCGGTGAGAGCGCGGTGTTGATTTCCGTCATCACGGCCGAGTGAATGGGTCGCCCCAGCACAACCTGGGAGTACAAGCCTTCCCGTAGCGCGGGCTGGCACTGGAGCAGCGCCGTTTCCCCAGGTGCCATCGAGGTACCCGCTGCACATTCATTGCCTTCAACTTTGGTCAAGTTTCCCTCCCGGTTTCCAGAGGATTGGCGGTTGTCAATCTCGGGTGTGCGCACATGGATGCGCTGCTGGCCTGGAGTCTGGCGTCTGCGCTCTTGGCACTTGCTATTCGGTACGCGATTGTTAGGGGTATGGCGCAATGTGGCTATTTTTTTGCACAACTCACCCACACGTATGGCGCAGATGTCGTGGTAGGTCGCCTCGCGTGAAACGCAGTGCCCGGCCCGCAGCGAACCGCGCGAACGAGCGGTAGATTTCGAGAGTGAGGCGACCGTTCCAGGTCGGTGACGTGAAACGATGGATGTTTGCGGCTGCTGCCGCTCATGCACTGGACCGCGCATGACTCAGATCAGCCTGGTCCCGCCGTAGCCGTTTCAATCGACTGGTCCGCAGCGATTGCTGCCGTTCGCATCTCTGTCACGAATGGGTACTATCGGCCAGAAGCAGTCGGTGGTGGCAGGTGGAAGCTGACGCTCAACGCCCGAGTCAAGCGGCGGCGGAGCCGTCCGCTTGAATGAGATGTTAGACCTCATTTTTTGGTCACGATGTACTGACTGAGAACTGAGCTTTTTTTGATACGCCCATGTATGCGCCATCCGCGGCGGGGAGAGAGATCCTCAGGATTAATAGCGTTCCTGGGGATCAAGCAGAACACAGGCTCCACTCCCTCTTGGAAATAGGCCATATAGATATAGTCTGCAACGAGGCGACGATTCTCATCAACCTCGGTTTCGTAGGGATCGGGAATGCCCCAAAGGTTCTTTGATCCCTTTACCTCAATCTTCAGCGTCTCCGCACCACGGCGAACGAGCAGGTCATAGCCCACACCGCGATAAGAAACGTGGTCCACCTCGTAGCCTTCGCTCGCGAAATAAGCCTTCGCGGCGGCAATTGCTCTGTGCTCAATGCTGTTGGGGTTGGACATGGGGGCTAACGCCGTCGCTCAGCCGGCGCCGAAGGCGGTCGGATGCAGCGGCATGTGCGGCTTCACGCGGCCATCCATGAGCCGCCGCGTCGGCCACCGTTGCTTGGTGGCGCCTTCTCTACGGCAATTGTTGCCTTGCAGGCAGGGTTGGGACAGACCAAGTAGCGGCCGCTGGGTTGAAGGGTCGATCGCTGGCGTTTGTCCGCGCATGGGAGGCACAGGTAGTGCATCGGTTGACCATTCTCCATGCCCGACTTCAGTGCGTAAGCCATTGCCTTGGTTTCAAAGGCGTGCAGCTCGTATCGCTGGATCTGAGAGTCCCAACTCTCAAACTCCGAAAGCTGCTTCTCAAGTTGTCGAATGCGCTCAAGGAGTTCTGCCTGCTTCTCTTGGCTGGCGAGTTCAGAGGCAATTGCGTCTGTCAACTTGATCTGAACCTCAGTCACCGCTGCCAGGAGCTCGCTGTAATTCGCCAGGCCGCGGGCAGCCTTGACGATCTCAAGAGCGGTCTTCGTGCTTTGAATAGCGGAGGTAATCTCGGTAAGCATGATGTGAAGCCTAACGTAATTTAGACCGCAAAACCTGCGGGATAAACTGGGCCGTGCGGGATATTCTGGATACTGATTTCTCCTGGAGGCGGCTTGCAGCATAGGTTTGCAAGGGATGACTAGTTCAATTGTCCAGGTATAAAAATTCCATGAAACCCGGTACGCGTTAAGCCAGCAAACTATAGCTCGCAGTAGGCAGACACAGGGATTTCCAACAGCAGCGTGCAGCGAGTCGATGGCAGCTTGCGGGCGGCGCTTCTGAACGGCTGCTCAGGGCCCGAAGCAGACGTTCCCGTGTCTTTCAGATCAATCCGTGGAAATGCCGCCACTGCATTAAGTGTTTCATTCCCAAAGCCAGTTCTGTCCAATTTGTACCTTGTAGCTAACTCTAGGGAATGGGCGGGGGTCTTCTTCTAACGTTCAAGCATCGCTCGCTTCTCTTTCAATCTTCGATCTCGTTCAGCCTTCTCTGCGTCTTCCGCTGCGAGCATCCTGGCACGTGCGTCGTCCCGCGTTCTTCCGAGCATTTGAGCACCTGCAGCGACCCACCCAGTCAGTAGGGCGACAATGCCTGTCCAAGGCTCCCATCTGTTTCCGTCACCGGTATTCAGCCACGTCACGAACAGCGCTAAGGTGGCCAGCGACCCCAGCACGAGGGCGCCGGTTGCCCATGGATGAAGACCGGCCAAAGCCGTCTTGCTTTCAAGACCGCGGCTTCGCTCTTCAAGCCTTTCGAGAACACGCCGATCTGCCGAACTCACTGCCATGAGTCCACTGGTCGCTCGCCCATATCGCAAAAAGTCACGCACCATCATGCGCATCTTGTTCTCAGTAAGCAGTTCGGGGCCGTCGAAGTAGTCCCAGATGACCTTGGGCTTACTCTGCTGCATGTTGAGCGACTCGAAGGGGAAGAACAACACGGCTAAGCCGCCACGCGGATCTTGAGAGACGACCATGGATGCGCCGATCTCAAGGTCGTCGTTGATGACTCCGGGAAGGGGGTGGTGTCCGAACCACATGCTTACGCTCCTGGTCCGAGCGTCCGAGTGGACATACAGGTGCTCCCAAGGTAGCTCAATTCGCGCTACGTCAGCCGCTTGTTGGAGCCTGCGCTGCAACTTCTCTGCAACGATCGACCAGCTTATCCGGCGATTGGAGCGCCACTTCCACGCATGGTCATTGGCCTTTCGTTCATCCCTAACAACTTGCTCCACACGACGACGCTCGTCACCTTCGTGGCGTGTTGGCACATCTTCTTGATTCGTCATTCTGTTGTTCGCGTGTGTTCTTCTACCCGGCTCCAAGCTCACGCACGGTCACCCGATAGGACGAGCTGTTAAAAGTCTCTCCCTCGACAAGACTCCACCACATCGGTTTATAACTGAGCTCAATGCGCGCGTGCAGCGCGGAGAGCGTCATCTCAGAAGGTGTCGCGTGAATCTTGCGGCGCCCCCACCAGCAGCCGACGGGTGCAGTGATGCGGATTGGTGCCACCCCGTGGAAGCAATTCGCGCTCGATGTCCGCTTCTGGCAGATAGTACTCATTCGACGGTAAAGTTCGGATGACAGCAACCGCTGCAAACCAGACAGCTCCGCACCCATCACCGGAAGCGGTTCATGCGGACGCATGAACGACAAGGAGTCGTGAATCCGCGCACTACCTCGGGCTCAACAGGCTGGACGTCAAACCACAAGTTCCTGAATCGGCAAGCGCTCGCGCACCGCCATGAAGTCGGCCGAGGTCTTCACCCCCGAAGCAAAGAAGTCAGACCAATCGGTTGGACGCGGGGTCAACACCAGCCTCTCGCCATCGCGGCGGATGAACACCTCACGGACGGAATCGGGAAACGTGAATCCGGGCGGCAGCACTACCGTCTGGGAGCCATTGCTCCAGCCGATGCGGGCTGTCAGCAAAGGGTTGGCAGAGTGCTTTTTCGGCATGTCATCCCCCAGCAAAAAGACTGCTTCTGCGAACAACTGCCCCCTTCGGCAGATCCTCATTGGCAACTGCCTGAAGCACCGATATCTGCGCAGGAGATAGCGGCCCATCGCCGGGTTCGTAGCCTTGGGCCACTCTCGTTGCGGACCCGCGTCGTTGATCATCAACCCTCGCAGGCCCGAGTGAAACGTAGCCACTATCGGAAGATGGGATGGTCATGACGATCCGATCAATAGCCAGTCCAGGGCATCAGGTTGTCCAAACGTCATCACCCACGGTCCACTGCAACTCACCCACCACCCTGCGCATGATCCACACGCACTGCGCATCAGTGCACCACCGCTTGGCCAGCAGGCCCTTCAACGCAGCCTTCACTGTTGCCTCCTGGTTGCCTTCGTAGGTGGCGAGTTTTCGCTGGCAGTACGCGACCATCTGCGAGACCAGATCGTCACACATCTGGAAGGCCGCCATGACCTCCCCTGGCGAAGTGCCCGGGGCATAGAACTTCCCACCTTCCTCAACCAGGTTCATCTTGGGCTGAGCACCCGCAATCGCAGACGGTACGGCAGTCACCGGAAAGTCTTCCGGCACCCCGGGATAGTTGGCACGGTCTATCGACATATCGACTCCTTGCTGGCTGATGCACCATACAACCGGTAGCCGGTGCGGTGCAATCGAATTGCTTCAAAACGGCGCAGGTGACTCCACCAGCACCACAGGCCCGGGCCCCGAATACAGCACCTCTCCCGAGTGCTTCACCGTCACCCGCCAGATCTCACCCTCCTGCGTGACCGCATACGCCTCCGCCTCCAGCGGCAGCACGGTCTCCGTCGGGAACACACCACCGGCTCCGCCAGGTGGCGTGCACATCAAGGTCGGGTAACTCCAGGGCGCGTTGATCGGCATGGCGTGTCCTCAGTGGATCTCCACCCTCACACCAGCCGCACTTCAAAGTACGCTCCATCTCCTTCGCCTAGGTCCCTGAACCCCGCCTGCTTGGCTGCCGCACTGGCCTTGCCCCAGGCCTTGAGCAACGTGAGATCGCCAGGCGACACCACCTCGGGCGGCGACTCTTCCAGGCTGTGCATGGTGTCGAGGGCCGCAGCCACCTGCTCGGGGCCGCCGAGTTGCTTTTCCAGTGCCTTGGCGTACCGGGTTTCTGCTGCAATGCGCTCCTTGGCAGGGATCTCTTCGGGGTAGTCGCGCAGGGTGACGACATAGGTGGATTCGATGACTTGCATGGCGCTGCTTCTCCTGTGGTTGAATACTGGATAAATATACAGCTTTTGTCGCAAAAGCGCATGTAGGATGAACCCAAGGAGGCCTCCCCATGGAGCACTCTTTCTCCCCCCACGGTCATGGCTTCAACCCATTGGTCGGGACTGCCTCCTGGTCGGACAAGACCTTGCTCGATTGCGGCAAGTTCTATCCGCCCACGGCCAAGACACCTGAAGCGCGGCTGCGCTTTTATGCCTCGCAGTTCAACCTGGTGGAGGTGGACACCAGCTACTACGCCACCCCTGCGGTCACCACTGCACAGCACTGGGCAGAACGCACACCACCTGGGTTTGTGTTCAACGTGAAGGCCTTCAGCCTGTTCACAGGACAGTGGACCAGTACCGATGTCTTGCCCAAGGACATCAAGGAGGCTCTGGGGCCTGGGCGGCGCATGGTCTACAAGGACATGGCAGCGAAGTTTCGGGAGGAACTCTGGAAGCGCTTTGTAGCCTGCCTGGTGCCCTTGCAGGTCAATGGCAAGTTGGGCCTGGTGCATTTTCAGTTCTCGCCGAAGGTGGTGCGCCACCCAGCTGCTGTGGCCCACATCGAGCACTGCGTGGAGCATCTGCCGGGTCACACCTTGAGCATTGAGTTCCGGCATCCGAGTTGGTGGGAGAACGATGCCGTGACGGCAGACACCCTGGGCCTGCTCAGAAGCCTGGGCCTGGTCCACACCATCGTGGATGGCCCGCAAGGATCGCCGCACAGTGTTCCAGCGATCTGGGAGACCACCCACCCCGACCATGCACTGCTCAGGCTCCATGGGCGCAATGAAGTGGCGTACGGGATGCCTGCCAAGTCAGCAGCCGAGCGCTTTGACTATGCGTACACCTCCACAGAGCTGCAAGCACTGGCTCATCGGTACAGCCCGATTGCGCGCTCGGTGCGGTATCCGCATGCGGTGTTCAACAACTGCATGGAGGACAAGAGCCAGCTCAATGCGCGGGAGTTTTTGGCGGAGTTGAAGGCGAGCTGAGGGAGCGCTGAATGGGAAGCGAAGGCGTGGAGAAACGGCGTGGGAAGGTTCCGGAAGATTGTTTTCAATACTGGAACAGTCAGTTCGCGACTCAATGGTTTTTCTCTGAACGCCATCGGCGTACAGTTCAACCCATCGATGAGCCGAACCCGCAAGGCGACTCACCGAACCGGTTCAGGAATGGTTTTTGACCCGGCTTTTTTGAGACGCTTTTTTAGCTTTTAAGGATTTTCATCATGAACAAGACCGCCCGTTTCCTCTCCGTCGCTGCTGTTGCTGCTTTCGCCTCGTTTGGCGCCCATGCTGACGAAGCCGATGGCTCGCAGTTCGCTCTGAAGTTCGACACGAGCCGCACCCGTGCTGAAGTGGCTGCCGAAGCCGCTACCGTGGCCCAGACCCGCTCCATCGAGCCTGCTGGCTCGCGAGTGGTGACTTACAAGTCCACGGCTGACCGCGCTGCCGTGCGTGCCCAGGCTGCTGAAGCGCTGCGCACCGGCCAGATCCCTTCGGGCGAATTCAGCGCCATGTAATGGGTAGACCAACTGCTTGAGTTGGTTTGAAGCAGTTGCGGGACTTCCCATGGTGGTGGTGCTTTGCATTTGCGGGTGTTGCGGCCATGGGGAGTGTTAACTGAGCCGCAGGGGCGGGCAGGCAGAAAGGGCTCCCTTTGGGAGCCCTTTCTGTTTGTGGACCTCATCTCTGCAAGCAGCTGTAAAACCCTGCGGGATCCGAGCATTCGGGCCAGGAGAGAGGCATGAACGGTGCTCCAATCGGGCTCCGTCAAATTCGACTCGAATGCCTCTTCTGTGAATCGCTTCTTCTCTTGGCCAGGCCGTGTGCGCCTGGCGGCTGTGCTGGCCCTGTCTCTTGCTGGCGCTGCTCTCCCGAATCTCTCCTGGGCACGTTCTCCGCAGTTCGACAGCGCGGCGCTGCTCACGCCCGAGCCCACCAGCTTTGCCCAGTGCCCGCAGTTCTTTGCGAATGGAACGCCACCGGCCATCACGCCCCGGCCGCTGTTGCGGGAGCTTTGCTATGAAGCGTTTGCGGTACTGCACTCCGGGACGACCAAGACACCGGTGTTTGTGGCCCAGCGGTTGAACCGCAGGCTCATCGAGGATGCCGATGAGAAGCGGGCCAAGCGCTTCTTTGCAGATGCGCGTTTGCCCAGTGGCGAGCGAGCGGAGCTGGAGGACTACAAGAACTCAGGCTACAGCCGGGGGCACATGGCGCCTGCGGGAGACATGCCGACACCCACGGCAATGGCCCAGAGCTTCAGTCTGGCGAACATGGCTCCCCAGAATGCCCAGCACAACGGGGGCGCCTGGAACAAGATCGAGCAGGACACGCGGCACTATGTGAAGCGGGCCAAGGGGGATGTGTTTGTGATCACCGGGCCAGTGTTCACGGATGCGGGGCCACGCATCGGAGCCAACGGGGTGAAGGTGCCGACCTATCTGTACAAGCTGGTGTACGACGCCACGACCCAGCGGGCCTGGGCGCACTGGCAGGAGAACCGCGAGGGGGAGACGGTGGGGCGGCCGATCAGCTACCAGGAGCTGGTGAAGCGCACGGGCGTGGAGTTTTTGCCAAGAAGTGCACTGCAGCATTGAGTCGCAGCAAGGGCCGTGTCAGGGGCGGCGGTATAAATCGATCCTTTCCAACCTCTACACGTGAGCATCCATGAACCGCGCAGAACTCGTTGAAATCCTGGCTTCCAAGAATGACCTGTCCAAGGCCGCAGCCAATGCGGTGCTGGAAACGCTGATCGACACCATCCAGACCGCCGTCAAGAAGGGCGATGCCGTGCAACTGGTGGGCTTCGGCACCTTCAAGTCCGCCAAGCGTGCAGCCCGCACGGGCAAGAACCCATCGACTGGTGCTGCGCTGAAGATCCCTGCGAGCACGGTGCCGAAGTTTGTGGCGGGTGCCAAGTTCAAAGCCGTGGTCGATCCCAAGGCCGCGAAGCGCAAGGCGGACAAGGCTGGGAAGTAAGTACCGCTCGTTCGATCTTCACCGGAACAAACCGCCACAGGCGCTTGCCTTTGGCGGTTTTGTTTTTTGCGGAGACGAAGAAGGATTGCAACACCGGCTGCGCACCAGCCCCTAAGCGCGCGATAAGTGGCGAAAGTTACCATTGGGCGTATGAATACATTTTCTAATGCCTTTCGCGCTGAAGTGGTTCGCATGGCTCGCAAGGAGCTCAAACCTGAACTTCAGGGCATGCGCAAGGCGATCACCGGCCATCGCTCCGAGATCGCCGCTCTGAAGCGGGAAGTGAAGAGCCTCACTTCGCAGCTGAAGGCAGCTCAACGTCAGCCCAAGGTTGGGGGCGGGGCTGCATCCGATCAACCCAAAGTTTCGAAACGCGCCGCGCGCGAGGATTTCGTGTTCGCGCCGGAGATGCTGGCGCAGATGCGCAATGCGCTGGGCGCCACCCAGCTTCAGATGGCAGCTTTGTTAGCCGTCTCTTCACTCACGTACTCGCGGTGGGAGAAGGGGCAGGCCCAGCCCCGGACCAAACAGCTCTCGAAGATCGAGGAACTGGTGAGCATGGGGCCAGCCAAGGCCGAGAAGAAGTTGCGCCAGGCTGCGAAGGCCTGAGGTCCAGCTGCGTGGCATGCGCTGTGGACCGCCACGAAGGAACTAGGCGAAGCTGGCTTTCTGGATTTGCAGAAGCGTTGCTTGGATCAACGACAGCCCTTCGGGTTCTTGCAGGACATCCCATGGGCGGCGGTTTCCGAAGGCGGGGAGTGGCGCAGCTAGCCACTCCTGCAGCCAGGCCTCGGCGTCGAAGCCTTCGGGGTTGCCCGATTCCATCACGATCTGCTGTACCAGGTCCGTCAGAACTGGTGGGGGAAGTGCGTCCTTGGTATGGGCCATGCTGCATTCTGGTCTCGCGCCCCGGCACTCGCAACCCTGGTGATGAGACTCGACACCAAGATTGCGATCCGCGCATTTGCCTACCGTGCGCGTGTTAGATAACATGGCCATGTTACCAAAGCTGCCGCCATGCCCTCCCCCAAGTCATTCCAACGAACCGCGCAAGCACTGCAGCGCGTGGCTGGGTTGTTCGAAGCCAAGGGTTGGAAGGCCCTGGCCAGCGAGCCCGGCAGCACGGGGCCAGACCTCGTCGTTCGGCGACGGGGTAAGCGATACGGGGTGGTACTCAAAGCCACATCCGAGGGGCGGGCGGACCGGGTGATTCCGCTGTTGTCCCAAGCCGTGCTTGAGGCCCGGGCATATGCCCTTCAGTCGCGTGGATCCATGCCCATGGCCGTGGTGCATGTGGACCAGGCGCCGAGAGCGCTCGTTGCCAATGTGATGGCTTTTGCGCAGGAGTTTGCTGCGGAGGTTGCCGTGGGCTTCGTCTCTGCGGAGGGGGCGAGTGAGTTTCTGGGGGAGGGATTGGAGGGCCTCAACGTCTCCGCACCCTACAGGCCACGACAAGTCAGGGGCACTCAGATCCGCATGGACAACCTGTTTTCTGATCTGAACCAGTGGATGCTGAAGGTCTTATTGGCGCCAGAGTTGCCCGAAGGGATGCTGAACGCTCCCCGGGGTCAGTACCGCAATGGGGTGGAGCTTGCACGGGCGGCGCAGGTTTCCGCGATGACCGCCTCCCGGTTCTTGCAGCAGCTGCGGCGCGAGAGATTCCTGCTGGAGTCCCAGGAGTTTCTCACGCTGGTGCAGAGAGAGGAACTGTTCGAGCGCTGGAGTTCTGTCGCGCCCTACGGCACGGCAGATATGCCTGCACGGTTCTTGGCCAACATTCAAATTGGCGAACGTGTTCAAGAGCTTTTGAACAAAGTCGAAGGCGATGCCTGCCTGGGGCTGTTTGCGGCAGCGGATGGGCTCAGTGTGGGGCATGTGAGCGGTGTGCCCAGGTACATCAGCGTTCGCCGTATGCCTCGGTTCAATCGGGCGTCACCGGGAAGCAATCCATGGAATGCACTTCTGCCGTTTCCGAAGGAGGCGCCGCAGGTGTTGCTGCGGGTGGCGAGGTTTCCGGAATCGACGTTTCGTGGGGCGGTGCGGCGGGATGGGGTGATGGTGGCAGATGTGATCCAGGTCTGGCTGGATGTGTTGAATCACCCGACGCGGGGGCAGGAGCAGGCGGAGCACATTTTTAGGAAGGTGCTGCTGCCTTTGGTTTGAAGTGGCTGTCGTGCACATCGCGAAAAACAGGATGAACCGACGATCACTTTGCAGCGTTTGCCGTCATCTGCGCTTTTCTCTCGGAAGGGAACTAACGACTAAGACCGGACCTACCCTTGACCACACACATTCGCTCCGACAGATCACCTATGTACAACATCAGCGACCTCGTGAATAGGGCATTTCCTAAATGGTGGTGATTGGCCAGGCCGGAGCCGCCCCCCATTTCGTGAGGGCGACGGACCTGCACGGCTAGGGCTGTTCTATGGTACCAGTGCAGCAAAGTGGATGCCGTTTTCGAGCAGCGTTCCTGTGGCGATAGCCGCTCAAATGACTTCGCTCATGCCCCCCGAGATCTAGACCAGATTCCAAGCTGCGCTCAGCAACTTGAGCGGACTCTGCAGATGGGTTTCCGCAAGGAGGATTGCGCTGTTTAGCGACTGCACAAATAGGGCAATTGTCCAGAGTCACGCCGCAATGCGAGAGCGATTAAGGAAATAAGATGTGGCGCTTCCTACTGCCCCTTTGGTCATCAGCTAGTTGTCTGCAGTCGAGGCCGTAACTGCGAATCAGCCACCGTGATTCGCCCCCCACCTCTGGACCGACTGTGGAGCGGCCATGCAGTGCCTTACGATTGTTGACGAGCAACAGGTCCCCCGGTTTGAGGACAACTTGTTCGGCCACTGATAAGCACGCTGCTTCGAAATTCTTCTTTGCGGCTACAACCGTCATGTCGTCTTCGTCGAACGGAAGGCTCTGTGAGTGCGTGTAGCGCACCCACGCCCCTTCGGGCCCGTCATGCAGCACGGGCGCTCCATCCAGAACGTGAGTTTCACCGAGAGCCGCTTGAGTCCCTTTGACAAAAGTCCGTTGGGCGCTAAGGATCATGTTCGGCCCCTTCAGGATCCGCACATCCTCCGACGACAACCTTTGAAGGATGCTTTGCAATGGCATTACGACGGTCGGTACAAAGTCTACATTGCGCAATCCAACAAGAAAGACGACGTCCGGAGCTGGTGCGATTCGCGGGAAATTCGGGTCTCGCGTTCCACGAAAAGGAAAGGTCGCGGCATCCGTGTGCCCTTTCATCCTGGCTTGCGACTTCTCCGGCAGGGCTCCGGTACCCGGTAGTGTGACTAAGTTAACGAACAGAGCACCGGCGTTTTCGGCTCCATAGGAAACGGTCTCCATGCCGCACGCCCCTGCAACAAGGACTACTGCGGCCTGTGCTGCGCGCGTCGCTGGCATGTCGGGGATTGGGCCCCAATCCTGAGGCGTCACTGGCAGGTCAGTGCATTCAAAGGCATCTGGTAGCAGCAGATAGGGTTCATTGCGGACATATTCTGATAGTTTTGTCGGTGATAGACCGCATTGGTCCAAAGCCGCAAGGAACTGAGCACAGTGTTCTGTCCATGCCTTAGATGGCTCAAAAATCAGTTGCGCCCACTCCTGCGCGCCTAGAGGAATGATCTTCTGAGCTACGTATTGACGTACGCAATCTGCCAGTTGACTCGGCGCCACGACCTACCCCGTCTTTCCTGTACTGTTGATATGTTGTTGATACGCCGCTACAGTCTAGTCTCGGCTCAACTGCGGTTACAAATTATGACGGATGAGGCGGAGAAAAGATCATGAAACACGCGAGCGACAAGCCAACCCACACACATACACACACGGCACGGACGATGGCTGTAAATGTCGACAGCGGGCGAAAAGTGCTTACGGTGACCATCACGATTCCTGTACGGGGCGCTTCACAGCGCTATTTGCTGCGGCGGCCAGAGCGGTTACGAGTTGAGGTTGAGAATCTGGTCGAAGGTGTCTTGGCTACGCCTTGCCCGACTGCCAGCGTGAAGCGACTCGCAGCTCAGGTCCATGCTCCACAAACAGCTGTCAGAACAAAGCAAGCGCAGGGTACATTCGGCGTCACGTCGAGTTCTCATATGCGTCAAGTCATCTTGAATGAGGCTGACGATCGCGATTTAGACGCTTCAGTGCTGGCACGTGAGCTATTTGAACGAGGCTTGGCGCGACTTGAAGAGCGCCTCTGGGACGAATCTTCCGCATCAGTCTTTGCGGATTTCGCACGATCGTATGAACACTTCAAGTCGGATGAGAACAAGCAATGGTCGCTTCGTGTGCCGAGGAAGTTGTTCATCCGTGGTCAGCTTGTTGCAAAGGAGTACGAGATATCCCAGTCACAACTGGCCTGCTGGTGCTTGGCAATGGGACTGGAACTGGAACTGGAAGTTGTCGCATAGGGCAAACCTCTGATGTTGTCAGTGTTGATTCGGCCTGCAAGGAATGAGTCACAGCCCGCCCGGTTGAGCTGAATCGCGATGCCGGCAGCACCTTCATGCGTCAAATGCTGGTGACATCGCCTATTTCCAATGCTAAGCTGAAGGTATCGGCTCCACTTATCCCCTTGAAAGATCTTCTTCCAAGGGGAGTGCCTGTTGTTGACTAAGAGCCGATGCCCACCCACTGCAGCAATTTTTGCCACCAGCTTGGACGCTTCTCTTTGCGACTTTCCAAGTAGGCATGCAACTTTCTTTGGTCCCGCGCTCGGCCCGCAGCAATCTGGGAGTCGCTCCACCGACCTGCCCATACGACCTCGCCTTCCTGAATCAGGTAGTGAGACTTACAGGGGACTTGCCAACTTCCAATCGAAGGATGCATCGTCACCCCTTGCGGGGTTTCGAACACCTGCCACTCCGCTGGACTCAAGGGCGTACGTACTTTGTGTCCGCATCCACATGCGCAAAGATGATGCGCCGTCTCAAACTCCCGCGAGACGTACAAGACGCCAGGCGCAAGAGTTTGAGGCATAGCCACGACGTTCTGAACTTCAAATCTCATGGTCAGTCTGCCCCACGATCTTCAAGTCTGCCAAGTCGAACAGAAGATGGCTAAGTGATTCAGCCTCTGTGTAAAACCCACGCAGTTGTTTGAAGCGCATCACCGCCAATGCAGCGTTGAAAGCATTCAGCTCCGCGATTTGCACGTTGGTTCGGTAAAGATTTTCCGGACCGTCGTGCATTTCTGCCAGACCCTTCTCACGCATCGACTGAGCCTTTTTCGGAGGGAAATATGTTGCGCGCAGCATTCCGCTCAACGGTCCTCCTGCCCTTTTAAGGCCCATTCCAACATCGATGAATGGAATGCCAAGACCAATCAACAGATCAAAGATTCCGGAGCGCGAGGACCCTTTGTCGACGCAAACGAACGCGAAGGTCACCCCCTCAAATGCGCTTGTCGAGTCGGCATCAACGTACTGCGAAACTAGCCGCACACCATCTCGAAAGCTCTCGTATCTACCCTGGTAGACGGCAGCTTTTCGGAGTCCCAACTCCTTTTCGTCAAGCTGACCCGGGGAGCGATAGGCATTGTGGACATGAAAGTCGTCGCCATCGAATCCACGTATTTCACGGACCGGCGTCTTGGCCATGTAGTCCAATGTGTAGGCACCGGTCCCCCCCAAGCCGATGATGGCAATGATGTCATCCTGCAGCTTGGTAGAGAGATCGGAGATTTCCGCCTTGGACGTCAGGCTGTCTTGGTAGCGAAACACGGAGGGCTCTGGCGCGTCCTCCACGGACCTGAACGTAAAAGGCTTTGCCCTTTCGGGATAAACCTCCATCGCCGGTCCGGCAATGATCCCCACGTAGCTTTCGATCTTGTCAAAGAAATTGGCAAACCCCTGGTGAACACCTCCCACAATCGGTTTGTTGGAAAAACGGCGTTGGACTACGACATCCGCGCATGCGCTGGAGAGCTGTAGTTCGTGCTTTCCAGCGTCTATCGCTGGAATCGTCAGACCATCCAACCCACAAGGGTGGGCCCCTGCGAACAGAACGGTGTGGTCTTCCTGGGTCACCAGGCCGGCGCCGTCAACGGGCACCAACTTGGTGGCAATTGCGCCCCAGTGCAGCTCGCGATGCTGGTCGAGATACGGGATGTCCCGCAGGATCATCCAGCCACTATCGAAAGTGACTGCATAACCCTTCTCGACCAGCTTGGCGATGTCCTGGTTACGACTGACCAGTTTCCGAAACTGTGAATCGGATGCCATCTTTCACCTTCACTGAAGCACCAGGGACCAAAATGCCTTCAGGTTTGTCGCCGTTGCCCCTGGTCCATTTCACCGAGTAGGTGATGTTCGATTGGGGGGTGTAGCCCGGAACTTCCAGCTGCACCACTTGCGCAAACGAGATTGGCTCGTTTTTTGGCCAGCGGTGAGGCTTCGTTTCAACGTAGATGGTGACGAGTTTGTCGTCTTTGTCCTTGCCGCCTTTGTCGTCGTCGCGGCCGCGTTCGTTCAAGTTTTCGTTACTCATGGTGGATTCCACAGTTGAGTATTGGGATGCGCTTTGGCGCCGAATAGGCATGCCGCAGCTCTACCGGCTGACCTGGCCGGTACCAATAGCACTTGACTGGGAGTAACGGGCTATGGACAATCGCAGACGCCAATCCGGCGAGTCACAAGCTCGTCACCCCGCGACCGAGTGCTTAGGTATTCGGTCGCTTTTTATTTCTGGTTGGTCATTCGGCCCTCCTGTCGTTGATTGAAATCGGTTGACGCATTCATCGCGTTACTCCGAAAAACACGCCTTCACGGAGCCTGCCTCGCTGATCAAACTGCTGAGCAGGCGCCAGTTGCCTGTTTCATGACGCACGCGTCCCGCCACGATGGCCGGGTGCACTCCTGCTTGTCTAGCCAGAGCTCGCGCATCCTCCGCGTCGTGGGTGTCACGCACCACCGCTGTGGTCCAGAGCTCTGGTGGGATCAGTGCGTCGCGCGCACCAGCATCGGCCTCGTCCTCCTGTGCCTGCCCAATGCGTCCTTTGTCATCTAGGTTGTCAGCGATGAAGCGGCAATCGACGGTCAAGTGCCTTTGCACGTGGACCACTTCGTGTAACAACGCGAACCAGAAATTGTCGATTCGGTCGTGGCGAAGGGTCAGCCCCACAATCGGGCGGTCTCCGTCGAGCATCGCGCAGCCATCAAGGTAGGTCTTCTTGAAGGGTGGTTCGATCACCAAGCAGATGCCGTGCTGGCTCAGGTACTCCTGAGCCAACTGTGGCCCTCGATCAAAGCATGAGAGCTTCGCTAAGTCGCGCAGCCAAGTCGTTGTGATTGAGCCCTTTCTGTAGATTCCCAATGGCGGGTTGCGATGCGCCTTGTCGACGACCACAGCACGCCAGATTAGGAGCGCGTACGTGTCCATGATGCGTGCGCCACTTTGGTGGAGTGGCGCACGCAACAATGCGGGTTCAACATCCAACTGAGCGATACGCTGGAGAAAAGCGCGCACTTGGTCACGTGCTTTGTCGCTCTCATCGCTATCCAATAGACCTCGCTGACGCATCTCTTTCAGCGGAAACTTCTCATAAGCGTAGGTTTCCTCATCCGTCACATCGACTTCAGCTTCGTCAGCTGAGACGAGCAGCGCCTTGGCCGGGATGCCGAGTCCTTTGTGAAGCTGACGGATCATCTGCAGGCTCAGAGGGCGTTTGCCAGCGAGCACTTCAGAAACCTTGGATTGGGATCCAATGAATTGTTCGAGGTCCTTGCGGCTTAGTCCTTGCTGCTCCATCCGGAACTCGATGGCTTGCAACGGGGTCACTGTTGGGCTGCTAAAGCGCTTGGATTCATAGCTGTCGATGACCAGTTTCAGCAAATCAAATTCAGCCTCTTCCTCTGAGCCTGGTTGAAACTCCTGGTCCATTAACTCACCCAAACGGCTGAGCGCATTCTCAAGATCTTGCTCGCTCTTCAGTACACGAACGGTTTGAATCATGCTTTGCTCCTGATGGCGACACTACGGCTGACACGTCCCGCCGGTTTGGGTGTGGCGATCGCCCACACCTTGTCAATCAACAGCACCCCTTGGTTAAATTTGGCTTTCACGTGAATCTTGTACAGACTCTTGATATCGAAAATGACGCGGTCTGGCTGGACGATGGCGTTGGCATACCTTGCCTGGACCTCTTCGGGACAACTCCACTGAGCCTCCTCAGCTTCCAGCTGCCACGCACCCAAGGGAACACGCGAGTCTTCGTGCTCCTGCGCAAAACTTTCAAGTCTGGATTTGCCGAAGATCTGCATTATTAATCCCTGGTTGGGATGAATTCTACACATCCCAAACCGGGATGCAAGCGATTTGTCTGCACAGCACTTGTCCAAACCGACGCACTAGACCAGCTGTTCGAGCTATCGAGATAGTCCGGATGCTGTAATTTCATCCAGGCTGCTGCAACCGCCACATGGAAATCGACCAATTCGCCATTGCCCTTTTTGGCGCACTCGCTGCCTAGCTGTTCCATGGGGGCCGCGAGAAGCTGCGTGAGCGTCCAGTCGGCCCACCTTGCAGTGGACGAACGGCAGTGTTAGGCAGGCTGCCAACGATGCGGCAGTAGGTCCTCGATGCGGCTGTTGAGATGCGTCGGCAGCCGCAGCAGAACATCGCGCAGGTAAGCCCAGGGCTCGTGGCCACACATGCGGGCCGACTGCACCAAGTTCATCACTATGGCCGCGCGTTGCCCGGCAAGTTCACTGCCCACGAACATCCAGGCCTTGCGCCCCATCGCCCATGGCTTGATCTGGCGCTCCGGGTGGCGGCGCTGGTCGGCCAGGTAACAGTGATCGCTGTGGCACCGCGCTGCAACTCGATGCGGATGTCAGCGACCGGCGCTGCCGCCGCCGGTAGCGGCAGGCCCACAGGGACGAACGATGGCTTGGCCTCTGGAGCCTCCATGCCACAGGTGGAGGGCTTACCGAGGGCCATGCCCGGTGGCCTCAGCTCGGCCTCGCGGACCCAACGGCGCAGCAGGTTGGCATTGACGCCGTGGGCCATTGCCACGGTAGCCATCGACATGCCCGGCTGCATGCAACTGGCTACGGCATCGGCTTTGAATTCATCACTATGCAGGCGACGCCGCCGACTTGGGCTGCCCTGTTGATCGGAGATAGTGTTCACGTATCACCAAGAGTTAGTGGACACGAGACTCCTATGCCGCAGGTCATTATTCAAGATGGGGACACTGGACGCTCACGAAGCTGCGGCCCTGGGCCTGCATCTTCGGCGTGCTGCCCAGCACGTCTGGCTTTACTCCGCTTGAAAGGGCGACCGATGGCGCGCTTCATTTTGAAGGTGACCTAAAAGCACGCTTAGATGCTATGTGTGTAGGGCCATGTGATCGCATACCAACGCTAAGGCTACGCTAGGTGCAGCCAAGGTCGATCAAGATGCCTTCTCGCCTCAAACGCCTTCACACCGCAGACCTGCACCTAGACATCCGACAGCGGCTACTTCTTGTTCGATCGTCAAACGCAGGCATTCGACAGAAAAATGCTGACAGGCGCCATCCGACTTTTCGATGAATGGGTGGCACCAGGCTTGGACGACTACCTATTCGGTAGACTCAGTCCAAGTGGAGGATCATTGATGGCAGTTTCACCAAATACGAGGCAGCAGCTCATAGAAATCTCAAGCCTGCTAACTAGCAACCAGGTGCAGGAGGCTGACCGATACATCCGCGTTTTGATCTCCAAGATCAATCCCTCTGAACTGGCCTTGGCGTCCGAAGAAATCAAGCAATTGATCCAGAGGTTCATGAAGAATCGACGTCGGGACCTCACTCACGAGCTTGAGACACGCCTTGGCAACCTCGGAGCCTCGGCACACACGACCCCTCAGGGAAGCGTAGTGCACAGCCCAATCACGCCTCTGACGGCTGATCAGAAACTGAGCGTACGGACTGAATCCATGCTGCGCTTGCTTGCCGATCAGCACATTTTCCGTTGGAAACCTCACTACGTTGACGCATTGCGTCATATCATGGGCCGGATCGCATCAGAGATGCCCGATGAAGGTGAAATCACTCAAATTGGAGAGGCATTCGCCGGTCACGCGCAGACGATTTTTAATCGAGGCTTTGCATTTCAAACGCAAAGAGGTGTTTCTGCCGACGTGGCTACGCTTAAGTCGGTTGGCGGGGTCCAGTCCTTCGTCGATCTCATTGTCTCGGTCTATCTGGAGCGCAGGCCTGATGTACACGCTTCAGGTCATGCCGCCGCTCTATGGGGTGTTACGTCCGCAGCCATCGCCGGAGTGCTTCGAGGTTATGGTTCCGTGAGCTTCGGCACAGTGTCAGGTTGGACGTTGCTGCAAAAAAACCGTCTTGCCTGGCTCCCACCGGTCGGGTTCTGCCGAGGCTCTGAGCTCCTCCCGCTATTCGAGGCGTTCGGTCACGCCGGAGCACCTGGAGAACTGCACATCATTTTAGGTGCGTCGGTCCAGGCGGCGGAGAGGATGGCGCACAAGTTTCATGGAGCAGACCTGTTTCTTCCGCGTATGAGCAGAGTATCGCCAGGATTCGTCGAGCGACTTGACTTGACGTACTCGGCCAAGCGTGGTGCGCTGAACAGAGATATCTCCATCACGTGCTTCTCCGGCGCGGTAAAGACGACCCAACCTGTTGAAGCAGCCCTCGCACTAAAGCCGGCAGCTGTAGTGGGAATGTTTAGCGATCAGGTGAACGAGTGGGTAGAGCGCACCTCCATTAAGTGCGTTGCCGACGCGTCCGGCTTACGAACTGATTCGCAGCAGCTTTATAACTTCGCTGAACTGATTCTCGGGAAGTTGGAGGCTGAAGGTCTGAGCCGCGAGTCCTACAGTGATCCTGCAGTCGTTACGCACAACTACGCTGGTGACTTCCCGCTGGACGATCCTGAGTTCCGGCGCCAGTTCCTCGTTGAACGACATAGCGTCAAGAGGCTGCTGCAGGAGTTCGACGGCAGTGTCGGCATCCATCTCTGGTGTAGCGTTCGAAGGTCTGGAAAGACGACGGCAGCGCAAGAACTTGCCGATGCCAGCGGAACGTCTCTGGTCGTCTCGCAGACCATGGACCGACAGTTACGACAACCAATCCAGAACATCTTCTCCAGGGCCGTCCGCGCAGCTTTTGAAGCGGGCAAAGACCTGCGAGATGACTTCTTCACCGAGGTGGTTAGAGACTGTGCTCTCGCCACCACTGCCAGCGATCCGAGCAACATGCGGATAGTGTTTATTCTCGATGAGTACGAGTCGCTGTTCGGGCTGATTGACTCGAATGTGCGAGAAAGTAAGGGCCTTAAGTACAAGGTCGCTCTACCCCTGCTGAGCCAGATGGTCGACTTCGCGACGCGGAATCTGCTGGTCTTCATGGGGCAGAGGCCAGACGCCTTCCACGTCTTGCCTTCTGATAGTCAGCTCGCCCCGCTGGTGAATCAGCAGCGATTCCCGCTGTTTGAGCATCACAAGAAGGCGCGAGATACCGAGTTCACCCAGTTCCTCAAACTGGTTCTAACGGAGAAGCTGCCGTTCGACGACAGCTTTGCAGACGCTGTGTTCGCCGAGACAAGCGGGCATCCGTATTTAACCGTGAATCTCATGGAAGATTTCAATCGATGGCTCGTCGACAACAGCTTCCGTTTTGCAAGCGCATCACTAAAGGCCCAAAACTTTGCTGACTTCGCGAAGGACAAGCTGACGCCAGCAGCTCTAAAACGTAGTCCGTTCTACGACTTCTTTGCCGCGCAGATGGCCGAATATTTGAGCGAGAGGTCTCGATCTAGCGAGCCTTGGCTGTCGGCCGTAGCGCACACCCTGAAAGCTCTTGCGACGAAGCACTTCAAGACTTTTGAAACAACCACAAACGGGTTTGAGAGACTCATCGCACCCATAGCAGATGAACACCGCATTCCACTTGGGCGTTTGCAGATGACCGCTACGCAGGCGAACTTCCTGCGCGAGGAGAACGGCCAAGTCTCTGCGGGAATCCGAATTCTTGCACGCCTGGCTGGCTCCGTAACCGCCAACATCAACTGAACATGGAATACGAACCTGAGCGAGTGCGCGAGCTGGTACGCGCAGTTCCATGGCGTGCAAACACCTTTTTGCGGCTATTCTGGATCCGGCGGACATCCGGATCTCGGGACGAGTTCGCAACTCGCTTGGCCGATCTGATGTCTGGCGAGGAAGTGGTGCCGGTGGTACTGCGGTCAAGGGGGTTCAAGAACGCGAATTCAATGCCGTCTGACGTACTAGATCTTTTTGAGAAGAATCGCACAGCGTTTGAGGCTCTCTCCGAGACCGCGCCTAGCCGACTCACCGTGTTGATCGTCGCGAGAGATGAGTACCAACTCACCCATGACAGCTCGCCCGTCGCCTTACCAGATTGGTTCCCAGTCGGCGCAGCAACCGAAACAGACTTTACTATCGCCGATTTGGGCCAAGTGTCAGAATTCAAGCCCGCCAATTGCGAAGAGGTCCGGATCGCATCCGTTAGCGAACTCTGCTACGAGTTGGAGGTTGCGCTCGTACACAAGCTTAAGAGCTTGGAGGCTGGCGATCAGGCGCGCCTTGAGTCCTTTCTTGGCGCTCTCATGCCAAGTGCATCAACGACCGAGACGGCGACTCAGTCCCTGGAGTTTTTCCTCACACATGTTGCTAACCACGCCACGCGACCACGGGCCTATCGGCTGGATGCCAATCAAAACTCCAAGCACCTGAGTGCTCGAATGCTCAAGCTCGTGTTGGCATCCAATCCGAAACAGCTCGCCGTCGTGGCGACAAACTTGGCCGCCTGCTTTTCCTCGCTGTCATTCGCAACACTCAAGCAGTCATATTTTTCCGTTCTGTGGCGACCTGCGAATGCCATGCCTGCAGCAACGAGTAATTGGCACGCCATCCTTGTGGGAATGTTCAGCGCCTACCAGTTGATGAACGCATGCGCTCACGCGGGTGACTTCCCAGACTACCCCGTGGCGTTGCAGTATGCGCATTCCAAAGATCTGCGGCGCTTCCTCATTGAAGCGCGGCAATTTGTGGAGGCATTGAACTGAGCGTTTCCGGGGAAACTCGAAGAATTTTTTTGAGCAAAGTTAGTCCTCAAAGGTCGTCTCGCCACCGTCGTCGAGAACGTTCTGCAGGTAAGACGCGGCGCTCTTCCACCGGCTCGGCGCTATAGGCATTGTCGAACACGGTCTGTATGCCCACTTTGGGGGGTAGCTATCAGTGGCAAGGTCCGCCTCGAACGTCAGCATTCAGCCTGAAGCAGCCCATCCAACTCCCCCATAGCTTTGCGAGCTGACAATAAAAAAGCGCCTCAACTGAGGCGCTTGGAACCCATCGGTGCAGGTGCGCTGCACCATTACTATTCTGTGTCATTAAAGTCGTAAACCCCGACCCAGCATCCACGCGGCCCAGCGCACTGCTCAGCCCACTGTCCGTCAATCTAAAGTCGTAAACTCCTCCTTGTGCGCTGCAGTAGCCACACAAATGCGGCTCGCGGCGGGCTCAACGAAGCCTTTCTACTCATCCTGTATGCAAAGCATCTGTGTCCAAGATCCGGGCTTGAACACGACCGGGGTAACAGACTAAAGTCATCTACTCGCCTGATTCGTAGAGGACTTTTCCCAAAGGCAGGTTGACCGGTTCAAGCAGACGCTTCCACCTCTACCACTCTGCATCCGGCAAACACGCCAGCAGTGTTTGTAGGCATCGTTAGGTTCAGCCATGTCGCTTACCTCCATGTGGACTACCGTCGCAGGACGAGGGTCCCCAACCGATAGAGCAACATAGCTTCGCCGCAATATCCGCATCTTTCGGGTAGCGGCTGCTGTGGGACTGCTACCGGCCGCGCGCAGCAAGCCTCCTCACGCAAAAGTCCGCCTTCAGAGCTGCGCCCTCCACCGATTGGCGTTCTTCACGGTTATGCGGACATAAACCTAATTCGGCTGAGCACGATGCACCCTCTCCATAGGGTGAAGTGGTGAACGCATATCACAAACAGCGGAAATGCGATCTGATCAACATTTTCTGCAGCGATCACTTAGGACGCCACGCAATCAACAGATCTTTGGCCTGAACACGGTCTCCAGGTTTGACCAATACCCGCTCGATAACCCCATCACACTCGGCCGTCATGTGCGTCTCCATCTTCATGGCCTCCAGAGACAGCAAGGTGGCGCCAGCTTGCACAGCTTGACCAGGGACTACTGGCACGGTGACGATGGCGCCTGGCATGGGAGCGCCCACGTGTAGCGGATTTCCGGTTTCGGCTACCTCGCGCTGGGCCGCGGCAGTAGATCCGGCCTTGGCGACGCTGGTCATGCGCGACTGCCCGTTCATCTCAAACTGCACCTTGGCAACGCCTTCTTCCTCGTGCACGGTCTGCAGGCTTACCAGCAATGTCTTGCCAGCCTCTATCTCCAGCGCCACCTCGTCCCCAGGCTTCATTCCGTAAAAGAAGGTGGGCGTTGGCAGCACTGAGACATCTCCATGCTGCTTGCGATACCGATGGAAATCACTTGTGACCTTGGGGTACATCAGTGCACTGGCGAGTTGTCGGTCATCCAACTCCTCCAGCTGCAAGCCCCCCGCCTGCGCAGCCCGAGCACGGGCGGCCTCCAAATCCACGGACGGAAGGTGGTCGCCTGGGCGATAGGCCGCTGGCGGCTCTGCTTTCAGCACTTTGCGTGACAGCTCTTGAGGAAACCCGTCTGGCGGGAATCCCAATTCCCCCTTGAACAGCGAGACGACCGATTCGGGGAAAGCCACCTCATGCGCGGGATCAGCCACCTGGGAAGGCATGAGGTCGTTGGCCACCATCATCAGGGCCATATCGCCCACTACCTTGGAAGTCGGCGTGACCTTCACGATGTCGCCAAACAGCCGGTTGACGTCGGCATAGGCCTGCGACACCTCGGTCCACCGGTGCTCCAGGCCCATGGCGCGCGCTTGCTCTCGCAGGTTCGTGTATTGGCCACCCGGCATTTCGTGACGGTAAACATCGGCTGTGCCAGACCGGATATCGCTCTCGAACGGGGCGTAGAAGCGGCGCACGCCCTCGAAGTAGGTGGAAGCTTGGTGCAGCGCATGCTGCGAAAGGCCAGGGTCCCGCTCTGTTCCGGCCAGCGCTGCGGCCATGGCCGACAGGTTGGGCTGGGCAGTGAGGCCGCTCATAGCGTCCAGCGCTCCGTCCACCGCATCGCAACCCGCCTCCACTGCGGCCAGCACCGATGCCGCTGCGATTCCGCTGGTATCGTGGGTGTGGAAGTGCACCGGCATGCCGGTTTCCTCCTTCAACGCCTTGACCAGCGCAGCCACAGCACGCGGACGGCAGACGCCAGCCATGTCTTTGATGGCAAGGATGTGAACACCCGCTCGTTGGAGTTCTTTGGCGATGCCGACGTAGTACTTCAGGTCGTACTTGCTTCTGGCCGGATCGAACAGGTCGCCGGTGTAGCAGATGGCCCCCTCACAGATCGCACCGGCGTCCAGCACGGCATCAATGGACACGCGCATGTTGCGCACCCAATTGAGGGCGTCAAAGACCCGGAACAGGTCCACGCCGGATGTGGCTGCCTGCTTGACAAAAAACTGCACCACATTGTCGGCATAGCTGGTGTAACCCACCCCGTTGGCGCCGCGCAGCAGCATTTGGAAGAGGATATTGGGCACGCGCTCGCGCAACTGAGCCAACCTTTGCCAAGGGTCTTCCTTGAGGAAGCGCATGGCCACGTCAAAGGTGGCGCCTCCCCAGCACTCCAATGAGAACAGCTGCGGCAACTCGCGCGCATAGAACGGTGCGATGGGCAGCATGTCAGCCGTGCGCATGCGGGTGGCAAACAACGACTGGTGTGCATCGCGCAACGTGGTGTCGGTCATCAACACACGCTTGCTGTCTAGCATCCATTGCGCGAACTGCTTGGCACCGAGTTCCTTAAGCCGGTCGCGCGAGCCCGGAGGAATTGAGGTGCTCGGATCGATGCGGGGTAACACGGGCTTGGGGAATGGGAGCTCCGGCATTTTTCGCCCCGCCATCTCGGGGTTGCCGTTCACAATGACATCCGCCATGAAGCCCAGCAGCTTGCTGCCGCGGTCGCGTCGCTTCGCGAATTCCAGCAGCTCGGGAGTGGTGTCGATAAAGCGAGTGGTCACCGTTCCGGCGGCGAAGTCCGGGTGGTTGATCACGTTTTCCAGGAACTGGAGGTTCGAAGCCACGCCGCGAATGCGGAACTCGCGCAAAGCGCGGTCCATGCGCTGTACAGATTCTTTGGCGGTCGGAGCCCACGCCGTGACCTTGACCAACAGAGAGTCGTAGTAAGGCGTGATGACGGCGCCGCTGTAGGCAGTGCCGGCATCCAGTCGGATGCCAAAGCCGGAGGCACTGCGAAACACCGAAAGGCGCCCGTAGTCGGGCAGGAATCCGTTCTCCGGGTCTTCGGTCGTGATTCGGCACTGCACCGCTGTGCCGTTGATGCGGATCTGGTCCTGCTCAGGAACGCCGCTCGCCGGGACGCTACCTTCATCGTCCTCCGTCATGCCAATGTGCCCGCCTTGGCTGATGCGCAACTGGGCTTTGACGATGTCCACGCCCGTAATGAGCTCGGTCACCGTATGTTCGACCTGGATGCGCGGATTCACTTCGATAAAGAAGAACTGGCCGCTATCGGCATCCATCAGAAACTCCACCGTGCCGGCGTGGGTGTATTTCACCGCCTGCATCAGGCGGATGGCGCTGTCACACAGTGTTTGGCGCTGCGTATCGTCGAGGTAAGGCGCAGGAGCACGCTCCACGACTTTCTGATTGCGGCGCTGCACGGTGCAGTCGCGTTCGAACAGGTGCACCACATTGCCATGGCGATCACCGAGGACCTGCACTTCAACGTGGCGGGCACGCTGAACCAGCTTCTCGAAATACACCTCGTCATTACCGAAGGCGGCCAGGGCCTCGCGCCGGGCCGCCGCCAGCGCCTCGGGCAGTTCTGCTTCACTACGGATGACGCGCATGCCACGCCCTCCTCCGCCCCAGCTGGCCTTGAGCATGACGGGATAGCCGATACCGGCAGCCAACGTCTTGCACTCCTGCGGGTCCAGCGGCAGCGGAGGCGTCGCGGGCATCACCGGCACGCCCGCTGCAACGGCGGCGTTGCGTGCGGCAACCTTGTTGCCCAACGTACGCATCACTTGCGGGCGCGGGCCAACCCATTCGATGCCAGCGGCAATCACCGCCTCGGCAAATTCGGGGTTTTCAGACAAGAAGCCGTAGCCAGGGTGAATTGCATCCACTTTGGCGGCCCGGGCGATGCGCAGGATGTCATCGATGTCCAGGTAAGCCTGCAGCGGCTTCTTGCCCTCGCCCACCAGGTAGCTCTCGTCGGCTTTGAAGCGGTGAAGCGCCAGGCGGTCTTCGCGCGAGTAGATCGCCACTGTGCGGATGTTCATCTCCGAGGCCGCGCGCATGACGCGGATGGCGATTTCTGAGCGATTGGCGATCAAAATCGATTTGATCCGCGCAGAGGATGATGTGCAGTCGGAAAGCATTAATTTTTACGGCGAGTTATGGAGAAAAGAGGCACAGCAGGTGCGCATCAGGCCTTCCTGGCAGGGCATATGTCAGTAACGAATTCTTCCGTCCGAACCTATGACCAGCAGATCCGCGTAGCTGCTGCCCTCGTGCTGAGCCGCGGAGAAGTTGACGACATACCCGCCCAGGTCAAAATGGCCCAGACTGTTGAGCGCCTGGCCAAGCGACACACGATTCACGTTCGCACGCTTCAGTCCTTCCACGATCACCTTGGCGGAAAGATAGCCTTCGAACGCGGCCAGCGAGGCTGGTTCGCCCGCCAAGCCCAGGCGCTGGTGCGCCCGCTGGAAGTCACGAACGACGGGAATGATCCGGTTGCCCAAGCTCGGAAATACTTGGGATACGCCAACCCCACGCGCGAGGTCCGGTCCGGCCTCCCGAATCAGGAATTGCGGATCGACATCGGACAGACCCACGATCTGTCCGTGGAAGCCACGCTGCCGATAGGCCTTGATGAAACTCACCGCTTGCGTCCCCCCCGCAATCAGAATGATCGCGTCTGGATTGAGCCGCCCGAGGGTATCGACAGGCGCCGTCATGTCCGCGGAAGTGCGGTCATACTGCGCCTCCCCCAGCGGGCTGGAGTTTCGGGCCTGCATTTCGGCGCGGACGACCGAGCGGCCAAATTCGCCGTACGCATCGTTCTGGTACAGAAGCGCGACACGGCGAATGCCCATCAAGTCAAGTTGTCGCACCAACCGCTGCAACTCTGCCCTGTACCCTGCCCGAATGTTGAAGACGAACGGATTGAGCGGCTCGCGCACCGAAGCCGCACCAGTTCGAAGGGGGAACAGAGGCGTTTTGGTGGTTTCGGGAATCTGCGCCTCAATAACCTTGAGCGCAGTCGCCGTCCCCACGGTCATGAGCGCCAGCGCACCGTCTTCTCGCACCGCCTTGGCGGACAGAGCCGCTGTCTCATCCGGTTTGAAATGATCATCGTAGACGAGCAGCTGTACCGGCTTGCCCTGGATACCCCCCGTGCTATTGACCTGTTCAACATAACTTTTGACGCCCGCCGCCACCTGCTGGCCAATTGGACTCTGCGGCGCCTGGGAAAGCGGTGCCACCAAGGCAATGCGAACGCCGTCGGCAGCTGATCGCGCGGTTGGCGGATCTGCCGCCATTGCGGAGCCAATGTGCAGCACTGCGCACGCAAGCATCAAAATTTTCCACTTGGCGTAAATCATGGCAATGCTCCCAGTGGTGAGGCCAGTTTTTTGATGTGGTTGTTGGGCGGGAGCCGGAAAACGGCCACCAATTCGGCAAGGCGCTGCGCCTGCTCGCTCAATGCGACGGCTGCGGCGGCGGACTCTTCCACCAAGGCCGCGTTCTGCTGCGTGACGTCGTCCATCTCACCCACGGAGCGGTTTACGATGTCCAGCCCGGCGTGCTGCTGCCCCGTTGCATTGCTGATCTCGCCCACCAGCACCCCGACGGTGGTGGCATTCCCCACGATTTGCTTCATTGCCGTGTCGGTCCGATTGACCAGTTGTGCGCCGACGGCCACGAAGGAAGCCACGTTCTCAGTTAGTCCTCGGATGTCCTTGGAAGCCTCTGCTGATCGCTTGGCCAGCATCTGAACCTCCTGCGCCACCACGGCGAAACCGCGGCCATGTTCGCCAGCACGCGCGGCCTCCACAGCCGCGTTCATCGCCAGCAAACGCGTCTGGGCAGCAATGCCGTCAATCAGGGTGGTGATGTCAACGATCTTTTTAGAGGCCTTGGCAATCAGCTCCATTTGGCTGACCACTTCTTGCACAAGACGCCCTCCTGCGGCAGCAGAGCCCGTGGCCTCACTCGCCAGGCGATCCGCTTGCTTGGCCGCATCTGCGGAGGTTGCGACCGAAGCCGTCAACTGCTCGACGCTGGACGCTGTGCTCTGCAGCCGGTTGGCAGCATCTTCGGTTCGCTCCGACAACTCCTGAGTGCCTGCAGCGATTTCGCGGCTGGCCGTCGAGACCGACTCCACGCCCAGCCGCACCTCCGAAACGATCTCGCGCAGACGTTCGGCCATGCGATCCACCGCGCGCAACAATTGTCCCAACTCGTCGCGACGGGATGTCTTGACAATGGCGCACAGATCACCGTCGGCAATGCCCTCGGCCAGACGGACAGCCTCGCGCAATGGAAGAGAAATCGAACGCACCAGCAGATACGTGAATCCAAGACCCAACAACAACAGCGCCGCGCAGGCGGCGAACGCCAGACCTGCCAGCCGCTGCGATTGAAGCTGCGTTTGCGCAATGACGTCTTCACGTTGCGCGGCCTGCACCTCTATAAACTTGTCCACGTCGGCCAGCGCCGCAGCAACGGCAGGAGTGATCTGCGACTGAACCAGTGCCTGAACGCCTCCGATGTCCCCTTTGCCTGACAGGACCCCGCCCTGCTTCAGCAACTGCTGCAACTTGCTTCGCGACGTGGCCAGCTCAGCGAATGCCGCGCGGTCCCGGTCGCTAACTACTTTGGATTCAAGTTCCGTGCGAATGGCATCGACTTGGCGCTCACTGTCGGCTACGCTCTTCTCATAAGCGACCAAGAGGTCTCCATCGGTGGTTCCCAATGCAGCCATGGCACGCTCGGCACTGACTTCGGCCAATCCGCGCCAGCGCACCGCAGCCACCAGCCTGGCATCGAATTCGCTGACTGCCGAGAGCGCTGCTTGGTTGGATCGGTAGATCTCCCACTGCGTGCCGGCGCCCACGGCGAGCAGCAACCCGAACAAGCTCAAAACCGTGCAAAGAAGTCGTTTTGCTACCGACCAGTTGTTCCAATTCATGCTCAACTCTTTCGGCGTGAAGAGTTTCTCTGCCGGATCCACCCGTCCAGAAAGTGGATGCTCGTCCCGCCTTGCCGGAATGCCCCGTCTTCGAGCAGTTCGAGGTGTAGCGGGATGTTGGTTCGAATCCCTTCGGCAACAGCCTCACGCAGTGCACCGCGCATGCGGGCGATGGCCTGCTCACGCGTGTCTCCGTGGGTGATGAATTTGCCGATCATTGAGTCGTAGTGCGGGGGGACCGCGTAGCCACCATAGACATGCGAATCGACGCGCACGCCGGGGCCGCCCGGTGGCACCCACTGCGCAAGGCGGCCCGGCGACGGCAGAAAGGTGTATGGATCTTCCGCGTTGATGCGGCACTCGATGGCATGACCGCGTCGGCGGATGTCTTCCTGCCGCCACGCAAGCGGCTCGCCGGCCGCCACGCGGATTTGCGCCTGCACAATGTCGATGCCCGTCGTGTACTCCGTGACCGGGTGCTCGACCTGGATTCGGGTATTCATCTCGATGAAGAAGAACTCGCCGTTCTCGTAGAGAAATTCAAAGGTGCCCGCACCGCGGTAGCCCATCGTGCGGCAAGCGTCCGCGCATCGTTGCCCAATCTGTTCGATCAGCGCGGGGGCCACGCCCGGCGCGGGCGACTCCTCGATGACCTTCTGATGCCGACGCTGCATCGAGCAATCACGCTCGCCCAGCCAAACGGCATTGCCATGGGTATCGGCCAGCACCTGGATTTCAATGTGGCGCGGGTTCAGCAGGAATTTCTCCATGTAGACGGAGGCGTTGCCAAAGGCCGCCGCGGCCTCCGCGCGCGTAGTCTCTATAGCGGACAGCAACGCGGACTCTTCCTGCACGACGCGCATGCCACGGCCACCGCCGCCGCCCGCCGCCTTGATGATGACGGGGTAACCGATTTGCGCAGCAAGTGCTTTCGTGGCCACCGCGTCGTCTCCGAGTGCGCCTTCCGAGCCAGGCACACAGGGCACGCCCGCTTCGGTCATCGTCCGCTTGGCCATCACCTTGTCGCCCATCATGCGGATGGAGGCCGCGCCAGGACCGACGAAGGCCAACCCAGCGGCTTCGACCGCTTCCGAGAACGCGGCGTTCTCGCTAAGGAAGCCATATCCTGGATGCACCGCATCAGCCTGCGTCAATGCCGCGGCGGCCATGATCGCCGGCACATTGAGGTAGCTCTGGGCCGATGGGGCCGGCCCGATGCACAGCGCCTCGTCCGCCGTCTTCACGTACAAAGCTTCGCGGTCCGCCTCAGAGAACACAGCCACTGTGCGGATGCCCAACTCACGGCATGCCCGCTGCACGCGCAGCGCGATCTCTCCGCGATTGGCTATCAATAGGGTTTTGAACATGGCGCCCTCTGCCTCAATCAATGGAGAACAGGGGCTGGTCGATTTCGACCGCCTGACCGTCTTCACAGTGCACCTGCGTGACAGTGCCCGCACGGTCCGCTTCTATCTCATTCATCATCTTCATCGCCTCTATCACGCACAGCGGCGCGCCCTTCTCGACCCTTGCACCCAGTTGAATGAGAGCTTCACCATCGGCTTTCGCTGAACGGCGGAACGTCCCGACCATGGGTGCCAATACCTGGTGCCGCGCTTGCGGTGCGTCGTTTGCACGGCCTGCCGGTAAACCCTGGTCCTCGGGCGAAGACGCCGCATGGGCGCCAGCACTGCTCCCGGGCAATTTCTCCGCTTCGGGCCGGAATCCGGCGTCCAGAAAGGCTGCGTTGCGCACCAACTGGATCTCGACGCCACCGTCAGTGACAGTGAGCTGCGCGAGGTCAGCCGCAGCGACGACATCGATCAGTTCGAGGATTCGCTGGACGTTCATGCAGGCACCTCGGTGGCGATCACTTCGGACACCGGTGCTACCACGGCGCCGGCGCATTCGATTCGGTCGCGCACCAGGGTTGCGAGCACTGATGCGCCATCCGTGTCCCCGTGGACGAGGATGGAGTGAATGCTGACTGGCATGCGCTTGCCGGATATGCTGGTGATGGTCCGATCTTCCAGCATGCGAATAATGCGGGACGTGACTTCATCGGGGTCTTTGATCACCGCGCCTGGCAGTTTGCGCGACACCAGCAGGCCTTGGTCGTCATAGGCGCGGTCGGCGAACACAACGTTGGCTACCGGCAGGCCTGCTTTTGTGGCGGCGCGGTGGAGTTCGGTCATCGGCGGCGCGATCACGATCAACGCGCGATCAAAGGACTTCACCGCGCGCACCAACGTTTCTGCCAGGGCAGCATCGGCGAAGGACATATTGCCCAGAGCCCCATGGAAAGTCACGTGCGTCATGGGCTTCTCGACCGCCGATGCAATGCCGCGGAGGGCGCCCAACTGGTAGAGCGTCATCGTCTCCAGTTCTTTGGTGTCGAGTTGCATGGCACGGCGGCCGAAACCCTGCAGATCGGAAAAGCCGATGTGCGCTCCCACGTCGACGCCGCTTTTTTTGGCGCAGCGGACCGTCCGGTCCATGATCACCGGATCCCCCGCGTGGAAACCACACGCGACGTTGGCCGAGGAAATCACGCGCAACAAGGCTTCGTCGTCGCCCATGCGGTAGGCACCAAAGCCTTCGCCCAGGTCACAATTGATGTCGATCTTCATGTGGTAGCTCTCATGAGGTGCCTGCGGCCCACCGGCTCGCTTGCTCTATGGTGTGGAGGTAGTCGCACTGCTCTCGCCAGGCCGCCTGAGCCTCCTGCAGTGTCACAGCTTGGAAGCGCAGGGATCGGCCCGGCGGCGTCTGCGCTACACGCCACTGGTCCGCTTCGATGACGGTGGCAATCTTGGGGTAGCCGCCCGAGGTCTGCGCATCGCACTGCATCACGATCGGTTGCCCAGATGGCGGAACCTGAATGACACCAGGCACGATGCCGTGCGAAAGCAGTTCCAGCTTGCGCTCAGTAGCCAACACGGGGCCCTCCAGGCGCGCGCCGATGCGGTTGCTGTGCGGACTGATCTTCCAATCGGTGGTGACCAGCGAATCGCGGGCCTCGGGGGTGAAACAATCCCATTCGGAGGCGGGCAGAACGCGGACTGGCGTGGCACCGGGCTGCTCTTCTGCAGCGCCTTTTGGCATGCCAACCAATGGCGGCCGCACGCCGAAGCCGCCCAAGCGTGCAGTACCAGCGCGCCGGCTGTCGGGCAAACAGTGGAGACGGTCCCCTTTGCGCAGCGTGCGCCCCTCAAAGCCCCCGAAGGCGGCCTTGAGGTCGGTGCTCCGCGAGCCGAGCACTGCAGGCACATCGATTCCACCGCCGACGCAGACGTAGCCGACGCCTCCACCACAGGGGCCCTCCAGGCGCATTTCCTGACCTGCCCTCACCGTCAGGGTCCACCAGGGCCATACCGGCCGCCCCTCGATAGATGTGCGGCTGTCGGCCCCCGTGACTGCAATGCGGCATTCCTCGGTGAAGCGAACGCGGAAAGGAAAAAGCACTACCTCGATGAAGGCGCATGTGGGTCCATTGCCCAGCATGGCATTACCGGCACGCGCCGCAAGCGCGTCGAGCGGGCCTCCAACGCCCAGGCCAACGCTGCGATAGCCGTGGCGACCCAGATCCTGAATCGTGCTCATGCCGCCAGTGGAAAGGATCTCAATCATCGTTCGATCCCGACCGGCACAAAGCGCACCCGGTCGCCGGGCGCAAGCAAAGCAGGCGGCTGGGCGGCGGGGTCGAAGAAGCGCTCATCGGTCGTACCGATGAGTTGCCAGCCGCTGGGCGAGGTTTGGGCTACGACGCCGGTCTGCATGCCCCCAATAGCCACTGTGCCTTGGAGGACCTGCAGCCGAGGTTCTGCGCGCCTGGGTGTGTGCAACTGCTCGGGAAGACCGCCGAGGTAAGCGAAACCGGGATGCGCGCCGAGGAAATACACCGTATAGGTTGCTTGCGAATGCAAACGAACGACCGCGTCGGCATCAAGCCCCGCATGATCCGCCACCACTGCCAGATCAAGGCCGCCAGGACCGCCATAGACCACCGGAATCTCGACGAGCTTGCCAGTTTCGACGGCGGGCGGTTCCTGTTGCCACGCGACGAGGACATCACGGATGACCGCCTCGGTACCCGCTACGGCAGGGTCAAACACCACCATCAGGTTGTTCATGCCCGGCACCGTTTCGCGTATACCCTTCCAGTCCCGGGCCTGGTTGGCTACGTGCCACACGCGCCGTTGCGCTGTTTGGCCGAAAGGTTCGATTGATTCGAACAGCAAGGCACCGCAACCCAGCGGGCTGACGCGCGGTGCATAGGGGCCGACCATTTCGGTCATCGCGGTGACACCTTGAGCGTGAACAATGGCATTCCGAAATCCACGCGATCGCCGTCTGCTGCGAGGACATCCACGACGACCCCGTCGCAAGGCGTCACCACATCTGTGTAGACGCCATGCACCTCCAGCAAGGCGAGTGGCTGACCGGCGACCACAATATCGCCGGAAGCCACGCCAGAAAGAGACCGCAGGGGATGCGCCAAGCGCAGAAGGCCCAGAGAGCCCGATCGGACAGTGACACGATCAGCTTGTGACGCGACAGGCCGCAGAGCGGAATCCATGGACGGGATTGCAGAGTCGGCCTCCGAAATTCCTCTCCCAGCCGTTATCACCATTCGCACCCGTTGCAGTCCTTCGCGCACCTCAACGACTTCCACCTGCCGCAGGTGCTGCCGACGTGCGATGAGCTGGATCTCTTGGCAGTTCATCACCAGTTCCTCGCTTTCAGGGCAACGCGTCGAACTTCAAATCCTTGATGGGCGTCACGACTTTGGTCCGTGTGAGGCCGTATTCAGTTTTAGGGCCGAGCCACTTTTCCCAGTTGCGCGCCAGCTCGCCGGATTTCTCCAAACGCGTCAGGGCTGAATTGACTTCCGCCAGCAGAGCCGGCTCACCTTTCTTCACACCGATGCCCATGGGCTCCAGGATGGTCGGCTCGGCCACCATCACTACCGGCCTTCCCCCTGACGCGGACTGGCGCACGAATTTGGCGGCGGTCACGTCATTGATACTGAAGCCATCGACCTTGCCTTGTTGCAGCGCGAGGTAGGCCGCGGATGCATCCTGGAAAGCCACTGGCGTCGCACTTGGAATGCGCATGCGAATAGCCTGCTCGGAGGTGGATCCTTTGGTGGCGCTGACCTTCTTGCCGGACAATTGGTCCAGGGTCGATATGCCCGACTCTTTCGTCACGATCACCACTTCATGCAGCACGTGATACGCGTCCGAGAATTCGATCTGCGAGGCACGCGTCTTCGTGTACGCGAGGTTGGCGATCAGAATGTCCACGCGCCCCAGATTGAGTTCGGGAATTCGCGCTTCCACGGTCAAGCCTCGGTGCTCCATGGCAACACCCATCTCGCGCGCCACGGCCTTGCACAAGTCGACGTCGTAGCCGACCGTCTGCCGGGTCTGCGGGTCGGAAAAACCAAAAGGCTCGATCGCCGCGAAGGTGCCGCAGACCAAGGTCTTCTTGGCCCTGATTTCTTGCAGTTGGTCTGCATGAACGGCAGAGCACGCCAGTCCGGCGAACGCCAGACAAGCCATGAGCTTGGAAAAACGCAGCATGTGGAATCCTTTGGTGAGGAGTGGAAGGGAAATTTGGATGCAGATGAGGGGTCGCTGAAAGCACGGGATTGACAGCCCTGCCGCCAGCTCAGTGGGATCGCAGGTCCGACAGGAACTTGCGCGCCCGCTCGCTTTGAGGGTTTGAGAAGAAGTCTTCAGGCGTACCAGACTCGACCAGTGCGCCTTGGTCCATGAACCAGACGCGATCAGCGACTTCCCGCGCAAAGTTCATCTCATGGGTTACGCACATCATGGTCATGCCCTCGCGCGCCAGCGACTTCATGACCTGCAGGACTTCGCCAACCATCTCGGGGTCAAGTGCGCTGGTGGGCTCGTCGAACAGCATGGCGGGCGGGTTCATGGCCAATGCCCGCGCGATGGCCACGCGCTGTTGCTGCCCTCCCGAGAGTTGGCCCGGATACGCATCGACCTTGGCGGCAAGACCCACACGCTCCAGCAATTCCAGTGCCCGAGCTCGGGCTTCGGACTTGCTCTTTTTGAGCACCGCCACCGGCGCCAGGCAGATGTTTTCTGCGACTGACAAATGCGGAAACAGGTTGAAACTCTGGAAAACGAAACCGACATGGCTGCGGAACTTGTTCAGATCCAGCGTGCGCGCATTCACGTCCTGGCCATCGAACTCGATGGTTCCCTTTTGAATGTCCTCCAGCCGATTGACGGTTCGAATCAGCGTGGACTTGCCCGAACCAGAGGGGCCACAAACGACCACGACCTCCCCCTTGGCCACGGTAGCAGACACGTCGTTCAGCGCGTGGTACTGCCCATACCACTTGTTCACGGATTTGAAATTGATCATCGGCTGTGATTGCGATGCGGGGTTCGGAGTCATGGTCATGGTGCGGTTCAGTTCTTGGTCTTCGAGCAGCGGTTCATGGGGTTACCTTTAGGGCGGCAACCGTCGGTGCTCGTATGCCACTGGCATGGACCGTGCCAGCGCGCTTGCGTGTGATGCGCCGCTCCATAGAGCGTGCGAACTGCGTCAGGGAGAAGCACAAAAGGAAGTAGATGACGGCCAGGATCAGGAAGACTTCGAACGGCTTGGTCAGCAGGGTGCTGTTGATCTGGTTGGCTGCGAATGTCAGCTCATTGACGCTGATCACGTACCCCAGCGAGGTCTCCTTGATGGTGGAGACGAACTGGCTGATCATGGCGGGAACCATGTTGTAGAGGGCTTGCGGCAGGATCACCTTGAAGGTGGTCTGCATGTAACTCAAACCCACGGCACGTGCCGCTTCAGTCTGCCCCTTGGGCAGGCCTTCGATACCGGCTCGCACCACCTCGGCCAGGTACGCCGCTTCGTAGATCACCAGCGTCACGAGCATGGTTGTAAAGCCGCTCACCGTGCGACCAATGAGCAGAGGCACGAAAAAGTACACCCAGAAGATGAACATGATGAGCGGCACACCGCGCACGACGTAGATCAGCACTGTGGCGGGCCAGCGCAGCCAGGCGAAGGGACTGACCCGTGCAAGGGCGACAGCCACGCTCAGCGGCAACGCCAGCACGAGGCCGAACACAGACAACAGGAAAGTGATGGCCAGGCCGCCTAGCGGGCCGTGCGGATACTGCCCGATCAACAGCAGTGTCCAGTTGTCGCGCAAAATGGAAAAGATGTCAGCCATGGCTTATCTCGCCTTGATGCGGTAACGGTGCTCAAACGCCGCACCACCGGCCATGATGAGCAACGAGATTCCGAGGTAGACCATCGTCGCGAACAAGTACACCTCGACGGTTCTGAAGGATTGACTTTCGATTTCACGGGTCACGTAGGTCAGTTCCGCCACCCCCACAGTCATGGCCAGGCTTGTGTTCTTGAACAACAGCACTGTGTGGTTGACCAGAGTAGGCATGGCGATACGGATCGCTTGGGGCAGCACGACCAGGCGCGTGGCTTGCAGATAACTCAGTCCAAGGGCGCGGGACGCCTCCAGCTGTGACTTAGGAATGGAGCGAATGCCGCCGCGCAGGTCTTCGGACATGTAAGCTCCCATGCACAAGCCTACGGCCACGAACGCGAAGAGAAACTCGCTGCTGTGAGCATTGATCCATTGTTGCCATGGACCGGGCAGCAATGCCGGAATGCCGAAGTACCACAGGAATATCTGCACCAGCATGGGTACGTTCTGGTGGTACTCAACATAGGCCGCTACCACCGCCTGCCCCCATCGGCTGTTGCTCATGCGGATGGTGGCCAGCACGATGCCGACCACCATCGCCAGCAACCATGCCAGCGCCGTCAGCTCCAGCATCGTGACCAGGCCCTTGACGATCCATTTTGGATACTCGTCCCGCAGCAAAATGGAAAAATCTAAGGGGATGCTCATGATTGCCGCCTGATGAATAACGTAGAGCCTGTCAGGCAGATCAACCCTTGATGGGCTCGATCTTGAAGCCGCGCCTCATGGTGTAGGGAGTATTGGCACCGAGCCATTTGTCAAAAATCTTGGCAGCCTCGCCTGACTTCTCCATGGATTGCAGGGTCGTGTTGACGTGCTGGATCAGGGCCGTCTCGCCCTTGCGCATGCCAACGCCCCATGCTTCGACCATCAGCGGTGGCTCCAGGATGTCGATGGGCGAGCTCGTCTCGACCTGCTGCTTGAACTTCACCAGCATGATTTCGGACACGGCGAAGCCTTCGACCTTACCTTGCTGCATGGCAAGGAATGCATTCGGAGGATCCTGGAAGGTCATCGTGGTAGCAGTGGGTAGCGCCTTTTTGACCGCCAGTTCGGAAGTCGAACCCTTGGTTGCGCTGATGCGCTTGCCAGAGAGATCGTCAACTTTCTTGTACCCGTCAGTACGCTTGGTAGCCACTTTTTGCAAGCTAGCGTAGTAGCCATCGCTGTATGCGATCTGTTCCGCGCGCTCTGGCGTCCAACCCAGGTTGGCTGCAATGACGTCAATGCGCCCTTGCTGCAATTCGGGAATGCGTGCCGCTACCGAGATCAGCTTGAGCTCCAACTTGACGCCGAGGCTCTTGGCCAGAGCGCCGCAGAAATCCACGTCGTATCCCTGAATCTCTCGGGTCTGCGGGTTGGGAAAGCTGAAGGGTTCGGCCGTACCGAGCGTGCCACACACCAGCGTGCCTTTGGACTTGATGTCGGCGAGTTGATCAGCAAGGGCTGGCGCTGAGGCAGCCAGGGTGACCACCGCAGCGGCCAACACAGAAGAAGCGAATGTGAGCTTGGGCATAGAAGTACTCCGTTGAGATGGACAGGGCTAGGAACAGCGCGCCGCCGCCTGGGCCATGGCGGCACATCCCGCCTCGATCTGGTCCATGGACGTCGCGAACGACAAACGCAGGTACGAAGGCGCCCCGTAGGAAGCTCCGTCTATGGAGGCAACGCCAGCGTGCTCGATGAAATAGTTCATGACGTCGACGTCGTTGCACAGCACGGTGCCTTCAGGCGTTTTGCGTCCGATGAGGCCTGCAACGCTGGCAAATACATAGAACGCACCATCTGGAGACAGACAAGTGACGCCGGGAATCTGGCGCAGCAGTTCCAGCATCCGGTCACGTCGCGACCGAAACAACTGGACGGCCTCCTGCACACAAGTCTGGTCGCCATCGAGGGCCGCCACGGCTGCCGCTTGGCTGACCGCGCTTGCACAGGTGGTGCTCTGCGTCAGCAACAAGGTGATGGCCTTGATCAACGCCGCAGGGCCAGCACCGTAGCCGACACGCCAGCCGGTGAATGCATAGGCCTTGGAAAGACCGTTGATCAGCAACATGCGCTCTTTCAATTCGGGAGCCACATTCAGCAGGGACAGATGCTTAACATCGCCGTAGACGAAATGCTCATAGATTTCATCGGTCAAGACCCAGACGTGAGGGTTCGCTTTCAGCACGTCGCACAACGCCACCAGTTCGGTCCGTGTGTAGACTGCGCCGGTGGGGTTGTTGGGCGTATTGAGAATTAGCCATCGCGTTTTGGGCGTGATGGCATTGCGAAGCGCCTCTGCGCTCAGTTTGAATCCCTCGTCCACGCCGCAAGACACGATCACGGGCTTGCCGCCATGTAACGCCACCATATCTGGGTAGGAAACCCAGAAGGGTGCTGGCACGATGACTTCATCGCCTTCGTTCAGCGTTGCCGCAAACGCGTTGTAAATGATGTGTTTGGCGCCGCAGCCAACGACGATTTCCTCCGTGCGGAAGGCAAGTTGATTCTCTCGCTCAAGCTTGCGCACAATCGCTTGGCGCAGCGCAGGTGTACCAGCGGAGGCGGTGTACCGAGTATGGCCATCGGCCAGCGCTTTGATTGCGCCCGCGATGATGTGGGATGGCGTAGGAAAGTCAGGCTCTCCGATGGTGAAGTCGATGATCTGGCGCCCTGCGCTACGCAAGGCGTCAACGCGCGCCTTGGCTGCAATGCTGGGCGAAGGCTTGACGTGGGAGAGGCGATTGGCGAGTAGATTGGACACGGTGCAATTCCTTCTATGCGTAGCGCGGTTCAAAGGCCATGTGCGGCAAGCACCTTGTCCAACCACTTCTGCTGCACAGTGCCGGTCGCGATTTCAGCTTTGATCGCCTCTTCGTTTGCCGCAGTACGCCCAATCGCTTCGAGCAGCGGTCCAGCCTCCTCGGGCGAAAAAGACACAACACCATCCTCGTCTCCGACGACGATATCGCCAGGGTGCACCACTTGGCCACCCACCGACACGGGCACATTGATGGCGCCGGGGCCGAGCTTGTAAGGGCCGCGATGCGAAGTGCCCCGCGCATAGCAAGGGAAATCCGCCTCGTAGAAAGCGGCGGTATCACGGATGGCGCCGTCGAGGACGAAGCCTGAGCAGCCACGCTGTTGCGCATACAACATGATCAGCTCACCAACTAATGCATTGGTGGTGTCACCAGCTCCATCAACCACAAGAACATGCCCGGGCGACATCTGCATCAGGGCCTTGTAGATCAACAGGTTATCGCCCGGACGAGCTTTGACGGTGAAAGCAGTGCCCACCAGCTTGCGGCTGCGGTGAAAGCGCTGCAGGCCGGTCACACCGGAAAGACGATGCAAGTTATCACTGATGTGCGGCGTGACGACGCCGCTAAATGCAGCAATGACACTTGGATCGGCCAATACCGGAGCGGCATTGAGGATGAAGTTTGCGTTGGACATGGAGCCTTTCAGTCCCTCGGGGATTCGTTCAATTCACAACAAGTGAACGAATTCTGAAAGCTCACGCATATAAAAAAAAGCGATATTTAAGAATAAAATTGCATTCTTAAAAGGAATAAATCCAGGGTTTCCCCTGGAAGATGCACCATGATGACGTTTAAGCAACTCGAGGCGATCTACTGGGTGGCCCAACTGGGCGGCTTTTCGCAAGCGGCCAACAAGCTGCACACCACGCAGTCCGCAGTGTCCAAACGAGTGCAGGAGTTAGAGGTGCTGTTCAGCACGCCTTTGTTCGACAGATCGCTCCGTACCGCACGACTGACGGAAAAGGGAGAGGAGATGTTCGTTCTGGCCAAGCAGATGTTGGCCCAGAGAGACGCTGCAGTGGAGCAGTTCGTCAGCCCCACTGTCATAGAGCGCAGGCTGAAGATTGGCGTGACCGAACTGACCGCCTTGACGTGGCTGCCCCGCTTGGTCAGCATGATCCAGACCTGTTACCCCAAAGTCATCATCGAACCAGACGTCGATATGAGCGCGGCCCTGAGGGACAAATTGCTCGCGGATGAGGTAGATATCATGATCGTGCCAAGTGTGCTCGAAGACCCCCGTTTCACCGCGAAGTCCGTGGGGAAAGTTGAGAATGCTTGGATGTGCAAACCTGGGCTACTGGATGCCCGCAGACCCCTGCGCATGCACGAATTGGCAGCCCACCGCCTCTTGATTCAAGGTCAACAGTCTGGGACAGGTATCGCTTACGGGCACTGGTTGAAAACGTTGGGCGTCCAACCCACTAACACCATCGTTTGCAACAGCTTGCTGGCAATGATCGGGATGGCCGTGTCGGGGTTGGGTGTCAGCTACCTGCCTCGTCACTGTCTGGCACCTCTTCTAGATAGAGGTGCTTTAGAAGTTGTCAACACAACTCCCGTTTTGCCCGAAACAAGCTACGCCGCCATGTACAAGAGTGAGCAACGCAGCACGCTGATCTCCTCCATCGTCATGCTCGCGCAGGAGAGCTGCGATTTCACGCACACGTACCAGATCGAATAGCAGCGCGCCGCACTTGAACCCAAAGACGCACCAATACAACTGCTATCAGACTCGACCTCGAAAGAGCTAAAAGATGGACCTACGGTACTTGCAAAGTTTGGTGGCGATCATCGACTACGGTTCCATTGCTGAAGCAGCGCGCCGCTTGGACTTGACGGGTCCCGCTGTTGCCGCACGTGTGTCGGCATTGGAGGAGGAGTTGGGGGCTAAGCTACTGGAGCGGGCTGGGCGATCCGTTAAAGCGACAGAGCTGGGGGCGCGCGTTGCTGAGCAATCAAGAGGCATCCTGCGAGATGCGGCCGAGCTCAAGTCCTTCGTTGACGAAGTGTCGCGCCCCCCCGAGTTGCGTTTGGGATGTTTCATCTCAGCTACGACCAGCTTTCTGCCGAAGATCATGGCCGAGTTTTACCGCCCCCAGCGCAACATGACCGTGTTCGTTGAACCTGGATATTCCCCCGAACTCAGCAAACGCGTCATCGCAGGGCAGTTGGATGCCGCCATCGTGGTGGAACACCAGTTTGCGCACCCCAAGGCCTGCGAGTGGCGTACGCTGGCAGTCGAGCCGTTGGCGGTCGTAGCACCTGCGATCATGGCCAAGCGGGATGCGCACGACATCCTGCGCTCGGAACCCTTTATCCGCTACGACCGCCGTGTCTGGGGCGGACGCTTGGCAGATCGATACCTTCGTGAACAGAGTATCGAGCCCAAACAACGGATGGAAATCGATGGCCTCATGGCAATCGCTGCTTTGGTTGCGCAAGGACTTGGCGTCTCGTTGCTGCCCAATTGGGCCCCTATGCTTGAGCGAGAGCCAAGCCTTGTGCGTATCCCACTCCCAGGCACACCGCCCGTGAGAAGAATAGGAATGATATGGACGACGCATGGCCCCCGTGCGCACTTGGCAGATGAACTGTTGAAAGCGGCAGTACGTGCCGTTGGTCAATCTGAGCAGGCTGCATGTGCCACGCCTCCACAGTAGCATTCGACCGTGGTGCGACTTCGGCTGAACCTTGCGTGTCCGTGACCAAGGCGGGGGACGCTGATGTCGCGGTCTGCCGCGCGAACGCGAAGACAGACCCGCTCGAGTTTCGCGGACAGCCGGAGGGTTCCAGCCGTGGATCAGCTTTGAGGGTTCACGATCGACGCCAAAGAAAAATTCGTCGTTCTAACGGAGAAAGTCAGACACGTTTTCGGTCTTTGCCATCTCATCTGCAACAAGGGAGATTTCCCTGCAGGGCAAGCACCCGCTCGGCCAGGGTGTCACCTGAGTCGAAATTGCGGTGTGAACTGATCTGTCCTGGCTAGGCCCAGCTGGTGAACCGGTCTATTCATCTGGATCGACTATCAGCTTCGGATTCAGATGACGGATTCTCTGCTCAACATAGTAACCACCATACTCGGTATACCGCAGGAACGCGCGCCCACAGGAGTGGCATGCCCACACGTCGCAGCGGTTGTATGGGAAATAGTTCGGAGCGATGGGAGCGTCATCAGACCAATAGCTGGTGCGTGCAGGGTGATACTCGTCCAGTGTGGCTTGGGAGCTATCTTGATCCAAATGTCGGAGGGTACCAAGCAGACTTAGGCTCGTTTCGTCGAGGCTCGAAGGTGTGGCCTCCCATCCAGCGCAATGTAGAGAGCGGCAATCACCACACCCGTCTCTAGGTCCCATGGCACCAATCTGCCGAAGTGCATCTGGACCTAGCTGGAGGATATTGTGTATCGTCATTTAGCACCATACCGATCTAAATGGAGCCCATCATGCGCAGACTCCAGGTCCTCGCGCTTTCCGTCTACGTCACGGGAGTGAATTGTCCGCGCTGTCATACGTCGCATCCTCCGCGCTCTCCTCCAGGGCTCGCCGTGGATGCGATTTCTCCACGCGCATAGCTCATCGTTGACTGGAAGGCTCACATCGCAACTTTCTCGACGGACGCCCTGTGGAATCTCATGCATCATCGCTGCGATGGATGAGAAACCGCGACGCCTGCAAATCGTCTAGTACCGACACACCCAACATCGCCATGTTGCGGGAAACTTCCTGCTTCAGCAGATCGATCGCACGAACCACCCCAGCCTCGCCCCCGACCGCAGCGGCATAGCCGAAGGGGCGTCCGACAAACACGAAGCTTGCGCCTAAGGCGATGGCTTTCAACACATCGCTACCGCGGCGAACGCCACTGTCCAGCATGACAGGCAGCCGCGGGCAAGCGGCCACAATGGATGGAAGTACGCGCATTGGCGATACAGCGCCATCTAGCTGTCGCCCCCCGTGGTTCGACACGATGATGCCGTCGACACCGGTGTCTGCTGCAAAACGGGCATCTTCGGCATGGAGAACTCCCTTGATCACCAAATTGCCTCGCCAGATCCGACGGATCAGCGCGAGATGACTCCAATTCAAATGCCCGCGATCAGAAAAGTCACGCTCGACTGTGGGCGAGAGAATGGGGGCCCCACGGGTCACGTAGTTGTTCTCGAAATGCGGCATGCCATGCAGCATCAGTGTTCTCAAAAACGTACCGAACAGCCATCGGGGATGAGTGATTCCGTCCAAAGCCAGCCGCAAGTTGGGTCGCAGCGGTGTGGAGAATCCTGCACGGACATTGTTTTCCCGGTTCGCAGCCACAGGTGTATCCACCGTGATCACAAGGGTACTAAACCCTGCCAAGGCAACGCGCCCAATGAGCGCTTCGATGGCAGGCACATCGCCTGGCAGATAGGCCTGAAACCATGCCGCCGGACTCACTCGAGCGACCTCCTCCAGTCGAATCAGCGACGACCCACTCATGATCATCGGAATATTGGCCTGAGCTGCGGCCTGAGCGAGAACGATGTCACCGCGATAGGCAAACAGGGCACTTAGACCCAGCGGCGATATGCCGAAGGGTGCATCGTATTTGTGGCCAAACAGGGTCCGCTGCTGGCTGCGTTTCGATATATCTACTAGCACTCGTGGAACGAAGTCGTACGCTTCGAAAGCCGTACGATTGGCTTGCAGTGATCGATTGCGCTCGGCAGCACCCGCGACGTATCCAAAGATTGGGCGAGGCAGGTGCCGGCGCGCTGCCGCCTCGTAGTCATCGAGACACAACACGCTGCGCAGTCTGCGGGGAACATGAGGTTGCGGATTTCTAGAAGCCATATAGCAAGGCTGGGTTGCGTTCCAATATTTGATCGCGCACTTCTTCATCCGGGATCCAATGGCCCAGCATGCTCAGCAACGCTCCGTCATCAGGCTTAATTTTTTCCGTGGCGTGCGGCCAGTCAGAACCCCACACCAAACGCGTTGGAAAATCTCTGACCATCTCAGCCACAAAATCAGAAAGATCCGAAAAGGGAGGCGAAACTTGCTGACTGGCCAAATAGGCCCCGGAGAGTTTCATCCAAGTCTTGCCGTTGGATAGCAAAGCCCGAACGCACTCATGCAAGCTACGCTGAATAGAGGGCTCGGTGGCGAAACGCGCCATGTGGTCGATCACCACCGGTACAGGCAACGCATCGATCACCTGATAGTGCGCCACCAAGTCGGTGGGCCGCATGTGAATCTGGATATGCCATCCCAAAGGGCGTACGCGCTGGGCCACCGCTTGGAGCATTCCTATATGCGTCGCGCCCCGCTGCACCAGGTTGAACCGAGCGCCAGTCACTCGACTGCGGGTTAAAGTTTCCAGCTCATCCGGGCTGACACTATCGTCAATGACAGCCACCCCTCTGGAGGAATTTCCCAGCTCGGCCAAAGCACTGACCAAGAGCCGGTTATCTAAGCCGTAGGATGATGGTTGAACTAGTACATTCCGGTTCAGACCCAGGCGGTTCTGCAACCGCCGGTACGCGCCAATGCTGGCATTGGGATGGTGAATTTCGGCACCTTCTGCCAACGGATAGGCATTGTCAAACAGGTGCATGTGGCAATCGCAAGCATGACTCGGCATGGCGAATGAGGGACCATCGGAGCCCGTTGAATGCGACGGTTCGTCCGAAGCCCCGGTCGTGGAATCAGAGCCTCCCCGCATCACCGCGTCACCGCTTTTCCGACGAAGGGGCTTTGGATGCGCTACGCCAGAATGCGACTGCCTCACGAAAATCGAGCGCTGCCTCGTCTAGGGTCGCGGGCGCTGCCTGAATGGACATGTCCGAAATTTTTTGCTGCACCTCCGGCTCTGACAGCGCCACACGCAATGCCTGGTTGAAGCGTTCAGCCATAGGACGCGGCAGACCTTTGGGAGCAAACACGGCGAACCAGCTCTCTGCAGTGAGTCCACGGAAGCCTAGCTCCTCGAACGTGGGCACATTCGCCAAGTGTGCTGATCGTTTTATTCCCGATATTGCCAGTACGTTCACCTTACCGGTCTTCTGCATGTTGACCGCTTCGGGGGCCCCAGTCACCCCCGAGGAAATCTGTCCTCCCATCAGATGCGGAATGATGGCAGCACCTCCGGCATAGGGCAGGACCGTCATTTCCATGCTAGCTTTTTTGCCAACAACAACCCCAATCATCTCCGGAACACCTCCTACCGAAGGCACCGCGTAGTTCGCCCGTACCGGATCCCGTTTGATGTATTCCACAAACTCGTTGAGTGTCTTCGCCCCAGTGGTTGCAGGTACGGACAAAGCCCACTGCAAGGAAGCGATCTTGCCAACGATCTGAAAATCCCGCTCAGCGGCATACCCGACATCCGGAGTAATGAAGGGCAGGATTACAACTGGGTGTTCGGTGGTAACCAGAAAGACTGACCCGTCGGAGGGGCCGCCCTTGACCAGTTGCGTGCCGATTTGCCCGCTCGCACCCGTCCTGTTCTCGATGATGACGGATTGCCCCAACTCCTTGCTAATCCGCGGGGCGACCATTCGCGCAAGCGCGTCGGTGGCCCCCCCCGCGCCGAAAGGCACGATGAACCGGATGGGCTTTTGAAACTCCTGTGCATGCACAGACGTCATGCCGAACAGGGCCGCGAGAATGCAGGCGCCCAGGGGTTTGAGAATTTGCATAAGTATGTCTCTTTGTCTTGTTTTGTTGTCGTCTCAACGGGCGGTGCGCCAGACTCAATCGAGCTTGGCACCAGTGAGCTTGACCAGTGCCTCGTAGCGGGTCAGTTCAGACCGCCAGAATTTTTCGAATTCGCCCGGTCCACCACCCTTCACCTGTCCGCCGATATCCTCCAGCTTCTTCCTCAGGTCGCCATCCTTAAGCGCTGTATTGACCGCTGCATTCACCCTGTCAACGATAGCCTTCGGCGTACCGGCGGGAGCGGCTACGCCATACCAAGCGTTCATGTGCATACCCTTGATACCCGCTTCATCAAATGTGGGCAAGTTCGGGAAGAGCGAGAGGCGTGAACTGTCTGCGATGGCGATAGCCCGGACCTTTCCACCCTTGATGTAGGGCACGGCACCCGTGTCGAACATATAGGTGAGCTGCCCACTCATGACGTCCACCATGGCTGGACCGCTGCCCTTGTAAGGCACATGGGTCACGTCGATCTTGGTGACGGATTTGAAGAGCTCGCCTGCCAAGTGCGCGGATGCTCCAACACCACCTGAGCCGTAGGACAAACTCCCCGGCTTGGCCTTGGCTGCGGCAATGATGTCTTGCGGCGTCTTGTAGGGCGACGCCTCCGGTACTACGAGAATGCTAGGAATGGCCGCGACGTACACCACCGGCGTGAAATCCTTTACAGGATCAAAACCCAGCTTGGCGTACAGATAGGGATTAGCCACATTCGTGGAGCTGGTTGCCAGATACAGCGTATGCCCGTCAGGCTGTGCACGCACGAACTGCTGTGTTCCGATGTTCCCTCCAGCTCCAGCCACGTTATCCACGTAGACTGATTTTCCTAGCTGGGTCGTAAGCGCTTGCGCGATGGACCGGCCTACCGCGTCGGCCGCACCGCCAGCAGGCCACGGCACGATCAGACGGACCGTCTTTTCAGGGTACGAGGACTGGGCTTGTGCGGTCCCAAGGATCGCCACGGTGGACAGGACGCCAGCGATGCAGTTGCAGAGTTTCTTGAGAAAGGTCATAGGTGTCTCCAATTCTTTGACTTGGACCACGCAAAAGCGCAGCCTGGTGCTTGATCACTGTGCTTCTTCGAAAAGATGTAACCGTTCCCAGTATCTGAAGGAACCAGGCTTCATTCAACAGAGATACCCAACTGTTAAAACAAAGAAATTTTTTGCTCTTGAATGATCAACGAGCGTTATTCCGCCCAAAACTTGCGCCCGCCGATCAAAGTTCCAGAGCAACTACATCAGCCTGACGGGAAGCAGACGGTCTTTCCAGAGTCAGCTCCCGACTCAATGCCGCATGAAGCGGTGCTCAAAAGTTCGCTTGACTTTGATCGCACTCACGTCTCGGCATATGCAACGCTGTCACTCCACAAAGGAGCAATTCGCGCGCTTCAACGCCGCGTCGATCCACGTGTTGTCCTGCGTGCCGTCGCGGATTTCCGCCACCATCACGGCCTCAATCTCCTGCTTCTTGTGCGCGGCCGCCAGCAACTGTTCGGCCTGTTCGTAGGGCACGCACAGCAGGCCGTCGTCGTCCCCGATGACCAGGTCGCCGGGCTCGATGACCATGCCATCGATGGCGATGGGCACGTTGATCTCGCCAGGGCCGTCCTTGTAGGGGCCGCGGTGAGTGACGCCGGCGGCAAAGACGGGGAAGCTGTCCTTGCGCAGCACGGCGCTGTCGCGGATAGCGCCATTGATCACGATACCGGCAAAACCCTTGAGCTTGGCCTCGCCCACCATGATCTCGCCAATGAGGGCGTTGGTGAGGTCGCCGCCCGCGTCCACCACGATCACGTCACCGGGCTGGGCGAGCTTCAGTGCCTTATGGATCAACAGGTTATCGCCAGGCCTGGTCTTGATGGTGAGGGCGGGCCCGGCCATGGCAGTGCCATCGTGCATGGGTCGCAGGCGCGGGCCGCCGGCGGTCATGCGCGACATGCAGTCGCTGACGTTGGCGACGGGCACTTGCAGGAATTGCTGGGCCAACTCCAGGCTCACAGCACGTTTGCGTTTCAGGATTTGGCAGCCGATCATGGTGCGGTTCTCACTTAGTTGATTGAATGGTGATGGGTTGATGGCGCAAATGATCAGTCGAGCGTGGTGCCAGAACTCTTGACGATGGGGGCCAGGCGCGCGCGGTCGCTGGCGTACAGCTTGGCCATGTCTTCCGGCGTGCCGGTGATGAGCTCAGCGCCGGAGTCAGCGATCTTCTTGGCGGTCTCGGGTGCGTTCACCACCTTGTTGATGGCTTCGTTGAGCTGCTTGACGTTGGCATCGGGCGTGCCGGCCGGGGCCATCACGCCCCACACGCTGGCCAGCTCTACGCCCTTGATGCCGGACTCGGTATAGGTGCGCACGTCGGGCAGCAGCTTGGAGCGGCGCGCTGAAGTCACAGCCACAGCGCGCACCTTGCCCGACTGAATATGCGACAGAAGCGTGGGGATCGAGCCCATGTACATGTCAAGGCGCCCCCCGAGTAGATCGGGCATCGCGCCAGCAACGCCGCGATATGGAATGTGCACAAACTTCACATTCGAACTCTTTTGCCAAGCCTCGCCGACGAGGTGAGCGATGGTGCCCGTGCCAGGCGTGGCAAAACTCAGGCGCCCGGGGTCCTTCTTGGCGGCCTGCATGATGTCGTCCAGCGTCTTGTAGGGCGAGTCGGCATTCACCACCAGCACAGCCGCCCCGGCGGCAACCAGAGCCACGGGGCGCAGGTCCTTGTCGGGGTTGTAGGTGAGCTTGGAGTACAGCAGTGGGTTGAGCACCACGTTGTCGGTCTGCGCCATCACCAGGGTCAGACCGTCGGCGGGCGCCTTGGCCGTCTGGTCAAGCGCCAGGTTGCCGCCAGAACCAGGCTTGTTCTCCACCACGATGGTCCAGCCGTAGGCATCGGTGAGCTTCGTACCAACCAGGCGGGCAAGGCTGTCAGTGCCGCCGCCTGCGGGGAAAGGGACGAGGATCTTGATAGGCCTTTGCGGGTAGTTGCCCTGAGCGTGGGCCGGGCCAATTGCCGTGGCAGCGGCCAGGGCCAGCAGGCCACCAAGGGCGAGGGTGCGTCGATTCAAGGTCATTGCAGGTGTCTCCTTCAGGGTTATAGGCAAGGGGCGCGAGGTTGGTTAGGGGTGGTTGGTGAGCACGCGGTCGCCAAGCCAGGAGATGGCTTCGTCGGTGGTCGCGCCAGTGAAGGGCTCTGCCGCATGCGCCTGCGCGGTGGTGGCGAACAGCGATTCGACGGCGGGCAAGACGATCGGCGTCAGGCCGTGCCGGGCCATCTGCTGCTGGGCCTCGGCCACCTCGTTGCGGCGGCGCGCGGAGTGTGGGATGTGCGTGCGCACCATGGATTCCATCAGCGTGCGCAGCGGTGTCTCGTCGATGTCCTGCAGCACGGCATACAGCTGCTCGCGCAGGCCCATGGCCTGTGCGGTCACCAGACACTCCACGGCCAATGCCTCGGTGCCCTTGGTGTAGATGCTGCGCAGCAGCTTGAGCGAGGCGGCGTCGCCCGGCCGTTCGCCCACCACGCGGACGGAGCCGCCGAACGGCAAGAACAATTCCTGTACAAAACCGGCCTTGCCGCCGGCCACGAGCAGCGGCGTCTTCTTCCCACCCAGGTTGACGGCCCCGGTGATGGCCACGTCGACGAAGTGCACCGCCCTGCCCTGCACGCTGCGCTCGGCCAGCTCGGCGCATTCGCGCATCTCCTGCGGGTCGGCCGTGGTCATGTCCACGTACAGCGCGCCATCCTGTAGATGAGGCAGGCAGGCCTCGAACAGGCTGCGCGCCACAGTACCGAACACGGCACTCACCACCACGTCGGCCTCGGCCAGCCAGGCGCCAGGTGCGGTGTGAACTTGCGCACCGGCAGCCTGCACGGCATCCGCCACCGCAGCGTTGGGCTGCAGGTCGCACAGACCTACCAGGCTGTGCCCATGCTCCAGAAATGCTTGCATATAGCAGGCACCGACCATTCCACCACCTAGTATTGCGAACTTCATAAAAGTACAAATTCAAAACATTTATGGCAGTTTAGAAACCGTAGCGGCGATTGATTCATAGGGATTTCCCGTAAAGCAACGCACATTTGCACTTATTTTGTATTTTTTAGGGATCGCCGCCGGATCCAGCACTGCCTGCACGGCTCACCTAGAATCAGCACACCCCAACCCATCCACCTGGTGCAAAAACAGTGCAAAACGTGAAAGACAAGGCGTACGAGGTTCTGCGGCAGCGGCTCATTGGCGGGCACTACCGCCCGGGCGAGCAGCTCAAGGAAGAACCCATCGCCCGCGACCTGGGGCTGAGCCGCACGCCGGTGCGCAATGCGCTGCACCGCCTGGTGGAAGATGGCCTGGCCACCGATGGGTTGGGCCAGGGCATCCGTGTGTCGGAGTGGAGCGACTGGGATGTGGAGGAGACCTTCCAGCTGCGCATGCTGCTGGAGCCGTACGCCTCGTTCCTCGCGGCCACGCGCGGCGGTGAGGGGCTGGCCGATGAGTTGGAAGTGAGTAACCAGCGCATGGAGGCCGGCATTGCTGCCGGCCTCGAGGGCATTGCCGAGGTGCAGTCAGCCAATCGGGATTTTCACCACGCGCTGATCGAGGCGTCGGGCTCGCCGCGCCTCAAGACCATGCTGGCGACCATGATCGATATGCCGATCATCAAGCGCTCGTTCTACATCTACACACCCGAAGAGCTGGTGCAAAGCCTGCACCATCATCGCGATCTTGTAATTGCCGTGCGAGCCCGGGATGGGGAGCTGGCGCGCCATGTGATGCAACTGCACCTGCGGATGTCGTACCACCGATTCATGAAACACCGGGGCGAATACCGCAAGGACGCATGACCACCGGATGTCGACCTGCAGTTAGTCGTACTGTCTGCTCCCCCACCCGTTCAATAAATGAGGCGCCCCCGGGCGTCGATCACACCGATCTCGACAAAGGCGCTGCCTGCGTTTGACTGGCTGAAGTTGACCCTAAAGCCGCCCATGTCCACCGGGCCCATGCGGCGCAGGGCCTCGGCCAGGGTCTGCGGCCGAACCGCCCCTTGCACGCGACGCAGCCCTTCCACAGCCATGCGCGCGCTCAGATACCCCTCCAGATGGAATCCGGAGTACGTGGTCAGCTTCGGGTGTGCCTGGCGCATGGCGGTCTGGAACTCACGGTGCAACGGCATGGTGCTGCCCATCGGATTCGGGTAGGTCTGCGCGATGGCCACGCCCCGGGCCGCATCTTGACCCGCCACTGTGGAGAGCAGGCCGTGTGGCAGATAGGACAGCGCATAGATGTGGCCCCTAACGCCGGCCTTCCGAAGTGCGGCCACCGACTCTGCCATTCGGGGGGGTGAGCCGATGACCAATACCGCCTGCGAATCGCTGGCGGCGATGGTCCTGGCGAGTGAAGCAAGCGAATCCGCGTTGTCGGGCGCTTCATGAAGTTGGAGCACCAATGCACCGAGCTCGGCGTGCGCTGCCTGCGCGCCCTTGACATCGGCCTCACCGGCTCTCAAGTCATGCACCAGCACCGTCATCCGCCGAACACCAACGACCGACGCCTGGACCAGGATCTTCTCGATCTGCTGGCGATCACTGGCACGGATATGGAACAGGCGCGGGTGGCCCGGCGAGCGAAAGGGTGTGGCACCCGGCAGGGCGTTCACCACCACCATGTCGCTGCGTTCAAGGAGCTGGTCTTCAAGCAGCGCACGAAGGGCGTTCAGCCCCAGAGGCGACAGCAGTGCCACCGCCCCCCGCGACTGCGCTTGCGAAAACTGCTTCGAAAATTCGGCTCTGTCGTAACGGTCGTCCAGCGTCAACAGGTCTAACTGGCGACCACCAACACCACCTTTCGCATTCACCTCTGCAAGGTAGGCCAGCATGCCGGCGTTGAGGTCGCGCGCATCGTTGGCCGCCGGCCCGGTGAAGGGGCCGATGTGCGCCAGGGTGACGGACTGTGCGGCAGCGGCCAACGAAAGCCACATGGCAACCACCAGCAGCAAGATGGAATGCACCCGACGGATGTGCCTGAACATGCCCGTCCTCCTGTAGCAGGCTTACCAACCCAGCGCCTTGGCACCCACCCAGATGCCGTGGAACCCCTCGTGAACCCGGTAGGGGAACTTCACCACCGCCACCGGTCCACGGTCCAGGTGCAGGGCATCCAGGATCACGAGGTCGGTACGGTTCTCCGCGCGGCGCCCCACCATGGTCAGGATCCAGCCATCCCCTTCGGGCGCATTGGGGCTGCGGGGAACGAAATGCGGTTCCTCGGGCGCGGAGTCGGGCCCCGCGTACCAGAAGTTCAGCTTGTTGGCCGCCTCGTCAAAATGCCCGACGCAGGTGAACGGCGGACCTTTGGGGCCCCAGGGCAGCATCGGACCAATGGCCGGGTTGTTGGTACCGAACCAGAAGTGGCCGGTGCGCTTCATCGCGTAACGCGGGTCGATGGCGGGCATCTCGCCGATCTGGTTGATCAACCGCTGGATCCGGAACTCGGGCGAGGGGCTGTCCAGGTCAAACGACCAGCGCTCGCCAAACGGCGGCTTCTCGTGGGCCTCGGGATCGCGAATGTCCGGAAACTGGCTGAGCCAGCCCGACTCGGTGATGAACTGGTCCAGATGCAGGGTGGTGCCCGACGCCGTCTGCTCCTCCCAGGCGTTGAAGGTGTGCGTTTGCATGGCCACCTTGGGGCAGGTGTACCAGCGGATGCCCTTGACGCCCTCCTTGCGCGGGATGATGGCGATGTGCGTTTGCAGGCTGCTGTCCCAGTGCCAGTACGACTCTCCCTTTTTCACGCGTTCCCAGTCGCTGGTCATCGGGCAGATCACGAAGGCGATGTGGTTGCGCGAGACCAGGCAGTCGTGAACCATGGAGCTGTAGGGCGCCTGGAACGTCTCGTGGGAGGTGATCTCGCCGGCCGGTGACAGCACGTACAACTCGATGTCGCGGGTGGGCTGTCCCGGCGCGTTGTACGCGAAGGCAATGCACTCGCCCGTTTCCGGATCGAGCTTGGGGTGCGCAGTGAAGGTCCGCTGCAGCTTGCCGCCGAAGTTGCGCTCGCCCAGGGTCTCCAGGGTATTGGGGTCCAACTCGTACGGCAGGCCAGACTCCTTGAGCGCGTACAGCTTGCCGTGGTGCCACAGTACCGAGGTGTTGGCCGTGTTGTTGTCCTCACCAGCCACCTCGGTCAGGTCGGTGAAGGGGTTGCGGTAGGCGCCGAACAGCGCACGGCGGGCTTTGCGCTCTAGCTCGAGCTTGCGCGTGCGCACGTAGCGGGTATTCAGGTCGGCGTGACCGTTCTCGAAGCGCACCATGTGGACCATGCCGTCGCCGTTGAGGAAGATGTCCTTGCCCAGCAGCGGCGGGTAGGCGTGGTCGGCGCTGTTGCGATAGAAGGCGCCATTGAGTTCGTTCGGGATCTGCCCTTCGACCTCCAGATCGTGCACCTCGCCCTCCACGCGTGAGGGCGCCGCGTAGCCGCGAAACACGATGTCGTCCGGGAACCGCAGACCTGTGGCCTTTGCAAAGGGAAGTGTCATGTCGTTCATGTTGTTCAACCTGTATGAAATGGATGTGGATGAAGAATGTGTTGGGTCAGAAGAGGCCGGGCTTGCGGCAGCGCAAGGGCTGGGAAGACACGGCAGGGATCTCCGATGGGTCAGGAGTCGGCCGTGAAGCCGGAGGCCTTGATGATGGGTCCCCAGTGCGCGAGATCGTCCTGTCCACGCTGGGCCAGCTCCTGCGGGGTGCTCCAGGCTGGCTCCAGGAAGTTGCTGCGCAGGGCCTTCTGATAGACCGCCCCGCCCTGCACCTCCTTGGTGATGGCAGAGAGCCGCCGCACGACTTCGGGCGCAGGCTGACCGGCCACATACAGACCAAACCAGTCGTCGCGATCAAGTCCCTTGATACCCTGCTCCGCGAACGTGGGCACCGAAGGCGCAAACACGGAGCGCTTGCTTCCTGAAACGGCGAGGATGCGCAGCCGCTGTGCCTCGGCCGGTTTGACCAAGTCAGCGAGCGTCAGCGACAGCGAGGCAATGGAGCCGCCGTACAGATCGTTAAGCGCCGGTGCCCCGCCCCGGTAGGCCACATGGGTCAGACCGAGATTGAGACTGCGGCCGAGCCAGTCCCCGATGAAGTGGGGGGGCGCACCCGCAGCGGGTGATCCGAAGGCGACGGCCCCTGGTTGCCCCTTGGCCCAGGCGGCGAACCCGGCGATGTCCCGCACCTGTGACGGCACGGCCGGACCGACTGCGAAGCCCAGAGTCACCGAGTGGGACATCGTGATGGGCGTCTGGTCCTTGACCGGGTCGTAGTTGAGGCGGCGGTAGGTGTGGGGGTTGGTTGTCACCATGCCTGCGGGGGACAGCAGCAGCGTCAGGCCGTCGGGTGGCAACTGGCGGGCGGCGTCCAGCGCAATGCGGCCGCCGGCACCGGGCCGGTTATCGACGACGACTGCAACCGCGAGTTTGCCGGTGAGGCCTTCGGCGAGTCGTCTGGCCACATAGTCGGGCGCCCCCCCAGCCGGAAAGCCGACGATGATGCGCGCCAGCGGCGGCAGGTCCTGCGCGCGCAGCGCTGGGAAGGCCAGACCCAGGGAGCCGGCGGCAGCGGCCGCCATCGCGCGGCGCCGGGTCATGCGTTGTGAGGAATGGATCATGTGTGTCTCCTGAAAGATGGTTGCCGGGCGGGTCGGCCAGTACCTTTGACGGCAAACGCCTGGCTGATGCGGTCAGAACGTATGGCGGATGCCCGTGACGTAGCTTTTGGCCGTTCCCGCCGACACCTTGTCGGTGCCGACCATCAGGTACAGCTGCGTGCGGCGCGAGAGCGGATGCACATACCCCGCGCTGATGGTGGTGCGCGCGGCACTCGCCGCCCCGGAGGTCTTGCCTTCGGCCCATGCCAGCTGCACCTGCCCCGTACCCATCGGCGCTGTCAACCCGATGTGGGGGGTCCTGATCTTGACGTTGCCCAGCTTGTCCTTGAAGTCTGTGTACTGCGCAAACAGCCTCACCACCTTCAGGTCGTAGCTCGCGCCCAGCATCACAAACTGTTCGTCCAGCGCACCGGCTGGATCTGGCGATGGCACATGCTGCACGCGGGCGCCGGCCACCGCCAGCAGCAGCGGGCCGGACCGATGGACGACACTGGCATTGAAGTTGCTGCCCGAGCCAGTACCTTCAGCAGCTTGCACGTTGATGGTCGCCACCGTGCCCGCCAGGTTCGGCGACGAATAGCTCAACGAGTTGGGCAGGCCCGTGTCCTGCGCCATGGAGCCGCGGGTGCTGCCGTTGTACTGCTGGCGGAACGAGGGAGAGAACAGCGAGTTGTTACCCATGGCGCTGGTGAACACGTTGGCCAGCCAGGCCGGATTGGTGTTGTTGCCCAAACGCAGCTCGCCAAAGCTCCCCTCCAGGCCGACCCAGGCCGAGCGTGACCAGAAGGGGTCCTGGGGTGGACCCGGTGGATTAAAGCGGCCGGACGCGCCGGTGTCGGCACGGAGGAACGACTCCAGCTGGAACTTTGCCTTGAGGCCGTCGCCCAGGTCTTCCATGCCGCGCACACCGAAGTAGCTCGTCTGCATGCCGCCGTTGTGCACACCATTCACGCTGGTGACGGGGGCATTCGGCGGACCGGGTGGTTGTGATGACAGTTTGCCGAGGGCGAGATCCATGGTGCCGTAGAAGGACAGTGGGTTGGTCTGGGCCTGGGCGGTCGCGTTAACGAGACCGAGGGCGAGCAGGGTCGTTTGTGCGATTCGTTGATTCATGCTTGTTGTCTCCTGGAAACCGGTCAACGCCGGCTTGGTTGAAATAATCAAACGAACGACTCCAGCATCGCCAGGGGCGTGGGCGGACGCGGAATGCGGAACCTGATCGGCTTCCAGTCGGCGGCGGCGGGACGCTCCAGGCATTGGTTCAGCCATGCGTTCAACGCGGGCCACTCGCCCAGCTCCATGCCCGACAGCGGCACCAGCGTCATGACGGAGGAGACGTTGAGGTCTGCCACCGTGAAGCGGTCGCCGAGCAGGAACGGGCGTGTCTGCAAGTGAGCGTTGAGCACCTTGAACGGACGACCGAGCTTGCGCTTCATGGCCTCTGCCTCCTGCGCATCGCGCTCGTTCTCAGCGAAGAGGAACAGGTTGGCTGCGGTCAGCAGCAGGGGCTTTTCTATCTCGGTCAGCACCCAGAGGGTCCATTGCGTCGCCAGCGCCTCCTCCCGCAGATCAGAGGGCGCCAGCGGCCCGCCGTACTTGCGCGCGAGGTACAGGTTGATGGCCAGCGATTCAAACAGCACCAGATCACCATCCTTCAAGGCCGGCACACGCCCATTGGGGTTGATGCGCAGGTACTCGGACGTGCGGGTACTGCCGTCCAGAAAGTGAGTAGGCACGTGCTCGAAGGGCATCTGCAGCTCCTTGAGCATCCATGCAACGCGATGGGCGCGCGACCGGAGGTCGCCGTAGAGAGTGATCATGTGGGTCTCCTGTTAGCGCCATCTGTCTGACGCTCTTGTTGAATAAGTTGGTCCAGTACACGACGCGACCGCACGGCGGCCGCATCTCCGGGCAGCAGAATGGGCTTGAGGTCCCAGAAGTTCGCACTGCCCATCACGCGTTGCTGCGCCTCCAGCATGGGAAGGTCTTCCGTCTCGAAGGGCAGGCGCAGAAACCGCACCATCTCGGCGACGATCTGCGCACCGCCCGGCCCTGCGGCACGCGGCACGCTGGTGCCAAACCAGTAGTGGGTGGTCTGCCGCGTCTCGGGCGTGAAAATGTGCTGAAACAGCCGCACCTTGCCCTGGCTCCTTGGCTCCGGCGTACCGGCAGGCGCGAAGCCCACCTGCAGTTCCATCACGCCCGGTGGATCCCAGCGCACATCCAGCCAGCGGTCAACGCGGGTGCCGGGCTCCAGCTGGTTGCGCGCCTCCAGCTCCGGCGAGAGCCGTTCGTCGCGGGCCAGCCGGTACGACCACACGCGGCGGCCCTCTTGCACCACACTCGTTTCGGCGTTCTTGTCCGTCCCTCCGCCTAAGGTGCCCGGGTGGAGATAGTCGATGTGGCTAAGGTCCATGATGTTGTCGACTTCGAGCTGGTAGTGCGCCCGGGCGAGCAGGTAATCCTTGCCAACATGGTGCGTGTCCGGGTTCAGCGACTCGAAGCGGGGAATGTCCTTCGGATCGGCCCGTTCGCTGTCGCCCATCCAGATCCACACCAGGCTGTCGCGCTCCACCACCGGGTAGGCCCGCACCTTGGCTGCGGAAGGGATCGATCCGTTTCCATGGGGGTTGTGCGAGCACTTGCCGTCGGCACCGAATTCCAGGCCGTGGTAGGCACAGCGGATCGCCTCGCCACAAACCGTCCCCATGTGTAACGGGGCGAACCGGTGTGGGCAGCGATCCTCCAGCGCATGAACCTCACCACTTGCACCCCGGTACAGCACGATGCGTTGATCCAGCAGCACGCGGCCCAGAGGTCGTTCTGCACCGACTTCGTGGTCCCACGCGGCGACATACCAGCAGTTCTTCAGGTAGTCCATCATCCCTACCTCACGCGAAAGCGCGCTGAAGGGTGTCGGCGTGCCCACGGAGTTGCATGCGCAGGCGCGCCATGAGCACCACCGCCACCAGGGACACCAGGCAGGCCGCCCACCCCAGGCCTTGATAGCCCAGACCGGACACGATGAAGCCACCCAGGGCTGGCCCCATGCAGGAACCCATCATCATCATGGCCGGTGTCGCGCTGGTGGCTCGGCCACTGGGGTCCAGCCTGGAGAGCAGGCCGAACAGGAAGGTGTGTGTAAAGATCACCATGGACACGTACAGCACACCGGCCAATGCATAGGGCGCAAACACCGCTGAGCTCGCCAGGGTGAACGCCAGCAACGCCTGGCCGACGGGCCCGACAATGCCCACGTTCAATGGGGAAATGCGGTGCTGCGTCCAGGCGGCCAGCGGCCCAGGCAGCAGGTTGAAGAACCCGAGGGTCACCAGCATCGCCTGAATGTCACCAGCGCCGAAGCCGCGCGCCGCACCGATGCGCTCGACAAAAGCAAACACCATCGACTGATTCAGCGTGAGGCAGACCACCACGGCGATCGGCATCCAGATCAGCCTGCTGGAAGGGCTCGCTGTGCGGGCGCCCTCGGCCGACACCCGCGCCGGATCACCAAGGTCAGGAAAACCGACCAGGGACACCGCTGCGGCCAGCCCCATGGCAACGGCAAAGACCACAAACAGCACCGATGCACCGTACTGAGCCGTCAGTCCAGGTACCACAGCGAACACCCCGATACCGAGAACTGCCGCAGCAAGGCTGACCATGCCGAAGAGCCGATGGGGGTTGTCGGTACGACCAATGGAGCCATGCACCAGCGACAGCCCGCAACCAGCCCCCAGTCCGGCGAGCGCGTGCAGCGGTGCGAGCAGTTCGAAGCTCGCACCATCGATGGGCTGGCGCGCAATCAGCAAAAAGCAAGCCGATGCCGCGGCAAAGCCCAACACGGTGACCAAGCGCCGTGGAATTCGGTTGAACAAGGGGGCAAGTACGGCGCTGGCGATCACCATGCCCAGCAGGAACAGCGTCACCGTGATGCCCGCATGCTGCGGACTGAACCGGTAGTGCTGCATCAGGCCGCCGATCCACAGCGGCAGCGCCACCATGTCGATCATTCCGGCCATGTGGCCAATCGTCAGGACGGCCTTGCCGCCGAGGCCAATGGGTTTTGACACTTCTGTCTCCTTTTTATAGAAATGGGATTCGTCACGACCGCTCTTCGCACGAGAGCTTTGGCTACAGGTCCAGCACCAAGCGGGGCGAGAGGCTGCGCGAGCAGCACGGCATGAACCGGTCGTTCGCGGCCTGCTCATGAGGTGTGAGGTACAGGTCCCGGTGCTCGGGCTTGCCATCGAGCACGCGCGTCTCGCAGGTGCCGCACACACCCTGCTCGCATGAAAACGGCACGTCGACTCCGGCCTCCGCCAGCGCCTGCAATACGGTTTTTCCCGGCGGCACCACGACCACCATGCCGGTGCGCGCAGCGACCACCTCGAATCCCTCTTCGGCCCCACTGGGCTCCACGTGGGCGCCGAAGTATTCGCGATGCACATGCGATTCGGGCCAACCAAGCGCTCGCGCAGCGGTGAGCACGGCATCGATGAAACCACCTGGGCCACATACATACAGGTGCGTGCCGGACTGGGGCGCAGGCAGTTGGGTTGCAACGTCAAACCTCTGCACCGCCTCGCCGTCGTCAAAGTGGAAATGCACCTTCTCGGCATACGGCGCCGTCGTGATGCGCCGGTGGAACGCGGTGCGTTGTATCGACCGGGTGCAGTAGTGCATCTGGAAGTCGGACCCGAAGGCATGCAGCCGCTCGGCCATGCTCAGGATCGGCGTCACACCGATGCCCGCGGCCAGCAGCAGGCTGCTGCTGGCATCCCGTGCGAGCGGGAAGTGGTTCTTCGGTGCGCTGATGGCCAGCAGATCGCCCGCACGCACCCGCTCGTGCATCGATGCCGAACCGCCGCGGCTGTCGGCCTCACGCTGCACCGCGATGAGATAGCGGTGGCGCTCGGACGGGTTGTTGCACAGCGAGTACGAGCGGGTCGGTCCCCCGGGCGTTATCACGTCGATGTGGGCGCCCGCCGAAAAGGCAGGCAACGCACTGCCCGCAACATCGACCAGCTCAAAGCTGCGGATACCCTGCGCCTCGTCCGTGACCGCGCTGACCCGGACGCTGAGCAAAACACCCGTGGGGGTCGCCGCTCCAGCGCTCCCACAGGCCGCAGGCAGGGGTTCACTGACCGTTACCGGCGGGTTGCATGAGGCGTGCAAAGTGCTGTCTCCTTGTGTGCGAATGAGCGCACTGTAGGGAAACGCCGCTACAACAAAAAACAGTTCCTGGTCATGATCTGCATCAATGTTGGCAATACATAGGGAAACCCCTTGGATGCCAGGCGCGGCAGCGCTGATGCGCTGCGCGCACTACGGGTTGCCGTCGGGGAACAGCCTTCGCATGGCACCGCGCAGCCAATGGTGCGCAATGTCCTTGTGCACCCGCGGGTGCCAGAACTGGTGGATCTCGATGGCCGGCACCTTGAAGGGCGTGGGCAGCATGCGGATGTTTCCGTAGCGAACACAGACCTCGGCCAGGTCGCGCGGCACGGTGGCTATCAGGTCGCTGGTGGAAATGATGGGCAGCAGGCTCATGAAGTGGGCCACCTCCAGCCGCACGCGGGGCTGGATGCCCCGGGCGTGGAGGTAGTGCTCGAACACGTGCTCGCGGCCTTCGGGCCGAACCGTCGCATGGTCGGCCGCCATGAACTGCTTGAGCGACAGCTTCTCGCCAATCACCGGGTGATCCCTGCGGACCATGCAGAAATGTTCATTGCGAAACAGACGCTGGACAAACAACCCTTCCCGGTGCAGATCAGGAAAGTACCCCACGGCCAGGTCCACCACACCCGCTTCCAGGGCTTCGATGGCGGCATGGCGGGGCATGGACAGCACCTTGATGTTGACCCCGGGGGCTTCGGCAGACAGCAATGAGAGCAGCCGCGGAATGTGGTTGCTCTCGCCAATGTCTGGGGTGAGGATGGAGAACGTCCGCGTCGAGGTGGCCGGGTCGAACGCCTGGGTCAACAGCACTTCGCCCTTGACGATCTCCAGCGCCTGACGCACCGGCGCCACCAGTTGCGCCGCGCGCGGCGTTGGCCGCATCTCGGGCCCGGTCTTCACAAACAGCGGATCGCCCAGCAGCAGCCGCAAACGCGCGAGCGCGGCGCTCATGGCCGGCTGGCTCAGCCCGATGGACTCCCCGGCGCGGGTCACGCTGCGGTGCTGCGCCAAGGCATTGAAAACGATCAAGAGGTTGAGGTCGAAACCACGCAAATCCATGCGATGGATTCTAGGTATTTATGAAATCGACTTGATGGATGTCAACCATCGCTTGAAACTTCGCGGCCTCATGAGCCACTTTCAACATTGCTCCTCCTGCGGCATCGACGTGCATGCCCACATCGTGCCGGAGCACCTGCCGCACTACCTGAAGAACAAGGTGGCGCCCGCCAGTTGGCCATCGATGGCACCTGCGCACGAATGCCACCGGCACGTGATGATCAACGGCAACGTCTACCGCACCGTGTCGGACAAATGTTGGGACGTGCCCAAGCGGCTGGACGACATGCACGCCATGGGCCTGGCGGCCCAGGCGATCTCTCCGATGCCGGAGCTGCTGTCCTACTGGATGGACGCGCCCGACGCGCAGGTGCTGCTGCGCTACCTCAATGAACAGATCGCCGAGATGGTGGCGCGCTCGCACCAACGACTGGTGGGCCTGGGCGGCGTGCCGCTGCAGGACATGAGCCTGGCCATTCGCGAACTCCACCATGTGATGCAGATGCCAGGGTTAGCGGGTGTAGAAATCGGCAGCAACATCAACGGTGTCGTGATCGGCGACCCCCGATTCGATCCATTCTTCGCCGCCTGCGAGTCGCTGGGCGCCGCCGTCTTCGTGCACGCCATCAAGCCGACCGGAATGGACCGCCTGGTAGGCCCCGCTCCGCTGCAGCAGGTGCTGGCCTACCCGAGCGACGTGGGTCTGGCGGCCGCATCCTGCATCACAGGCAACCTGATGGTTCGACATCCCCGCCTGCGGCTGGCTTTCAGCCACGGCGGCGGCACATTGGCGTCGCTGCTGCCACGCCTTCAACAGGGCTGGCAGGTGTTCCCCAAGCTGAAGGAGTCGGTCAACGCGTCCCCCATCGAGCAAGCACGCCAGCTGCACTACGACACCCTGGTGTTCGACACGCCCACGCTGACCCACCTGGTGCAGATGTTTGGCTCCACGCAACTGATGGTGGGCACCGACTACCCCTTCAATTTCCACGAACGCCACCCGGTGCAGCGGATCGAGGCCGCTGGCTTCGACGCCGACACGGCCCAGGCGCTGATCCACCACAACGCCGAGCGCTTTCTCGGCCTGAAAGACAAGGCATGAACTCTTCCCCGATTGAAACCCTGCGCAGCGTGGCGCTCTACACGCCGGACCTGGCCAAGGCGACCCGGTTCTATATCGATGTCTGGCACCTGAACGTGGTCGAGGCCCTGGATGACGCGGTCTATCTGCGCGCCACGGGTGACGCGCACCATGTGCTGTCCCTGCACTGCGGCACGCAACCGGGCTTGCGGGATGTGACCTTGCGAGCGCGCAGCGAAGACGCCTTGCGCCACATCGCCCAAGCCACCGTGGAGGCGGGCGGCACCGTGTTGCGCGCCCTCGCGCCGGTGGACGAACCGGGCGGCGGCGTGGCCGTGACGGTGCGCGACCCGGACGGCCGCATCCTGCGCGTGGTGCACGGGGACATTCGCCACACCGACGCGCACGAGGCCAAGGACCGCCCGATCCGCCTGGCCCACGTGGTGCTCAACAGCCGCGACGTGCCCTCCAGCCAGGCCTTCTTCGAGCGGGCTTTCGGATGTCGCCTGGCCGACCGCACCAGGATCATGGCCTTCATGAACATCAATCGCGATCACCACAGCATCGCGCTGGGCGACGCCGACAACAACGCGCTCAACCACATCGCTTTCCTCATGCCCGACATCGACTCGGTGATGCGCGGCGGCGGCCGCATGCGGGACGCGGGCCATGCCATCGAGTGGGGTCCCGGTCGGCACGGGCCGGGCAACAACGCCTTCAACTACTTCATCGGCCCCGATGGCGTGGTTATTGAGTACACCGCCGAGGTCGAGCAGATCGACGACACCTACCGCGTCGGCGGCCCGTCCGACTGGGTCTGGCCTCCCGGCCGGATCGATCGCTGGGGCATCTCGGCCCCACCGAGCGCCGACCTGAAGCAGGCCCAACGCAGCATTCACTTCATCCAGGAGACCAACACATGAAATTCACCACCTACCTACGGAACGGACAACCCCGCTTGGGCCTGCTCGACAGCGAATCCGTCATCGATGTGCAAGACGCACAGCCGCAAGTGCCGAGCGATCTGCGGCAGGCCCTGCTGGCAGGCCACGACCTCACCGCTGTGGCGAAGGCGGCCCTCGCCTCCGAGGCGCCCCGGGTGCCCCTGGCCTCGCTGACGCTGGCGCCGCTGGTGCCCGAACCGGGCAAGATCGTCTGCCTGGGTCTGAACTACTTTGACCACGCCAAGGAAAGCGGGCGCCAGAAGCCGGAGTACCCCTGGTTCTTCTACCGGGGCGCGAGTTCGCTGCTTGCACACGGCGCACCGGCCCTGAAGCCGCGTGTGTCCGACAAGCTGGACTATGAAGCCGAGCTGGCCGTGGTGATCGGGCGCCGCGGCAAACATGTGCCGCAGGAGAAAGCGCTGGAGCTGGTGTTCGGCTACGCCTGCTTCAACGACATTTCCGTGCGCGACTACCAAAAGCGCACGCCGCAGTGGACCATCGGCAAGAACTTCGACGCCACCGGCGGCTTCGGTCCGGTGCTGGTGACGGCCGATGAGCTGCCACCTGGCGCCGAGGGCCTGCGCATCCAGGGGCGCCTGAACGGAGAGGCGATGCAGGACGCCAACACCCGCGACATGATCTGGGGCGTGGCCGAAACCATCGCCCTGCTGACCGACTGCCTGACGCTCGAACCCGGAGACGTGATCGTGATGGGGACCCCGGCCGGGGTGGGTCAGAGCCGCACGCCCCCCGTGTGGATGAAGGCCGGTGACGTGTTCGAGGTGGAGATCGACGGCCTGGGTACCCTGAAGAACACCATCGTCGGCGAGGTCTGACATGGGCAAAGGGATGCAAGCACGCGACGAATACGACGTCGCGCTGGTCGGCTTCGGCCCGACGGGCGCGGTGGCTGCGGCCCTGCTGGGTGGCATGGGGCTGAAGGTGTGGGTGGGTGACCGCTTGCACGGCGTTTACGACAAGCCGCGCGCCATTGCGCTGGACCATGAAATCCTGCGGGTTTTCCAGCAGATCGGCGTGGTGGATGCCGTTGTGCCGCACATGGAACCCTTCACGCCCTCGGAATACTTCGGGGTAGACGGCCAGCTCATCAAGCGCATGACCATGGTCGCACCGCCCTACCCGCTGGGCTACACACCATCGAACGTGTTCACCCAACCCCCGGTGGAAGCCGCGCTGCGCGAGCGCGTGGCGCAGCTGTCGAATGTGGCCGTTGAGCTGGGCGTGGAGGTCAATGGCCTGACGCAAGACAACGATGGCGCCACGCTGCAGTTGCAGCGCGAGGACAGTTCGCAGGCCAGCGTCCGCGCCCGCTACGTCATCGGCTGCGACGGCGCCTCCAGCACGGTGCGCCGGTTGGCAGACATTGCCCTCGAAGACCTGGTGTTCGACGAGCCCTGGCTGGTGGTGGATGTACGGGTCAACGAAGCCGGCCTGAGGAAGCTGCCGACCACCAGCGTTCAGTATTGCAACCCCGAGCGCCCCACCACCTTCGTCATCGGCCCGCACAACCACCGGCGCTGGGAAATCTCCCTCAAGCCGGGCGAGGACCCCAGGGAAGTCGCGACGCCCGAAGGCACCTGGCGGCTGCTGTCGCCGTGGATCGGACCCGACGACGGAGAACTCTGGCGCCAGGCGAGCTACCGCTTCCACGCCCTGGTTGCCGAACGCTGGCGCGTGGGCCGCGTGTTCGTGGCCGGAGATGCAGCGCACCAGCAGCCCCCCTTTCTGGGACAGGGCATGTGCCAGGGCGTGCGCGACGTGGCCAACCTCTGCTGGAAACTGGCGGCGGTGCTCCAGGGCGATGTGACAGGCCAGGCCGCTGAAGCGCTGTTGGACAGCTACGGCGAGGAACGCAAGGCCCACGTGAAGGAACTGACCTCACGCATCAAAGGCATCGGCGCCGTGATTTGCGAGCGCGACCCCGCACTCGCACGGCAGCGCGACGCGAAGTTGCTCGCCGATGTCGGCGGCATCGTCAAGGACACCCCGCGCCAGGACGTGATACCTCCACTCGCTGGCGGCCTTCTGTCGGCCACGCCTCACCCGGTGGTCGGCACGCTGTTTCCGCAACCCCGGGTGCTGTGCGACGGCCAGGCGGTGCTGCTCGATCACATCACGGGCGCCGGCTGGCGTCTTGCGCTGCAGGTCGATATGCCTTCGCCGGCCAAGAGCAACGGTCTCACGATCATCCGCGTGGACGACGGCCTGAAGGAAGCCGAGGGCGTTCTCCAGGACTGGATGCACCGTCATGAGTGCGCCGCCGTACTGGTGCGGCCCGACCATTGCGTCTTCGGCGCTGCAAATGACGCAGCGCAACTCGACAGCTTGCTGAAGGAGTGGAGGGCACGACTGACGTAGCGCCTGCAACCCCTCCCGTTTGCCTGGAATGACTGAACAACGACTCGGAGACAAATACCATGCTGAAACGAACGTTCCTCGCCTCATTGATGGTCATGCTCGCCGCACCAGCGGCGTGGGCGCAAAGCCAGTGGCCCCACAAACCCGTGAAGTTCATCCTGTCCCAGCCGGCGGGATCGGGCCCCGACAACGTGGCGAGACTGCTGGGCGAACGCCTGGGCAAACAATGGGGACAGTCCGTCGTCATCGACAACAAGCCCGGAGGTCAGAACACCATCGGCGCACAGGCCGCCGCCAAGGCGCCCGCCGACGGACACAGCTTCTACTTCGCCACCGCTGCGGCGCTGGTCACCAACAGCTACCTGTTCAAGCAGTTACCCTACGACCCGTTGAAAGATTTCGCTCCGGTGACCTTCATCGCGCGCAGTCCTTTCGGCATTTTGGTGAGAGCGGACTCCCCCGTGCATTCGGTCGATGACCTGATCGCCCGCTCCAGGGAGATGGGAGGGCAGTACACCCTGGGCAACGAAGGCGGACGCACCTTCGGCGGCATGATTACCCGCCTGTTCAACGCCCGTTCGAAGGCCAACGCCAATCTGATCGCGTACTCGTCCAACGGTGCATCCGTCCAGGATCTTCTGGGTGGCCACGTACAGGCCATCGTGGCCGATGTGGCGTCCACGGCTGCGCTGGTGAAACAGGGACGGCTGCGGCTGCTGGCGGTCACTTCCAGCCGCCCGGTCCCTGGCTTCGAGTCGATCCCCCGTCTGGCGGACCTCCTGCCGGGCTTGGATCTGGTCGGATGGTTCGCGCTGGTGGCCCCATCCGGCACGCCGCAGACGGTGATCGACCGCGTGAGCAAGGATGTGAGCGCGGTCTTGAGCGACCCCGAGATCGTGCAGCGCATGGCGACGCTGGGCCCGATTGCCGAACCCGGCTGGACACCGGAACGGCTGGCGACCTTCCTGCGGGAAGAGCACGCCCGGTGGGGCTCCCTTGCCAAGGAAATCGATGTGCTACCCGAATGACGAGGCCCTCTTGCAGTCGGCGCCACTGCCTCTGAGCTAAAAGACATGAACGCAACACCCAGCCAATCAACCCTGACGCTGTTCTTCTCGCCGGGCGCCTGTTCGCGTGTGGCGCTGGAGGCGCTTGAGGTCACCGGCGTCGGCTACGTCGCTCGCGCCATTGCACTGTCTTCCGGCGAACAACGGCAAGCCAGCTACCGGGCGCTCAACCCGAAAGGGAAAGTCCCCCTGCTGCTGACCAGCGAGGGGACCTTGAGCGAAATCGCGGCCATCGTCAGCTGGCTGGACATGCACCACCCGCAGGCCGCCCTGCTTCCGGGTGCCGAGAACAGCTGGATGCGTGCGCAAGCACTCTCCTGGCTGTCGTGGAGCGTCAGCACGCTGCACGGATTGGTCTTTCGCCTTCGCATGGCGTCCCGCATCCACCCCGACCCCCAGGTGCAATCGCGCATCCAGAGTGTGGCGATGTCCGAACTGGCAGAACAGCTGGCAGTGGCCGAGCGCGCTTTGGCCGATGGTCGGCCCTGGCTGTGCGGAGAAGCATGGAACATCGCGGACAGCCATGTGTGCTGGGCCGTTGGCCGGGCCATGGACAGCGGCTGGGACTCAGCGTCAGTCCCGCATCTGGCCGGACTACTGGCGCGGCAACACGCCCGCCCGGCCTTTCAACGCGCCCTGGCGCGCGAATCGCAGCCGGCTTGACCGGCCAGGCTGCATTTTTTCAACCTTCGAGCGAGATCTTTCCGTGTCCCTGACCCTGAACCAAGCCAACCAGATCATCCAAGCCGCACTGGCGTTGTCCGACCAGAAGTCCTACCGGCCCATGGCCGTGGTCGTTCTGGACGACAGCGGCCACCTCAAAGCAGCACAGCGCCAGGACGGCGCCAGCATGTTCCGTGTGGACATCGCCACCGGCAAGGCCTGGGCCGCCGTGGCCATGGGCGCCTCCTCCCGCGTGCTCACCAAGCGCGCAACCGACATGCCCGCATTCTTCGGCGCGCTGGCCGCCACAGGTCAGGGCAAGTTCATCCCGCAAACCGGCGCGGTGCTGATCAAGGACAGCAGCGGTGCGGTGATCGGGGCCGTCGGGGCCAGCGGCGGCACCGGCGACGAAGACGAAGATATCTGCATGGCGGGCGTCACATCGGCGGGACTGCAGCCGGGCTGACCCGGCCGACCCGACTCAGACTGTGGGGGCACCGCCCAAGCCCTGGCGGTTGTCCAGCCGCGCAGCCACCAGCTGAACCTGTTCGCGCAACCATGCATGCGCGGGGTCGTTCTGTAGGTGCCGTGGCCAGGCCATGGTTTCGACCAGCGGGGGTACCTCCACCGGCACCTCCAGCATGCGCAGCGGCAGGTGCCGCACCGCATATTCCGCGAGTCGCCGGTGCAGGGTGGCCACGCGCTGGGTCCCCACCACCAGCAGCGGCAGTGTGCTGAAGTTGTCAACGGAGCATTCGATGCGGCGCTGCCGGCCATAGCGTGGCTGGAACCACTCCTCAAACATCACGGCTCTGGCGTCCTCTCCCAGACGCACGACCACATGCCCCAGTTCCATGTACTGGTCGAACGTGAGCGATTCACCCACCGATGCATGACCGGTCCACACCAGGCAGACATGGGTATCCCGGAACAGCGGTGTCCTGGGATGGGTGAAATGGGTCAGATAAGGCTCGGGCATCACGATCAGGTCCAGCTCCCCACGGTCGAACACTTCAGCGAAACCCTTGGGCGGTCTGCGTACATCGACGGACACCTGGGGTGCCTGCACGGCAATGTGCTGGATCACTTCGGCCATGAGCACCGTGGTCACGTAGTCTGACGCACACACAACGAACTTGCGGTGTTCGGTCTTCGGTTCGAATGCAGGCCTGCGCGCAAGCGCCGCACGTACCTGCAGGAGGGCCTCGCGCACGGGCTCGACCAGGGTCTGCGCCAGCGGGGTCAGCGTCATCTGCCGCCCCACCGGCACCAACAACTCGTCACCAAAGTGCTCCCTCAACCGCTTGAGCGCCGCACTGGCGCCGGATTGCCCAATGTGAAGCCGCTCGCTGGCCTTGGTGACGTTTCGCTCCTCCAACAGGGTATCCAGAATGACCAACAGGTTCAGATCAAATCGTTCAAAGCGCATGGTGGGCGGCTGCTTTTCAACACAGGTGTGGGCCTGTTTGTGGCGTTTATTGGACGGTCATCATGGCACGCGAACACGGCCGGCTATAGCGAGCTTTCCCCATGAAATTTGTGAGTCGCCCTGGGGCGATTCAGGGGGAAGAGAGTCAATAACCCTCAGCACCCGCCACTTCGACAACGCGGGCCAGATGACCTTGCTCTATGGCCTGACGCGGCGTTAAACCGCCCAGAGCGCCCGATGGTGTCTCCAAGAAGGAGAGCAGCGCCCAGCCCTCATTGGTTCCCAAGGCTTGTGAAAGCTTGGGCACGGCATCCCATAGAACGGGTTCAAACTGCCAACTGGGCAACTTGAATCCACGCCGGGGTTGGGTCAATCCAATAGCCCGTCCTTTGGCGATCCACGCATTGATCGTCACTGGGGTGGTACCAACCAGATCGGCAGCAATGTCTGTGCTGAGCATGTCCTTGGCTTCCAAGCGCGCCATCCGGGCAGCCAGGCTGCCAGCCAACAAGGCCTTGGTCTGGGCAGCAGACGCGTAGGGCGACGGATGTTCAGCTGCGCCTTGGGCGTTGTTTGTGCGGAGGCGAGTCGTTGAGGTTGATGTTGTCGAGGGTGTTTTCATGGGGACTTCATCAATGGCGCCTTAGGGCGCGTTGCGGCCGTCGACCTTGCTACTGAAACAGGAACTGCGGGGCAAGTTCAAAGCTAGAGCCTGCTTCAGCTTAGCCATCGAACGTGAGAACAAGTCGAACACCTCGGCACTATGGCAATCCGGTATTTCAAGAACCCCAGGGCACATCTCAAGCGCCATGGCGTCGAAATGAGCTGTCCGACGAGCGAGCAGGTTGGACAAGACCCATTGAGACATCAGGTTGCCCAAGCGTCACCACCCACAGTCCACTGCAACTCGTCCACCACCCTGCGCATGATCCACACACACTGCGCATCAGTGCACCATCGCTTGGCCAGCAGGCCCTTCAACGCCGCCTTCACTGTTGCCTCCTGGTTGCCTTCGTAGGTGGCGAGTTTTCTTTGGCAGTACGGCACCATCTGTAAGACCAGATCGTCACACATCTGGAAGGCCGCCATGACCTCGCCTGGCGACGTGCCCCGGGCATAGAACTTCCCACCTTCCTCAACCAGGTTCATTTTGGGCTGGGCACCCGCAACGGCAGACGGTACGGCAGTCACCGGAAAGTCTTCCGGCACCCCGGGATAGTTGGCACGGTCCATCGACATATCGACTCCTTGCTGACTGATGCACCATACAACCGCAAGCCGGTGCATTGCAATCGAATTGCTTCAAAACGGCGCAGGCGACTCCACCAGCTCCACGGGCCCGGGCCCCGCATACAGCACTTCTCCCGAGTGCTTCACCGTCACCTGCCAGACCTCACCCTCCTGCGTGACCGCATACGCCTGCGCCTCCAGGGGCAGCACGGTCTCGGTCGGGAACACACCACCGGCTCTGCCCGGTGGCGTGCACATCAAGGTCGGGTAGTTCCAAGGCGCGTTGATCGGCATGGTGTGTCCTCAGTGGATCACCACCCTCACACCAGCCGCACTTCAAAGTACGCCCCATCCCCTTCCCCAAGATCTCGGAACCCCGCCTGCTTGGCTGCCGCACTGGCCTTGCCCCAGGCCTTGAGCAAAGTGAGATCGCCAGGCGATACCACCTCGGGCGGCGACTCTTCCAGGCTGTGCATGGTGTCCAGGGCGGCGGCCACCTGCTCGGGGCCGCCGAGTTGCTTTTCCAGAGCTTGGGCATACCGGGTTTCTGCGGCAATCCGCTCCTTGGCAGGGATCTCTTCGGGGTAGTCGCGCAGGGTGACGACATAGGTGGATTCGATGACTTGCATGGCGCTGCTTCTCCTGTGGTTGAATACTGGATAAATATACAGCTTTTGCCACAAAAGCGCATGTAGGATGAACCCAAGGAGGCCTCCCCATGGAGCACTCTTTCGCCCCTCACAGTCCCGGCTTCAACCCTTTGGTGGGTACCGCCTCCTGGTCGGACAAGACCCTGCTCGATTGCGGCAAGTTCTATCCACCCACGGCCAAGACACCTGAAGCGCGGCTGCGCTTTTACGCCTCGCAGTTCAACCTGGTGGAGGTGGATACCAGCTACTACGCCATCCCTGCGGTCACCACCGCCCAACACTGGGCAGAACGCACCCCACCTGGGTTTGTATTCAACGTGAAGGCTTTCAGCCTGTTTACAGGACAGTGGACCAGTACCGATGTCTTGCCCAAGGACATCAAGGAGGCGTTGGGACCTGGGCGGCGCCTGGTCTACAAGGACATGGCGGCGGAGTTTCGGGAAGAGCTGTGGAAGCGCTTTGTGGCCTGTCTGGTGCCCTTGCAGGTCAACGGCAAGCTGGGCCTGGTGCATTTTCAGTTTTCACCGAAGGTGGTGCGCCACCCAGCTGCTGTGGCCCACATCGAGCACTGTGTGGAGCATCTTCCCGGCCACACCCTGAGCATCGAGTTCCGGCATCCGAGTTGGTGGGAGAACGATGCGGTGACGGCAGACACCCTAGGCCTACTCAGAAGCCTGGGCCTGGTCCACACCATCGTGGATGGGCCGCAAGGAGCGCCGCACAGTGTTCCTGCGATCTGGGAGACCACCCATCCTGACCATGCACTGCTCAGGCTCCATGGGCGCAATGCAGTGGCGTACGGGATGCCCGCCAGGTCAGCAGCCGAGCGGTTTGACTATGCGTACACCTCTGCTGAGTTGCAGACACTGGCTCAGCGATACAGCCCGATTGCGCGGTCGGTGCGGTATCCGCATGCGGTGTTCAACAACTGCATGGAGGACAAGAGCCAGCTCAATGCGCGGGAGTTTTTGGAAGCTTTGAAGGCGAGCTGAGGGAGCGCTGAATGGGAAGCGAAGGCGTGGAGAAACGGCGTAGAAAGGTTCCGAAAGATTGTTTTCAATACTGGAACAGTTAGTTTGCGACTGGGTAGTTTTTCCGTGGACACCATCGGCGTACAGTTCATCCCATCGATGAGCCGAACCCGCAAGGCGACTCACCGAACCCGGTTCAGGAATGGTTTTTGACCCGGCTTTTTTGAGACGCTTTTCTAGCTTTTAAGGATTTTCATCATGAACAAGACCGCCCGTTTCCTCTCCGTCGCTGCTGTTGCCGCTTTCGCTGCTTTTGGTGCCCACGCTGACGAAGCCGATGGCTCGCAATTCGCCCTGAAGTTCGACACGAGCCGCACCCGTGCTGAAGTGCAAGCCGAAGCTGTAGTGGAAGCCAAGACCCACAGCATGGAACCCGCAGGCTCGCGCGTGGTGACCTACAAGTCCAACGCCGACCGCGCTGCCGTGCGTGCCTTGGCTGCCGAAGCCGTGCGCACCGGCCAGATCCCCCACGGCGAATTCAGCGCCATGTAATTGGTATACCGACTGCTTGAGTTGGATTGAAGCAGTTGCGGGACTTCCCATGGTGGTGGCACTTTGCATTTGCGGGTGCTGCTGCCATGGGGAGTGTTAACTGAACCGCAGGGGCGGGCAGGCAGATCGGGCTCCCTTTGGGAGCCCTTTCTGTTTGTGGACCCCATCTCTGCAAGCAGCTGTAAAACCCTGCGGGATCCGAGCTTTCGGGCCAGAAGGGAGAAGTGAACGGTGCTCCAATCGGGCTCCGTTTAGTTTGACTCGAATGCTCCTTCTGTGAATCGTTTGTTCTTTTGGCCAGGCCGTGTGCGCCTGGCAGCTGTGCTGGTCCTGTCTCTTGCCAGCGTTGCTCTCCCGAATCTTTCATGGGCACGTTCTCCGCAGTTCGACAGTGCGGCGTTGCTCACGCCCGAGCCCACCTCTTTTGCGCAGTGTCCGCAGTTCTTTGCGAACGGCACGCCACCGGCCATCACGCCCCGGCCGCAGCTGCGCGAGCTTTGCTATGAAGCGTTTGCGGTGCTGCACTCCGGCACCACCAAGACACCGGTGTTCGTAGCCCAGCGCCTGAACCGCAGGCTCATCGAGGATGCTGATGAGAAGCGGGCCAAGCGCTTCTTTGCAGATGCACGTTTGCCCAGTGGCGAGCGGGCGGAGCTGGAGGACTACAAGAACTCTGGCTACAGCCGTGGGCACATGGCGCCTGCGGGAGACATGCCGACGCCTACGGCGATGGCCCAGAGCTTCAGCCTAGCAAACATGGTTCCTCAGAATGCCCAGCACAATGGGGGCGCCTGGAACAAGATCGAGCAGGACACGCGGCACTATGTGAAGCGGGCCAAGGGGGATGTGTTTGTGATCACCGGGCCGGTGTTCACGGATGCGGGGCCACGCATTGGAGCCAACGGGGTGAAGGTGCCGACCTATTTGTACAAGCTTGTGTATGACGCCACGACCAACAAAGCCTGGGCGCACTGGCAGGAGAACCGCGAGGGGGAGACAGTGGGTCGGCCGATCAGCTACCAGGAGTTGGTGAAGCGCACGGGAGTGGAGTTTTTGCCAAGAAGTGCACTGCAGCATTGAGTCGCAGCAAGGGCTGTGTCAGCGGCGGGGTTATAAATCGATCCTTTCCAACCTCTACACGTGAGCATCCATGAACCGCGCAGAACTCGTTGAAATCCTGGCTTCCAAGAATGACCTGTCCAAGACCGCAGCCAATGCAGTGCTGGAAACGCTGATCGATACCATCCAAACAGCAGTGAAGAAGGGTGATGCCGTGCAGCTGGTGGGTTTTGGTACCTTCAAGTCCGCCAAACGTGCAGCCCGCACGGGCAAGAACCCATCGACCGGTGCTGCGCTGAAGATCCCTGCAAGCACGGTGCCGAAGTTTGTCGCGGGTGCGAAGTTCAAAGCCGTGGTCGATCCCAAGGCGGCCAAGCGCAAGGCGGACAAGGCTGGGAAGTAAGTCCGACTTACTTGGCCGCCATTGAAACAAACCGCCATGGGCACAAGCCTTCGGCGGTTTTGTTTTTTGAGACGCTGAGGGCCTATCGATTGATAGCGTGCAAATGGATCTCAACAGCTATCAGACAATCTTCCAACCCATCTCTCGACTGAGCTGCACCGCAGCAGCCTTGGTGGGCACGGCGTCCATCCAGAAGGAGGGATCGCCCAGTACACGGATGACCCATTGCGGCTCACCTGTCTCGGTAGTGTTATCGATGATCACCTCTAGCTTGGTCTCCAGTGCATAGCGGATGGCAGTGGCATAGCTGACAGGCGCTTCCTTCTTGAACTCCTTCGCCCAGGGCGTCTGTTCGAGGGCTTCCTGCGTCCAGGTGGGTTTGGTGGTCATGGTGCGGAATCTTACGAGGTGGGGGTGTCGATTTGATGCTCTGGGTGGCAGGCAGGGGCATCTCGTACCATCAGGGCCATGAATACATTTTCGAATGCGTTTCGCGCTGAGGTTGTTCGCATGGCGCGCAAGGAACTTAAGCCTGAGCTTCAGGGCATGCGCAAGGCGATCACCGGCCATCGCTCCGAGATCGCAGCACTGAAGCGGGAAGTGAAGAGCCTCACCTCGCAGCTGAAGGCGGCTCAACGCCAGCCCAAGGTTGGGGGCGTGACAGCTCAACCAGATCAACCCAAAGTTTCGAAACGCGCCGCGCGCGAGGATTTCGTGTTCGCGCCGGAGATGCTGGCGCAGATGCGCAATGCATTGGGCGCCACCCAGCTTCAAATGGCGGCCCTGTTGGCCGTCTCTCCTCTCACGTACTCGCGGTGGGAGAAGGGGCAGGCCCAGCCCCGGACCAAACAGCTGGCAAAGATTGAGGAACTGGTGAACATGGGACCAGCCAAGGCCGAGAAGAAGATGCGCCAGCCTGCAAAGGCCTGAGGTCCAGCTGCGCTGCTTGCGCTGTGGACCGCCACGGAGGATCTAGGCGAAGCTGCCTTTCTGGATTTGCAAGAGCGTTGCTTGGACCAACGCCAGCCCTTCGGGTTCTTGCAGGACATCCCACGGGCGGCGGTTTCCGAAAGCGGGGAGTGGCGCCGCTAGCCACTCCTGCAGCCAAGCCTCGGCGTTGAATCCCTCGGGGTTGCCCGACTCCATCACGATCTGCTGGACCAGATCCGTCAGAACCTGTGGGGGATGAGCGTCGTTGGGGCGGGCCATGCCGCATTCTGGTCTCGCGCCCCGCCACTCGCAACCCTGGCGCTGGGTCTTGTCATGACGATGCGACCCGCGTGTTTGCCTACCACGCGCGTGTTAGATAACATGGCCGTGTTACTACCCTCGCCGCCATGCCCTCTCCCAAGACATCCCAACGAACTGCGCAAGCACTTCAGCGCGTGGCTGGGCTGTTTAAATCCAAGGGTTGGAAGGTCCTGGCCGGTGAGCCCGGCAGCACCGGGCCGGACCTCGTCGTTCGGCGGCGGGGTAAACGCTACGGAGTGGTACTCAAAGCCACATCCGAGGGGCGAGCAGACCGGGTGATTCCTCTGTTGTCCCAAGCCGTTCTTGAGGCCCGGGCATATGCCCTTCAGTCACGTGGATCCATGCCCCTGGCCGTGGTGCATGTGGACCATGCGCCGAGAGCGCTCACTGCCAATGTAATGGCTTTTGCGCAGGAGTTCGCGGCGGAGGTGGCCGTAGGCTTCGTATCAGCGGAGGGAGCGAGTGAGTTTCGGGGGGAGGGATTGGAGGGTCTCAACGTCTCCGCGCCCTTCAGGCCACGACAGGTCAAGGGCACGCTGATTCGCACGGACAACCTGTTTTCTGATCTGAACCAATGGATGCTGAAGGTCTTGTTGGCGCCAGAGTTGCCAGAAGGGATGCTGAACGCTCCCCGGGGCCGGTACCGCAATGGGGTGGAGCTTGCGCGGGCGGCGCAGGTTTCTGCGATGACTGCCTCCAGGTTCTTGCAGCAGCTGCGGCGCGAGAGATTCCTGCTGGAGTCCCAGGAGTTCCTCACGCTGGTGCAGAGAGAGGAGCTGTTCGAGCGCTGGAGTTCAGTGGCGCCCTACGGCACTCCAGATGTGCCTGCCCGGTTCTTGGTCAACATACAAATTGGCGAGCGTGTTCAAGAGCTCTTGAACAAAGTCGAAGGCAATGCCTGCCTGGGGCTGTTTGCGGCAGCGGATGGGCTCCGCGTGGGGCATGTGAGCGGCGTTCCCAGGTACATCTGCGTTCGTCACATGCCTCGGTTCAACCTGGCGACTCCGGGAGGCAATCCATGGAATGCCATCCAGCCGTTTCCGAAGGAAGCGCCGCACGTGTTGCTGCGGGTGGCGAAGTTTCCGGAGTCAACGTTTCGTGGGGCCGTGCGGCGGGATGGGGTGATGGTGGCCGATGTGATCCAGGTCTGGCTGGATGTGTTGAATCACCCGACGCGGGGGCAGGAGCAGGCGGAGCACATTTTTAGGAAGGTGCTACGGCCTTTGCTTTGATAGGAGTGCGATGCAGAGCCAAGGTAACGATACAGACGGGCGTACGTCTACAGCAAACCGGAAAAATCACCGCATCAGAAAGGGATTCCGCTACAGGCTACTCAGACGATCAATGAGTGCTTGAGTATCGGCTGCAGTTAGACCAGTTTTTCCATCGACGAGGAATAAAGAGCGATTGAACGGACGGTACAGCCATGAACGGTCGTCAATAGCCAACCACGGAAATACGACACGATCATTAGCGCGCAGCCAAGCGTCGCATTCGGCTTCCCGCTCAAAAGCCTGCAGTGAGTCAGGAATGCTCTCCAAGCGGCTGAATGGTGTCGTAACACCGATGATGCGGTGGGCAACGTCGGGGGAGAAACGGGAACGCAGACTTTCGAGCGGAATTTGGAGCCGCCAGGTACTGGAAATCACGACATCCCAATCGGGAACACTGCGCAGCGCATTTTCGAAGAGGGGAAGGCAACAGAAATGGCGAGACTCATGGCAGTGTTCCGGATGGAGGACACCGTCAAAGTCCAAGAAAAGTGTTTTCATGCGATAGCCACTCCACACAAACGCAAAAGACCAGACTGGGAGAGAAACCTCCGGATGCGTTAGTTCATTGAATGCGGGACACTCAGAGTTGCACCGCCATTCCGGCCAAATAGGTGATTCAAAGCTGATTGCAATTGATCCGTCGCCATCAGCATTTGCTCCCGATCTCAATCACTCTACTGCCGAATCACACAAGGGCGAAGAGATTCGTTTCGCAGGGCCCCAGCCCAAACATCGTGTGTGGTGAGCCCATACAACTGCAGCAGCTGGTGGTAGTGCTCTCGAGCTCGGACAAGGGTGTCATAAACATCTGCAGACCAGTCGAATCGCCCTACTACGTTGACCCGACCTATCAGCTCGCCCAATTCATCCTCGTTCAGTTCGGCGAACAGAAGTGCCTCCAGCGCTGCAAGGTAAATCGTCTCAGATTCGATTCGACGCGCGTTTCGGACTGGCCGATTCGCCCAGGTCTGCGCATGCAGCGCCAAACAGGAGCTTGCCAGGTCGATGCACCAAGCTTCCATTCGATCACCCTGGAGAAAACTACCATCCCCTGCGATAGCCAGCAGTGTCTGATGCACTTGTGATGGTCCCAGATCACGTTGATCAGCAAATGCACACAAAACTGGGAATGGCGTCTTCTTCAACAACGGGCCAAACGCACTAGGTTTGAATTGATCGAGAGTCCGCTTGATCTCAGCGCCTTCTTCTTCGCTCACTTGCGACAGATGAAGGGCCAAGTCAGATGACAGCAACGGATAGATCCATCCCGAGCGCACATTCCAGCGATCGTGCAGCAACTGCATGATTCGCTCAGCGCCCATCACCTGCAGCGTTTCGCAGGAGACAGCACCATTGCAGCTGCTCAGGCCGACGATTTCAATGGCATCCAGATGCAAATGCAGTGCACTGGCTGGTACGTATTCAGCAACTCGCACGCGCGCGGCCATCTCAGGATCTCGAATTTTCAACGGCTTCAAGAGAACATTCCCAAGCCCCTGGGTAATCAGCTCCCGATAGAAATGTCTTTGATCGCGAAAGCCGCAAGCCCGCTCAAACCCGCCCTTCTCGACCCACAAGTCAAGGCAGTCTACGGCTGAGGGACGTGGGTTGGGCAGTGGATCGGCAAACCAGCTCGACCATGTTCGCGAATCGAGTCCACGAATTCCAAGCCCCTGTGGCACGCGGTCCATCACCAGCGCAGCTTGAGGCTCGTTCGCCACATGTGCTTGGCCGAGGACCATATGCTTGAAATGGTTTACCCCTGCCCTCAAGCGCAGTTGGTGCGTCGTTTGGCTTGTCTTGGCGTCCATAGGTGACTCGCATTTTGACTGGAATACGAATCACAGATGAGGCCAGAGTGCCGGCCTGCGCGCCGCGTCACACCAGCATGACGCAATTACCACGGTTCTTTTTTCTCAGAAATTGCTGTCGACTTTTTTGTGGACCGCGGGTACTTTTACCGGTGGTTTTGATGGTCGCTTTTCGCCAGAACCATGAGACAGAAACACGCTGCACCCATGACCTTTGGCAACACATCCATCACTTTCGGAGCGCTACTTTTTCAGTTGCGGGAAAGGGCCTTCGTGAGCCAGCGGCGACTGGCCGCCGCAGTTGGTTTGCCAGCTTCGATGGTCAGTGAAATAGAGAACGGTCGACGCCCCCCGCCACCAGACAAATACGTGCTCAGCATTGGGCGAGCCCTGAAAGCGTCATCCAGTGAACAAGCCACCCTATCTGACTTGGCGGCGCGGGAAAGGCAGTCGCTGGGTTTGAAGATAGGCAAGACAACACCAAAGCATGTGGCCTCTCTCCTCAGAGACATCGCCTGCATGAGTCATCAACTTTCGCCCACGCAGGCGAACAACATCAGGGCACAGCTCCTGGAAGGAGGCATCGCGATGAAATAAGAAACGGCAGGACCCCTTCTCAGAAGCCCCGCCGCCCGGGTGCTCAGACCTAAGTCTTCGCGGTTCGCAACGCTACCTTAGCAGATCTGACAACGGGTGTGGGAAACGTTCGCTCCTCACAAGCGAACACCCGAAAGTCAGATCTATGCAGAAAATCACTTTTCGCAGTGCGTTCTTGACGCGCCCGCGCCATGCCACTTGCGTCGCCCGCGCCCCCGGCTTTCAGCGAATAGGCCCTCCAGGCTGTTCAAGGCACGTCGTAATTTTTCTCCTGTCGCCTCCTCAACTCCAGGGAATGGAGGCGACGCGATGAGGACCGAAAAGCGCTTCACGCCCAAAGTCCTCGAACGCTTCCGGAGAGAAGGCAGGGGTACAGGCACATATTCCGATTACACCCCGTGGCACCGCGTTTCGCGGGGCGATCCTTCAAGTAAGGGACGCTCCCACCTCATCGTCTGGATGGATCGACAGCGGGAGCTTCTGTCTGACCAGGAATGGGGGGGGCTGAATTTCGCCGGCTTAGTTCCAGGCCTGGTCGATCTTGCCGAGCAGTTTCCGATAAGCCAGGACTCCGCCTCGCATGATCTCTCTCGGTGGCAAATCGGCTGTGGTCTTACGCAATTCCCTGGAACATTGGAGATAGCCGGCAATCTGGGTATCAAGCACCCTGCGCTGAAAGACGGCGACGAAACCCATGTCTGGACCAGCTCCACTGATTTGCTGCTCGTCATACGCACTCAACGCGGCGGGCATGGGCTGCTCGCTGTCTCGTGCAAACCATCCAGCGCCCTCACAAAACGGGCCAAAGAGTTGCTCCGCCTGGAGAAAACCTATTGGAATCTCCGGGCCGTGGAGTGGCTGCTCATCACGCCAGAGCAGTACGAAAAGAGTGTTGGTCTAACCCTGCGACGAAGCTCGCCGTGGGGATTTGACGAGCCAGCAAGTACTTCAGAAATCCAGATGGCCTGCAAAGTGGTGCGCTCTGCACCTTGGCATGCCTTCTCTGACATCGTCCAGCACCTGACTGACCGATTGGGAGGAGAAGCGCACCGCCATCAAGCGCAGCGGGCAATTTGGCAATCGATCTGGCGCGGTTTACTACCTGTGGATTTGCGCCGCGGCTGGAGGCCTCACCACCCCCTGAGCTTGATTTCGCAGAAAGAGTTCGTGTCCCTCAACCCAATTCTGGCGCGGAGGTCGGCATGCATCTGATGCACAACCAAGCGTTCAAGTTGACGACGGTGGCGCTGGGACTCCCCGAAGGCATCTTTCGGATCGTTGTGGATGATTCCTCCACAGACATCACCTACTGCGTTTTGATCAAGCAAGAGTCCCCGCGAACAAACGTACGAGGAGGCAGACCCCGCATCGAAGACCGAAAACTCAAGCGAAAAAAAAGAATTCCCCAGAAATCGCTAGTTGGCACCTTGTACGCAATTTGTCGGAAAGATCTCATTGAGCTCATAGAGTCACATGCAGTGATCTCCATTAGCCTTGAGCTTCCCGGTCTGTACTACACACCGATTGATCAACTAAGCGCACAAAATGCTTTCGACAAGCGTTGCCGGGTTATGGAGCAGTTCCTTGACAACGAGACACTCAAGGAATCCATTCTGATTCACGGGAATTTGGGGCACTTAGTACGCGAGGCGATCAAGCAACACAACGTCAGTAAATCGTACGTATACAAACTCTGGTCCATTCTGTGCACTTTTGGACTCACCAAAACAAGTCTCCGCACTCGTTTTGACAAGTGCGGTGCGCCCGGAGAACGACGTTATCTTTCAGCCAGCAGCACAAGAAAGAAGGCCGGCAGAAAAACATTTGCGCAGCGACTCTCCAAGCTGATTCACGGCTGCTGGGGTGAGCCTGTTCAGCCAGGAATGAGCACTGCCTGGCAGGCAAAAATCATGATGGCGGACAAAGGCATCGCAACGCCAAAGCCTTCGATGCCGGAGCGCCACAAACGCATCATCGCCAGCCAGTTCACCACGGCGATGCGCTATGACGACAACGGGAACATCGTCGCAATCGATCTTGAAAAAGGCCAGTACCCCAACTACCAACAGGTGAAGCGGGTTCTGACGGAAGGCATCGAGGAGATCTACCGAATCCGCGAAAAGACCAGCAGCGGACATTTCGAACGCGCGCTCCGCGGCTTGAAGGGCTACAGCTGGGAGGGTGCCGAGGGACCAGGGCTTATGTACGCCATCGACTCCACCATCGGGGACGTGTACTTGCGATCGTCAATCGACCCCAACTGGATCATCGGACGCCCCATCGTGTATGTCATTGTGGACGTTTTCTCGACTGCTGTGGTGGGCTTCTACGTCTGTCTCACTGGGCCCAGTTGGGACACCGCGCAGGTCGCGATTTTCAACACTGTCGCATCGACTGACCTGCTGAGCGATCTGTGGGGATACGACATGCGCCAGTCTCTGTTTCCGGCCCCTACCCTTCCTGCAAGACTACTCTGTGATCGGGGGGAGTATCTGTCCATACTTGCACGGGCGACAGGCATGGCTCTGCTCACTACTCTCAGCTACACCGCGCCCTTCCGTCCCGACCTGAAGGGCGTGGTGGAGGTCATGCACCGCATCATGAAGAACGTCCAGTACAACTTCATTCCAGGTGCTATGGACGCTCGACGGAAAGAGTACGACTTGCGTCGCTCAAACCCCGCAGCGGCAACCATGTCGGTACGTCAGTACATGCAGTTTCTTCATGAATGCTTCTATGTCTACAACCTGACGGCGGATCGAAGCAAACGCCTGGACGCACACATGGTCGCGCAAGGTGTTTTCCCCAGCCCCGCAGGGCTGTGGCATTGGGGGCATGACATGGGGATTGGCTTCTCTCGCGCACAGTCGCAGGCGGAGTTAATCACGCAACTGCTCCCAACAGGCAATGCACGCGTCACTCGGAACGGTGTCGTTTTTCGCACGAATCGCTATAGCGCGCCGGTCGTAGAAACTGAGCAATGGACAACTCGCGCACGATCAGTCCGGGGCAGTTGGGAAATCCCGGCCCAGTACTACCCAGGCTCAGTTTCACGCATCTGGACTCCGTACGAAAGCGGAAATGGGCTGATCGATCTCACCATCTCCGACCATTCCCGAGCCGATCCCGCGCTCACCCACGACGAGATGGTTGACGCATTTGCGTTCCAAAAGCTCAAGGCCGCCGACGTTGAACACCAACGTGTGCAGGAAGCGGTGCTTGGCTACTACCGCATGGAGTCAATCCGCAAGCAAGCCATTGAGGAGACACGCGCTGCACGTCAACGCGCGCGGGGGATCACTCCCACAATCCGTGAAGCTCGTGCAATCGAAAATGAGTTTGCTGGTCAACTGATGGTGGGTGAGGTCCGCGGAACGGCGAAGACACGCTCGGAGTCCAAATCCAACTATGACGCGATGATGGGCGACTTAGTCAAAGCAATGGATGCGGAGGCCATGCATGACTAAGCGCGCACCTGAAACCGTCGCAGTGCACGACCCTTACGCAGGAAATTCACTCATCGCCCAGCTTGGACCGATACGTTCACGGCCCGACGCACTCAAGGCATTGGTGGAGTTCCCAGCTCGTCCACCCAAAGACATCGCGTCTATTCCGCGCCACGTCCGCCTACACATGCTGACGAGTGTGCGCGATCTGCATGTACCCAGTTTGGAAGAGCTGCAGTTGTACGAAACGATGGACATGATGATCCGTCAGAACTACCACCACCTGCAACCCTCGTCATCAAGTACATGGAGCATGATCAGTGGCGAGGAGGCCCGCTTTAGGCCACCGGTAACGGCACCAAGCTACGGTGCAGCAGTTGTGGGTGTTTCGGGCTCTGGCAAGACACAAGCGATTCGCAGATGCCTCTCCACATTCCCTCAAACTATCCAGCACACTTCATTTTTTCGGATGGTCAATGGCTTGCAGCAAGTAGTTTGGCTCTCGTTGGATGTTCCTGCGGGGGGCAAAGCCACCGATCTGGCCGCGGCGCTGATGACGGCATGGAAGAAGGCGACAGACAGCACCCGCTTTGACAAGACGCTGGCTGGTGAATGGCGCAATGGGCCACAAATGCTGGACGAGTGGCGGCAAGTCGCCTCCAGTCATTTTCTTGGCCTTCTGCACCTGGACGAGATTCAGAACCTGTTCAAGCTTCCTACGCTCAAGTCCAGAAGCAAAAGAAAGCTCGGCGAACCTCCGCCAGAGCTGCGGATCATTGATGACCAGTCACTCAAGTGGATTTTGACGGCCTTGAATGAATGGCAGATACCTCTGCTGGTCTCAGGTACACCGGACGGCTTCGGCGCGTTGACCAAGCGCTTGAGCAACACTGAACGCATCGTCACCTCCGGGTACCACGCCTTCAAGCATTTCTGGGGAGATCATGATGCGGCGTTCCGGCAGCACTTTCTGCCGAGACTCGGACACTACCAGTACGTAGCTCGCCCAATAGCTATCAATGAAGCATTGGGTGATCTGATCCTCGAAAGAACTGCAGGCGTTCAACGTTTGATCATTGCGCTTTGGATTGCCGCGCACCGTGTGGCGTTCGAGCGCAATGACGACGATCTTCGTCTCGATGACTTCAAGGCGGCTGCAGATACCTATCTGGCTCCAGTGGCTCAGGCCGTTGCTGCGCTTCACAGCAATGACCCAGGACGGCTATCAATGTACGAAGACCTTTCTCCGGAGGACCACAGCTTTTGGGCTCAGTTCTGGAGCAACATTTCGCGGAACTGAGGGACTGCCAGCACAGCCCCTTGCTCCAGTCTGACGGGGAGCCGACCTTTCGCTTGGCGCGCCCTTGGCCGGATGCTTGTCTTCAGACTCATCCGCCCAAGGGCTATTGCCATCTTTGGACTACATTGACGCATCAGCGCATCAAAACGAGCCTCAGTGACACCCGCTATCTTCAAGCAGGACGTGTAGGGCAGCTTGTCCAGGTAGTACGCTTTCAACGCTGCGACAGGCCCAACATCAGCCGTCTCATCCCACTCAGGTAGGCTGGGTAACCCAAGATCACACAGCGCCTTTCGTACCGTATGAAGCGGTAACTCAAGCAGCTGCGCGACTGCTGAATGAACTCCCTTCGCTGCGACATACTGCGCCAGCAAATCATCTACTCCTGGAACACTCGGTTTCGCTAACCGTGGCCGCCATGACGGCGCTACTTGCCCATTGCAGGCGTCAACCAAGGCGTGCAAGGCTTGGTCAGCGCTCTCAAACAGGACAGACAGCACGAGCAGGTAGGCGATCACAGACGAGGCTGATTTGCGCAGGTAGAGGGTTCCATCCACCTGGTGGAGATAGCTACCTGGATCCTTTGCAACCACTTCGTGAAATACGGTACCAAGCCACTTCTCTGGAAACAGCTCCTTTATCCGATCACTGATCAGTGTCCCTTGTTTCGAACAAGCGTTAGGTTTGAAACCCTGCGCACTCCCCGTATCGCGAAGAAGTGGAGCGATGAGGGCAACATCGAGAGGAACCGGCCGATCATAGAGAGCCGAGGCAAGTTCTAAGAACCGATTCACATGTGCATTGTTGACTGCAGGCGTTACCCAATCTTGGGGTATTTGCTCTGATTTCCCGATATAGGCTGCAGGGGAGTCAAGGAAAGGATCTTTTCCGGCGACGAAGCTCAGTGGCTTCGAGTGTTTGGAACACCACAGCTGACCTGGAGTCTGCAGGTCCCTGCGCCAATAGGCGGTCCCATGAAACTGAATATCGGCTCGCACGCACTCTTCGCAGAAGAAGGCCGCCGGATACTTTCGCAGGGTGCCACTGACATACAGCAGGCTTGTGCGTTCACCACATCCATGAACAAGCTTTGGAAGATAGGAGGTAATCCCTCTGCGCAATGGTAGGGTCGTATGACGCTGCGCGAAGTTCTCGGTAGTCATTCCCGCCATCCTGCTTAGAAGCTCGTGCGTTGTGAGGTCACGGCGTGTCCGCCCTTCCTCGCCAAAGTGCGCAGCAATCGCCTCCACCGCGTCCTTCGGAGTGCGGTATCCATTGATCCGCATGATCCGCCCCAAGTAACCACGATCCATCTCTTCTGGAAATGGAGCTGGTTGCACAAGCATGTTCATCAGCTGTCTCCGTATCAGATCAAGCGGGTTTGAGAATTGCCAAGGATCGAATCACGGCAGCCAATGCCTTGGCATGCGAAGCAGAACCATCCCAAGTGGCTTGAAGCGCCTCAATCAACTCCCGATTACTGCGAACGGTATCGGCGCTGATGCCACCCTCGAAGCGCTCCACAAAAAGGCACACCTCTTCAAACAGACGTGAGGCTCTGACGCCCTCTCCTTTGAGAATGCGGCTGACTTGAGATTGACTGGCCCCTACGTGGGCGGCGATGTCCGCTTGGGCTATTCCATGGGTCAAACAAATACGACGAGCGTTTGCTGCACGTGCTTTGACTTCCGATTCAATCATGCACAAAGCATAACCTATTGCATATATGCATATCAAGTACGAAAAGAATCCGACAATGGATGTGCCTCAGCGAAAAAGATCTTGGGACGGAAGATGGGCACTCAGAGCGGCTTTGATGGCTTCAAGAGTGCGCGGCAATCGGGTCAGTTGGGCCTGCTTGGCCCGCAGGTCAGGTATTTGCTGACACAATTGCCAGAGGTATATGCGCGATACGCCCTGCTCCTCCATCAGGCGCAATGCTGCTTCACGAACCAGGATGCATAGTTGCTCATCTCGGGCTACCCAATCCACTGAGGGTGGCCTGGAGCGCTGGGATTCAGGAAGTGGATCCGGTTTGTGAGCGTCCAACCAGGCGCGGTCATTTCGATAGAGCCACGCATAGGTGCGTGGATCCATGGTGCGCATCCACTTGATCCCGAGATCTCCTGAGGATTGCAACAGCTCAAGCCAAAGATTTCGAGCATGGGTCCTCGCTTGTTCGCTTCGCGCTTCAGACCAGTCTGCATGCAGCCTTGCGTCACTGAGCAGCAAACGGGTGATGGTCCCGACAGAGACTCCGACTCGAGATGCCACTTGTTCTTTGTCAGCCCCTTTGCGTAGGTCCCGGATAGCTTTGGCACGCACCTCTGTGGACAGCTTCTGTGGTCGACGTGAAATCGCTATCCCTGCCTTTGCAGCCCACATGAGCGCTGTTTGCGGGTCAACACCAGCAAGGCTCGCTGCCTGGCGCACCGATTCCCCCTCTTCCTGAATGAGACGATGCAGGTGGGCAACGCGCGGGTCAATGACGGGGAATCCGGGCAACACCTTGTTTGGGGCGGTTGATTGGGTGTGAGCACCCCTGGATTTCATTGCGAGTTCGAACCGTTGTGCAGTGCCGAACAGCCAATGGATAAGGAGCAGGTGCCTGAGGGGATGGGTTCCCGAGCGAGGAGGTCTCAGCAACCGACCCAATTGCGTCGCCATACCGTCCTCGTCTTGGGCGAGCGCCGCAAACTCCGGAATGCATCTGAATGCCTCGCAGTAGCTGAGGAAGGCTGTCGCGATCTGTCCAGTGCGCAAGCTTGCGGCTCCAGCAACCCATCCACGCGCCCGAAATTCGTCGCGGTAGACCTCGTGCAGATCTCTCAACATTAGTGGCTTGGAGGCTCCCGACTGAACAAGATGTTCAATGAGCTCTGCGAGACTTAACAGCACAGAGCACGAAGCTGCTTCAGGGGACTGCGTGCTTGCGGAATGCAAGTCAGCCAAGCGCGGCAAGAGCCATTGGAAGCGCTCGACTCCATTGGCTTTAAGGGCTGATTGAAGCAACGGCTGCTGGTGTGCCGTACACATCCACACACCCGGGAACTGGTGCTTCAAATGCCAATAAGCCCATCCAGTCTCGCGGAGGTCCTCCTCCATGCATTGCGGGCAGGCCTTGAGGGGATGGTTGGCGCGAAATCGGCTTGTGAGGATGCCCAGGCGCAGCTTCAGATGGGCCACAGTGGCACCGGACATACACGCGACAGCGTTTGCAGTCTCGTCTGGTGGGGCGAAGGCCGCGTAGAAATTGAGCAGCGTCCGCTCTCTCGCAATGGAATCGACCTCACCAAGCAATGCATTCGTGCGCTGCGCGAAGGCACCAAGACTATTGGGTAGATCATGGTGAACACCGGCACGCGCGCTACCGAACATCAGTTGGCAGGTTTGCGCAGCTGTGACATGCCCCCAAAGCTGGTGATGACGGCTAACCAGACTGAAGAATGTCTCGTCAGGCAGCCAGGACAGGAGCTGGTACTCGGGAAAGAGTTTGTCCGTTTCTGGCATCGCGGTAGGCTATGCCGAAGGAGGTCGCTCCGCAAGGTGTCTTGGCTTGCCGGATCGGGAGTCGCCGCCGCTGGTCACTCAGGTGAAGGTTCGGCTTGAATCGCCCCGGTTTTTGAGGAGGCTCAACACTCTGAGAGGATTGAGCCATGAAGAAGACGAACAAGTTCTCGCCTGAGGTGCGTGAGCGCGCCGTGAGGATGGTGCAGGAGCAGCGCGGGGAGTACCCATCTTCGCTCTTCAAATTAAGTCGTATAACGAGCTCGAAGACCGCGACAACCAGCTTGCTCGGAATCTGAAGGCGGGGCTGGTCGATGCGGAAAACTGCCTACCAGCAGGGTCTCGAGCGCTACTACATCCTGTTGTGCGGAGACTCCACGAAGCACGCCAAGCGCATCACCGGCATCACCAACGAATTTACGAAACTGAAGAAGGTGCGAGTGATAGGACCCAGGGACCTGCTGGCATTCCTGCGCATGCCAACCACGACCATCGCTGCAGTGATCGACCGACACTTGAGCAAAGATGATTACGTACGAAAGCGAGCGCGAGCTGACGCTGCTGGCTATAGGCCTCGGCAGCTGCACTTCATACTTGCATGTATCTGCTGGGCGCTCGACAACTCCTCCGACGTCTTACCTAGCGACTTCTTCGAGAACGACCCCCGCATTCTGGAGCTCGAAGAACGGTTCGGTGATGGGTCAGTTGTAGCTTGCCTCGACCGTTCAGCAGACTCGGATTTGGAGACGCATGCAGAGCCTTACTCGCGACGAGTGCGGCTTGAAGACTTCCAGGCGATACGCGCCCTCTACTACGACCTCCAAGTTCGGTATGAAGAATCGAGTGACGAGCTCTTCGATAATCTGTACGAGTTCTTGCGAGAGGGTTCTGACGATTCTGAGCGCGATGAGGACGAGTGAACGGGAGTAAGAGAGCCTCTAGTCAAGGGGCCGTAGTTTTCGCAGCCCTTTCTAGAGGGCTACAGCTTACGCGCCAGCTTTGCCCGCTGAGACAACTTTCGGACGGATAGGCCGCATTCACGGGTACTCATCGCCGCAACGGAGCCGGTGCCGTCAATCTTCGACAACGCCAACTCAACGCTCGATGCTCTCAAGAGGCAGTGGTGGTAACAACTAGTATCAAGCGGTGTGCTGATGCACTATAAACACTAACGACGTACGTGTTTGAAAAAAAGCCAGCTTGGTAGATCCAGAGTTACGCAAACGCGAGAGGGAAGTCTGTGTGGCATGACAATGAAACGACTGTCGACTATCTGAACTTTGGTGTAGTGGCAGATGCGTGCGCGAAGTTGCTTCAGCAAGCTCGAGGGGAGCCTATATCCGTTGGTGTCTCCGGCGGGTGGGGCGCAGGCAAGACCTCACTGGTGAAAATGGTTGCCCAGCGACTCGAAGCGCTAAATATGCCTGATGAGAACACATACGTGCTTGTCACATTCAACCCGTGGCTCTACCAAGATTTTGATAGCGCCCGCAATGCCCTTCTGCAGCTGGTAGGTGACGAGGTACTTGAGCGAGCACGGAAGGATGCCGTACTGTACGAGAAGGCCAAGCGCCTTCTGAAACGCATCAACATACTGCGGCTTGTCCAGCTGGGTGGTGAAGCCGCTGCTACCTATTTCACTGGCGTGCCTGTTGGAATAGTTGGTCGAGCCATGCAGAGGTTCGGGCTCATCGGCAAAGGCGATGAAGACGAAAAAGACGCTAACGGCGAGGACAGGAAGGAAGGCGAAGACGGTCTCCTCAAGCCGGCTGAACCGGTTTCCCTGCCCGGTGAGATTCAGGCATTCCGATTGGCGCTCGAGGCCTTGCTGGAAGAACTGAAAATCACCCTGGTAGTTTTCGTTGATGACCTCGACCGCTGCTTGCCCAAGACTGCGATTTCGACGCTTGAATCCATCCGCTTGCTGCTCTTTATCAAACGCAGCGCGTTCGTGGTTGCTGCCGACAATGACTTCATCAAAGGGGCGGTCCGGGTTCACTTCGCCGGGACTGGCATCAAAGACGAAGTCGCGACGAACTACTTCGACAAACTCATTCAGGTTCCACTGCAAGTTCCGCGGCTGGGAGTTAACGAAGCCAAAGCGTACATCGCGCTCTTGCTCATGCAGCGTGCAAGAGAGAACGAAGTCTTCGACCAGATGAAGTTCGAAATTGCTTTGGAAGCCATGTCCAAGAGACTGCGAGAAGCCTGGCGCGGCGATTCGGTGACGCTGGAGTTCCTGGAAGCGCAGGTAGGCGTCGGTGACCAGCACATGGTCGACTTGATGAAGCTTGCGGACGGGCTCGCGCCATTGCTGACGAGGTCTCTTGCAGTCGATGGAAATCCGAGGTTGATGAAGCGCTTTCTGAACACCGTCTTCCTGCGGTCCAGCTTGGCGGAACCCCAAGGTATCAAGCTTGACCTTGAGGCACTTGCGAAGTGGCATCTGCTCGAGCGTTGTGCGCCAACACTTGCCTCGGCGCTGGCCAACATGGTTGCGTCCGAGTCTGACGGACGCGTGGCTGCGCTGAAGGCTGCCGAGGACGCCAACGCCTTGGCGCAGGAGCTCGCAGCGCCCTTCGATGCCAATGACCCGTTTGTGCACCAGTGGCTTGGGCTCGCCCCGCCGCTCGGCGGTGTGGACCTTCGTCCATTGCTGCACCTTAGCCGAGACACTGAAACCCGCGACTTCGGTACCGACAATTTGACGGCGGTTGGTCGTGACCTTCGTGACGCCCTTGCGGCAGCGACCGCGCGAAATGCCCCCCTGACAGAGGCTATCACCAGGGCTGGTGCGGTCCAGGCTGGCTTAGCGATGACTCGAGCATGGGCGCTCCAAGCATCGAAGCGGACCTGGCGCAGCGCAGCAGATGTGCTGATGCTCATCGAGACCTGCAAAGTGTTCGCGCAGCATGGTCCTATGGCCGCGGAATTGCTGTCCAAAGCCCCCGTCGCCTCCATTGGCAGTGGTCTCATTCCAGAGCTCCATGCCCAGCAATGGGCAAAGCCCGTATTCGATGCGTGGCTCGTTCATCCGGACATCGACGGGAACGCGAAGCGCGCAATCGAGCAGATGAACAGGAGGGTTCGCTGATGGGGACGTCTACTTCGAGCAAAGGGGGCGGACCACGCTCTCCATTCGACCCCGAATGGTTGGACGGCCCCGCCGAAGGAGATTCCGGTGGAGACGGAAATGGGCAAGGTGAGCAAGACGGTGGTGACAACGGAGGGGACGGCGCACCTCAGGGCGACGGGGCACCGGGTCAACCGCTACCTCCCGTAAATCCTTCGCGACGACTTGCAGGAGCAAGGACCGCCATGTCTGGGGCGCTGGGAGGTGGCGGAAGGGGCGACTTCAAGTCCGCTGCGAAGCGAATGGTTGGGCGAGGGATGGGTGGGCCCGCCCGTGCTGCCAACACCATGCGTTCTACCGCGCAGGGCGCCGGTGCACTGGGTCAGTTCCTGACCCAAGCGCGTGATGGAACCGACCCAGGCGTCGTCGACTGGGTCCAGCGTGTCCGCGCGGCCAACCTCTCGGCGAATGACCTCATCCTGGAAGTTGTCAAGCAGGTCATCCCGAATTCAGGCAGCATTGATGAAGAGTCGCTTCGCAACGCAGCTACGGAGACGTTCTCCATGCTGTATGAAACGTCGCCCGATGTCGACATCTTCAATCTGACGGACCAGCAAATCGCAGACGTTATTGGCTTTACCGTCGCCAACGACATCTGCAATCGCGTGGACCTTCTCCTCGGCCAGAGCTATGAGAAGCTGAAGTACACACCGCAGCAGGTGCAGTTGTGCCGTAATGACATTCGCGAGTATGTGCGCGGTCTGGTACGAGTGGAGCTGGACAAGTTAGGGCCACGACCCGTCGATTCCCACGGGCTGGCCCGTGACGTCCTTGCTGCAACTTTGGAGGTATTCGGCGAATGAAAATCTTATGCACAAGCATTGATAGTCTGCCGGTAAACCTTCAGCCTGATGAGCAGGCCTTCTCGTTTTTCAAACCATCCGGTCGCGAAGGCGTAGGCAACATCGCCAACAAGTGGAAGCGGTTACTGAAGCGCAAGGGCTTCGCTCCCGACGCCGCGACCTGGGACTTCGTGCAGTTCTGCCTTGCCGTCTGCGCGGCCGACTTGGCTTGCCCGAGAGCGACCAGCGCTGATGGTTGGACTCGTGTCATTGAACTAACCGTCGGTTTGCATGAGCCCATGCGGTGGGTTGGATTCGAGGAGCACCTTGCAAAGATGCTCAAGTTGCTGACAGGCGACTACTGGACGCTCCATTTCGTCGCAGGGGGCGAAGCACCGCCTGCAGGCACAGTGACGGTAGTACCGCATGATTGCGTGTGCCTGCTTTCCGGTGGATTGGACAGTCTGGTCGGGGGCATCGACCTCGTGTCCCAAGCCCGACGGCCGGTCTTCGTTTCTCAACTCGCCCACGATGACTCGCGTCGTCAGGTGTCATACGCGGCCAGGCTGGGCGGTGCCAATGCACATTGGCAGTGGAGTCACGGCATCAGCTTCCCGGGGGCTCGTGAGCCATCCACGCGCGCTCGGTCCTTGGCCTTCTATGCCTTCGCTGTCTTGGCTGCCTCTCGGATTGCAGGAGAGCGTGTTCAGGTGTTCGTGCCTGAAAATGGATTCATCTGCATCAATCCGCCTTTGGTACCTGGTCGTGTGTCGAGCTTGAGCACCAAAACCACCCATCCCCAGTTCATTGGGATGATGCAGGAACTGCTAGACGGGCTTGGAGTTGGCGTGGCGCTTGAGTTGCCCTACAGGTTCAAGACCAAGGGTCAGATGCTCCAAGAGTGCCTCAATCAGCCACTTCTGGTAGAGCTTTCGTCCGACACCACGAGCTGCGGCCGCTTTCGGACCTACAACCGCACCCACTGCGGGCGCTGTATCCCGTGCATGATTCGTAAAGGGGCGTTCTATGCATGGGGGCCGGCGCGGGATGGGACAAAGTACGTCCACGATTCCCTTGCGGAAGCGGACAAGTCCAGCGGCCCGGACGACGCAATGGCTGCAGCGCTCGCGGTGCTCACCGTAGAGGAACGAGGACTCGACCGATTCCTGGGCGCAACGCTCGGCTTCGCCACGGCGGACGAGCGGTCTTCGTATCGGCGGGTCTTGAGCGACGGGTTGGCCGAGGTAGAAGCGATTCTGCGGAGGGATGGCGTGCTTTGATGGACTTCCATTGCCATCTCGACCTTTACCCGGGTGCCAAAGCGGTCTCGGATGAAGCTGCGCTTCGCAACGAGTTCACGTGGCTCGTTACCACGAGCCCTCGAGCCTATGAAGCCACGTCTAAAGTTCTTGGCCATGTTCCGCGCGTGCTTATAACCCCTGGCTTGCATCCCGAGTTGGTTGAAAGCCGCACTGGCGAGCTCCCTCACCTGCTTAAGCAAATGGCTCTGGTGGCGGCAGTGGGTGAAGTTGGCATTGATGGTTCTTACCGCTTCAAATCCAGCCTGTCGACACAGAGGCAGGTGTTTGATGCCGTCGTGTCGCGCAGCAGGGAGCTCGGCGGCAGAGTCCTAAGCATCCATTCGCGAGGTGCTGTCAGAGACGTTCTGTCCATTCTGCTCAAGTACCCCGGATTTGGCACGGCTGTACTTCACTGGTTTACTGGGACCATCGCAGAGATGGACGCTGCGTACAAAATGGGGTGCTGGTTCAGCATAGGGCCTGCCGCGTTCGAGAGCGCGGCCGGTCGCGCTCTCGCCGCTAAGCTGCCGCGCGATAGAGTCGTTCCCGAAAGTGATGGACCGTTCGCCGAAGAGAATGGTGCACCCGTTCAGCCGTGGAGCATGGGAAGAACGGCACAACTGTTCGCCCCGCACTGGGGATGCACGGAGCACGAAGCGTTGGTAACGCTGAATGCCAACGGAAAGAGGTTGTTGCGCGCAATGGGCTGGACGTCTTAGCGAGTTGCCAAAAGCGGACGGCCTTGCGGAGAGTTTGAAGTCTGTTCCTGACCATCGCATTCGTCTAGCCACACCGAGTGAGTGGCAGAAACCAGCCTGAGGCTGTCACAGCGGCGGCCTGCTTCGAAGCGTATGCGATCTCCCACCTCGTTGGGCATTGCACCCGAAAGCTGCCATTAAATATTGCAAGTCAAGAGTTGTCGAGTGTCAATCTCGACGGATTTAGGTGGCGTAGTCAATGCAAATGTCAGGCTGATCTGCCAAACAATGACTAAATCCATTCGAGCGGTGATCCTCCACTGCGAGGCTAAGATTCGCGGATAACTACATGTACGTTGGGATTGACCTTACGCATCTGAACGATCGCCTCACGCGAGGGCGCCGAAAGACCTTTGGGCGCGATCAAGATGAGGATGACTGGGGCCTGAATCTCCATCATGAATGCGACAGCCCTCAGCAAGTTGCTATTCGACCTTACCAATGAAACCTCGATACCGATGCGCTCGCCATTTGCGTCGCCAGACGGCCAAGCAAGCATCATGTCAAGGTGACTTCTTCGCGATGCAGTGTCGTAAAACGGATTTATGAAAGTCCCTCCGGACAGTGCTCTGTCGCTATGGAAAAGCTCAATAAGAGCTGAGCGCAAGTTATCTAAGAAATGGGATTCCGTCCATGCGCCGAGTAGCCCATTGTTCGGCTGCCAACGTTCGAGAAACTTGACAATCTTCTGAAGACGGCTGCCCTGGTCGAGCGGCGACTCTTGGGTACCGTTCTCTATGCGTCGAACTTCGAGCACGTCAAGGCCAATAGCAGCTTCGAGCACCTCAGCGTGAAATAACTTTTCAAACAGCTCGAACGCTCGCAATGAGCTCTGTAGCGTCAGGATGATGCTGCCTTCGCGAACACTGCGCAGTCGCGCGTCCGGTACCAGACGCCGAATCGCATCAAGGACACGCTGAACATCGTCTTGCGACGAAGCACTGCCTGCTTTGGCGATGCGCACCTCCCAACCCACGACTTCCTCGGTCGCTCCTTGGCTGGCTTGGTCGAAGAGCAACTCCGCGAGAAGCAGTTGGTCCTCTGCTGAGAGGGGCGTTCGATGCCCCTTACCGCCCCGGCGGATCGAGATTTTTTTGTAGAGCGCGTGGAGTTTCGGCTCATCTTCCCGCCAACCATTGAGCAGGGAGAACATATGTTCTAGACCGTGGCGCGTGTCGTACCACGCGCCTTCGGGCAGATTGGGGGCAATCTGCGCAGCGCAGCGCATTAACGCCTTCGGCATCGGGTCGGTGCCGCGGTATTCAGACAAGCCGCCGGTGCTGTTCGCGCTCACCGCGAGGTATTCGTTGCGTAGCTTTTGGCAAAACTCAATAGCCTGACGTCGTGAATCAACGATCGCGCGTTCACCTGCGCCATCAAGCCCGAGGCGGATTTCGTCATTCGCCAAATCCAAGAAAAAGTTTTTGTCGAAGAAACTGCGCGCTCCACTCTTGTGGACGTTTGCTGTGATCTCTAAAGGCGTAAGCGCCACGACACTGACCCCTGGCTCATCGCAAACTTCTCTATGAAGCTGAGGGATCATATCCAGCTCAAGCCTCGCCTTGCGGGATTTCAATGCCGAAAGCAACTCAAGCCGTTCAACCGGGGAGAGGCTATCTGGAATCACACAGACGATATCCAAATCGCTCCGAAGTGCGTCGAACTGTTCGCCCTCTAGATAGATCGCGCTACCGAAGAGATAAAAGCGGCATGACTTGAGCTGCTCACATTTAACGGACTCTTGCGCCCACTCTCTACAGAGCTTGATCGAGTCTTCAGCGTCGGGGTACCAGTCACTCATGGCATTGGAGATTAGTCTAGTCTGGCAGTTTAAAGGCGGATGTCAACTGCGCCCTGCAACGCAGCACCTATGTCAAGGAAATGTGAAGAATTTGCGCAAGCCCCTAGGATTCAATGACAAGCATCGACTCGCCATAAAGGAGTCGCTGGTGAACTTCAGCCGCCAGCCCATTGCTGTTGTGGTCGGCCAACCTAAGCCACTATCTGGGAGCGTTATGCCAACTCCAGACAGTCAGAGATATTGTCAAAAATGCGTAGACGGTGCACTGAGACTGAGGAACCTGTACGCAAGCCGCCAGCATTGCAGCGGAATGCGTTCAGGGAGATACTTTTGTATTAGAAAGCTGTTTGGCACTGCCGTGGTGCCCACGTCGTGGAAGCGACGCCCATCTCTGCTCTTCTCTTGCCAGCATGTCTCCACCTGAAGCGAATCAAAGAAAGCAACCCAGCACCACCGAACGTGGTGATCGATTCAGAGACCTCGTGTGTGATCTGCTCAGGACCAAGTATCCAAACTTGCGAGTAGAAGTTCGCGAATCCGGCACCAAGGTGGACATCCGCTTCACACGCGAAGACTTCGGAAAGACCGAGATCTGGGCCGTGGAATGCAAGGACTACAGCAGCCGGCTAGACAAGAACTATGTGTCTTCACAGGTCTATCCGCAGTACGAGGTCATGCGTGACAAGGGGCGGGTCGACCGTATCCTTATCGTAAGCCGCAGTGGTGTTTCAACAGACGCGCAGGAATTCATCGATAACTGGCGTGGCGCCTCGCACCAGACCTACGATCAACTGGCCGAGTCGGTCTTCGGCATTAAGCCGTACATCACACACCTGGCAGCATTGCGGCCCACCGATCTGACCGAATACGTCGAAGCACGACTAGAAGGCTTCACAGAACCAGCCATCCAGATCGTCGAGAACTGGCTACAAAGCGATGAAGGACCAAGTCGGGCGATCCTAGGGGGATACGGCCAGGGCAAGTCCAGTTTTGCCAAGCGACTTGCTGCCCACTTTGCCAATCTGCACCTGGACGACCCCACCGCTCGCATGCCCATCCTACTGCGACTCGGTGAGGTGGTGCATGAGACCCAACTCGAGGGACTTTTTGGCAAGGAGTTCACCTCCCGCTTTCCCTGCGTGGGGTATCAGTACGCGACCCTGGAGTACCTGAACAAGCAGGGCCGTCTGTTCATCATCTTGGATGGGTTCGATGAGATGAAACACGCCATGACATCGGCGGACTTTCTCAACAATTTCCGCGAATTCAACAAGCTGTTGGTGGGTAAGGCAAAAGTGTTGCTACTGGGCCGACCTAATGCGCTGCCTTCCGATGAGCGAGACGTGGTATTTCGTGGCATGACCAAGGTTGGCGGGCAACTCGTCGCTAGCGCGGACTATCCGCCCTGGCATGAGTGGAAGATGGCTTTCTTCAACGCAGAAGAAACTTCCAGGCTTCTGACCTCCAGTCTGCGGGTCAACCAGATCAAGCACGAATATAGCCAGCGCTATTCTTACCAACCGGACTTCATCGAAAAGCGTTGCGAAGAGATCTTTGCACAGGTGCCAGAGGATCTGCTGCGCCGCCCTGTCCATGTGCAACTCGTCGCGGATGTGGCCGCTGATCCCAACTTCGATCTGCGCGGATTCAATGCTCATCGTTTGTATGAGCATTTCATCAGCAATATGGTCCAACGCGACACAGTGCAGAAGGCCGCGCGCAGGCCCATTGCCTTGGAGGCCCGCCTGCAATTCCAGCGTGAACTCGCCTGGTGGGCATGGCGCAAACCTGACGGCACGCAGGGCAGTTTCTACCGGCGCGAACTGCCAGACATGCTTTTACATGACCTGCCCAATGGCAATAGCGCCGACCAAGAGGGAAAACGCAATGAGTACATCGTCTCGACCTTGACGGAAGAAAAAGAGTCCGGTGTGCTCTTCTTCGCGCACCGGTCCTTCCAGGAATTCTTGGTCGCAGAACGCATGCGGCTGGTAAAGCCTTCACCAGCGGCGCATGCCGACTACTCCAACAGCCTAACCGACGATGTTGCAGCCTTTCTACGCTTGGCACCTGATCAGGGATTCATCCTGGACTGGTATGCCACCCTGCAAGGTGCTGCGGGACCCATCGCCTTGGGCTACCTTGATTTCTTTGCTTCGTTCGAGGAAATCAGCCACCAGATCACCACACACACGTTGTCCGGAGATGTTGCGGCCGTGGATGCTTGGAGCGCCATCATCCTGCATCACGCTACTCGGAAACGCACGCCGGGGGCGCTAGAGCCCGCTCGCCTCAACACCATCATGGTGAGCCTCGTCAAACAGGGCAATGTCGGGGCGGCCGCAGTCGCTGCGCTTTCCCTACTGGCGGACTGCAACGAAGCCGAGCGTGGCCAGGATCAGTTACGTGCCCAGATTGTTGGTGCGGTGATTGAGCGCTGCTTGCGGATGGCGCGGACCGATACCACCAAGGGAAACCTACTTATCGACAAGGCTGAAGCTAACTTTTCCTCTGAGTGGATGGCCACACTCGAGAAAACCGTTGCCAAGCATGCGCACACAGACATGACGGTCAGCTGCGGGTTCGACACTTTGGAGCGCTTGTGCGCCTTGCAACTGCAGGGCAAGAGCAGGGGCCCCCGAATTGGGGTCGCGCCAGTCAATCCGATCACCTTGAACGACGCCCCCATGGGGCTCAGCGTGATGCATGACGTTCCGGCCCCTCAGATCTTTAGGTATGTCGACGAGGGCCTTGTGAAAGATCATGGCGCCTACCTGCGTGCAAGACGTGACCGCTTCCCCATCGTTCTTGTCGACGTTCGCTCACGCCACTCGCGTGCCTGATAGCTGCAGCCTGCCATGACCGGATCATGAGCCCTTGCAGAATCTAACCAGTCCAGCGGATGCAGCGACAAAGCGGTGTGGCTCGCTGTCTTTGCGACCGCCAATTTCAAGCATCTGCTTGGGAAACGATCCGGCTTCGCACTGAGGTCGGCTTTGCATTGATGCCTGACAGCTTTCCTGGTGTCTGCTCTTGGGCGACGCGGTCGTTCAGAGCGGAATGGGTCAAAGGCTGCTCCCAGCCTCTTGCAGTCATCGGAGCGTTTAGGGGCTGCTCGGACCGCAAGAACTTCTGGGAAAACCAAAAAAAGAGCGCTCACCTTGAGCGCTCTTTTTTGTATAGCAACAAGTCCAGTTCAGACCTAGGCGACATCCGCATGTATTGGTCTTCTTTACCCGTTGAATTCGAGTTTACGACTTTACAGTTACAAATGACCGCCCCGCAAACCCGCATGAATGCTAGAGGTCTGTTTACGACTTTATTTGCGAGTTTACGACTTTAATTACCCGGATTAATTACAGGCTCTATTTACAGGTTACAGAGTTTATTTTTACGATCAACGCCCTTATTCGACTAATGTTTTGGACTTTTTAAACAATTTTTATGGACTTTTTTGGTGATTACCTCAGAATGGACGCGTGCATTGGAAACCAGACCCCCTCCTCTACCCCAGCCATTTAAGAGCACGCGTCAAGAGGGGACGAGGCCTGCTCCAGGGCGCCGAGTACCTGCCTTGGCTTTACATACGCGACGTTCCTTCACGCGGCACTTCGTTGGGTGGGCATGGCATCGTTACGGGTCGCCCGCATCAAGGTCTTTCCGATCTGGAGGCCACCTATCTGTACCTTATGGAACGTCGTGAGAGTGTGGTGGACATTCGAGAGCAATGGCCTATCTTGGATTTGGATAGGACTCTAGAGCTCTGTACGGAACTTGAGGTTCGACACATATATAAGAGAGGGTTGCCGGAGCCCTTCACGATCGACTTTCTGATCACGGAACTGACGGCGGACGGAAAGAGCTACCGTGCAGCGAGCGTTAAGACTTCTGAAGATGCGGCCGATCCGTCAAAGAGATTGCGTTTAGAGGTGGAGCACAGATGGTGTCAAGAACGAGGCATACCTTGGACTTTGGTAGATACGTCGCGCTTCAATAAGACACTACTTGAAATCCTGCGCTTCATGCGTGGGTGGTTTCGCCATCGTTTCAATCCGGAAACACAACTTGATCCACGCTTCTTACTTGCTTTCGAGAGCTTCTACAAAAGCAACGAGTTGCTCAGTGAGTTAGTGGCAAGGCTCACCAAGACTCTTCGACTCCCCAATTCGCAGGTGCTGGACATGTTTCGGTACTGTGCTTGGTCAGGTCAAATAGATATCTCGCTTGGTCATCCGTTGGCGCTCAATCGACCACTGTTTTTGAATCAGAAGAAGCGATGACTGATTTTCGCGCGCTACCCAATCAGCCAACCCTTCATGTAGGCTTGGCACTGCATGACTCCGAACGACCAGGTCGGTATCTTCGCCTAACTCATATTTTTGAGGATGGGGTATATGCGATGTGGGTGGGCACACCCGAAGAAGCCAGGTATGCCAAACGACCGATTTTCTATTCTTGGAATCAACTTAGCGCGCTCACCTCACCTACATCGAAATGGGGTCGCATAGTACTTCCACAACAGCTCTCCGTGCCAGCCGAAAGCGGTAGTTCTCAGGCAGGAAAAATTCAATCAGCATGGGTCCAGATCGCGCCTGTAATACAAGCATTTGAAAATAGGACGAACCTATCGAGACATCACTTTACCGCCTTAATTCGAGAGAGAGCTTTAAGCATAGACGTTGCGGAAAAGACGCTGCACCGTCTCATCCTTCGTTACTACTACTTCGGCAGCACAAAAATAGCACTGGTTGCACTGCCTCGCGGCCCCAAGCGCACCACGAGGGGTCGTGAAGAGTCAGGTGAAAAAGACCATGCAAATGGCGAAATTCCGGATAAGGCCAATAATCGCCGCGGCCGGAAAACTATTCTGAGCGATGAACTAGGTCCTAACAATTTTGTTGTCACTCCGGATGATGTCGACGACATGCTCAGATGCTATAAGCAATTGCTCAGAAAGGGGCCAACAAATAAGACCACTGCGCACGAAACCTACTTAAGCACTTTTTTCCAGAAGAGCCACCCTGATACTCATCGCCAGTACATAAAAAAACAGATATCAGAGCCAGTAACCTATCGCCAGTTTTGCTACTACATAAATGGTGAGTTGCAGCTTACGGAAGACTTAGCACGAAATGAGCGCAGGCTTCGTCGTGACCCTGCCAACACCAACTCGCTAGTTTCGGCAGGTCCAGGTGAAATATATGAGATCGATTCTACCGGAGGGCGACTCTACCTAGTCTCCAGCGAAAAAAATCCTGTAGTGGTAGGCAAACCAACCATTTACTTCCTAATTGACCGGTGGAGTAGATTTGTCGTCTCAGCGTACATCTCTTTGCGCGCGCCTTCGTACGAGGAAGTTCGCAATACGCTCTTAATTGCATTTACCTCTCGCGAAAAACGCTTCTCGAGATTGGGCATAGAAGTTTCTGACAATCAATGGCCTATAGGCTGCATTCCAGCCGTTATCTGTCCTGATCGTGGATCCGACTTCATGAGTGGATCTATGTTGCAAAGCGTGGTCGATGATCTGCGCATCGACCTGACGCCACTCCCCCCTCTATGCCCAGACGGCAAAGCAATAGTAGAGAGGCTAATCCGCACTATCAAGCAGCGCATGGCGGCATCGGGGATGAAAGGTGTTTACGCAGACCGTCCCTTAGATCCTCAATCAAGAAGGGCCGCACGTAAGGCTGAAGCTGCTGCAGTGCACACACTTGCGGATGCGTACCGAGCGTTAATCGAAATTGTGAAGGACTACAACAACCGTCCCCATCAAGCCCTCAAGCGTCGAAAAATCCTTACACAACACGGCATCGAACCTACGCCGAAAAATGCGTATGTTTGGGGACTCGAAAACATAACGGGACTTCGGTCTGCACCGTACACGGAAGAAGACTATTACCGACTGTTACTCAGTTCAGATAAAGCGAGTATTTCAGGAGGTGTTCTTCGCTACAAGACTCGTGTATATCATCCCTCTAACGAGGCCGCAATCGACTACATCAGGCGATCGCCCAGAAACAGGCCTTCTCTGGACATCCGACTCGACAAGACGCAGCCAGCGGTAATCATGATAGCGAGCAGACACGGCGAATGGCCGTGTTTCGTGATGGGCGCTGGTGACGCAAGGGACAGCGAAGGAATTTCAATTGACGAGGAGGAGGCCTTCGCGGCTGTCAATGCACGCCTTTGGGCCCGCTCCGACCATGAAAGTCGACGCGTACGGGTTGCCGCAAAGGCGGCCAAGCCTGTCAACAACCGGCATAAGAGCGCCCCCGCCGAACGTTTACCTAATGTTGATATGCAACGAGCTAGGTATCAAGAAACCGCAAAACTCAAAAACAAGTTGCATGCCCAAACACACACAGAGTTCGAAGAGCACACGGCCAGTGCGTCCGTTGGGAAAAGCTGGAGTGAAGTGGAGCGAGAGGAGAAGGCTCGATTGGTAGAACTAGTGAAGCTAAACAGGAGCAAGCGATGAAGGATGTTGAGATATTCCCTGCGGTGTATCACGATACAGGAGTTTCTCGATTTGCAGGCAATCCGTTCATTGAGGCAATGCCGCCTCTGGAGCAAAGCAAAAGTGACTTTCTGACTAACCTCGCGCACTACCCAGCGAAGCCGTCGGCAACGCTTCGCAGGAGTAGCGAGGTCGTTCGACTGATGGAGCTGTCCACCATCAACGACATCGTCTACCCTTTCCCTGAATATCAAAAGGCTGGCTTCACCCTGGCCAAGATGGCCCGCGACACTTATGTAGCGCGCCACCCTTTGACTACGATGGACCGGCAGAGGAGGCACGCCATTGCCACCACCGGAACCAATGGTCTACCAATGCCCGCTGACTGGAAACCTTCGGCTAAAGGCTACTTCATGATGTCTGTTAGCGGGCAAGGCAAGACTACTTTCGCAGCTGCAGCTTTGCTGAGATACAAGCAGGTTATTTGCCACTCGAATTATCACGGAGCTGATCTGAAATGCCATCAGGTCGTATACGTTCTTCTCAGAGTGCCTCACGACGCAACACTCAAGTCGTTGTGCCTGCAATTCTTCAACGAGATCGACCGACTGCTAGGAACCGACTATTCGCGGAAGGCGGCAGCGCTACGCAATATTGCGCCCATGGTCGACTTGATGAACAAAGTCGCAACAGCTGTCTCCTTGGGCTTTATTGTCGTTGATGAAGTTCAGAATTTGCGCAGCGCGCGCGCCCAAAATGCGGAGCTTGTACTAAACCTATTCAGTGAAATCATTGAGCGGCTCGGCATTAGCTTGTTGGCGCTTGCAACACCAGCGGTCCAAGCTGTCGTAGAAGGAGCGGTACGAAACACCCGCAAACTCGCTTCCTTCGGGAGCTTGGTAATTGAGCCGATGGCAAGGAATAGCCCTCAGTGGGAAGAATTCTGCGATACGTATTGGGACTATACGTTTGTCAAGACAAAGACAAAGCTGACGAAAGAAATCCTTGATGCTTGGTACACGGCCTCAGCGGGAAATACGGCCTTCGCGGCGCTCGCGTTCACACTATCTCAGCACAATGAGATTGGCGGGCGCGAAATTATCGACGCTACTGCGTTTCAGCGAACCGCGGCGACTGACATGGCATTTCTTGGACCGGCAATTGCAGCCTTGCTCAGCAAGAACCCTGCAAAGCTTCGAATGTTTGACGATCTGCTGTTCAGTCCTAGGTACAAAGCTATGCGCGCCCTGCTTGGGGCAGAGGAGCCTGCTCGACCCAAAGGGGTAAAAAACGAAGAGTTTGACGATGTACACGAAGAGAGCATGCCCCCCAGTCCCGCTGCGACAAAGAACAAAAAAAGGGCCTCGCCTCGGCCGGTTGACCTCCCCTTAGAGGATCCGCTGGCCCGCTGAGACTACTTGCTGATTGACTGGAGTTAGCAAACGTGCACCGCGCTCGCCTCGCTTCAACAACTATCTGCTACACGCCTGAGCTGCACCATGACGAACTGCTGTATTCATGGCTGTGCAGGTTAGCAATCTTGAATGCGTGGGGAACGGGCCGAGACGCAGTGAGGAAAATTTTTGGCGGCAGGACGGTTACACCCAGCCTTACCCTTCCCAGTCACTTCGATGCCATGAACGAGCGATGCGCGGGGGCGCTGCCACACGACTCTTTCGCCGATCTTGTGGAAGTCAGTACGCTGCTACCGTATCACAGGCCGTTCTTGGATCACGAGCGCTATGCACAACTAATGGAGGACTCGCGCTCAAGTAACTCCCTTGACTTGAAACTGCGGCTTGGTCTCGTTGCAAACCGGTTCGGAATCAACACGCCACACCGCTTTTGCCCCGCATGTGTAGCCGAAGATATTGAGATGAACGGCTGCCACTACTGGCATCGGCAGCACCATCTACCCGGAGTGAACTGCTGCGTCCGCCATTCTCTGCAGTTGCAACAACAAAGTGTCCCAAAGGAAGGCCTATTTGGCCAACCCCTAATGTATCCAGGCCTTCCTAGCGGCGAGGAATGCATAACCCCTGAATGTGGTTTTCAATTCCGATTTGCGCAACTATCAGCGGATCTCCTGCTGGCAGCACTACCGCCGATAAACAATGCCGATCGCTCCAACGTATATCGAAACCGCCTGTCGGCAAAAGGCTTTCAGTCGAGCCGTCGAAGCCTCGACTACCAATTAGTTGCAACTGAGGTGAGGCACTACTTTGCCGACTTCGCTAACTTTCAGCATCAATCACGACTGCTGCAGACCGCCAGAAGTCCTTTGCGCTGGATTGAAGATCTGGTTGAGCGTCCTGACCGCTCATTGCATCCGATATGCCACCTGCTGATGATTGATTTTTTATTTGGCTCCATAGCAGAGTTCAGCTTGACAGTTGACGCAGAGCGGTCTTCACGCGAAGCGACACGAGGAAGTGCGCACGCGATTCCTCGTGGTGAGACAAAGAAATCCCTACAAGTACCAGGCCTTGAAATAGAACATCTCCTACGCAACCCGTCATTGTCCTGCCGTCAGATAGCTCAACAAACGGGCAAGAGTGTCGGCACCATCGTCAAGTATCGTAGACAGCGAAAAATCGAAGTGAAAGAGCGTCGTAAATTCGTCGGCGCCCAAACTCGAACTTCGATAGGGCACGACTTGTTGTCAGGTTTGGAATTGCAGTCTATTGCCCTTCGTAATGGGGTTTCCGTGCAAACTATATATCGGGAATTAGCGTACGAGAAGGGCACCAAACTGCACCGCCAACGTTCACTTTTCATGGCACAACGAACGTCTCGGCGTGACCGGTGGATGGGAGTGTTAAAAACGCCTGGCGTTGAGGGAATCTCCAAAGCAAGGTCTCTGGGCTTTTCTGACTATGCTTGGCTCTATCGACATGATCGCAGTTGGCTACTTACTTCCAATGCGCAATATCGCAAATCGGTGAGCACGCGTGGTACGGTGAATTGGCCGGCCCGAGATCAGGAGCTCTGCTCGAAAGTTCTCACTAGGATGATCTTGCTATTAAGGGCTGAACCACCCATGCGAATCTCAGTAGCTCGGCTTTGCTCAGGGCTGGGGCAATCCTCTCAATGGCGCCGCGACAAACTACCCCACTTTAAGGCGCTCTTATCACGTTTTTCGGAGACACCTGAGTCGTTCAGAATTCGGAGGGTTAACTTCGCAATCGATTCTTTAGTGCAACGAGAGTCCGACATTAAATTATGGAAAATTCAGCGTGCTGCAGGCCTTCGTATATGGCCTGCGGACCTTATCGCGTACGCTCAACGACGAATCAACGAGCACACCTAAAGGTCTTGGGCACCAACTAACACTCTAAGCCCCTTCATGGTATTCCTGCCATACGTTCCCACCCCTTACCCAGACGAAGTTCTGTGCTCGGTTCTCACAAGATTTGTAGTTCACAATGGTGAGAGTGTTTTTCGAAAAATATCAAATTCTGTAGCCCACCTCAGTCCCAATCTTTCAATTTATCAGGCAAGCCCGCCTCATCCTGCAGTCGTAGCATTCATCACCGATCAAATGGGGCTACCAGGAAATGAAGTCACCGATAGGTTAACTACAAGTCAATTCTTTCGAGTATTCAACACGGCTCACAAGAGACCGCTGGACCTAGAGACAGCGGGGTATGGAACACGAAGTGGGAGACTTCGGTCCCTTGGATTCATTCCTTGCAATCACCAACCCGCTGTGCGTTTCTGTCCATCCTGTCTTGATGAGGACTTCAAAAAATACGGTGAGCCCTATCTTCATCGAATTCATCAGATGCAGCCCGCATTGACATGCACAGTTCATGAAGAATGGTTAAGAATTTCATGCCCCAAGTGCAAAATGCTTGTTGTGCCAATTAACAGAATGGTACTTCGACCTATGCCCATCGTCTGCGAATGCGGCGCGGATCTACGGTCATTGCCGGTCAGAAAATCGCCAGTAAGCAGTGCCTTCAAGCGATTGAGTAAATTTTGTGCGGATTCAATTTTTTCTAAAAATTCACTGTGGTCGCACGCTCAAGTCAAGTCCGCCGCCAGCGAAGCTCTTGGACTATCGCCGCATGACTTCTCCACAGGATATATCAAATCTCTTATCAAAGTTTACGGTAAGCCAATCAGCATTTCTCCTCACAAATTCGTTATCGCGCCGCCGAGCAGCGACTGCCATCTCAGACTCAATCTGGATTTGGGGAGGTTTAAAGCTGAGGACTTTGCATCCCTCTTCACTGCCGCTGGACTAACCTTCGACGAATCCGCACTATTAATTTCAAAAAAAAGAACTGTCGGCATTCACATCAAGCAAAGGAGTCCGAAGTACGTCTACGGTTTGAAGCACGCCGAAGAAGTCCTCCTCAACTTTTCAAAAGCATACCCAGGCGAGGTGGCTACGAAATTCCAGAGATCTCACCCTCGACTCTACTGGCTCCTGAGGATCCATCATCCAGATTCGATTAAAAGATGGTGTCCAAAGTTGAAAACACTGCCGCCCATTGATAGCGACAGAGAGAAGTTAGCCCGACTATTAAAGAAAAATGGAGATTTTAAAAAAATATTCGCCAGTGCATCGCGCCCGCTCTTTAGAGCAATTGTAAGGGACCAGGACTGGCTGATAAGCACTGCAAAATTAAGCCCATCAGATTTTACAGACCACCCACTCAAACCGATCACCAAACTCACATCAGGAAAAACCCCTGACTCCAAAAATTTGAGCACTCCCACCAACAGAAAAAAAGAACATAAAAATTCAAAAATAAATGATATTGAAAGAGACCTCGCATTCGCATTAATGAAGGCGATTCGCATAGAACGGCGTCCTCATAAGATCACCAGATCGAGACTTTCTCAACTATCCTCAAGAGGAGTTTCTTCAATTACCAGAGCAACCCCACCCGGCAGTAGGCTGCACACGATGATAAGCAAAATCAACGCCGACAAAGATCGTAGATTGGCACTGTGGGCAGCACAAGCGTTAGCTCTTGCAGGGGTAAATATGACGCCTACAACAGTTCTGCTAGCGGCAGGGCTCAACACGACTTCCCGTAACAGGGAACACGCGCGCTCTGCAATCGAATTGCTTTCAAGTGGATTAAGTCGTCAAGCAATTCGTGAATCTTTTAACACAGATCCAGAGCAGATAACCAGATTACACCGCCTCAACCGAGCCGATTAAAAACCTCTGAATTAATAAAAGCAACATCTTCTAGTCAAATATCGCGAATAATTATCCGAATAAAATGCTTCAACTGCTCTGCGGAGACGGCTTGCCACCGATGCTGATATCGTACCCCCGACGAACCCGACCTTCTCAGCGCCTAGAACTTCGAGGGGGCCACGACGGCATTTACAGCACCATCAAACACATAAATTATGACGACAGGGCGTAATTCACTCGTCGGCTGAACCTAAAAAGTGAGACATCAATTAAGTGATGCAGCAAAAGTGACTAAATTGACGATTACCCACAGGACCAACCGTTTTAAAAGCAATTGTCTTAGTGGCCATACAGGAGGCATGTGACGGCAGAGGTATATTGCTGCGGAAGCTAGATGCACTTGACCACAAAGTACACTGCAAGGTGACCATGCGTTCCGTGTCTACTTGGTCCGCCCTGAACAATCTGCAAGCCCTTGATCTGACACGTAGTTCTGCTGATTGATGGGTGCAGGATTTGCAAGGTATGGTTTTGCCAGTACCTGTTTTCTTGCAAATCGCTCCGAGGAGTACGATGGGTCCGAAGCCTTCGCAGCCGCAGTCCGGCGAGCTGTTCCGTCCGCGGCTGGACGAGCAGCTCAACATGAAGCACCCACTGGTCAGGCTGGCCGCGCTGATCGACTGGGCCGAGATCGAGCGCACCTTCGCGGTGTCGTTCACCTCCGGTCGTGGCCGTCCAGCCTTGGCTCCGCGCCTGGTGGCTGGGCTGCTGTACCTGCAGCACACCTTCGATGCCTCCGACGAAGCCGTGGTCAACACCTGGGTGGAGAACCCGTACTGGCAGCTCTTCTGTGGCGAGACCTACCTGCAGACCGAGTTGCCCATCGACCCGTCCAGCTTGACGCGCTGGAGTAAGCGTCCGGCAATCCCATCTTGAGATAGACCCAGCGCCGAGGCATCGTGTGCACGATGAAGATCATGCACATCATGGCGAACGAAGCGATCGCCCAACGTCCCAAGCGTCGCTATTACTCCCCAGAACTCAAAGCCCAGATCGTGGCCGAATGCCAGGTCTCCGGCGCGTCCGTGGCCGGCGTGGCACTCGCACACGGGGTCAACGCCAACATCGTTCATCGCTGGATGCGCGAGCAAGCGGACTCCCTATTGCCAGTGCCCCGGAATGAGTTCGTTGCATTGAATCTTCCACTACCAGTTGAACCTAGCCCTGCTGCTGACACCAGATCGCCGCCCGTGGCGCGCTCGATCCACGTTGAGGTTCGACGCAGTGCCGGGGTGGTCACCGTGAACTGGCCACTGGAAGATGCGGCGTCGTGTGCAGCGTGGCTGCGCGAATGGCTGAGATGATCCGGGTCGATGCCCTATGGCTGGCCACCGAACCGCTGGACATGCGAGCGGGCACCGAAACGGCGCTGGCGCGTGTGGTGTCGGTCTTCGGCGCAGCGCGCCCGCACCACGCCTACCTGTTCGCCAACAGAAGAGCCAACCGCATGAAGGTGCTGGTGCACGACGGCATCGGTGTTTGGGGTGATCTCACTTTCGGTGCAGATTACCCGGTTAGGATGCTCGGGTTAACCCTAGATTTGTGTTTTCTGAGGCTAGGTGGTCTGCACTCCTGGCAGTCTTTTCAAAGTGTGGTTTGAAGACGAGCTGTCAGTTGTGAACCGGTGGCCTGCGTGAGTCCCGTTCGCCCATCGACCAAAAACAACGACTTGCAGAACGGCCGATAGAGCCACGATCGATCATCCACCGCCACCCATCTGCGATGTGGCACATCGTTGGCCCAAAGCCAGGCATGGCACTCGGCCTCCCGCTCGTACCCCACCAGCGTATTCGGGACGTTCGTTAGATCGCAATATCTGGGGGTAACACCTTCGATCATGGCGGCAATGTCCGGAGAGAACCTTTCCAATAGATCCTCATAGGCCTGTTCCAGGCGCCAGGTGCTGGTGATCACGATCTGGCACTCGGGCATCCACGCAAGGGCATCTACATGAGCCCGTATGAGGCTGCAGGGCATTCGCTGTTCGAATGGGTTCCAATCCTGGAGTCGGTGCTCCAACCCCACCCAACCGTTGCCCTGGTACTGAGTAGCACCTGGTGCATTCGCCCCGGGTACAGCGCAACCCTTAAGCGCCTTCCAGCGTCCTTGCGTGCTCGGTTTATTGGCGGGACATACCACAGACGTGTGCATGGCGTGGACCCATGGAACCTGTCCATGTTCCGCACCACGCCCCGGGGCGTGCAAGTTCAAGAAGACGCTCAGCGTAGAAAACCCCAGCAGTGGATAGCGCTCGATGACGATCTGGAAGATTGGCCTGACTCCTGTCGGCAAAACCTGGTCGCATGCGAGGGAACTACGGGCTTGTCCAACCCCGAGGTACAACACGAACTGAGGGAAAAATTGCGCAGCTGTCATGTGGCCTTGTCGGCCAGAACCCCATAGCAGCTCGCGGGGTACGGTGGACTTAACAACGGTCCAACTATCGAATCTTCATTCGAGAAAACCCCCGCCGCAAGTGTCTTGGATGCAAGGTTAGACGCATCCTGAATGTACATTTTGACGAGCCCTCAATGTACATTTGGACGGTAAACGCACCACCGCTTTCCCATGCATAGTCCGACCATCCCGTTTCGCCTAGTCTCCACTCAGCGCGAAGAGCAATTGGCTCAATTCAACGCCAGGAAAGAAATTGCTTGGTTTGGGTTTAGGGGGGCGTTCGAAGAGCCAGGCTTGGCGATCATCAATTTCACCAAAATCGAATCTGGCCTTCAGGGAGGTGGAGGAACCTCCGCAATCAATGGCGGCGTTATCGCCGCAGGTTTTGATGCGGCCTTCGTGCTTGCCGGTCTGGGTCACTACGATTCCAAGGTCATCGTCACCCTGGAGTTGTCGGTCAAATTTTTGTCCCTTGCACTTGTCAACGAGTCGCTTGCATTCCAAGCGCATGTGGTTCGATCTGCTAAAAACTTCTCGTTCGCCGAGGGATTTCTCTCTCAGGCAGGTACAGGGCCAGCCCAGCATTTGGCAATTGCCACCGCCATGGTGGCGCCTGCGCGCTAGGCACACGGCGTGAAGGCGCAAGGCGCCAAAGGTGTCCTTCCCCTCGGCTGAGATGGAGATTTTCGACGATCGTTCACCCAAGGCGCGAGCGTTCTAGCTCGTAGAGACACCACCAGCACTGGGTTCGTTTGCTGCTTTCCGGTCTTCTATGCGATTGAATTCCGTGAGACCTTGACCTTCCCACCGTGGCAAGGTTCATAGTCAAAACGTGAATCAACCAAAGGAGGCTCACATGGTCCATTTCAATGTTCTTGATATGACGTGCGGCGGTTGTGCTCAGCGTATTCGTCGAGCAATAGCTCAGGCCCAACTGCCAGCAGGCGTCGAAGTAGAAATCGATGTGGCCGCGCGGCAGGTCCGCGTTCCTGGGCAAGCCGAAGACGACACTGTAGAGCTTGTTCGCTCTGCAATTGAGCGTGCCGGATACAAAGCAGACGCCGTGGTGGCGACTTCATCGCGCCGAACAACCGGTGGCTGCTGCTGTTCGTCTCGGTCCACAACCTCTGTTGATGTGAATCAAGGTGCTGCGAACCGTACGTCGTCATGCTGCAGTTGAACCAACAAGGAGACCATCATGCGTCTGAATATCGTCGCTGGGCTGTTGACAACCCTTTTCGTGGCGGGCTGTGCCGTCGCGCAATCTCCAAAACCTGCGGACGAACACGCAGGCCACCACCCCGGTGATGCGCAGAGCGGTGGCGTAACCACCCAGTCTGCCCCGGCAGCTACCACCCCGCCGACACCGGACGCCTTTGATCGTCAGATGACGGCGATGCAGGAAATGCACAAAAAAATGCAGGCGGCCAAGACTCCCGCCGAACGTTCTGCGCTGATGGATGAACACATGAAGCTCATGCAGTCCGGTATGACCATGATGGGTGCAGGTAATTCTGGTGGCATGGGTATGGGGATGATGCAGCAAGGGGCGCAGGCCAAACCTGCCGCACCTGCAGCATCTGGAAACTCGGGCATGGGAGGCGGCATGATGGGCATGCACGCTCAAATGGAGCGCCGCATGGCCATGATGGAACAAATGATGCAAATGATGGTGGACCGCCAGGCGGCCATGCCATCCAGGTAGCCTCCCCCGCGAGCGTCCTGAGGGGCGCTCGCCACAAAATCTCATTGAGATTCTGTAAACCACCTTCCTGAATCGACCAGCGCAAGGCGCGTTCCCCCTGAGCCCGTTACTGCCGCCCGCAAGCACTACGCATTTCAGAAGTGGGAATGTGTTCGGTTCCTTTGCATCCATGCTTGATCGATAGCTCAATTGGGTGCCATTGATGGCGGCGACGGTGCTCTTATCGGATCTTCAGTTTTCAGCGATAGCGACAGGGGGGGCGCCGCTGACCTGGTACCCACCCGTCGAAGTCAGACCCCACCTGGCTCGCCGAAACATTGACGGCCAGCCGGAACGGTTGCCATGCCAGCGCCTGCCAGTCGCGCATCTGACGGCAGGCTGCGCCCAGCACCCAAGCACCGATTTCATGCATCAGGCCAGACGATTCGGTCACGGGCAGGAACTGGCCCGGCGGCAACAGTCCGAGCATCGGGTGACGCCAGCGCAACAGGGCTTCCGCGCCGACAATCTGGTCACTACGCAAATCGACAATCGGCTGGTAGTGCAGATCAAGCTGACCGCCCGCAACCGCAACCGCAACCGCCAGCGCCAGTTGCGCCACCGTCCATTCAATGGGTTGGGAAGCGCTCATGATCGCCCCCTGAAGGCCCGCAGCAGCCGCGTCACAGACAGGACAAACAAACCGGTCAGCGTGAGGGCTGCAATACCCCAATACTCCCCGATGAACGCGCCGGCCGTTGTTCCCGCGAGCACAATGGCGAGAATCGGCAAATGGCAGGGACAGGTGAGCACGGCCAGCGTGCCCCACAGGTAGCCGGTGAACGGCTTGTGTGTCTCGGTCGGCAAGCGCTCGGGGCTGTTCATGGCAGACTCTCCGCGTGCTGGGCCGGCTCGGTCGGCAGGGTGGCCAACTGCACTTCCAGATCGGCCAGCGCTTCGCGCCGACGTTCGACGAACTGGCGCAGCACGGCAAGCTGCGTGGCCGCTTCGTTGGCGTCCGCAGCATCCAGCGCCCGATACAGCCGCGTCAGTGCGTCCAGGCTAATGCCCGCCTCGAAGGCGGCCCGCACGAAGCACAGGCGTTGCAAGGCGGCGTCATCGAACGCCTGGGGTGCACGCCACCGGCCGCAGCAGTCCGCGCAGCAGGTAGTCGCGCACGATATGCACGCTCACCCCGGCATCAAGGGCCAGCCGGGACACTGTGTAGGCGTTCATTGAACACCTCCTTTTTCCCTCATCCGGCGCAGCAGGAAAGCTGCTTCACGTCCTTGCTGAACGTCTGCGCCGCGAGCTTCAAGCCCTCGACCATCGTCAGGTAGGGGAACAACTGGTCGGCCAGTTCCTGCACCGTCATGCGGTTGCGAATTGCGAGAACAGCCGTCTGGATCAGTTCGCCTGCTTCCGGGGCCACCGCCTGCACACCGATGAGCCTTCCGCTACCTTCCTCAATGACCAGCTTGATAAAGCCGCGTGTGTCGAAATTGGCAAGCGCACGCGGCACGTTGTCCAAGGTCAGGGTGCGACTGTCGGTCTCGATCCCGTCGTGATGCGCTTCCGCTTCGCTGTAGCCCACGGTCGCCACTTGCGGATCGGTGAACACCACGGCCGGCATCGCGGTCAAGTCGAGGGCCGCATCTCCGCCCGTCATGTTGATCGCGGCACGGGTGCCGGCCGCTGCCGCCACATAGACGAACTGCGGCTGGTCAGCGCAGTCGCCAGCCGCATAAATGTGCGGCGTGCTGGTGCGCATGCCCTTGTCGATGACGATGGCCCCTTGCGCATTGACGGTGACCCCCGCCGCGTCCAGTGCCAGGCTGCGCGTGTTCGGTGTCCGTCCGGTAGCGACCAGCAGCTTGTCGGCGCGTATTTCACCGTGCCCCGTGGTCAGCACGAATTCGCGGTTCACATGCGCGACCTGGCTGGCTTGCGTGTGTTCCAACACCGTGATCCCTTCGGCACGGAAAGCGTCGGTAACGGCCTCGCCGATGGCCGGGTCTTCGCGGAAGAACAGCGTTCTGCGCGCCAGGATCGTGACCTGGCTGCCCAGCCGGGCAAAGGCTTGCGCCAGTTCCAGCGCCACCACCGACGAGCCGATCACGGCCAGGCGTTCGGGAACGGTCTCGCTGACCAGCGCCTCGGTCGACGTCCAGTACGGTGACTCTTTCAGGCCCGGAATCGGCGGCACGGCCGGACTGGCACCCGTGGCGACCAGGCAGCGGTCGAACATCACGACGCGCTCACCACCCTCGTTCAAACGGACGACAACGCTCTGGTCGTCCTTGAAACGAGCTTCACCATGCAGAACGGTGATGGCTGAATTGCTGTCCAGGATGCCTTCGTACTTGGCATGGCGGAGTTCATCGACGAGGGCCTGCTGCTGGGCCAGTAGTTTGCTGCGATCAATCGCAGGCACAGTCGCGGTGATACCGCCGTCGAATGGGCTTTCCCGGCGTAAATGGGCGATGTGAGCGGCGCGGATCATGATCTTGGACGGCACACAACCGATATTGACGCAGGTGCCGCCGATGGTGCCGCGCTCGATCAGCGTGACGTGCGCGCCTTGCTCGACGGCCTTCAGCGCCGCGGCCATCGCGGCTCCACCGCTGCCGATCACCGCGATCTGCAACTGGTGTTCACCGTCACTGCGCTCATCAGCGGCCCCCATCCAGCCGCTCACCTTGTCGAGCAGCCCGGTGCAGTTGTCCGTCGGTGGCGCATCGGCGAGCGTTGCTTTGTAGCCCAGTCCGACCACGGCGGCAGTCAGCGCATCCGGTGACGTGCCCGCCTCGGTGGCGAGTTGCGCTGTGCCCTTCGGATAGGACACCAGCGCCGACTGCACGCCGGGCACTTTTTCCAGCGCTTCCTTGACGTGCGCCGCGCACGAGTCGCAGGTCATGCCGGTGATTTTTAGATGGGTCATGCAACAGATCCTTTATCGT